>ENA-OWNT01002738-OWNT01002738.1-seawater-metagenome-genome-assembly--contig:-NODE-2738-length-17735-cov-3.860290_pt1 | contig 17735 bp, 18 predicted proteins | sample MGYA00238136_ERZ651165 | MGnify/ENA primary metagenome ERZ651165 (study PRJEB26861, sample SAMN08777766) | seawater metagenome | isolation source: coastal seawater | place: USA: Florida | collected...
TTGTTGTTGTTGTTGTTGTTGTTGTTGTTGTTGTTGTTGTTGTTGTTGTTGTTGTTGTTGTTGTTGTTGTTGTTGTCGTCGTCGTCGTTGGTGGTGTCAGACGTGGTTTGTTGTTTCCAGTGGAAGTTTGATGGTGTCGGTTGTCGCAGTCGGTTTGTTGTAAGAGTCGTTGTCGTGACGGTTTGTTGTTGTCGTGATGGTCACCGCCGTCGTCTGCCGGGGGGCTGTTATTGGTTGACAGCTATTCGTTGTTGTCGTCGTAGTGTGGCCGTGTTTCGTAGCGCTGATGAGTCAGTTGACGAAAACGAAACGATTCACGAGTGATGTAGCCCAATCCACGAGGTTCACGGACTTGTGCTTTCGTCACAGCGGAGTGGACTAGATTTCGCTGACGCATAAACCACCGCGGTTCTTTTGTCGTCTCCTTTTCCGCTGTGGCTTTGTGCGGATTGGTCGGTGTTGTAAACATTTGGTGGCAGGAGACGGTAGCCCTTGCGTCCCTGCGCCTCGGCTTGGCTTGTGGTTGTTGTGGTTGTTTCTGAGCGCCTTCCCTTGATGTGACAACTGTGAGCACAGCCGACCATCCGCCGTGATTCCTGCCCTTCAGCGTTGTACAACGGGCATGATCACAGTCCGTGGCTACCGCAAACGCCAGGACTGCGCGATGTTTCGGCCGCGGATCAATTCAGTGGCTCCAACCGGTCTTTCACGCGCGCTGCTAGTATTTGTAGCATGCTTACTCTGCGAAGTGGCCACCGGTCGCGAGAGACCCACCGCCAACTTGAAGTACAATGAGTTCGTCACTCACTTGGACTTCGACAACTACGTCAAGGAGACAAGTGACACATTGTGGGCCGTGGAGTTTTACGCGCCATGGTGTCCTCACTGCCAGCGCTTCGCGCCCACCTGGGCAGACATTGCATCGACCATGCACGATCTGGACCCAAGAATAAAGTTTGGGGTCGTCAACTGCGTTGCCAGCAGTGATCTATGCACGTTGTTCAGCATCAAGGGCTACCCAACCGTGAAGACCGTCTACCAAGGCCAAACCGTTGACCCTTTTACCGGCGAGCGCGGCAAGGCGGCTGTCATCAAGTGGCTCTCCTCCGAAATCACAAAGTTCACTGGCGATGAGCTTGACGAACCCCCTGCGTCGAAGGTAAAGCCCGCGGACCCTAGCCACCCGGGCTCCAAATTTCTCAACTTGGACGGTTCGTCGATACTGACGAAGAGTATCGTGAAGCAGGTCCCACTGCGCCTGGGAGATCTCGCGTCGACGTTGGTTTTCTTCCTCGACTCTGCGCCGTTTCTTGGAGTGGAAACGCTGAAAGGAGCGCAGTTGACGGCGTTTGCCGACTTCTTGGGCGTTGTCGCCGACAACATCGAACAGAAACAATCCAAAGTAACTCTGCGCAAGTTGCGTGTTTCTGTACTCGCCCACAGCGACACCGAAGACAGCGACACAGGCATCGTCTTAAGCAATGGTATGACGGAGAAAGACTGGGACATCGCGAGGAAGGGTTTGTATTTGGTCTCAGGAGTGCAGGTGAACACCGATGGCGAGCACGAGGCCAAATTGCTGCCAGCCACATTGAGCGAGACAGGAACCATCGATGACCTTCCGTGGGACACGTGCCAGGGTGCCAACCACCAGTAAGCCATCCTTGTGGTGCTTGCGCTTGCTGGGCGTGCTTTGTGTGCTGATCCCTGTCGTTGCGTTGCGTTCCCAGATATCCATGTGGATTGTGGGAAATATTCCACATGCTCACCGTAAGGTCACCCGGAAAAGTTGCCCTTTCAACGATGAAGGTGTGTACATGGCCGTATCTCGTAGCCCGGGAATTCGTTGCAATCTCAACTTCAATGCCGCGCTTTGTCCAATAGATCATCAAGGCCACCGTCGCGAACTTCTTCGCATGCAGAGAATGCCAGATGCATTTCGAAAAGGTGAGTGAGGACACCGACGCACGACGATCGTCACAAATCGGTGTTTGATCTCCATGTACTTCGCTTTGTGTTCCTTGTCCTCGCAGGCTGTGCAGAATATTGAATCTGAAATCAGTTCGGATCCGAACGAAGCTGCACGATCGGCCGCTTTGTGGCTATGGGGCATGCACAACCGCGTAAACGTTCGACTGGCTCCGCAATGGAACCTGTCACCAGCGGCAGTGCTGTATCCGAGCATAGAGGTATGTCCGACAGCTGTGATAATGCCGCATTTTGCTCAACCTCGTCTCGTCCTGCGTATGTGGTCCAGCCCAGCTGTTGACACATTTCCATGTCGTTTTCCCCGCAGGCGTGTCCGAAGTGCCGGAGTAGGACAGCACAAGGCAGCAAATATGCGGCGCAAGAAGGGATGTGGGACGAAGACGAAGTGTACGCATTCCTTGTTCGCACATACGGCAGTCGCGACCAGGATTTCAGCGCAGACGGGACGAGGCAGGCACCCAAGCCCAAGCTCAGTGTCCGCGGCGGTAACGCTCATGTTCGGCGTGATTCCGACGCCGGGGCTGATGCCGCCAGCGCGGATCATCCCAGTATTGCCATCTCTATTGATTCAAGGGACGCCGCGACCCCAACAGACTCTCTTCCGGTTCTTCAAGCGTTCACCTCGTTTACTGTCATCGTTCTAGTTGTCATAGTCGTTATTGGAGCGCTCTTCTTGTTCAAATTGGGAGTGTGCCGAGCCTCGAAACGCCACAAGGGCCTGCCCGTCACGAGAAATGGCGGGCGGCATTGACATTGATGATGTGGAACCAGGTGCAGCGTCATATCATATCAACCACACACATGACGAAACACTTCAACACCAGCGCTCCACAGTTGTTTTATTATTGTTTTTTTTATTTTTAACAGTTTGAACCTATTACCTCGGTAGTCGACAAGTACATCTTGCAGCAGCGTTTCATTCTTTCGATTGCAATCGCAACTTTGAGGCCTGCGCATCACATATCTTTTGAAGGACAGCAATGGTCTTGTCCGCACGTTTCACGACTTTGTCCGGCTTGTCGCCGCCAGCTCCATCGCTCGACAGCAACAAAGCTGCGGCATCAGAGTCCTTGGCTTCAGCGGCAGCATTGTAGCGTGCCCTAAGCGCTTCAACCTGCTTTAATGTCGTCTGCGCAGCCTTGCCCTTTAAACCTTTCAAGTACTTCAAATAACTCTTGAAGGCCGACCCTGACAACTGACTCTTGTAGTATGCGTGCTGAAGGAGCCACGTCTGAACGTTCTTTTTAAACTTCCAGCCACTGTCTGATTGGCCGTCAGCCCGCTGCTGCCACAATTCTAAATACTTGGTTGCCGTTTGCGACATCGGGTCGCCGGCAGGGGCGGCGGACGCATCATGAGCTGCAGCGCCGTCATCCTGCTCGGCAGCGACGTTGCCTGCTGAGGTAGAACTAGAGTTTTGACCACTCGCCGCCTTCTGCTTCTGCTTTTGTTTCTTTGCAGCTTCGGCTTTCTTTCGCTGCCGCTTTAGTTTCGCCTTTAACTTCTTGCCACTGTCGGCTTCTTCGCTCTCCGCTTCTGTTTTCTCCGCCTCTAACGCTTGGTTGAGAATACGTTGTTTCATGGCTTCGAAAGACTCGGAAAATACAGCAGGTTGATCCCCTCTCTGTCTTCTCTTGCGACCCTTGTTGCCCGTCTTTTTGTTCTGCTGTGAGGCCGCTTGTGCCTTCGCAACCTCAGCCGCAAGTTTTACGAACTCATCCTTCATGGCATCATCTAATTGTTCCACGGGATGCTTGGGTTTGTCATCCTCACCGGCAATGGCAGCTTTCTTGGGCGCAGGCGCAGCTTGATCCGCAAGCCACGAGTCCCACGATTCTAGGGTTGCCATTTTCTTTAACTAAATGCCAACGTGTCTCCACCACAAATGATAGGGTCCTACCGCCCTGAAAATTAATGGCTTGCCGTCAGGAGTAGAAACTCACGAGCAACGCAAGCAAAAAAATCTGCTGACGGGTTTCTCCTGCAAGCACGTCGCCCAACAACTCCACAATTAACTTCCTGACACACACATACAGTAGCGGTAGCAACAATACTACATCAATTCAGCCCAGCATTTAATGACAACCCCACAAAGGATTGCCGAAACAGCCGCTGGACCCTGCCGAAGCAGTCGAAGACACTGCGTCAATGATCACCCCCACGTCATCATCACACACCGCGCGATCCGCGTTTGGTTCTTCTTCGTCACATCACTGGCACAAAGAAATCAACGTGGCCACGGCAGCAGCACCGTCGTCGTCGCCGTCGTGAAGAACACGCTTACAAACCACAACCGACGATGGATGTGCACCTGGGAGTTCAACAACAACGACGACGACGACGCAACGACGCAACGACGCAACGACGACGCAACGCCGCGACGACGACGGCTGCGACGGCAGCGATGGCCATCAGTGGCCACTGCCAACAGCAACCCGCCGCTGCGGCGGTGACGCCAAGTTCGCTTCATATGACCACTAAATAATGGGAACAACAGGGAACTAGTTTGGCTGATTGGATGACTTTTTGAAATGTATGGAGTGGCAGTGAAATAATCCGAATTATCGGACGCAAAAGTGATGTTTGGGTCGTGAGTGCGATTTTGGAACAGTGAGTGAAGGCGAGAGCCACTGACTGATTGAGTGGTTGTTTTGATGTGGCTGCCGCCCGGCGCCGTTCGTCGTTCGTGGGGCTACGGCGTGCACGTCAATGACAACAGCTTTGGAATTGTTGTCGTTTTTTTGTTTCTTCAAGTGTTGTCAGTCTTCATTCACAGGCAGGAAGTCTAGCACTAAGATACCGACGCTCGTTGGTTATCCACAAGAAGGGGTGCCTTGTCCGACGAGAGCAACATCTTGAAATCCATGCACTCGACGTGGTTATCCGAAGAAAGTGTGGAACTGCACGTATAATATTGCAGCCTCATCAACGTCCCTCGTTCGATGAGACCAACAACAGCTGCGTGTGCACGCGTATCATACTAATACGAGGGTTTTTTTGCAAGGAAACTGTGATCGCAGTGGCGAACGATACGCAACCGAACCAAGCAACGATTACCCGTCCAGGTTTTAGTGTTACTGCACGGGAAGGTAGTATGTAGCTGGATCTCGGTCCAGCATCGATCACAGGAAATACAGGGTGCCACGTTGGGTTTGTCAAATCAAGCCTCGATTTTGAAGTCAGCCTACGCGGACAAAATAATAGTGCGTCGGCAAGAGTGATACGTCAAGAACACAGAAGCGGTTGCAAAACACAGCACGCGTACCATATCTTTGTGTTGGAGCACGGTCCCGTGATCTCCGACGGAACCCATGGCAAGCATACTTGCACTGAAGGAGGTAGCATTCACTTCGAGACCATTCACGGCGTCCGTCACAGCGTCCGTGTCGCTGGACCACGCTAGCGTGACGTGTGGCTACACACACGGAAAACATTTTCATATTGATGATAGCACGTAGCGCCACAGCAGTGTAGTGACAGCAACCATGTGAGTGACGATTGGCTGCTTACCTGAAACTGCGAAAACACGTTCGGACTGCCGTATTTCTTGATGTCGGCAAGTTTCTCACTGCGCTCTGGCTCTGGGAGATCGTTAACCCAGCTAGGGGCCGTCTGGTTCGGTTGGCTGAAGCGATAGGTGGCGTTGACGATAGCATCAGAATACGTTTGCAGACAGTCGTCCAAAGTCACATTCATCATTGCGTAAGTGCCCGCGGCATACGCCTGCGTCAATTCAACATCGCACGGTCCCATGGTGGGGGCGACCGTGGCGATCGTTGCGTTGATGGCCTTCGATATTTGCTCGATGCAGTTTACAGCGTCAGTTTTCGGGCACGAAAATGCTGTTAGGTACAACGTCACATGAGGTGTGTGCTTCGTTTCGAAGTCGACTTCGTCATTGTTGAGCTTTTCATTCAGGAAGCCGTTTGCCCGTACAGCGGTGGCATGAGCTTCGCCCAAAACAGGAAGGTGTATATCGATATCAACAGACGACTCGTCAACAGACGGTCGACCAGAGATTATCGGCTGAGCCGTAGCCCCAGAGAGCGCAAGGCAGCACGCTGCTGCTGCTGCTGCTGAGAAGGTGCGCATGATCGTTGGTTGGGAGCGAAAACTATTGGTGAAACGCTAGGCACGAAACTGCAAACCTCGCAAACTAACCGAAAAAGTGCAAAAACGCAAACATGCTTTTCTCCGAACACGAAGCCCTTTTCTCCGATAGAGGCGGTCAGCAACCACGAGCAATCAAAGAACCAAAGCACCAAAGCACCAAAACACGATCCAACGCCACAACACAACGACGTGGCGGTCGTGTGTTTGATGTTTGATGTTTGTCGCAGTGAACAACAGCAGCGTCACAAGACAAGAGCGGTACAATGAAAATAAATAACGACGACAGACAGCGGCGCAACACCCAAACAGGGCGACGAAGTGACAAACAACGACAAAGTAACGACCACAATGCAACAAGGACGCAACGACGACGCAGCGACCACCGATGCAACGACGCAACGACGGCGCAACGACGGCGCAACGACGACGACGCAGCGACGACGAAGCAACGACGACCACGACGACGCAATCGAACTCGCTGGATGAAGGCCAAACGAAGACCAAAGACCAAAGCCCAAAGACGAAACGAAGACGAAACGAAGACAAACGAAGGACCAAACGAAGACCAAACGACCAACGACCAAACGAAGACCAAACGACCAAACGAAGACCGAACGACCAAACGAAGACCAAAGACCGAACGAAGACCAAACGAAAGACCAAACGAAGACCAAAGACCAAACGCTGCGACTGACTGACTGACTGACTGACTGACTGACTGACTGACTGCCGAATGAATGCAATGATGGTCAATGGTCGCCGAGAGATTCGAGATTCGAGATTCGGAGATTCACCAAAAACGTGAGATTTCATTCCATAATTTCATGGTACTGTGCATTTGAGTGGCGCGGATTTTAGTATGGTTGTCCGTAGCGGTGGAAAGCGGGAAATGGGAAATTAGTGGAGGATAATAAGAAAGTGGACAGTACTGCAATACGGAGTTAGCACAGCGAAATATTGAGTGGCGAACAACGAACATCGAACATCGAACATCGAACATCGAACGTCGAACATCGAACGTCGAACGTCGAACGTCGAACGTCGAACATCGAAAGTTCTCTTCGTCGTTCGTTCCAAAGTTCGTTCGTCCGTTCGTTCCAAAGTTTCGAAGTTCATTCGTTCATTCGTTCGTTCCAAAGTTCGTTCGTTCGTTCCAAAGTTTCGAAGTTCATTCGTTCGGCCGTTCGCTGCAAAGTTCCAAAGGTCCGACGTTCGTTCACTCCGAAAATCGTTCACTCTGAAGTCCGTTTGTTCGTCCGCTCCAAAGTTTGTTCGTTCGTTCACTCCGAAGTTCGTTCCGACGCGTTCATTCCATACATCGGCAGTTTGTTCGTTCGTTCCAAAGTTCGTTCCGAAGTTCTCTGTGTCGTTCGTTTGTTCGTTCATTCGTTCATCCTGGAGCTTGTTCGTTCACTCTTCGGTCTGTCGAGCGTCATTTGTTGTCTGTCTGCGAACTAAATCGGTGAGTTTCGGTGGAAAGCAAGTTGGGTTGGATCGAGAGACAGCGCCAACCGAAAAACAAAGTGAAAACGAGAAATAATTCGGAAACGCTCTTGGGAGCGACTTTTATTCGGTTTTGGTTTTGGAGCCCTGATGCAGTTGTAACTGTTGATCGCATGTGTTGATACAACTCGGGCTGTGCTAGCACGAGACTCTGCGATGTCCTCTGCAGTCGAAAGTCATGGCCGCGACCCGCCCAGTACTTCTGATCGCGAGGCCAGCCCACAGGTGCCACATGACGCCCAGGAAGAGACCGTGCATACAACCACGACCTCCGTGTCAGATGACGCGTTTTATCCTATGCAGTTGGCACCGGTGCTGCAGCACGACACGCACCTCTACGAGAATCTTCTATTTGACGAAGCAACGCAGGTTCTGTTCCTGATTCGCCGCAACACATTTTTCCTATTGGACGTTGACACAACCGAAGAGCAGCTCGGTGCACGCACAAATGCACTCAACAGGATCTCGGAGCCGTTGACTTTCATCACGCCTGGGCCTGTGCTCTGTGCCCGCCTGTCGTACGACCAGCGGTTTTTGGTTCTGCAACGTGACGAAGTTCATGTCGACATCTACGACTTGCTCGAGAAAGCAGAGCTACGCATGACGGTCAAGTCGCGCAAGCGGCAAGTAACCGCTGGGTCCCCATCTTCCAAATCGAAGGCCAGCGCAAAAGGCAACGAACGGCGAGCGCGCAGTGGGATTCTTCCGGGCGGCATTCGGTGGTGCCAATTTTCGAAGACGGCCCACGCGCTCATTTTGGTGACGTACGAGGGCATGGAACTCTACAACCTGAACGCTTCTGTGCCCAAGAAAGGCCACGCGCTCTTGACATTGGGTCCTGCGCGCCGAGATGGGCGCCATGGAGATATGTTCAATGACGACGACGATGATGCGGACGACGACTACGTTTCTCCGAAGCAGAAGAGCACAACATGCAAACACACGGACGTGGTGGAGCGGGATGCGCGCATTTTCTTCCACTGCTTTTTTGCTCTCGAGCATCGCCGTGGCATGACCTCCGCGATTTGCGCTGTCGGTTGTGACGGCGGCTCCGTCAACGGAGTGCGTCAAACCCTGATCAGGCCTTACCGAGTGACCAAGAATTTCCGTTTTGAACTGCTTTCGAGTTTCACAATCCCATGTCATCCTGCAATTCGCGCGCGGTGCATTAAGCTCGCTTCGCTGTATAAGCATTTGTATTGTGTACATATGCAAGAACTGCGTCTGGAAGATCTTCCTGAAGATGCCCCGGAGTCGCAACTGCCACTGTGCCGCGTCAAGTTCACGCTCTACAGCATGACTCTCCGCGATAAAGTTGAAGTTTCTTATGAGCTGTCAAAGGATACCAGAGGGAAATATTTTGAATTCCAAGTCATTGACAACCTCATTGTGGTTCACAACATCGCTCTTGGGACGTCGTTCTTTTTTGACATCGCCAGCGGAAGTGGTTCGCTTCGGCGTGACGCCAACGCCGATGCGGCGCTGTCCCCGAAGGCTTCTGAGGCTGGCGCGGCAACATCGCCCACACATCAGAAACCTAAGGAATATTCCGGCGAGAGAGGTGACCTTCCGCTGCAAGTCTTGCCGTTGGTACCTTCATCTCCTTTGGTTGCGCTGGACCACTACATGGCGTCCAGACCTGTTGCAGCCGGTGCGACGGCTGAGTGGTCTTGGTCGAGGAAGCGGTGTCAGAAGATTCCTACTGTTTCCATGTCTGTCCACGTAAACAAGGAATTTTCTGTGCGTTTCAAAGGCATTCGTTCCCTTGGACTTCAGTTGTTTTCTCCACCTATCGACCTCCGACGAACAGACGGAGTTGCAGGAACCTACCGCCCTTGTGTTGTCAACGGCTTCCATCGTGACATGGTATCAGATGGGCGCGGTGGTACTCGCAGAGGTGATGCGAAACCCGCGGAGGCCTGCGGTCAAATCAAGCCGGGTAATCAACTCTTGAGTGTAAATGGAGTATCTGTCGTGGGCTTGAATTTTGCGGACGCTTTGGGTGCAATTCGAAGTGGCATCGAAGGAATTGCGAAGGAAGATTTGATTCTGCGGTTTCGGAGTTCCATGGACCGGTCCAACGCGCAAATGACGCACGATGCGTACGTGGTGCATCGCTGCCCGTGTCATGTTTGCGGTGCTGCCCTTTTAATATGTAGTTTGTGCTGTTGATTGCAATGTTTGTTACAGGTACGACCGCAGCTGGCGGTTCCTGTGGCCTGCCACGGTGCTGGATACGAAAACGGGAATGGTGTGGCAATTGGTACCTCATTTTGCGCAAACCGTGTGTGCTGGTGATGAGATCGGGAATTCCCCGACAGCCATGCTCGGCTTCTTACAACGACGCCGGATGAGCTACCACTGCAATTCGCAAGGCCACTTTCGGCCTCGGCCACCGCGCTCCCCGACACAAGAAGAACGACAACTGCAACTGCCTTGGAATACGGATCACCAACGACGCGTGGTGGAGGACAAAGACCCGGATCCCGACCCACGACTCTTTTGCGGCTTTCGGTCAGTCCCCTGCCACGCACGCTCTTTAGGTTTTGTTTTTGTTGAGTTATTTTTTCCTGATGGTCTGTTCTTGTTGTTGATGCTGCAGGCGGGATCAACTGCCCACGGCCCGTCAGTGCATTGTTGGATACCTGCGCGCTGCATTGCAGTCCCGCAAAGTCCCACTGCATACCGTTTGGAGGACTTTCTCGTTGATCAATGGCGCTTACCGCAAGTGGCACACGAAGGAGCAGCGCCAGTGGACAAGCGACCAGGTTTCTATTGACCGCAGCTTACTGTTCCGCAGTTCGAGGCCACAAGGTAAAGGCTCTTCGAGTGGTGAGCTGGCGCTGCAAGACTTACACTTCGACCGTGTGCTGCCTCCCAAGCACTATGCTTCGCGCATGTTTTTTGCTGCCGCTCGCCACGCTGATGCCATTGGCCAGCCGCCTGCGAACGTCGTCAAATTGCCTCCTCGAAAGCGACCTTGGTTGGGCTTTGGTGGCCTCGTCACCGGCGGCGAGACTATCTTTGACGTGTCAGCAATTGGGCCAACTAACAGTGAAGGGCTCCTTGTCCTCACTCTTCGCGAGATTGACTCTCTCATCCTTGCCCCTTTGGCTTCTGCGTCGTCGCTCCTCCGCGGTGGGCGAACTGCCGGCGACAGTTCAACCTTGATGGATGGTGATACGGAAAGTGGCATCGACGAAGAATTTGCCGATTATGTTGTTGCAGTGCACCTTGAATACATTCGTAATGCTGGGCTCCACCGATTACGGTATTTCCTCGAAACAGCTATTCGTGCAATTGCCGTGCTCTTGAGACTGCGCAAATTTGAGCAAGTGCGTATGGTATTGCTGTGGCGAAAATTGCACCGTTGTCAGGACTCTTCGATTTGACTTGGGCTTTTTGTATTGTTTTGTTTGTTGTGTGCGTTTTGTTCTTTGGCAGGCGTGGCAGCTCCTGGAGTATCGAGTAGTTCGCGACAACACCACTCTCGCCAAGCTAATCGTTGAGGCGAGTCGTGAACACCGTCCATTTTTTCAGTTGGCACTTGACATGCTTCATCGTGAGAGCCAAGAAGACATTATGCTGGACATGTTGCTCGCGGACTGCACCGACTACGGTGGTGAGTGCCCCGACAGTGCGTTCCAGGCATGCGTCGGTCTCGCATTGAGGCAGCTCCACCGTCTTCCACCAACCCTCGATCGAGTGTTGAAGTTTAGCCGCGCAGCGGTCAAAACTTTTGTCTTCCGAGTGCACAAGACTCACATCGCCCACCAAAGAACTGGTGTCGTGTTCCAGGATGAGCTGCTCGAGTATGTAGCAACAGCGCAATGATGACCGTATTTGTTGTTGCGGAACGTCACTGACTCATGTGTTGCCTTGTTTTGTCATCACTTGCATCCAACCACTTTACAGTTACTGTCATCGCCATCGCAACGTCATCTTGGCGCAACCGGATGAAATTGGGGAGTTCTTACGTCCCATTTATCTCCTTGAGTCTATGCTGCAATGCTGGAACCGCATATTCGGCCCCCGTGCCGACGAGGCAGATTCGAGGGCACAGTCGCAAGATGGTATCAACAGATCGGCTGTTGTGGCGTCATACGTCAACCTCCGTGCACAGTGCGAGAGCCTAAAGTCGCACTTCGCCGCGAAGCGGAAGCAGCGACTTGCCGACAAAGGCAGCGAATCAGACGGAGAAACCAAAGCTCAAGAAGAAAAAGTTGCAACTTCGAAGGCGGAGAGCAAGATTGAGTCCGTAACGGGGGAAAACAACGGCACAAAGGTCGATGCTACCGATGAACGCTCAGCAAACCTTGCTGACCTCGCGTCTCAATTTTCGGAGTGGGAAGTGCTTGTTTTGATCTGCGTTTTGAACTCAGCGTTCACTATTTTGCAGGGATCCCACGCAAGCCGCGAGCAACGGACCGTGTCCGACCTGATCCCATACCTTCAGCATGATTTCCACGGTCGTGAGCAGCGCAAAATGCGTGCTGCGTCATCGGACTTTCCTGTCACGAACAACTTTGCAGACGGTTCTCGCCCCCGAATCTCGTCGTCGCGATATGTGCCCGGAGGGGAAGATGTCACGGTCAAGCTGGAGCCGGGTCCAGACGACGAAAGTGACCTGATGCACCTTCCCGACGACGTCGCTGACACAGTGGCACCGCCGCTGCCAATAGATGGTGCTTCTGAGGAATAAGTTTGATGGTCTTAGTCCATTGCTCACAATAACAGTCAAACTAAAATAACTGAGAACACTTCACACCACCTCCACCAACATCATCCAGGGGAGCATGATGAAGCACAACTCCACAACAAACACCGCCAATTATGCACCTCCAATAACGTCTGTAGGCAATCGATGCGTGCCTTCTTCTTCCGCCACAGCGCTTTCGTTTTTCTTTACTTATGGACCATGCACTGTAGCTCCATTTCGTTTTGTACCTGAAGGTTGGTTGCTTCTATAAGTGGACGGAGGGTTGCTCCGCCTCGGGCTGGCAATTGATCAGCTAGCTAGTCTACACTTTCTTGAAGGAAACATTCATTTAGCCTCTAGACGATTTTGTATCGAGACTGGATGCTACCCGGGTAATTGTTAGAGGTTTGCGAAAATGGGACCTACTAGGAATGGACACTTTTCGGGACCAGAGGATGAATTAATCAGCTCCAGGCTGAGTGGTTTTCCTGCAGTCAATTCTCCACGGGGACTTGCTTTTTTTTTACAAAAAAGAATGGGAGTGGCTGCCTGCCGACAGACAGTGAGTGACTGCGCAACTGCGCCGACAGTGACGGTGAGACAATGAGTGGGTGAGTGGGTGAGTGAGTGAGGGAGGGAGTGCACGGACGGTGAACTGGCTGAGTTGAGTGCGCTGGCAGTGAGTGAGTGAGTGAGTGAGTGAGTGAGTGAGTGAGTGGGTGACTTTGTGTGTTGGCTGGCTGTCGCTGTTCGTCGTCGAACGAACTTCGATCATCGTTCGTCGAACTTCGATCATCGTTCGTTCGTTCGTTCGTTCGTTTGTTGGTTCGTTTGTTCGTCGAACTTCGATCATCGTTCCTTCGTTCGTTCGTTCGTTCCTTCGTTCGTTCGCTACTTCAGACTTTGCGTTGCGTTGCGTTGCGTTGTGTTGCGTTGTGTTGTGTTGCGTCATGTTGCGTTGTGTTGCGTTGCGTTTGCGGTGCTCGACGCCGTTCGTCTCTCTGCGAACGAAGTATGGTATCCATGTCATGTACTCACGTGCGCGCGACAGAGTGTTCGTCGGTTTTCCTGCCCAGTTTGCTATCGCTTGCTGTGTTGTTTTCAGGGCTCTGTCCGACGCTCGGAATCATCGGTGAGTGGCGTATGGCGGAAAGGTGGGTGGGCAGAAGGATAGACGGAACAGGTACTTGTCTAAACGGTAGACCGGTGACCGGAGGAGGGCCAGTGCGCACACAGATGCAATCGTTAGTGCAACGCGCGGTGTAATTCATTCTCGTACGTCATACACGCGGTGGATTGAACAGAGATACACAGCAGAGACGTCCGGCACCAGCGCTTCGAGCAGTACACTTATTTTGTGCTGTCGGGTCTGCTGCTTTGTGCGTTTTTGTGTTGGTTTTTTGCTCTCTTTGTTGTTGTTGGTTGGTTTTTGTGGCGCGTGCGTGGGTCGTGCCCGGTGTGCCGGTTGGCTTGGTTCGTGTTGTCGTTCCGGTGCGCGCCAATGATACCGTGTTGAGGAGTACCGTCCTCGCTTGGTTGAAGATCGAACGAAGCGCAAATCGGCGCCAACCAAAGTACATCTCGGCGAGGCCCGTGTGCGGCACTGGCGGTGCGGCCGCCCCAACGTCGGTTTGTCGGTGTTGTTCGTCATGGGAAACTCACATTCCGATGTGCACCCGAGTGCGGAAAAGGGGGGTTCTGAGACCAGTTCCACGATTTCACCGTACCTGCGTAGTCTGCACGACAAAATGATCGCCTCAGGTTCCTTTACAAATGCAGCCGAAGTGTTGGGTGCAGAGCTCACCAACTTTATTTTGGAACAGAAGTCCAGTCACGCCCGGTCTATCTTTCAGACAGACTTTGGGGCGCTGCCAACTTTCTATTTAGACGAACTTGCCGCGCGAATGGCGGAAATTCATTGGCGGAACAACGACCTCCCCGAGTTTTACGAATGGCTGCTGTTGATATCAAAACAGTCGCTCTTCACACAAGCTGTAACACGACACTTCAAAATGTGCATCCTACAGCAAGATATTAGCTTAGCGAAGCAGCTGACAGCTTTGTTGAAAGACGCAGAGTTGCAATCCACATTTGAAACGGTCATTCGTTGCAGCGACTGTGTCATTGGACTCAAGGAGAACGCCCGCAGCGTTCTTGATGTCATTGCTCAGATCAAAGTGCTTCCGGAATTCATTCAGTACGAGGTGTTGAAGCATGTTTATGGTGAAGCGGTGCGCAATGAGAATGGCGATGCCGTTGGAGTCGCCGTCGATACGGCGCACTCTGCAGCTGCTTCGAATTCAGCCAGCCAAATAGATGGAGACGGTAGTTCCGCAGCTCGTTTTCCACAAAGTGACTCGCTTCTCTCTGTGGACATATCACTTGAGCAGTTTTTAAGTCATGGTCTGCCGCGCATCAATGAACTCCCCTTCGCGCGCAGCTTCGCTGACGTGTTGATTAGTACCGCTGTTACTGTCGACCAAATCGCATTTGCAGTCGACAACTTCCGTGTGCACGCACCTTCTGATGTGGCGTTGTATGGAGTGCTGCTCGGTCAGGTGAGCATTGCGGTGCCATCCCCTTGTTGCTTGCGGTATTGCGGGCGGAGCTGACATATGATCACTCCTGTCACTTTGACTGCGTTGTTGCATTTTATGTGCAAAGGCAAAAAATCTCGCTAGACGAGGTTTTCCTCAACCGAGGATTCAACGCTGGGTACGTTCTGCAACGACCACTCGTTGAACGACGGGCGCAGTAACAGCTGATTCAAGTGTGGTCACGCGTTGTTGCTGTTGTTTTGTGTCTGCAATTTGTTATGCACAGGTGGATGCAATATTTAAAGTATTCCCGCCGGCGTCACAGGCAGTTGTTCAGCGCGTAGGAGCCCCCATGAGTGACGAAGCGCAGCGTGCCCTTGACTCCGAAGAAGCCCAGCGGCAAAAGCGGGCAGAGCCCCCTGAGCATTTTCTCTGTCCGATTACAACTGGTACGTTCAGTTAATGAAGGCTGTGCCGCGCATTTTGAAGACTTTTCGTGGGCGGGCGCGGGAGGGATGTGTTTGGTTGGAGAACATGTTTCAAGCTGCTCCTTTCTGTCGTAGATGTCATGATTCACCCCGTGTCGACTCCGCTCGGACACACCTTCGAGAGGCATGCAGTGCTTGAATGGATAAAGAAATGTTACACGTACGTCCGTTGTGTGGGTGCTGTGGATGCGACTGTCATAACAGTCATAAAATTCGTGATGGTTTTCTTTGGCTGTGCTATTTTCAACAGGTGTCCGCTCACTCGAACAAAACTGTTGGTAAGTTGAACACACACTCACTACAAGTTCGAGCCTTCGAAGGTCATGTTTTTCACAATTGATGCGTGCTTTGCCAGGTGTCGGACTTGACTCCAGCTGTCGAACTTAGAGAGGAAATCCAGAAGTGGAAGGCAGCCGTCGATGATGAGAATGCCCATCAGCCATTTATGACACCTGCGCGGAGCAGAGAGGTCCATGATCAGGTTTGCACAGGCACCAGAAATGTGATGCGAGTTTTCTGCAGGTCTGACGTTCCGTGTTGCGGTGTTGTTTAGCTCGAGCAAGAAACTATTGTGGGATGCTGCTTGCGTTCCGAGCACACAACGGTACGCCAAAATGTATTTTGAGCGTTTGGGAGGAGTGGTCGTATGTTTTGTAGCGTAACAACGGCTGTGGACACCAGGTGAAGGAGCACTTGTCGCGCCTACCTCGATCCCACTTTCGTTCGAAAGTACTTTTGCGCACAATTCGAGGTTTGTGCAAAGATGCACGTGCCCATGCTCGATGTTTCTGTCTGGTTTATGAATTGATATGCTCTGTGGGTAGCCGTAATCGCGGACGATGCTTCAACGATGAACGTTTCGCACAATAGTTCGCCCAGAACATCTCTTCCCACAAACTCCAAAGTAAGTGTGCAGGCGCGCTTAAAACCATCCTCGCTGCATCACCCGCACACTGGGACCAACATTAAGATTGTGTGTGGCGTATTTGTTATTGTGTATGGTGTGACGACTTTGCCTATCGAATCAGAGCGTGGGGAGGGCCGGGGACGTGTGGATGGCGCTATGTGGTCTTCTCGGAGAACGCCCCGGCAACAGTTACTATGAGGATAGCTCTGTCGCTGCGGACGATGAGGCTGCCGCAGAAAAGACAAAAAAGCTTGCCATCCTCCTTAACTATGTGGAGGATGTTCGGGCGAGGACAGATCTTCTTCTGATGGTACTTTCAATGCGTGTCTGCGCGCGCTTTCATATCGGTGTGACACCCATTTGGTTGGCTGTACTTGCAGGCTCTCGGTGACGCGATAAAGAGTGGCGCGTACGGACACCGCGATTTGAGACCATTCATGCAGCTGGTCCGTCTTGCGTTTCCGTAAACTTGAGCCAAACACGTGCGGTGTTCACGCTGTCGTGTGCTGTGCGCCTGTTACTGAAATAGGTCGATACATCGTTAAGTCCTGTTCTAGCTCTTCGATACCTGTTTTATGCATATTGGAGTTGCCATTCGGTGGATACACACACGCGCACCGAAATTAAAAGCGCTGGTTGGTCTAGCACTTTCAAATTCTTCGCATGTCACGGCATCGACAAGGCTGACACTATTGCCTGCGGTTGTGATATTTTGCAGGACGAGTGCTGCTTCCGCTCGTTTCGAAAGGAGTGTTGAAGCGGTTGAGGCGTGAGTTGGAAACGGAAGGCGGTATGAGCAACGACTACCACGTATTTCCTTGGAAAACTCACAAACACAGATCCAGGTGACTTGTGCAGGATACGCGCAACCGCAGCACTGTATTCGCCTGGTCGGCCGCGCCTGTTTGCACGCAGTGGTCTTATAGTTTGTACATAAAAAGTTAGTCGCTGTCGGAGTCATCGTAAAATCCTGCCAGAGCATCTTTGGGCTTGTTGTTCGCCGCGCTGGGCTTTGCGACATCAACAACCGGTGCGGGTTCAGCCGAGGCTTTGACTTTGCGTTTGTCTTTATCTTTCTTCTTCTCCTTCTTCTTGTTCCGCTTCATCATCTTCAGCATCCAAGTCAATCTCTTCACCGTACTCCGCTTCACGCGCAGCTGCCTCTGAGGCCGCCGCCGCCGCAGCAATGGCTTCGTCCATTTTCCGAGCCGCCTTTGCTGCTGCCGCTTCCAACACTCCCGGTCGCATCACGTCACCGTCCTCCGTCAGACGGTGGCTTTCCGCAATCCCGCACTTGCCCATCAGATATCGCTTCCGCATCAACAACCGATCCACATCGTCGATGCCCCTTTGAGGGGCTCGCCCAGCTTCCAGAAACTCTCTGGTTTGGTTGATCACCTTCAACACTGACGGGTCGGTGTGGCCAGCCGCAATCGCTTCGTACAGCTGTACCGTGGCATCGGCAATGTCTTGGAACGCGTTTTCCGCATGAGGGTTTT
>ENA-OWNT01002739-OWNT01002739.1-seawater-metagenome-genome-assembly--contig:-NODE-2739-length-17726-cov-3.883676_pt1 | contig 17726 bp, 8 predicted proteins | sample MGYA00238136_ERZ651165 | MGnify/ENA primary metagenome ERZ651165 (study PRJEB26861, sample SAMN08777766) | seawater metagenome | isolation source: coastal seawater | place: USA: Florida | collected...
CACCAGGTAGCGGTAGGCGCGGCCCGCGTCCCCGGCGCGGCGGTAGTGCTCGCCCACCACCTCGAGGGCGGCGGGGTTCTGGCTGTAGTGGAGCTCCAGGGCCGCGGCCATCTTGCGGTGCAGGCTGGCCCGGCGCTCGGCGTGCAGGTCGCGGTAGACCACGTCGGCGAACTTGCGGTGGGTGACCGCGTGCAGGGTGAGCTCCCCGGCCCGCCGCTCCCGGATGATGCCCTGGGCCAGCAGGCGGTCCAGGCTGTCCAGGACGGCCTCCTCGTCGGCATCGAGCACGTCCAGCAGCACGTCGAGATCCACCTCGCGCCCGCCCACGGCCAGGGCCTCGAGCACCTTGCGGTCCGACGGCCGGACCCCCTCGAGGCGGGCCTTCATCATCTGGCGGACCCCGAGGGGGATCTCCAGGTGGCCGGTGGCGATCTCCTCGGGCTCGATGGACAGCTCGTGGCCGCCGCCTTCCTTCACGCGGATGACGCCCTGGGCCAGCAGCGAGCGCAGGAACTCGGTGACGAAGTAGGCGTTGCCCTCGGTCTCCTTGTGGAGACGCTGGGCGAGGAGGCGGCTGGACAGGGAGTCACCGACCAGGCCGCTGATGACCTCGGCGAGGTCTTCGCGGGAGAGGGCACCGACGGTGAGCTCCTGCACGTCGATGTCGAGGCCGTCGCCGTTGGCCAGGGCGTCGGCGGCGCTGCTCGCCTTGGGGCGGAGCGAGCCGATGATGAGCAGCGGCAGGTCTTCCCGCTCGATGAGGTTGCGGATGAGGAAGCCGACCAGGTGGAGCTCGCGGGGGTGCGCGTCGTGGAGGTCGTCGAGGACCAGCAGGCGGGGGCCGTCGTCGAGGGCGGCCGCGAAGGCCTCGCGCGCGGCGTCGTACAGGGCGTAGCGGGCATCGCCCCGGAGCTGGTCGCCGGCCTGGTACTGCTCGATGTCGACCTTGAGCTGACGCGGAGCGGCCCGACCGAGCTCGTCGACCAGCTGGCGCACGAGCTTGAGGGTGGAGGCGAACACCGGCGTGTTGGAGCGCAGCTCCTCTCGCTGGTAGGGAATGCCCAGGTCGCGGGCCCGGTCGACGGCCATGGACAGCAGCCGGGACTTGCCGGAGCCGTCGTCGCCTTCGAGGAGCACCAGACCGCCTCGCCGGGCCGTGAGGCCCGCGACGGCATTGCCCAGGGCTTCGACCTCGAGGTCGCGGCCGACCAGGGGGGGCTCCCAGCCGTCGGCGTCGGACGGCATGGGGACCCGCTCCTCGGCCTCCAGCCGGTACAGGATTTCCTGCGCGGACTGGTAGCGGTCGCGGGGGGCCTTCTGCAGGAGGCGCCGGCAGATCTCGTCGAGGTGCTCGGGGATGCGCCGGTTCACGTCGCGGGGGGCGGGGGCCGGGCGGTCGCGGTGGAGCGAGAGGTAGCCGGCCATGTCGTTGGCCACGAAGGGCCGCTTGCCGGTGAGCATGGCGAACAGGATCACGCCGAGGCTGTAGAGGTCGGAGCGATGATCGATGGCGGCGCCGGTGATCTGCTCGGGGCTGGCGTAGGCCCAGGTGCCCACCAAGGTGGTGGAGAGGTGCGGGTCGTGGGAGGGGTCGAGGTCCTTCACGATGCCGAAGTCGGTGAGCTTGCAGGTGCTGTCGCGGGCGATGAGCACATTGGAGGGCTTCAGGTCGCGGTGGACCAGCCCCCGGCGGTGGATGGCCGACAGCGCCCGGCACAGGTCGATCAGGATCTCTTCGCAGCGGCGCCAGCGCTTCTCTGGGTCCCACGAGCGGAAGGAGCGGATGAGGCTGTGGAGGTCGGGGCCGTCGACGAACTCCATGGCGATGTAGGGGTGGCCGTGGAGGTCGCCGTAGGCCTCGACCTTGATGACATTGGCGTGGTTGATCCGCGACAGCGCGCGGAACTCCCGCCGGAAGCGGACCAGGCCCGTCTTGAAGCGGGACTTGCGCAGCACCTTGAGCGCCACCAGCTCGCCGGCAGGGTCTTTGGCGAGGAGCACGCGGGCCATGCCGCCACTGCCCACCTCGCGCATGAAGACGTAGCTCCCGATGCGGGAGCCCGGCTTCAGGATCAGTCCACCCATCTCGAGCGGCTCGGCCTCGCCCCGCTGCGCCATGCATCCGTCCAGTGCTCAGCACCGACTGTACCTGACGAGGGGAGGCCAGGCGACGGCGTCGTGCGCGTTCCGGCCCGATCAGCCTCGGCGCACGGCCAGGGCCTCGCGAACCACGGGGCGGGCGCGGAAGGTGTCGACGGCCGTGGGGGGCAGCTGACCTTCGATGCGGGGCGCAATCTGCGCGAGGGCGTGGAGCACCCGCGGATCGGGCTGGGCCTGGTGCATGGCCACGAGGAGCTCGAGCCGCAGGGCATCTCCGCCGGGACCGGTGAGTTGCTTGAGCCCCCGCTTGACCGCGGAGCGCGCCCCCTCGACCTGCTGGGCCTGGGTGAGGGCGAGGGCGCAGTCGAGGGCGATGCGGGCACCGCGCAGTGACAGGCGGGGGGCCTCCCGCCCCTGGGCCCAGGCGGCGAGGTCGCGGGCCCGGAGGGGGTCGGTGCCGGCGCAGAGGCGCGCGCGCATGGCCGCGAGCTGGGCCGGTGGGTCATCGATGGGGCTTCGGGGGAGGTCCTCGGTGGCGGGCAGGGCGTTGGCGGCGGCCTCGTGCTGACCGAGGAGGTGCAGCACCCGGGCGACCTGCAGGCGGGCCTGCCAGGCCGGGGAACTCTGGGCCTTGGCGAAGACGAGGGCCTGCTGCGCGGCGTCGTGGGCCTCCTCGGCGTCGCCCAGGAACCAGAGGATGTCGGCCAGCAGGCCATAGGCGGTGGGCAGGCGGTCGGCCATGCCGTGCTGTCGGGCCAGCTCGACCAGGGACTCGGCCCGCCACACGGCGGACCCCATCCGACCGGCGGCAGCCTCGAGCTCGGTCAGGCGCGCGAGGACCCCGGCGCGAACGCGGTGCTCGGCGCCGCTGGCGAGGAGGTCGTCGGCCTCGCTGAGCAGCTTGGCCGCGTCGTCGAGGCGCCCGCCGATGGCCCGATGGTGGGCGAGGCCACGCCGGGCGCGGGCCTCGGCATCGCGGTTGCCGGTGTCGATGGCGGCGTCGAGGGCCTGCTGGAAGAGGCGCTTGGCGTCGGCCATGCGCCCCTCGCGGAGCTCGATGTCGGCGAGGGCGCGGAGGGCACCGCCCCGCTCGGAGGCGTGCTCGCCGCTGCGCTCCACGGCCTCCCGGAGCACCGGCTCGGCTTCGTCGAACCGCCCCTGGCGGTAGAGCGCCCGGCCCAGGGCGGCGACGCAGCGGCCCACGGCGGCATCGTCGTCCTCGTTGCGGGCCTGGGCCACCGCGTGCTCGAGGGCGCGCTGAGCGTCTTCCCATGCCCGGCGGGCGAGGAGGGCCTCCCCCTCGAGCAGGTAGAGCCACCGCGCCATGCGAGCGCGCTCCTCGGGGTCGAGGCTCCGCTCGGCCTGGCTTCGGAGCTGCTGGCCTTGCTGGCAGATCTCCAGGACCTCCCCGAAGCGGCCGTCGCGGGCGGCGCGGCGGGCGGCCTGGACGTACTGCGGGTAGGCGCCCTCGATGTCGCCGCTCATGCGCCGGTGGTAGGCGATCTCGAGGGCATTGGCCCGGCGCCTGCGGGCCTTCAGGGCCCGGGCCACCCGGCCGTGGTGGTGCCGGCGGCGGTGGCCGTCCATGCCCTTGCGGATCACCCGTGCGCCACAGGGATGGGCCAGGGTGACCTGCTCCTGGGCGTCAGCCTGGAGGCGGAGGAGCAGACCCTGCTGCACCAGCTGGTCGACCAGGGTGGGCACCTGGGCGACCGCATCCGGGTCGCCGGCCACGCAGCGCTGGAGGAGGGCCTCGCTGGCCGGCCGGTCGAGCAAGGCCAGCAGCTCGACCAGATCGCGGGCGGCAGGCTCCAGAGCCTCGACCCGTGCGGTGACGTCGTCGGCCACGGCGCGCGGGACGGGGAGCTCGTGGCGCCGGAGCTCCTCGAGGGGGCGGGCGGCCTTCAGCCCGGCGCCGGAGTCGACGAACCAGCCGTTGTCGATCATCGCGGTGAGCTGCTCGACGATGGGGCCCGGCTGGCCGCCGTAGTCGGCGTGGAGGCGCCGCCCGAGGGTGGGGGCGGCGGGGCCGGCGATGCCGCGGTCGCGCAGCATGGCGGTGACGGACTTGGGGTCGAGGGGACCGAGGTGGTGCACGGCGGAGGGAAGCCCGGTGGACTCCCCGGAGATGAGCGGCGCGAGCTCGCCCTGCCCCTCGGTGGCGGAGAACACGAGCAGGGTGGGCTCGCCCTCCAGGCCGACCCGCTGGCGCATCAGCCGGGACAGGGCGCTCACGGCCCCGGCGGAGGCTCGGTCGAGGTCGTCGACGATGAGCACCCACGGTGTGCCCCGAACGAGGCGCGCCAGGCGCTTGAGGTCGTTGACCGTGCCATCGGCCGTGCCGCCAGCGGCCTCCAGGAGGCGGCTGAGGGTGCCCTTGGGGCTGGCCGCGGTGAAGGCCACGGCGAGCTCGTTGGCCCGTGCCTGGTCGACGAAGGCCTGGAGGAGGTGGCTCTTGCCGGAGCCGTTCGGGCCCAAGATCACCAGGGAGCCACCGGCGCCCTCTTGCAGCGCGATGAGCCGCCGGCCGAAGGGGGTCATCTCGCCGTCGCGGCCTCGCACCGGGAGTGCGTCGCCCTGGTCGCGGCGGTCGAGGGCCTGGGCGACGGCCTGCGCACTCGGGTAGCGCCAGGAGGGGTCCTTCTGCAGCAGGCGCTGGCAGATGCGCTCGAGGTAGGGCGGGGTGGAGGGGTCGTGCTCGTGAGGCGCCTTGGGCACCTCGGTCAGATGCCGGGCGAGGTAGCCCGCCACGGAGCCGGCCTCGATGGGGCGGCGGAAGGTCAGCATCAGGTAGATCACGGCGCCCAGGGCGTACAGATCGGCGCGGCGGTCGACCCCCTCGGCGGTGATCAGCTCGGGGGCCATGAAGGCCACGGTCCCCACGAGGCGACCGGCCATGGTGAGCTGGGTGTTGGCCGTGTTGCTGCCGCCCTTCACGACGCCGAAGTCGGAGAGCTTGGGCTCGCCGTCGGCGCCGATCAGCACGTTGGACGGCTTCAGATCGCGATGGATCATGCCGAGGTCGTGCACGTACTGGAGGCCGCGGCACAGCCCGCGGACGATGCGCTCGATCCGCTCGTGCCGGTCGGGTGGGGGGGAGCGCTGCCAGGCCTCGATCTCGGACTCGAGGTCGCTCCCCTCGACGAGCTCCATGGCCAGCCACGGGTAGTGGTCGTGCACACCGGCCTCGTAGACCGCCACCACATTGGGGTGGTCGATGCGCTTGAGGGCCTTGTACTCCCGGGTGAAGCGCTTGACGTCTTCTTCGACCACGCGGCCGGGGTCGAGCACCTTCAAGGCCACATCGGTGCCGTCGGGCCCGCGCGCGCGGAACACGGTGGCCATGCCCCCGGCGCCCAGCTGCGACACGATGTGGTAGGCCCCGACGTGGTCGCCGACCGTCGGGTGCTTGCCCGTGCCGCCGCTCGGGGTGCCGCCCAATGGAGTGTCCCAGCTCAGCGTGTCCTCCCACGGGGAGTCTACCGTGCGGATGCCGAGTGGGGTGTCCAGCAGATGTCACCGAGCGTCGGTGCGGGGGTCAGCGGACGGCCTGCTCCGTGAGCCCGTGGCGGCGGAGGAAGCGGTCGGCGTCCTCGCGAGCCAGGTTGGCCGCCAGGGAACGAGCGAGACCTCGCGCCACCCGGGTGTGCCGCTCCCGGTTCTCCTCGTCGACCACGTGGGCCAGAGAGAGGTGGGCCCGCAGCTGGAAGTAGCGGTAGCCATCGCTCTCGGCGGACTCCAGCGCGGTGGTGAGCGCCTCTCGGGCGGCCTCGGGCTTGCCCATGTGGCGCAGGGCCTGGCCGCGGGCGAGGTCGGACCGGACACGGACATGGGGCCAGGCGGCCTCGACCCGCGGGGACTCGCTGAGGGTGGCCTCGGCCTCCTCCAGTCGCCCGAGACGAGCGAGGAGCTCGGCCTTCCAGGCCTGGATCTCCGGGGCGATGCCTTCGTGGTCGTGGATGGTCAGCAACTCCAGGAGCTGGTCGACCGCCACCAAGGCGGCATCGAGGCGACCCTCGCCGCGCTCGATGAGCACCTGGTTGGAACGCGCCAGGGCCTCGTCTTCGCGAAGCTCCAGCTCCGCGGTGACCCTGAGGGCTTCGTCGTTCGCGCGACGGGCGTCGTCGCTGCGGCCCAGGGTGAGCAGGCAGCGAGCGCGCCAGGCCCGCCCCACCGCCATGCCCTGCACGTGCCCGACCTCCTCGCACTGGGCGACGATGCGGTCGGAGAGCACCAGCGCCTTCCGGAGGATGCCGGTGTTCATGTAGAGCTCGATCAGGTTGCTCCGGGCCACCACCAGGGGGGCCAGCATGCCGAGCCGCTCGAACACCCGTGCGGACTGCTCGAGGTGCCGCCGGGCCTCGAGGGCCTGGCCACGGCAGATCGCCAGGATGGCGAGGCCGTTGTAGCCATTGCCCTGCTCACGCTCGTCGCCCACCACGGTGGCCAGCTGCAGGCTGCGTCGCCAGTGGGTCTCGGCGCCTTCGAGGTCGCCTCGGCTCCACAGCACGCCCCCCAGCTGGTAGAGCGGGGCGGTGACGAGGTTCTGGTCGCCGGCCTCTTCGGCCTTGGTGATGGCGGCGGAGAGCTTGGTCTCGGCCTCGGTGCTGCGGCCCTGCTGCCGCAGCTGGATGCCCAGCTCGAGGGCGACCCGGCTCTGCATGCGAGGGTCGGCGAGGACCTCGGCGAGCTTCTCGGCTTGCTGGGTGGCGGTCATGGCCCGCTCGTGCTGGCCGAGCTGGTAGCGGGCTTGGCTCACGGCGAGCCAGACCTCGGCGAGGCGACGGTCGGCGTCCTCCAGCACGAGGAAGGGCCGTGCATCCGGCTCGATGGACAGCGCTCGATCGAGGAAGACCAGGGACTCTTCGTACAGCGAGCGGGACAGGTGCCGTGTGGCGGTGTGCACGAGGTAGGCGTAGGCCTTGGAGGCCAGGCCAGCCTCCTCGAAGTGGTAGGCCAGCTCCTCGACGATGCGCCCCAGGGCCCCCCGATGCTGGACCTCGAGGGCCTCGCCCATGCGCTGATGCCCCACCCGCAGCGCGAGGGGGTCCCACATGTCGAGCAGCACGTCGCGGAAGCGGCCGTGGGAGAGCTCGACCTGCTCGACGTCGCCGACCCGGTGCTCCTCGACGATGTCGGCGTCGACCAGCTCGTCGAGGGCGTCCATCACGTCGTCCTCCGACATCTTCGACACGGCGATGAGGGTGTCGAGGTCGACCCGGGTGCGGGACAGCGCCAGGGTGCGCCCGAGCTCGAGGGCATGGGGAGGCAGTGGGCCCAGGCGGTCTTGCAGGGCCTGGCGGAGCGAGGCCGGCATCGGCAGCCGCGACCGGGTGATCTGGGAGACATCGAGGGCCAGCCGCCAGCCGGTCTTGTCGAGGTCGTCGATGATGAGGCCGTCGTCCATCAGGCCGCGCAGCATGTCGGAGATGAACGCGGGGGAGCCGTCGGACTCGCGATGGAGGCGGTCGGCCAGGGTGAGGGAGGGGGGACTGCCGTCGAGCAGGCTCACCACGAGCTCCTCGACCTCCACCCGGGACAGGGGCGGGAGCTCCATCGCCTCGACGGCCGGCAGGGCCTCGAGCTGGCGGCGGTTGCTGGTCTCGTTGCTGTCGTGGCCGAGCAGGAAGACCACGGTCTCCTTCACCAGCTCCAGGGTGTTGCGGATCAGGTAGATCAGCAGCTCGAGGGTGGCGGGGTCGGCGCGGTGGAGGTCGTCGATCACGATGACGCAGGGGGCCGCGTCGATCACCAGCTCGCGGAAGGCGGTGATGACCGCGTAGCGCTCCCAGTGGCGCTCGCCGTCGGCGCCCGTGCCGAACACCTCCCGGAGGACCTCGGGCCCGTCGTTGTGCGGCACGAGGTCGCGGTACACCCCGACGAAGGCGCCAAAGGGGCGGTCTTGGATGCGGCAGCGACCCGAGGCCACGGGCATGCCGAGACGACGGCCCCAGGCCATGCCGAGCTCGATGAGCCGGGAGGTGCCCATGCCGCTGGAGGCGGTGATGAGCATGGCGCGACCACGCAGGCCGGAGGCGGCGTCCTGGATGGCCTCGCGTAGCTGGGCCCGCTGCATGGTGCGGCCCACCATGCGGGGGGGGAAGGTGTCGTCGGCCTCGCCGTCGACCTCGGTGTCGCCCAGCAGGTAGAGGAGGTGGGCGGCCGATGCGTAGCGGGCGGAGGGCTCCTTCTCGAGGAGGCGGAGGCAGATCTCGTCGAGGTGGTCGGGGACGCTGTGCTCGAGGGTCTGGGGGCGGGGGGGCACGGCGTTGAGGTGCTTCTCCATGAACCCGTGGATGGTGTGGGCCGAGAAGGGCCGCCGACCGGTGAGCATCAAATAGAGCACGGCGCCGAGGGAGTAGAGGTCGGCCCGGGCATCGATGGACTCGCCCCGGATCTGCTCGGGGGGCATGTAGGCCACGGTGCCGATGACCTCGCCCACGGCGGTCATCTCGGCGCCCATCTCCTTGACGACGCCGAAGTCCATCAGCTTGACCTCGCCATCGGGCCCGACGTGGATGTTGCCGGGGGTGACGTCGCGATGGATCATCCCGCGTTCGTGGATGTAGGCCAGGGCTCGGGCCACGCCCCGCAGGATGGACTCGATGCGGTCGAAGCGGTCCTCCGGGGGAAGGGCCTGCAGCGCGGCGAGCTCCTCGCGGAGATCGTGGCCGTCGAGGAGCTCCATGGTGAACCACGGCCGGTCGCCGTGCAGCCCCCACTCGCGCACATCGAGGATGTTCGGGTGGCTGAGGCGGCTGAGAGCGCGGAACTCACGCCGGAAGCGGCTGCGGGACTCCTCGGCGGCGGCCAGGGGCAAGAGCAGCTTCAACGCCTGCGTTTCGTGAGTGCGTGTGTCTTGCACCGACAGGACGGTGGCCATGCCACCGCGCGCGACGTGCTCGATCACCCGATAGCGCCCGATAAGGTCGCCTGGCTCGGGGTCGCCGTAGCCGATGTCGGCGTGGTCCGGATCCCGGTTCACCGGTGCTCCGTGTGGTGGGGGGATGGGGGAGGCGGGGGAGGAGAGCTCGTTCCGCCTAGAAGCCTGGGTATGGTGTGTCCGACGCCTGTGGTGGGATCCGCCGGCACGGTTCACACTATAGTTGGTCGGATCTCGCAGCCACAGCCTGGGGAACGCATGGAGCTGGAAGCCTACGCCCGAACCGACGTCGGGCCCGTCCGAGAGCACAACGAAGACTCCTGGATGGTCGACGTGGAGAACGGCGTGTTCGTGGTCGCCGACGGCATGGGGGGGCACGCCGCTGGCGAAGTCGCCTCGGCCATGGCCACGCAGACCGTCCACGAGACCCTCGTGGGGGCACCCGACCCCGACGAGACCCGCCTCGTCCGCGACCACGGCCTGGAAGACCCAGCCGATGTGCTGCGGGAGCGGCTGCGGTACGCCATGAATCAGGCGTCCATCCGCATCCGGCGGGAGTCCGAGGCGCGCCCGGAGACCCGCGGCATGGGCACCACGCTGGTGGTGCTCGTGGTCGACGGCGACCAGGCCCACCTGGCCCACGTCGGGGATTCCCGCGCCTATCTGTTCCGGCAGGGGCGCCTCATCCGGCTCACCCGCGACCACACCGTGGTGCAGCAGGAGATCGACGCCGGCCGCCTCACGCCCGAGATCGCGCGGTGCCTGCACCATCGGCACATCCTGACGCAGTCCGTGGGCTACCACGGCCCCGTCGAGCCCGACACCACCACGCGGGTGGTGGAGCCGGGCGATGTGTTCGTGCTTTGCTCCGACGGTCTCACCGACCCGCTCGACGACGACGCTCTCGCCCGCATCATCGAGAAGACGCCGATCGACATGCTCGCCCACGAGCTCGTGGAAGAGGCGCTGAAGGCCGGCACCGAAGACAACGTGACGGTCGTGGCGGTGGGCGCATCCTGAGGGCCCCTGCCCTCAAGCTTTCCCCCTGAGCGACCGATGAGCGGTCCTATGAACGTACTGCTTCTCGGGGTTCAATCAGGCGACCGGCACGCCATTCAGGCGGCGCTGGACATTTCGGCCCCCCACGCACGGGTGGGTCGGGCCGATCATTGGTCCGAGGTGCCGCCGGGCACGCCCTTCGGCGTCATCGTGGTGGGGGGCGACACGGCCGAGGCGGCGTGGGAGGCCCTGGGCCAGGTGCTGCAGCGCGAGGCGCCACAGGCCACGCTGGTGGCGGTGCCCGAAGACCCCCACGTGCGCATCGAGGGCGACTGGCACGACGTGGTCTTCCCGGACGAGCGCAGCGACGCCACGTGGCGCCGGGTGGTTCGCCACGCCCTTCGGCTCCACGACGCGAACGACCGCCTGGCCCGCTGGGGGCTCCGCGACCCCCTCACCGATGTGCTGAACCGGCGGGGGCTGGAGCGGGTGCTCCAGCAGCTCGCCTCCGATCGGGAGCGCGGGGTGGGGCCGCTGTCCGTAGCCCTGGTCGATGTCGACGACTTCAAGCACGTGAACGACCTGCTGGGCATGGCAGGCGGCGACCAGGTGCTGCGCGAGGTGGCCCGCGCCGTGCGAGACCAGGTCCGTGAGGGCGACGCGGTGGCCCGGGTCGGTGGCGACGAGTTCCTGGTGCTGCTGCCCCGCGCCCGCACCTGGGAGGCGGTCGAGGTCGCCGAGCGCATTCGCCAGGCCGTGGCCCGGGTGGAGTACGTCGACGGGGAGTCCGTGACGGTCTCCATCGGGGTGCAGCGCCTCACCGACGAGACCCGTGAGCTGGAGCCCCTGCTCCGGGCCACCCAGGCGGGGCTGCGCACCAGCAAGGAGGTCGGCAAGAACCAGGTCCACGTGAGCAGCGGCACCCACGAGCGCGCGACCTCGCTGGTGGAGTTCTCGTTGCCGCCGGGGCGTCCCTTGGTGGCGTTCCACGACGAGCTGTGGTGCGACAGCCACGGCCGGCCGCGGCGGGTCGTGCGTCGCCCGGATCTGCCTCCTCCGGAGCTGCTGCAGCTCAGCATGCAGCGCGCGGTCCAGGCCCCGTGGGACCTCCACTGGCTCAGCGCCGGGGCGCAGCGCGGTCCCCACCGCGCCCATCCTACGCTGCCCGTCTTGCTGCGGCTCTACCCGGCCACCCTCGCGCAGACGACGGCCACGCGCATCCTCGACCAACTCCACGACCGCCTGGCCCCCCAGCAGCTCGGCATCGACATCGACGAGCAGTTCCTCTCGGGCGACCCCTCCGTCCTGCTGCCCACCCTCGACGCGCTCCGGGATGCCGGCGTGAAGCTGTGCTTGTCGGTCGCGGAGCCCGGCATCGGCTGTCTGGAGTCCCTGGTGGTGCTCCGCCCGGACATCGTGCACCTCGACGGCGGGCTGGTGCAGGCCGCGATGCGGTCACGGACGCGCCGGGCGCAGCTGCACCGCTTCATCCACGCCGTAGAGGCCCTGGAGCTCCGTTTGGCGGTGAGCGGGCTGCAGAGCGAGCGAGAGGCCCTGGCGGCCCGCCGCTTCGGCTTCACCTGGGTGGGCCGAGTGGTGGCGGAGAAGGAGCCTACTCCGTCGGCGGCGTGAGCTCGCTGAGCTCGTCGCTGAGGCCGTCGACCAGGCTGTCGGTGAGCTCGACCAGCGACCGGTTGAAGCCGGAGCGGGCGTAGACCGTGCCGCCGGCGTCCTCCAGCAGCTCGATGGGGTAGGCCTGCCCCTTGCCACGGACTTCGTACGTCAGGAAGGGGCGCAGGGCGCCGGCTTCCTCGGCGGTGGTGTAGGAGCGCAGCTTCACCTTCAGCGCCCGCCCGACCCAGGCGTCTACCTGGTCGTCGGGGTCGTTGGGGTGGCTCGACCAGGCCCAGAAGGCCGCGGCGCGGTCGTCGCGGTGCTTGTGGATGAAGGTGAGGGCGTCGCCACTGGGGCCCCGCACGACCACCTCCTCGACCTCTTCCTCGAGGAGCGGGAAGAGCGAGCGCTCCACGAGCCGGCTCGCGGCGAACTGCAGCGGGCGAAGGTCGCCGTCGTCGAGGAGGAAGACCCGCTGGTCGACCTTGGCGTAGCGGTCCTTGCTGCCGTAGGTCTCGCCACCGATGAGGAGCTCGAGCTCCCGCCCGCTCAGGCCGACCGTCACGGTGCCGGTGGGCTCCTCCAGGCCGAAGGTGGCGGCGTCGAGGGAGGGGGCGTCGGGGAGCTCCCGCAGGGCCACGAGGGGCTGGAAGTCGCTCCACAGCTTCTCGGCGGCGGCGTTGCCGGCGAAGGCCACCTCGGTGACCTCCTCCACCATCTCGATCTCCGGGGTGAGCGGCGGTGCGCCGTCTTCCGGGGTCTCGCTGGGCTCCACCGGCCGAGGGACCTTGCGGACCTCCTGGCTCTCGAGCCACAGGTAGTCGCCGAGGGCGTCGGTCTTGCGGGTGACCACGATGGTGCGGTCGTCGCTCTTCCACGTCAGGGTGGCGAGGTCGCCCTCGCCGGCGCGGTAGACGTCGGTGCCGTCGGTCTCGACGGGTTCGGTGTCGTTCGTCCAGGTGAGGTAGGACCCCACCATCGATGCCGCGAGGGCCACGGACAATGCGATGACTTGCTTCATGCGGCCCTCCCGCGGCGGCGAATGCTCACGATGACGAAGCCGAGCAGCAGCACCACGCCGGGCACCGCCACGATGGACAGCAGGAACCACGCGGTGTCTTCGTCCCGCGTGTGCTGGATCTTCACGTCCTCTTCGCTGTTGACCTCGCCCGCGATGTCTTCGTCGCCGACCAGCCACTTCACGGCGTCGGACCCGAACAGGACGTTGCCCTTGGAGTAGCGGAGCACGTCGTCGGCGAGGAGGCTGGTGTCGCCCATCACGATGGCGCGACCCTGCTTGGCGTCGTCGCCCTCGCCGATGGGGGCGGTCTCGACGGCGACGCCGAGCTCGTACACCTTGGAGATCTCGCCGGTGGCCTGCCGGTTGCCGTCGGCATCCTCGAAGGTGTCGGCCAGGGAGCGAACGATGGTGGTGACCTTGTGCTTGCTCCCCTCGATCGGCTTCACCCAGACGGGGGTGGGCAGGATGAGGCCCACCTGCTGGCTGTTGCGCTGCAGGGTGCGCACGGAGGCGTGGTTTCCGAACTTGTTGGTGGCCAGCAGCACGCGGTCGGACGGGGTGTTGGTCTGGCGCAGGTGCTTGCTGGGGTGGGCCAGGGTGATGTTCCCCGCCTGGACGCCGAGCCCGACGAGCAGGTCGTGCACGTTCTCCTCGACGCCTGGCTCCAGCAGCACCATGAGGTGCCCGCCGGACTCGAAGTAGTTCAGCAGGGTGCTGATCTCCTCGGGGAGGAGGGGCTCGGTGGGGGCGGCGACGATGACCGCGCCGGCGTCGTCGGGAACGGCCTGGGCGGAGCCGTCGCTGACGCCGAAGCTCTTCACGCGGAAGCTCTGGTTCTCCAGGACCTCGCGCTTGTAGAGGTTGAGCTTCCGCATCGGGTTGTCGCGCTCGCGGTTGCTCGCCTCGCCGTGGCCGGCGAGGAAGTAGAGGTTGCGGCTGCCCTTCACGAGCTTCAGCAGGTGCTTCTGCACCGTGCCGTCGAGCTTGCGCAGGTCGCGCTTGGCGCGGTTCATCTCGGTGGACAGCTTGAACTTCTGGGAGTTGTCGCCCTGGACGAGGGCGATGTGGCCGTTGCCGCGGATCTTCAGCTCCTCGGCCAGCGCGGGCTCGAGGGCCTGGTCGACCTTGCGGTAGCTGAAGTTGCCCGGCGCAGCGGCAGCGAGCTCCTGGAAGTACGGCTCGACCTCGCGGCCGACATCGTTGCCGGGCGCGAAGAACAGCACGGCCTCGATGGGGGTGGAGGCGGTGAGCGCGATGGCCTTGCTGGCCTCCCCGGGGCGGGTGGTGCGGAAGTAGGCCACGTCGTGCTCGATGTCGTGGGACGTGGCCAGGTAGTTCACCGGGAAGAGCAGGGTGGCCATGAGCGCGAGGGACAGGCCCGAGAGCACCGCGTGGCGCATGGCGCCGGCGGGCATGACCCGCGGATGCATCGCCAGCACGCGGTCGATGAGCAGGGTGGGGATGAGGCCGGCGACGGTGAACACCGGGAACACCGACCACCACACGCCGTTCCAGCGGGTGAGGGCCTCGTCGTCGAAGCCGAGCATCCCGCTGATGCCGTCGAGGGTGAGGGCATACAGGAGGAGCGAGGCCAGGGTGACGGTCGTGGTGATCAGGGCGCCGCGATGGCCCTGCCGGCGGGCGCCGTCGGAGCCGAGCATGGCGTAGGCCCGCAGCCCCAGGGCCGCGAGGAGCACCAGAACGGCCACACCGGAGATCATGAGCCGAACATCGGCGGTGCCCATGATGCGCTCGCCGATGAACAGGAGCACGAGGCCCGCCAGGAGCACGACGCCGGAGCCCGACAGCTTCTGGAACACGTCGCGGACGAGGAAGAGGAAGCCCAGGGCCAACAGCAGGCCGATGGCTACAGCGAGAATCTGCATTCGCTCACTCCCACCGGCGGCTGTGGAGGACGTGGGCTGCGGCCAGCAGGAACCCGGCCGTCAGGGAGAGGTGGTAGACCACCGAGCTGAGCGCGAAGCGCCCCTCCATGAACGGCACGAAGTGCTGGTTGAACAGCGCGGTGTAGGCGGCGATCTCGGAGAAGGGGGCGGCCACGATCTCGGCCACCATCCAGGCGAGCACGCTCATGTAGACGGCGATGACACCCGCGACGATGCCGCTGGCGATCTGGTTGCGGAACAGCGCGCTGCAGAAGACGCCGATGGCAGATGCCACCATGCCGGCCATCACGATGCCGCTGTAGCCGACGGCGACGTGGGTGAGGCTCACCTTGCCGTTCACGAAGATGAGGCCCGGCATGTAGGCCGTGAGGGCCACGAAGGTGCCCACCATGCCCATGGCGGCGAGCCACTTGCCCACCACCACGGCGCCATCGCTCACGACCGATGTGCGGAGGAGGGTCTCGGTGCCTTGGGAGGCTTCGTCGGCGAAGCTCCGCATGGTGAGGAGCACCGCGGTCGCGACCGCGAAGCCCCAGTTCAGGTAGAAGAAGTCCTCGAGGACCTCGTGGCTGTAGCGGGCGGACTCGGCGCCCAGCGCCCAGGCGTGGAAGAACAGGCCGTTGAGGAGCAGCAGCGACGCGATGATCACGTACGCCGACATGCTGCCGAGGTAGGCCCCCAGGTCGCGGCGTGCGACGAGGAGCGCGTTCATGCGGCCACCTCCTTGTGGGTGAGGCCGAGGAAGATCTCTTCGAGCTCGTCTTCGGGGGCTTCCACCAGGCGCAGGCCGAAGCCCTTGGCGACGAGCTGGGCCAGCAGCTCCTCGCGCTGGTCGCTGGCCATGGTGACCAGGAAGCAGGCCTGGCCCGCCGTCGCTTCGCGGGGGGAGGCCTCGGTGACCAGCTCGGAGCCGCGCAGCCACTCCCCGAAGGGTGCGGCCTCACCGCGCACGGTGATGAGCAGCTTGTTCGCTCCACCGGTGCGGTCGACCAGCTCGGCCTCGGTGCCCTGGGCGACCAGCTGACCGTCGTTGACCACCAGGATGCGGTCGCAGGTCTGGCTGATCTCCGAGAGGATGTGGGAGCTGATGATGACGGCGGCGCCGTCGCCCAGCCCACGAATCACCTTCCGCATCTCCACGATCTGCGCAGGATCGAGCCCGCTGATGGGCTCGTCGAGGATGATCAGCTTGGGCTGGTGAATGATGGCCTGCGCGATGCCGACCCGCTTCTTGTAGCCATGCGAGAGGGTGCCGATGAGCTGGTGCTCTCGACCCACGAGGTCGCAGGCCTGGATGACGGCGGGAATGCGGGCCGTGACGGCGGACCCGCTCATGCCCTTGATCCGCCCAGCGTGACGCAGGAAGGCCGTGACCGTCATGTCGCGGTACAGCGGCGGCTCCTCCGGCAGGTAGCCGATGCGGGCCCGCACCCGGTCGGGATCCGCCAGGAGGTCGATGCCGTCGATCGAGACGGCGCCGAGGCTGGGCATCAGCAGCCCGGCCAGGATCTTCAGAGTGGTGGACTTCCCGGCGCCATTCAGCCCCAGCAAGCCCACGATTTCGCCCTCGTCCAGCTCGAACGACACGCCCTCGAGCGCGGCGAAGTCACCGTAGTAGCGCGTCAGGTTGTCGACCCGGATCATCCGGCTGCCTCCCCTCGTGCGGCGCTTGCGGTAGGCACCTGGGGAGGGTTCGTCAAGCGACTCTGACGGTCAGGGACACTGACTGAGAGGGAAGCTCAGCGGGTTCTGGGGGTTGGTCCCGAACAACTCCTCGCAGTCGTCCGGGTAGGTGTCCTCGTCGGTGTCCTGATGAATCGGGGACGTACCGCGGTTGTACTCGGTCAGTTCATCCACGCCGTCGCCATCCACATCGTCTTCGCCGTCGTTGTCGGTGGTGCCGTGCCAGAACAGCTCCCAGCCGTCGCGCACCCCGTCGCCGTCGTCGGCGTACCACTGCATGGCGTCGCCGAGGGGCCCGCCGGAGTGCCCGATGATGGAGAAGGGATCGCCTGCCCCGAAGATGTTCCCGGCGCCGTTCCACAGCGGGCCTGCTTGCCCCTCGGGGCGGAGGACCCAGCGGTCGCTCTGCAGGTTCGGGTGGAAGGTGAGGAACTGCGGGTCGCCGCTGTAGCACACGGCCGGGTAGACCGTGGCACAGTGGTCGAACACGCTGGTGGCGTGCTCGTACCAGTTCTCCTGCGGGCCCGTGAGGCTCATCAGGTTGGGCCCGGCGATGTCCGACGTGTGGAAGTTGAAGACGCTGTAGTTCACCGTGAGCCCGCCTGCGGCGGTGTAGGCGATGCCCGCCTCTCCGTTGCCCACGAAGGTCGACCAGCCCACGTCGACGGTGCTGGTGGGGTCGGTGGGGGAGATGTTGAGGCCGGGGCCGTCGTTGGCGGCGAGCTCCGCGTTGTACAGCGTGACGATGTTGCCCCCGTTGCGGACCTCGACGGCGCCCTCGCGCTCCGCCGTGATCTTGCCGCCGTTGCGGTAGGCCACGAGGCCGGTGAGGTCGACCTGGGCGGAGCCGGTGATCCAGACCCCACCGTCGTTGTCGACGAGCTTCACATCGGTGAGCTGGTGGCTGGTGGCGAAGCCCGAGAGGAGGATGGTGGGCTGGCGGTCCCCACTGATGTGGCCCGTGAAGCTCGTCCGCTCCAGGATGAGGTCGGCGCTGCGCACGGCCAGGCCGGTGGCGGCCTCGCCGGCGTTCGTCAGCTCGTTGGTCGTGAACTCGCTGTCGTAGATCTCGAGCTCGGCGCCGTTGTTGGCGTACACGGCGGCGTCGTTGCTGGAGGTGGCGTCACTGACGGTGGCCCGGTTCAACACCAGCTTGGCGCTGTTGCTGGCGAACACCGAGGACCCGAACACAGCGTTGTTCTGGTCGAAGATGCAGTCGGTGCAGATCACCTCGGTGCCCGGGCTCTGGGCCTGCAGCCCACGCCCTCCGAAGAAGACCAGGTCGTCAGCGATGACCTGGGCCCCGTTGAGGGCGAGGAGACCGTAGCCGACGGACGTGTCGGGCTCGAGGCGCTCCAGGCGGGTCCCCGGGGGCGTGCCGTCGGCGAGGATGTTGCCGGTCTGCGTGGGAAGGCTGCTGATCCCGCGGATGGTCACGACCTTGTCGGTGGGCAGAACGAAGGAGCTCGCCGGGGACTCCTCGAACTGAACGTCGATGGTGGCGCCGTCGCAGACCGCG
>ENA-OWNT01002743-OWNT01002743.1-seawater-metagenome-genome-assembly--contig:-NODE-2743-length-17716-cov-4.433415_pt1 | contig 17716 bp, 21 predicted proteins | sample MGYA00238136_ERZ651165 | MGnify/ENA primary metagenome ERZ651165 (study PRJEB26861, sample SAMN08777766) | seawater metagenome | isolation source: coastal seawater | place: USA: Florida | collected...
TATGTCTGTGTGTCTGTGTGTTCGTGTGTTTGTGTGTATGTGTGCTTGCTTGCTTGCTTGTTTGTTTGTTTGTTGTGTGCGTGCCGTGCCACCTTCGTCTTTCTCTGCCGCTTCTCCTTCTGCCCGCTCAGCCTAGTCCAATGGGATACCATGGGATCGGATGGAATAAGACGTGCAGTGCTGTGCACGTCTATGGATAATAGTCCTCTTGCTTCGTTTGTCCGCGTGTGTCCATTCTGTCGTTCACTGCTTGCTTGAGTTGTGTTCACTGTATGCGATCTGTGCGCGGGAAAGAATGCAGTGCTGCTCCAGCCTTCATCGGTGATAACTAGTACGCGGTGCCTGTGCGGCCACAGATCGTCGATACCAGAGAACACTCCCGTGGGTTTTTTGTGTTGTTGCTTCTCCTTCTCCTTTGTTTTTCCGACTCAAATTTAGTCAGTTGCACAGGATTATCACTGCGGTCTGCTCTTAAACCGGGCAGGGGCTAGCGACTCAGCAGAGTCGTTGTTTTGCCGCCACGATGGCAAAGAAGAAGAAGGGAAAGAAGGGAAAGAAGAGCAATGAGCCGCCGGAACCGCCGTCGGAGTTCGACAACATGCCGGCGGAGGCGCTCGAAGCAAGGATCAAGGAAATGACAATTGATCTCAACAAACTCCAGATCGAGCGCAATTACATGCAGCTGGAACGTGATACCATCTCGACCTTCTACGACATCACTCGCAAGGAAGTCAAAGAGCTCGACCTGGAAATCATGGCCAAGGATCGAGAAATGGAGACGATGGAAGAAAACCACCAAGTTGAAATCAAAGTTTACATCCAAAAGGTCAAACACCTTGAGTTTGAACACAAAACCAATTCAAAAAAAGTGAAGGAAGATGGTGGATTGGCCAAGCTGAAAGAAACCGACGAGTTCCGGCAGCGAAATGTTCTCCTCCGCAAGAAGAAGCGTGCGCTTGGGGCGCGCATCAGGGAGCAGGACAACGTTCAGGCAGCAGAGGTGGCAGAGATCCGGAAGCGTCACCAAAAGAACTTGGAACAGCTCAGACTTCAGTTTCAAGAGAACCTCAAAGATCTTGAGGACAATTACAAGACCAAAGTGAAGGACTTAGAGAGCGCACTTGAACTGCAGCGCGGTGTAGAAATTCACGAGATGGAAGAGCGCAAGAATATGCACATCAACGATCTCATCCGAAACCACAAGAAAGCATTTGGCCAGATTAAGCGATACTACAACACTATTACCATGGACAATTTGCAACTCATCAAGGCCCTGAAAAAGGAGCTAGCCGACCTGAAGAAAAAGGCCGCGAAAACTGAGAAGATGGTCGCCGACATTTCACAAGAGAACAAACGTCTCACGGATCCGCTCGAACTCGCTCTCCGCGATGTGGAAGCGCTCAAGCACGCGCTCAAGGACCGAGAGAAGGACATTTTGCTGCTCAAAAATGCCAAGGCTCGTTTCGTCGTGCTGGAGAACAAGGTGAAGGTCATGCGTATGAAAGAAAAACAACTGCGCATGCGGTTTAAAGAGCTGGAGCAAGAGCGGGACGAATTGTTCAACAACTACGAAGATACTGTGCAGCGCGTACAGCGCAGCACAGAACTCAAGAATTTGTTACTAGAGAAGCATCTTGGCGAACTCGAAAAGGTCATGCAGACGAAGCTTGGCCAATTCGACCAAGCAGTGGATGCTGCTCAGTTAGACCCCGGTGCCGTGTCCATGTTGGCCGAGCAGCTCAACGACGTTTTGGATGTTAGGAACCAACTTGTGTCAGACCTCAAGTACAATATTTTGAGAGTCACAAAGGCTCACGAGGACATGATGCGGACCCTCGAGGAAAAGTTTGACGAGTTTGGCATTCCTTTCGATTCCTCCATCGGTCGATTGCCCGGCCACAGGCCCGCCGACGCCGAGGAATTAACCACAGCGCCAGCCGGATTAGTCGTCACTCATTAAAAATAAAACATCGTGCAGTTCGTTTTCGCAAGTGAAGTTACACATAAAAAACTTTTGGATGATAACTCTTTGCAAAAGAAGGCATTCGGAGGTTGTTGCTAAAGCAGCTAGACTATAATCCTTTTGCGCCTGCCTTTTTCCAGCTTCCGAAGGCGAAGCCAACGGACTTCATAACGTACTTTCTCACGCAGGCCTGTAGCATGCAACACACGTTCGGGGTGAGGAGACGAGGCTTTACGCATCAAAAACTCTCACCCTCGCGCATCTACGCACCTGTTTGCCAAGTTGCTTCTTGCATTCCGGGCAGCCACATTTCTGAAAAGATTTCACCTTGCCAAATGCGTACGCGCAACCGCCATCCTCAGCCTCAGTCCGTGCAGGAGCATCTTGGTCGCGGCAACCGAAATCTGTCAGCATTTCATTAACGATAGTGGACGACACCTGCTTCATTGATGCCCCAGACGAGAACCACGCCTGAAGATCGTCGTATTTGGTCAGTGCACTGTCGTAAGCTGCGCGAACGTCGTCCTCATCGAGAAGAGCAGCGGCAGGGGCTTTCGGAGCCTTTTTCTTGTTTTTCCTAGCATCGGAGAACACACATGAGTGGCTGATCGGCAACAAGGACAAGGATTCAATAACATGGATTCTTACTTTGCCCGCTGCCTTGCAGCGACAGCTTTCGCCGATTGACCCTTGCAGTCTGAAATAGACACTTCGTGCATGATTTTCACCGTGTCAACAATATCAGAGTCTACGATTTGGACGTGGCCAGCTGTCGACTTGGCGGTTGAAGAAAGCTGCTGGCCACGAGATTGGAGTTTTTCCACGGCGCGGCGGAGAACATCTGGTGTGCCGCCCTGACCTTCAGTTGCAGTTTTCCACTTCGAGAGCCCGTTCTCTCTGCCATTGGTCATTGTTAGCACTACCCCTTCTCCGAGACCGTCCATCATCCATGGTTGCATCTTGCGCACGACCTCGACCATGGAAGCTTGAACTGCAGGTGCCACAACACGAATGTTGTATGACTCCAACAGTGCCCGAAGAGCTGGGCACCTACATAAAGGTGAACAAACAAATTATATGAGTTTCACATGCTTTCGTCGCATACAATGGAACATAAACGAACATCATTATTTTGACCCTGTATTGCTGCGGGTCGTCGCTGGTTTCAGCTTCATACTCGTTGTTGCATCCCACAGCAACTTTGAACCCTTGGTCAGCAAGTTCCGCAGCCACATTCTGCGATAGGTTTTCACTTGGTGCCTACATCCACAAATTCGACAGTGGTGACAAATGGAAGAAAACATGCCACTGCAGACACAACAAAAAGTTACCTGTGTGCACCGAAGGATGATCCCGAAGCACGCATATGTGCCATTGAGCTGGCGATCGAGATAGTCAAAGCGGCCACCGTTGCACATCAATTCGCCATAAACCGTGCAATGAAATCGGTCGGCATCTGTGTTCTTCAGCTTTTGGAAAAGTGCTGCTTTGACTTGCGGGACCTTTGGAAGTGTAGCTTTGACTTCATCAAGAGATGTACCTTGGTATTTTGGCGCATCGCTGGATACAATGAGGCGACGCCCGAGAATGAGTTGGTCCTCTGTCACCCCGACGTTGGTCCCGTCGTATTTTTGCGACGCGACCCATTGGTGCTTTTTGAAGTAGTCGTGAAATTCGCGGGATGTCTGAATACGTCCAGCCTTCCGTTTTCCTTGGAAAGCACGAAAGACTTCCATCCAGAGATCCCTGGAATTTTCTTGTTGCCGGGCATAGAAATGCCTCCAAGCTTTGGCAATGACGTTGGCGGCAATGTCCAAAGACGAAAGAAGCGTTTTCACGCGACCGTCAATGGCCTGTGCCACATTCGGAATTTTGGGCCATGGGTATGGGTTTTGCATTGTCCCCGAAAGTACGTTTTCAAAGTAAGTCTTGCTTCTCAGCGCTTCTTGCGAAGAGTTTTCGAAGCTGTTTCGCTCTCTAGGGTTGGCGAGCTAGTTCAGGGTTTGTTTTGTGATGTGTTTACTGTTTTGAGTTGAATTTTTGGGTTGATTTTGGGTCGATTTTGTTGTTGCATTGCTTTACTCGTTTCTGTTTTGAAAGTTGGTGTTGACTGTCGTTGGATGGTTAGGTTCCTTGGCTATCAGTGTTGGAGGACTTAGTTCGTAGGTCCCGGGGGGGGGGGATGGGTGGTGTGGGTGCATTGGCGGTTGCTGTCTCCCCACCAGATTGCTTAGACGTATCACGGCTCATCCACTCCTTGACCGTCAGTGTTCTCGTCAAGGGTTCTCGACCTCCCAGCACGTCTTGTTCACCCTTGTTGAAGGTGGAAAGTGGTTTCCGCGGCCCCACACCCAATTTCGCCGAGCTCGGCCACGAAGTTGCGACCTGGCCAGGCAACTGCGCATCGTACTCCCAACAAGCAAACAACCACTCTAAGTCAGTACTCCGAACTCGTACCATCAGCCAGCCTCTGTTGAGCTGTGTGGTGCGGCATGACTCATCGATTGATTGTTGTGTCACCACACCACGCCCACGCAGCTCAGCCACAACCATCGCAGCGTCCCGGCGACGAGCAACCACGAGTGGCGCACCGCGTTTTGTGTGCGCGTTTGCGCGCGCGGTAACGTTGTGTGTATTGGGCCATACGTCCGTCCGTGTTGTTGTGTCAACATGGCGAAGTCGTTGTTGCCGGCAACAACTCAAGAAGACCTCCCAAGAACCCCAAACACCAAACGAAGACTCCATATTAATTTATTCCAACATAGTTCATACTCAGGTACTGTGATGTTGTACTTTGTGTACTTGCAATACCGGTGTAGACTAATCATGGACGACGAAGCAACGGCCTGTAGAGTTTCACTCAACTCACTGCACCCACAGCCCACAGCCAGCTCACAGCCGTATCTTGTCCTTCTCATGCGAATGGCCGCTGGCTGGCTGGTGCAGCGCGTTGCCGCCACACGTCACAACGACGCTGCTGCTGTCGTCGTCGTCGTCGTCGTCGTCGTCGTCACTTGCCGTCGTCGTCGTCGTCGTCGTTGTTGTTGTTGTTGTAAAAGTTATCGTTGTTGTCCGTCATCATCGTTATAAAGTTGTCGTTGTCGTTGCCGTTGTCGTTGTTGTTAAAGTTATCAAAGCAATGAATAGACTACTACCGCGCACTCGTTGTCGTTGTCGTTGTCGTTGTTGGTCGTGGTCGTGGTCGTACGGTTGTCAAGCAATGTAGATTGTACGACGACGGTACAGTAGTACTGCCGTGTACCGTAGACTGTGAAACCAACGTACGACTACCATCACGCACTTGGTGTTGGATTTAATGGCAAACCAACTCGTCTTGGTTGGATGATGGAGATCGTGGAGTTCGCTTAGGAGTTTGCGTTGGAAGTCGGAAGTTGGAAGTTAAATCGGGAGTCCGGAGTCGGGCGTTGGAAGTTATATGCGTCTGCAATTGTATGCTTTCGCTTGTTTTCTTGTCAAGAGGTCGTGAGCCCTCGGCGCTGTGCGATACAATACCCATTGACAGTTTTTAAAAGCCAGTTAACGCCGACACTTTCACAACGCCATATTCGCGACGCCGGCAGTACTTGCATCATGTCGCAAAACGCTGTCGTGTTGCACTTTCCGGTCCCAAGGACAAAGAAGAGAAGCAACTATGACAGGTTTCGCGCCACCATGGAAAGGGAGTGGTTGTCGAAACTGCCCCAGCCATTCAAAGTATTTGAGAACAACCACTTTTTCCCCAGGGTTCGTCAATTCCGATTTCCACCCGCAGAAGTGCCTCGCAAGGTGTTACTCTATTTCAGCTACGATTTACAGCGAGCTTCGCATCAGTTCGCTCCCGGCATCGACGTCGCATGTGCCAACGTAATCCAAAAAGAGGTGCTGAACAACGTTTTCATGAAGCATGAGATGTCACAAAATGAATCGCTCAAACCTTTTGTCCAAGACGGAGTTGATCTCGAAAAGTTCGGCCCGGATAGTCCAGACAAAATCACAACTCTTGCGAAGAAGCATTCAGCTTTGATTGCGAAGCCCTCATGGGGCAAGGCCGGCACGGGCATTCTCACGTCCTCCGACCCACAGGCAATCATTGATCACATCCGAACACTTAAGGACAGGTATGCTTTTTGTCCTTTGTTGACGACTCCTCTCCACGTGTTGGCTGAAGTTGGACTTGACTTCGTCGTTTGTAGGTATTTCGAGTGGCGTGTTGAGCGATACATCGATAACCCTCTGCTATTCGAAGGCAAGAAGTTCCACATTGGTGTCTACATACTTCTTGTCCGACATATTTCGTGGAAAGAGTGCAAGGTATACCTTGTCGATGTGTTGAGTTGTTTTCTTGGCACAAGTTTTGACAGTTAATTCGATGGTTCATGCCGCCACATGCTACCAGGTATTTTATCACGACAACCATCTCTTTGTTCCCGCCAAACTGCCCTACAAACAGAGTGATTGGGGCAACAAGGACATTCACGACACCCATCATTCGCGGTTAGATTTTGCCCCTCCAAGTTCACGTGAGGGACTGTTCGCCAAGCTTCCCAAAAGTACACAAGAGTCTCTTGATGCCAACTTGTCAAAGTTATATGAAGGCGTTACTGCCGCAATCAAAAAGGAACAGTTTCGACCGCGCAATGGCCACAAAGCTCGCTGTGTGTTTAGTGTTCTACGGATGGATGTGATGTTCTCCAAGGACCACCAAGCTCAGCTGCTCGAAGTGAATGGCGCACCCAATTTGGCGACCCTGGATACACAGCTCATGGATGGCTTGGTGGCCTTCATGGCGAAACATGTAATTGAAGCGACGCAGTCCGGCGGATCTTACAAGGACGTTGCAGCTGGGTATGAAGAACCTCGCAATGCAGTGGACAACGGAGCTGCCAGTGGCCGCCAGGAAGCCGAAAGTCAGCGACCGTCGAAACGTGGACGAGATCAACCTCGTGCAACAGCCGCTGCCGACGAGCACGCCCCGCCCAGAAAGCAGGCTGGCACGATTGCCAATGCGGAGAAGTTTCAAGAACTGAGCCGTTCGTGGGCGCCACACATTACCACCTCTCAAGAGGACAACAACGCACTCAACCGCGCTGCAGAATGCATTTCCGCAACAAATGGCTACGACGTAGTGAAGCTTATTGTGCGTCGGTTTCCCGGGTACAAAGTAGCCGGTTGGCAAGGACGGCGAGGCTTCCTCATCCACTACTTAGTCGAAGCTGGTAGCGCCGATGGTCTAGGTACGGTGCTGTTGTCGATTGAGTCACTTTCTTACGACAATATTTCATTTTCCACACTGTGCCGTGCGTTGTAGAGCGACTGCTGAAATGTTACGAAGTGAGTGCCAACGCTCAAAGACAGTCTGACAGAGCTACAGCTCTTCACCTTGTTAGCCGAATGCTGTCAAGCTCCTCGTCCCGGGATCGACGCTGCGATACTTCCACACTGCACCGCATGCGCAAAATTCTGTTGAGGTATGACGCAGACCCGCGTATAGTGGATGCGCAGGGCGCTCCTGCACTGCGTCGTTCTGACCGCAGTCGAAGTCGTGACCGAAACCGAAGTCATCGGCGACCTGACCACAGTCGAAGCTATCACCGTTAGTTTCCACGCGAGTAAATTAAAGTTATTCCGAGGGTGGATACGTTCTCCGTCGTTGGTACGACACACCTCGCGATGGTGCACTGATTTTCAGCAATGCTGTACCCTAGCTTCATGCTGGGGCTCAGACTTAATCGACGTGAACGCACACGTGCTACGGTTCTACGTCTGGGTCGATGGCAAACTCGACATGTACACCAATGTGATCGGACAAGTTCTGCACTTTGCCATTTCCTAAAGTCGTTGGCTGTTCATTGAGCTCGCTATTTACAACTTTGACTAGCCGTCCTGCGCCAAGATACAAAGAGGCCTTACAATAGTACACATGCATGCCCATTGGACATGAAACAACCAAACCGAAAGCATAGTCCAAAATCCTGGGGGCTCGCGTGCCACCTGTAAGTAATCGTTCTCCGTCGGGATTTACGGTCCTTAAACTGGAGTCGCTCTCAAACAGTGACTCGGTCAAGTGCTGAAGATCGAAGGACGCGAGGACATCGCGAAGGTAGAAGTATGACGGAGTCCTTGCGTGTCATGCAACATCACAATTACACCAGCACGTCAAGACGTAGTTTCGCATTATGGACAACAAGAACACGCTTCAGAATTGCGAAAATGCACAAAGTACCGATGGATGGCATTGAAATCACCCGTAAGGATAATCGGGGAGCCCTTTGGCACTTGACGTTGAATATGTGCCGCAATTTCGTCCACCTGTGGCCCATGGACATCCAAGAATGCCGAGACAGATTGCGGCAGGAACGAAGCCAGCTCCAGAACGGCCAGAGAAGGTCCAAAATGTGTGGTCATCACATACAAGCCTTGGGCAAGTCCTGGGATTCGAAGTCTGCAACCCAACACGCCACGGTTGACTGCAAAACGGTCGTACACTGTTTGGGCTTGGAACGATCTACGAGGAGTTTGCACAAACTCAGGAGCGGAGAACAAGTTTTTGCCGCCACACACACCGCATTAAAGTTGACTTACGTTTGAGATATCTCGTCAATGGGAAATGGCGAAAACACTGCAAGCCCTGAATTCGCCCACAAGGCTGGGAACGATGCGGTTCGCTTGGGTTTCGCCACGTGCGCGTACCCACGCTGCGCCATGCGCTTTGTGAAAAAATCTCTGTGAGTGTCCGAATACCAACAGCCGTAGAACTCCTGCAGCAAGACGACGTCATATTTCGGGGATCCATTGGTATCCGACAGTCTGGTGGCCAACTCTTCGAGTCGTTCCGACTTGAAGTCGTGCAGCGACAGCGCAGCTTGAATAGGGCCAAGTACAACAACAGCAATGTGGACTACAACAGGCGAGAGCACCCCAGTCCCGAACAAAGCCGAAAACAGTAATATCTGTGCCCACCAAGAAAGTGACCATGACCAATACAAAACGGCGAGGACAGTGGTCACAGTCCCCACCATACCTCCTACAGGTAGGAAACGTTCGCGGGCTCCGGCCGGCAAAATGCATACATTTTGAGAGTAGGCTTTGAACTGTCTACTTTGTTTCGCCATGGTACTTGCGGAAGTGCATTCAGCACTCTACAAATTCTGCGTCTTTGATAGAAGCAGTAAAACACGCAAGACCTGGATTTCAAATCAAAATGTACTTTGCTGCACAGCGACGGACATTCTCCTTCGCGTGGCGTCGGTCAAATCACTGGCACCTGCATGCCCGTCATCTCCGCAAAACACCACCTCCGCTGCAATGTCACCCCCGACCTTCGCACACTCCAACCCCACGCCAGCGTCTGGCAGCCCCACGCTGCCGTGTGCTGCCCCTTTCGCCCATACCGTGTCGTCAATGCGTTGTCTGTCGGTGGCGTGGGTGGTGGATGAGTTCCAACCGTAGTCGATTGTTTCCAACGTTGTGACCAACGAACGAACGGCCGAACGACATTCAAATTCAAACACGCCCCGCGTTTGGGAGAGCTCGCAGTTCAGAACTCCAAACAGACTTGACAGCTCGCTCGACGGCTCGACGCTCGACGGCTCGACCCCGCTCCTGTGGAGCCTCTCCTCCACAAAACCGATGCATAATGCATAATGGTCTCGAAAGAATGGCGTCCGCGCTCACGACTATCACGACTCTGAAAAGTTCACCTTTTCCGTCGCCGGGGATGCATGAGGGGATGGTGGTGTTGCGATGGGATTGCGATGCGATGCTGTGAAAACGAATTGAAAGCTTTCGAGTGTTCCACGAAGTAGATGCACCTGCGAGGCATATAAACTCAAGCCATGGGTTGAGAAGAGTGATTTGTAGCACAGTACACTGCAGTCAAGAGAAAAAAACCGTTGCAGAAAGGAACACAGTCTCGATTTTCGCCATTGTTGGAAGGCCTCGACATTCGGCACAACAACACTGTCGATACCAAACTTAGTCACGATGCGTTCCTCGATTTTGTTGGTGGTCCTCATGTGTGTCGATGCGGGCACAGAGCCGCCTCACAGCCTGGGTGAGCCCACTACGGCAATTGAATCGCAGTCTTGCGATCGTCCACGCATTGTCGTGGAGGTTGTGAATGACCCACTCTGACCCTGGACATGTATTGCACTCGCAAACATGAAAACTGCCATCAGCGAACTTGACACCATGATTGATGTGCGTTTCGAGTGGCTGCCGTTCTTGTTAAGTCCGGACACCCCAAAAGAGGGTATGACTCTGGACGAGTATGTGCGCAAGAAAGGTTACCCGAAGAACTTTTTTGAGCGCATGAAGCCACGTTTGCACAGTCTAGGCCGTGCGGCGGGGATAGAGTTTAACCACGAAGCGATCGAACGCGACGGGCGTCACATCATCAACACGATTGATGCGTTGCGTCTCATCGATTTTGCTCAAGCAACACTTCCTGCAACGACTGTAAACGATCTTGTTGAAGAACTCATCCACTCCGTTCATGTTCATGGCCGCGACGTCAGTGACGCAAAGACGCTGGCTTCAATTGGGCAAAAATTTGGCCTCCTCCACGAGGATGTATTGCGTTTCATCGAGGACCCTCGAGCGCAAGCACCACTAATTGGTTCACCGGAGGCCTTGGCAGCAATTGGTATGGGTCAGAATGGCGAGCCTCTTCCTACTTGTGCACAAGACCATGGTTTGTCTGATGCTTCAGAAGGTAGTGCAAACGCTCCATCTCAGTTGAAAAACGAAGTCTCGCGTGGCGGGAGCTCGCGCGAGGAACTTGCGATGGCTGTGGCCACGAGTGGTGATTTGCGCGAGCCAGTCGGAGACAAAGCATCCATACTCAACCGCGATCGAGAAACAAAGCGCGCTGGTGTCCATAGCGTTCCTCATATTGAGATTTTTCGGTCCGTGACCGTGTGTAACTTGTGTGGTCGGACACCTTTCATGATACGCGGAGTGTGATGTCGTCTGATGTGCTTGTTTTCATGTATGAATGTAGGTGGTTTCCGCCCCCGGAGGTTAGTGCCGGAGCTGATTGCGTGGTTCCTCCCCCCAACTCTCCAAAATTTATCAGAGAGGGTGGACGTATCAATGGAACACAACAAGCTCCAATCGTAATTAAAGGTGCCAATCCTGTGTCCACGTTCCTTGCCGCCTTTCGGGAATTGGCATCGATTCCAATCCCAGAAGAATTTGCGAGATAGTCTGCCCAAGAACACTTTGTGAAGACTCCGATCGTTGATTCTTAAGCCAGGCAAAGGCGGAATGACTCTTCAACGGTGGCACGACTGAAGTAACCGTTGAAAACGACACGCCATTTTGCCAAGTGCATACTTAGACTTGATCGGATGATCGGATGTGTAACTATTTATTTATTCCTCATCTGCAACCCAAGGCCCACGACTTACTGAATCAAGTTCTTGGTTACTGTTCACAAAACTGCAATTTGGGGTCTTCAAAGTCGTAGTGCACTGTGTCAAGGAACAGCGCAGTGGCTGGAGCCATTTGTGGTGCACCAAGCTCTCCGATCTATTCAAGCAATCGTGGAAGAGGCATAAGACCGACAAGCCCGCGACATGGTGCGATGCTGAGTGCCACTCACCATATTTCGAGATCGAGCCACAGTGAACTCTTGAAATTGTTCCACGCTCCATTTGCCCATCCCCACACGTGCGACGAGAGCACCAACAATGTTGCGGACCTACCAAAAAACAGCAACATGCAATGAGTCAATTAGTCAATGAGTCAAAATGTCAATTGCAGGACACCCCTGTCCTAGGAGGAACGACAGCGCACCTGGTGATACAGGAAGCTGTTGGCCTCGAGCGTAACGCAGAGTCGACGGTACCCGGGCGTTATTCCACCGTCCTCAATGACATCTATATTCGCTGCCGTCATCTCCTTGATAGGGCTGGCAGCAGTGCAGCCAGAGGATCTAAAGCTGGTAAAATCATGCTTGCCAATCAGCGTCTGCAATGCTAGTTGCATTGACGGCACATCTAAATGATCGGACGGTAAGAACCAAGAAAACTGATTATCAAACAAGCCGGATCGTCGACTACTCAACCCCTTTAGAGCATCATCGTGAGCAGAGGGCAGCTGGACAGTTGGAGAGTCCACAATATGGTACCGGTATGTTCGACCTTTAGCATCAAAACGTGCATGGAAGTCGGGAGCCACGCGCTGCGCTGCTACGATCTCAATGTCCTCTTTGTGTCTGTGCAGATAGAAATTCACAGCGTCGAGCACGACGGCAGCTTTGTGTGGTTCTAGAATCGTGCCATGCTTGTTTTTGCGCGTGAGATCAATATGGCATGTATTGGCCAATGCATGAACACCCGAATCTGTACGACTCGAACCTGAAGCAAACGGAAGCAGCCATTGTATACCTAACTTAAGACGGAGTGCCTTGGTTCAAGAACAGCACACACGGGAGAAGAACACATACCGACAATCCCCGGCTTCTCAAGTGAACCGTGCCCTATAAACTTCGAAACTGCGTCCTGCAATGCCCCAGCCACTGTACGTGTTCCTGTATTAAACTGCCAACCGCAATAGCGCCGCCCATTGTATGCTATCTTCAGGAGGTAGCGAGCCGGTCCAGCAGACATCCTGTCTTAGCCAACGGCGATGCGCCCCCTACACCTTGGCGCCATTGTGAGGTTCCAACGTGTCCCCACGGAAAATGAAAAACATCCGTTCTTAGATGTTGTAAAAGTGCGTCACTTGAACTAATTGCATCGTGCCTGCCTGTGTGGTAGTGGTGCGGGCGTTCTGCCGCGTGTTTACGGTTCGCGAACCCCACTCTTTCCCCGGAATGGCATCGTTTTCGTTTCAGTCTGCTCTTGCAACTTCACAACAAAAGCACTTCTTCGACCGCTCTCCACTTCTCGAACCCTTCTAACCACTCCACTCGTCCCGCTGCTTCCGTTGTCGTCATCGTCGTCGTCGTTGACGTATAGTGACCACCTCCTGCTTGTTCTCATCTAGCGATGCGTCGTAAGTTCGTTCGCGAGCCGTAGCCACGTGGCCTTGGCCATTGGCCGCGACGCCGCGACGCTGCAACACCGCAACGACAAAACGACAAAACGTAGTCACGCGTTACACAGGCTATGCCTTGATTTTATGTTTTCATCTCAAAGTGTGGTTCAACGACTTTTCATGGTCTGTAATAATACCGAAAAGTTGAATACCTTGAATATAGTCAAGTACTTCGTTAAATTGGAAAAAATACGTGCGTGATATATGGAATATAAGTGATGTTGTGAAATAGTGGATGTTGGAGTACACAAGTATTCAATGTTTCTGAATAGATAATTCATGGGTAATGGTTGACAGTGAGTGAGTGAGTGAGTGAGTGGGTGGGGTGGGTGGCTGCCTGCTGTGTGTTGTCATCATCATCGTTCGTTCGTTGTTGAGTCGTCGTCGTCGTCGTCGTTGTCGTCGTCGTCGTTGTCGTCGTCGTCGTCGTCGTCGTCGTCGTCGTCGTCGTCGTCGTCGTCGTCGTTGTCGCCGCCGCCGTTGTCGTCGTCGATGCCGTCGTCGTTGTTACTGAGAGTGTCATTGTGTTCGTCATCGCCGTCGTTATTGTCTTTGAGAGTGTCATTGATTTCGTCGTCGGCGTCTTCGTCGTCGTGCTCAACAACTTGTTGTCGATTTCGTTGACCCACCTTGCTGTTGCCGTCGCCGTTGTTGTCGTTTTCTGTGGTGGTGTCGTCGGTGTTGACTTCGTTGCTGTCGCTGTGGTCCTGATCGCCGTTTGTGTTGTCGTCGTTGTCTTCTGTTGTTCCAGACCAAGTTGGAAGCAGGAAAGCGTGCTGGTCACCTCGAGAGACTCGTGCAACCCGAAGCAGCGCCCGAAAATTGTAGTGTACGGTATTCTTGAAAATTCTTGTTTCTGAACAGGTCGTGGTCGTGGTCGTAGTCGTTGGCGCGGCCGGTGCGCTGGACGTGCGCCGCGTGTGACGCAAGCATGCCCCGACGGGCAGTCGACAAGCGATCTGGCCGTGCACCTTCCTCGCCGTCCAAGAGTACTCCTGCAGCAACTGGTGAGGGGTCTCCAGTTCCCTTAGTGTATGTCATTCTCTTCCTTGCGCTCGCAGTTTCGCTGGCGTTCAACGCCTATTTATTCGTGAATACGAGAGATCATGTCATCAATTCACGAACAGAAGAACTTATTGAAGAACAGATGTTCCAACAGTCGTCACAGAAAAAGAAAGATCTGATTGCGCGTGAACTCGTCAAGAACGGGGAGAGAAAGCGTTCTCAAGAAGGGAAGGGAGCGATGCGACAACAACGACCGAATCATGCGGACGATGGCCCTGCCCATGTGCGGGGTGCAGCACCTGGTTCTGCACATGATAACAGCGCTGATGAAGTCGAAGTCGAAGTCCGGAACAGGTATCGCGCGAACGAAGTTATCACACCAGAGATCTTGAAGTTGAATGCAAAATTTTCTGCGCGTGTGGCTGTGTCTTACAAGCTTGATGCGCTGAATTCTTTCAGTCATTGTTTTTATGCTGTGGACGAGAGTGGCAAAAAGTTTTGTCTGGATAGAACGCACGAGCCCACCGCAATCAACGTCAACGTGTACCCTTGCCACCCCCTCGACGAAGAATTATACTCTGGGCCGCAGGCATGGCAACTGTCATTTTCCGGCCGACTTACGACTTCGTCGCCAGGGTCGGTTCTGTACGGGGCTTCAGATCCCCCGCATACACGAACTGTCGAAGGGCCAAGATGTGTGGCATTTCGCACCCTGAGCACCGATGCCCCACAGGTTGGACAGCCAGTGCAGGGGCAGCTCGTGTTAGCAGATTGCGATGAGCTGGGCGAAACCAACGAGGAGTCTCGGTTATTTGGTACCTGGATGTTCAATATGAATCAGCATCAGCTCGTGAACGTCGATTACCCGTCCCGGACTTCTCACAGTCAATACTGTTTGGAGTTACCATCGGTTGCCGCCACCAAGGGTGTCGTCCAGCTGTCGCCCTGTTCGAGGAAACCTGCGCTGGAGGCCTCGTGGCACATTCAACGTCTCCACAAGCCGAAAGCAGACATGTTGACTGATCACTTGGATCTTCAAGACTTTGCTTTCAATGCCACTAGAAGCATGGAAATCGGGATTTATCGTGATATCGGTGACATGTATGTGGACGTCATGAATGATCTTTTGCTTGTACACTTCATGAACTCAACGCCTGGCGTGGTGGCGGTTTGTTGGTTTGCGTTGTAGGCGAAGTTCGAAGTGCCAAGCGCGATCGTTGGAGCTGGACGCATTGGTTCCGAAGCTTCCAAAAGTAACTGTCATACTTTGTTTCTACAATGAAGAATGGTTTGCTTTGTTACGCTCCGTGTGGGGAGTGATACTGACGTCTCCACCTGAACTCGTGGATGAGATCCTTCTTGTCGATGATGGGTCCACAATGCATCATCTGCACGATATGCTCGACGAGTACCTGGCTGCATTTCCGGTTCTGAAAGCTCGCGTGGTCAGAGCAGGGAAGCGGATCGGGCTTATCCAGGCTCGTTTGCTCGGGGCAAAATCTAGTCGTGATTCTCCCGGGAGGCAGTTGATATTCTTGGACAGTCACATCGAACCTGTCGTTGGGTGGATGGCGCCGCTAGTGGCCAGTATCGCCGAAGACCGCCGCAGGGTGCTCTGTCCAGTTATTCCCTCCATTGGTTGGGCCAACCTTGATATCATGGGGCTTGGAGGAAACAGCGTGGGTATATTCGACTGGGATCTTGTGTTTCGTTGGGAAGCTCGCAAAGAACTCCGCGATTCCAGGTTTGGTGCCATTGGAATCGATGCGCCTTCTCGTGTGGCGCCCAAAGGTCCGGACTCGGAGCCATTTGACAGTCCAACGATGGCTGGTGGACTGTTTGCGATCGACAAGAGCTATTTTTACGAAATTGGTTCTTACGATGACGAAATGACATATTGGGGAGCTGAAAATTTGGAAATGTCGTTCCGGATTTGGATGTGCGGTGGGATATTGCAGATCGATCCGTGTTCAGACGTATTCCACATTTTCCGGGAGGCCATCGGACACCAGAACAAGCGCGCTGGGTCTTACTTGACGATTAACAATGCCCGTCTGGCAAAAGTTTGGCTTGACAAATACCAAGATGTTTATTTTGACGCTCACGCTTTGCCCGAAGATATCGATATTGGGGATATCACGGAACGACTCCGTCTGCGCGAGGACCTGCAATGCAAAGACTTTCAGTGGTATCTCGAAAATTTTATGCCCGATATGTTTGTCCCTGATGATGATCACTGCCAAGGACGGGGAGAGGTGCGCAACGTTGCGTCGGGAGTGTGTTTGGATTCGATGGGTGCCACCGAAAAGGGTGCCCCTGGGACACAGGCAAGTTCTGAACACGTATCGGCTTCGTGTGTGTCCACGCTCACTGTTGTACGCTGTTTGCGTGTGTTCTGGCCAGAAATTGGGGGTGTACAGCTGCCACGGCATGGGTGGCAATCAAAATATGTTCATGTCACTGCGTGGCGAATTGCGCTTGCCCAACGGACTCTGCGTCGACGCATATCCCAAACAAGGCGAGGGGCCCTCCTTATTCATGGATCCTTGCCATGGCATGCAGGGTAATCAGCATTGGATCGCGGTCCCGGTCGAGGAGATGGATTCGACAGTGCTGCTGAAGCATGCGTCAGGAAGCTGCTTGGAGCTAGCAACAACGGAACAAGGTCGCGAATTGCACCTGTTGAAGGCATGTGACCCTACCAATCTCGCGATGCGGTGGACCTGGGGACACTTTGATCTGTCGAAGCTTGAGAAAGTGAATCATTGATTGCGAACGCGTCGACCTGATACTATTATAATACTTATGTACTTGTTGACTGTTGCGTCATCGTCACACATCGTGCGGACACTTGCAGTTGAAGGGATCACATACAAGGCTTAATTGCGGTGGACAACTACTGTCATATCTTCGTGGTCCTTGATGGTGATACTTTTTACTTGCGGAGAGTCCAACTCGATTTTGACGATTGGTACCCCACCGCTGGATGACACTTCACCGGCTCGTCGGCTGATGGCCTTGTACAAACCATAACTATCTGATGCTGCCTTTGAACCAGTGGCAGTGCCTTTTGCAGCGCAACAAAATCCATTCTTATCCAAACAGGCAACACCAGCAACTCCAGGCTGGTTCAATATGTTGTCTGTGGCTCGCTCAACTGGATCCTCCATTTTAGTCCACGTCCACAAACGGAACTTCAACAAACACGGACACAATAAAGTTGAAGCAAAGCCCGCGCGAGAACAAGTTATTCCAACCTCTTCCAGAAAACAAGTTTCCCAAATAATGCCAGTCGTGAACCCAGTGTTGCCGTTCACTGTCCAACAATCGTACTCTTGACAAATTACTCTCGACTGCTGCTTCCGGTGCCCCACATCAGAAAGAAATGCGGCGGTGCCCACATCAGAAAGACATTCGGCGACAAACGACGACTATACTGCAACTACTTCGAGTACGACGACACGACTGAGACGGCTGTGACAACTGCAAGAATGGTTATCACGGAGACGGCGACGATATTGAGGACAAAAGTCACTGAGGGCGAACGACAGTGTTGCAACGACGAACGATGACTCACGAACAACGGACAGCTGCAACAGTGACTTGTTTCTTCTTTGACAGATGATAACAACGACGAAGGACGAAGGACGAAGGACGAAGGACGAAGGACGAAGGACGAAGGACGAAGGACGAAGGACGAAGGAC
>ENA-OWNT01002744-OWNT01002744.1-seawater-metagenome-genome-assembly--contig:-NODE-2744-length-17711-cov-4.461325_pt1 | contig 17711 bp, 20 predicted proteins | sample MGYA00238136_ERZ651165 | MGnify/ENA primary metagenome ERZ651165 (study PRJEB26861, sample SAMN08777766) | seawater metagenome | isolation source: coastal seawater | place: USA: Florida | collected...
CACCCGGAACGACCGGGGCTACACCGGCGGGCCCGAGGCGGTACAGTGACGGCAGGGGGAACCATGCTCATCTGGCTGACTGCGGCGCTGGCCGCCGACGTGACCATCACACCCGGCGACAACGTCGCCACGCTCACCTCGTCGCTCACACCCGGCGACACCGTCTCCTTCGAGGCCGGCACCTACACCATCGAGGCACCCCTCGTCTGGACCGGCCTCGGCACCGAGACCGACCCGATCACCCTCAAGCCCGTCAACGAAGGCGACGAGGTGATCATCCAGAACACGGGCTACGGCTACGGCATCGACGTGGTCGACTCGGCCTGGATGATCGTCGAGGGCCTCACCGTCACCGGCGACGCCAACACCGAGAAGAACGGCTACAGCGGCATCCGCATCAACAACAGCTCCGACATCGTCCTCCGCAACAACACCGTGAAGGACATCTGGGGCACCGGCATCCGCGTCGAGGGCGACGCTTCGCGCTTGCTCATCGAGGGCAACGAGGTGGCCAACGTGGGGAGCGGCACCGGCATCTACGTCGGCTGCGGCGACGCCTCCTGCTGGATGCAGGACAGCGACATCGTGGGCAACCTGCTCCACGACCTCTCCGGCGACGGCATGAGCCTGCAGCCCGGCACTCAGAACAACACCTTCCTCGACAACGTCATCTTCCGCGTCGGCGGCTCTGGCATGTACATCGGGCCCACCGAGCTCGGGCCCCAGAACATCGTCGAGGGCAACGCCATCTGGCAGTCCGAGGGGGTGGGCTTCTACGTCGAGGGCTCTGCCCTCATCCGCAACAACGTCGTGTTCGAGACCGGCGACGACGGCATCTACACCCGCAACACCGACCGCAACGGCCTGGTCGACGTGGTCATCAGCCACAACACCTTCGCCCGCACCGGCGGCTACGGCGCCTACCTCGACGACTTCTACGACGCCTCCGGCCTGGTGTTCGCCAACAACGCCATCGCCAACCCCCTCGACGGCGGCTTCTACTGGGAAGACGCCTTCAAGGAGGTCGGCGTGCCCCCCAGCGCCTACATCTCCGCCAACGTCGTCACCGGCGACGTCGACGGCTACGACCGCCTCACCTACCCGGGCTTCGTGGTGGCCGGCGGCGGGTACACCGACTTCGCCGACGCCGACAACTTCGACTTCTACCCGGACACCTCCTCGGTGCTGATCGACGAAGGCGACGCCGCCGGCGACGCCTACATCCCGGAGTTCGACTTCAACGGCTCTGCCCGCCAGGGCGACCAGCCCGATGTGGGCGCCTACGAGTACGTCAGCGGCACCAACCCCGGCTGGGTCATCCAGGAAGGCTTCAAGGAGACCGGCGTCATCGCCGGGTCGGGGCTGGTGGGCGTGGGCGGCGGCTGCTGCGGCGGCAAGGGCGGCGGCGAGGCCCTGCTCTTCCTGCCCCTGCTCGGGCTCGGCCTCGGGCTGCGTCGGCAGAGCGGGTCGCGCGCATAGCGAGGCTGCTCGAGGTGGCATACCGAGGCGGCATGCACACGCGTGTGGCCCGTCTGTCCCATCTCTCCGGCGGGGAGCTCGATCGCTACCTCGAGAGGGGGTGGTACCGCATCGGCCCCACCATGATGACCTGTCGCTTCGTGCACTTCGACGACGTCCTCCGCACCGCCGTCTGGACCCGCCTCGATCTGCAGGGCTACCGCTTCCGCAAGAGCCTCCGCCGCACCCTCAACAAGGTCGAGCGGGAGATGGTGGTCACCGTCGGCCTGCCGGTGCTCGACGCCGAGCACGAGGCCATCTACCAGCGCTACCGCACCATCGCGCGGGGGGAGCGCTCCGCCACCCTGGTCGACTTCCTCTACGGCGACCGCGACCCCAGCCGCGACGTGTTCGACACCCGCGAGGTCACGTTCCGCACCCCCGATGGCCGCCTCGCCGGCTTCAGCTGGTTCGACATCGGCGCCACCGCCATCCAGAGCCTGGTGGGGGTCTACGACCCTGCCTTCGCCGGCCTCTCCCTCGGCTTCGCCAGCATGCTGGTGGAGATCCGCTGGGCCCAGGCCCACGGCATGCGCTGGTTCTACCCCGGCTATGTGCTCCCCGGTGCCCCCGCCATGGACTACAAGCTCCGGGTCGGCGACGTGGAGTACCTCCACCCCTCGGGCGACTGGCGCCCCTGGGCCGAGATCGACCTGTCCGTGATGCCCACCGAGGTCCTCGACCACCACCTGTCGGTGGCCGAGGCCCACCTCGACGACCGAGGCGCCTCCTACGAGCGCTTCGTCTACCCGATGTTCGAAGCCCCCGCGTGGCACACCAACCTGTCCACCTGCCTCACCGAGCCGCTCGTGTTGCTCCTGCCCGGCCCCAACGAGCGCTCCCCACGGGTGCTCTACTGGGACCTCGACCGCGGCGCCTACCGGCTCCGGCGCTGCGTCCGGGCCTCCGCCATCGCTCGCTCCACCCGCGACGACGAGACCGAGGGCACGCCGGTCGAGCTCCTCGTCGTCGTCGAAGACCTCGCCACCCGCGAGTCCCCCGGGGCCATCGCCGCCGCCGCCGCGTCCCTCAGGGGGCGCTAGCTAGATCCAGCTCAGGGGCAGCTGTAGGTGTAGCTGAAGACCTGCTGGTTGCCGACGAAGTCCGCCACGATCCGACCGTCTTCGAAGAGCATGGAGTATCCCGCGCTCTTCACGCGCTGGGGCAGGCACGACCCCGGCTCGTACGTGTTCTCGAACTGCTCGCTGAGGGTGTTGCCCCGCTCGTTCGTGAGCCGCCAGTTGGTGCGGAGCCCGCACTCGTCGTAGCGCTCGACCACGACCTGGTTCCGCTCCGTCGCCGTGCGCTCGGTCAGCAGGCCTTCCTCGTAGACGAGATCGTGCACGCGGTCGAAGGTGTGGGTGTCGCCGCACCGATCGACCTGGACCTCTGCCTCGTGCACGACGTACTGGTGCTCGTCGTAGGTGACCTCGCGGGTGCCGGCCACGAAGTCCTCGTCGCACGGGCCGTAGCCCGACGCCGGCTGCTCCCACGCCACCGTGGCGCCGACCACCATCCCCTCCGCCCGGTCGTAGTGCACCGACTCGGTGTAGTAGTCCGCGTCGAACCACACCATCCAGCCGTAGGCGTCGTACCAGATCTCCGTGTCGAAGCTCGGGTCCCCCGCCTCGGCGGTCGCCGTGCACCCCGCATAGGGTGCGGCCTGCTCGGCGACGATGCCGTCCACCGGGAGAGCCGTCGCGGTGGTCAGGGCCGGGGGAGACGGCGCGGCGATGTCTGGCGAGGATGCCGTAGATTCCTTGCTCGCGTCGCCACCGCACCCGACCAGCATCCATCCCAACGAGCACCCTACGAACCAACGCATACGACCTCCGGCGCGCTGAGACGTCCGCCCTACCCTGACCATTCGATCCGATCGCGACGTGGGCCTCAGGGGCAGGTGTAGCGGATCTCCGCGTCGAGGCCGAAGCCCTCCATGCCGGTGGCCACCAGACGCCCGTCCTCGAAGAGCCACACCGGCCCATCGGCGGTCACGCGGAGCGGCCGGCAGGTGTCGTCGGCGTACTGGGTCTGGAGGTCGACCGTGACCTCCCGGCCATCCGCGAAGCGGGTGAAGACCTCGTCTTCCTTCTCGCAGGCGTCGTAGCGGGTGACCATCCGCTCCTCGGCGGTCTCGATGTCCTGCTCGGCCAGACGGTCGACTTCGTACACGAGGCCGTAGACGGTGTCGGTGGTGGTGGTCGTGCCGCAGGCGTCGGTCTCGGCCAGACGGATGTTGATCACGTGCTGCAGCTCGTTGAACTGCTCGAGGCGGGTCCAGGAGACCACCTGTTCCTCGCAGGGCACCTTCTGCTTCACCGCCGCCGTGCCGGTGGTGGTCATCGACACGACGTAGCCCTGCTCACGCACGTAGGTGAACACCTGCTCCCCGTCGGAGTCTTCGATGCGCACCGGCCACCCGTAGTCGTCGTAGGTGGTCTCGACGACGTGGCCGAAGCGGTCTTCGGAGCGAGCGGAGCACCCGGCGTAGGGGGCCGCGTGGTAGGCGACGAAGCCCATCGGCTCCTCGGTGGTCGAGCCCGTGTCGGTGGTGGTGGTCGTGGGCCAGGGCGTCGGCTGGGTCGACGGGGTGGGCGTGCCCGAGTCCTCGGTCTCCGTGAGGAAGCGCGACGTGGGCGTCGTCTCCTCCGCATCGTCGGACGCGCAGCCCCCCGCCCCCACGACCAGCGCCACGAGCCCCATCGCCTTGTGCATCCCGACCTCCGGCCCAGGGCCGCTACTCGGCGGGGTCCTGGGGAGCCCCACGGTACTCCACCACCAGCAGCGTGCAAGGCCCCGCCCCGTTGCCGAAGCTCACGGCCGCCCCCGGTGCCGGCGTGTACACCGCCCCGGCGTCGACCTCGACCCGCCGAACCAGGACCTCGTCGAGGTCGGCCAGCACACGCTCCGCCACGCCATCGGCCACGACCACGCGGGGCACCTGCACCTGGTGCGCCTGGCGCCGCAGCCGGACACCAGGCAGGGCGCGAGGCATCACCTGGGGCTTGCGCAGGTGGACCGTCGCGGCCGCCACCGACGCCCGCGCCTCACCAGGACCCGGCGGCGACAACAGCCAACGCAGGGCCGTCATGGCCAAGGTCTCGATGAGGAGGAAGCGACCATCGGTGGCCAGCGCCCGAACCATGGCATCGGCCTGGGCGTAATCCAGGGACTGGTCGAGGTCTCCGGTGGTGGCGGTGCGCTCGAGGTCGAGCTCCATCTCCAGGGAGGCCTGCAGGGTCTGCGGGGTCACCCGCTCCCGGGGCAAGATGCCGACGATGCAGTCCAGATCGAGGTCGAGGGTCACCAGGTCCATGGTCAATACCGCTTGCTGAGGCCACCATCCACGGGGACGACGACACCGTTGAGGTAGTGGCCCTCCAGGGCGAGGAAGCGCACCAGACGGGCGATATCGTCGGGGGAGCCCACCCGCTGGAGGGGGATGCGACGCCGGAGGCGGTCGCGCTTGGCGTCGTCGTAGTCTTCGGGCCACGCCACCTGGCCCGGGCTCACGCCGACCGTACGGATGGCCGGCGCCAGCTCCACCGCCATCGCCTTCACCAGCATCACCAGGCCCGCCTTGCTGGCCGAGTAGTGGGCGTAGCCGGACACCGGCCGCTCGGCGCCGATGTCGCACAGGTGCACCACCACGCCGTGCTGGCTGTCGGGGGCTCCGAGCCGAGCGGGCTCCCCCGCCCGAAGCTGCGGCAACAGCCCCTGAGAGAGCAGAAAGGGCGCGCGGAGGTTGATGCCCTGCATCGCCTCCCACTGGTCCACGGTGATCGCCTCGAAGGGGACGGGGTCGAAGGCGCTGGCGTTGTTCACCAGTACCTCGAGCCCCGCCCAGTGCCCCTGCACGGCGGCGACCAACGCGGCACAGCCCTCCACGGTGCCCAGGTCGGCCCGATGGACCCAGACCCGTGCGCCGAGCGCCCGACAGGCCTCGGCCACCTCCTCGGCCGGCCCTGCGCTGCTGCGGTAGTGCAGCGCCAGGTCGAAGCCCGCCTGCGCCAGCTCGAGCGCGATGCCCCGCCCGACGCGGATGGCGGCCCCGGTGACGACGGCACGAGGCCTCATGTCCACTCCTCCCCGAGCAGCCGCTTGGTGAGGTACACGCCCAGGTAGATGAGGGGCGTGTCCAGCACGGCCAGGGCCAGCTTGTACACGTAGATGGTCGCCATGATGGAGAAGCCCGTGGCGAAGTCCATCCCGAAGCCGATGAAGAAGAGGATGCTGTTGACCACCAGCGTGTCCACCGCCTGGCTCACCATGGTCGACCCGTTGTTGCGGAGCCACAGGTGCTTGCCCTTGGTGAGCCGCTTCCAGAAGTGGAACAGGTAGTTGTCGGTGAGCTGGGCGCACAGGTAGGCGAGCATGCTCCCCACGAGCAGGATGCCGTTGAGGGCGAAGACACTGTGGAATGCGTGCTGATAGCCCTCGATGGCCGTGGCGGGGGCGGCGTCGGCGCTCATCCGCCAGCCATCCATGAAGAAGGGGGCATCGGGCGGCACCCAGTAGGGGTGGGGGGTGAGCCAGACGGCCAGCTGCACGATGGCCAGCATGAGCAGGCTCATGAGGAAGCCCACCACCACCATGAAGTCGGCGCGGCGCTTGCCGTACACCTCGGAGACGATGTCCGTGATGAGGAAGGTGACCGGGTAGGTGATGATGCCGGCGGTCAGCGCGAAGTCCGGCTGCAAGGGCGCGCGGAACAGCTTGAAGCCGATGATGTTCGTGAGCACGAGCACCACCGCGAAGGTCGACGCCAGCAGCAGGTAGATGCGCTCGCGGAGCACGTAGGGATCGGCCTCGACGCCGAGGGTGCCGGACTCGGACTCAGCCATCGGTCGATGCCTCCGCGGGGGACACCGCCCCCAAGCGCGCGCTGGCGAACATCAAGGCCCCCAGGCCCACCGTCTTCAGCTCCATCACCACCCCGTGTACCGCGCCGCCATGGGCCTCGGCCGTGCGCTTCAGGTCTTGCAGGTCGAACATCACGAAGGCGATGCCCATGCCCGCGGCCACCGCCCAGCGCCACCCGAGGCGGCCCTGCTCGGCCCCCAGCACCACCGCCAACATCGCCGGCAGGGCCCACACGAGGTGGTGCTCGTAGGTGTAGACCGGGAAGAGCAGCATCAGCACGCCGACCGCGCCTACCTGCCCGGCGAGCTGCAGGGTGTCGGCCGGTGCTCGACGCAGGGCCACCGCCAGGCCCACCAACAAGCTGATGTTGGTGGCCGACGACAGCGACCGGGCGGTGTCGGACAGAAGCCCCCGGGCACCGGGGAAGACGTGGTGCCACAGGTTGGGCACCGAGTGGTTGCCGAACAGGCCGATCGGGACGGCCAAGCCGTTGTAGTCGCCGGAGCCGAACCCCGGCAGGACCTCGGTGAAGAAGGTGATCTGATGGGTCCAGCCCACCAACGGGAGCACCGCGACGGACAGCAGCACGGCCGTGACCACGCTGGCCACCACCGCCACCCACTCCCGCCGCAGCAACCACCACATCACCAGCAGCGCCGGGCTCATCTTGAGCATGCACGCGGTGCCGAGCAAGGCCCCCCCGACGAAGGGCCGACCTCGTTGCGTGGCCCACACCCCACCCATCGCCAAGGCGAGCCCGGGGAAGTTGGCCTGGCCCATGAGGTGGTTGTTGGGGATGGCGGTCATCAATGCCACCAGCACCGCCATGGCCCAGGGCGCCGCGGGGGAGGCCTCGCGCCACCACAGCGCGAGCACGGCCATGGTGGCCACCAGGCAGAGCTCGTGCAGCCAGAACCACAGGTGGTAGGCACCGGACAGCTCGAGGGGGATGGCCCAGGCCATCATGCCCACGAAGGGCGGCGCGTAGAGGAAGGGATGCACCGACTTGCGGGTGCCATCCTGCCGGGCCCGTTTGGACAGCGCCGGCGTGTCGTAGGGGTCGCCCCCCTCCGCCGCCACCTGCACGGCGTAGTAGTAGGAGGCGAAGTCGCGGCCGTTCTTCACGGCGCGGGTCTGCCACCACGCAGGCGACAGCAGCGTGAGCGCGTGGAAGAGCACCGCGGCACACAGGGCCATCACCGCCGGGTTGGACCGAGTCACAGGCCGGGGCTATCGCCTGCAGAAGGGCACGGCCAAGGGGAGCGGGTCAGGGGGCGCCTTCGGCCGGGGCCGGGAAGGTCTGCCGGAGGTAGGCGAGGACATCGGCCGCCTGCTGGTCGTTCAGCCGGGTGCGGCTCATCGCCCCTCGGCCCTGGATCATCGCGCTGAGGAGCTCGTCGTCGGACAGCTCGTGGACCCGACCGGCCAGCGCCGGCGTGCGGGACACCCCCTGCCCGGTGCGGCCATGACACAGCGCGCAGACCATCTGGAACTGGGGCTCACCACGGGACGCCACGCCCTCCAGTGCCTTCGCTGCATCGATGGACCGCGGCGGCTCGGAGCACGCCAGGACCAGCATCCACCACATCGGACTCATCGGCTCCTCCGGCGCTCGCCGCCATCCAAGGCCTCGTCGAGGTCGACCTCCCGGACCACCACACGCTCCAGCTCCGTGCCCTCGAGCCACAGCCGAAGCTCGGTGACGCGGAGGCCTTGGTCCCACGTGCGGACGTGCACCGCGGCCTCCTGCAGGGGCTTCCAGCGGGCCTGGTAGCCCCCGGCCTCGATGACCAGATCGACGCCGTCGACCATGGACACGGCCCGGGCCGCCTGGGGGTCGTCGTAGGCGAGGACGACGGCGAGATCGTGGTCGGGGGTGAGGTCGAGCACCTCCCGGACCGCTGGCACGGGGGCCCGCACATCGGTGCCCGGCCGGTGCAGATAGGCCGGCCCCCCGCGGGACACCCCGGTGACCAGCACCCGGTGCTCCCCCACCGTGACCACGGTGCGACGCAGCACGTCGTCGGCGCTGTGGAGGTTGGCCGACACCAGGCCCGGACGGGGCTCCGCCAGGGCGGCGAGGTCGGGCCAAGCCACGTGGAGCACGTCGACCGAGGACCTGCGCAGCGCCTGGCTGTAGCGACGATTCGCCTCCCGCGCGGCCTCGGTGATCTCGGGGCCGTCGGCCGACGCATCGAGCCAGCCCCCAGCGTGGAGCACCAGGGCGGGTTGTTCCGCCCGCACCGCCCGAGCGTAGGCCGTGAGCCGCGCCAGGCCACCGAGGGGGCGCGTGCCGCAGCCACAAGGCTCGGCCGAGCCGCGGTGCTCCGAGACGGCCAGCAGCACCAGATCGGCGTCGTCGTGCACCACAGGATCCGGCGAGTCCGCGCTGGCGGACGACAGCACCTCCACCTCGACCGCGGCCGCCGAACTCGGCAATGCCACGACGGCCAGCGTCGAGCGGAGGATGGCGAGCGGGGAGCCCATGCCGTCCACCTATAATCTCCCCATGGCGCTCCTCGACGCTCTCCTGCTGCGCGAACGCCGCGCCATCGCCCGGGCCGGGATGCTGGCTGCGGCCCATCGCTACGACGACGCCCTCACCGAGCTGCACGACTTCGAGAGCGACCGCGTCGCCGCCACCCGCGAGGGCCTGCGCGCCGCCGCCATCGACCACTTCGGTGCGGCCGCCGAGCGAGCCGCCGGGCGCAGCGAGGGCCCCCGCGCCCGTGCCCGTCTCGACCGTGCGCGCCGCTACGTCACCGCCACCCTGCGGCCCCGGCTGCACCGCATCGAGTGGCGCCTCCGGGTCCAGCAGCTGTGCCACACCCGGGCCGAGCACCTGGCTACCCTCGTCGCCGCCGCCGAGGCTGCCCGCGCCGAGATCGTCGCCGGCACGCCCCCGCCGGAGGCCTGGTCGCGCGGGGGCCAGAGCGCCATCGCCACCGCGGCCGCCCTGATGGGCGCCGAGGCCATCACCGCCGACGACATCCTCTACGCCGACGACACCTCCCTCCGCGCCCTCCGCGGCGCGGTGATGGCGGCCTACCCGGACGACCTCGCCGCGGCCGTTCCCCGCCTCGGCCACGAGTTCCTCCGAGCGGTCCTGCTCCGCCAGCTCCACCGCCCCGACCTCGCCGCCCTGCCCATGGCCGAGTGCGACGACGCCGAGCCGCTGGTCTGCCTCGAGCAAGCCCGCATCGCCCAGCTCCTCGGCGAGCCCCGGGTCGCCCGCACCTGCCTGCACGGCTTCGCCGCCCGGGCCGGGGGCCACCGCCTCGTGCGGCGCCTGCACACCGGCGTCTTCCTGGCCCAGCTGGAGCTCACCCTCGGCGACGAAGCCCGAGCCCTCTCGGTGCTCGAGGACGTGCCGGTCGACCTCCTGGGGGGTCGCCCCGCGCTGATGTACGGCCGGCTCCTGCTCGACGCCGGCCGTGCCGAGGAAGCCCAGGGGCTCCTCAGCGCCATCGTCGCGCGGCAGCCCGAGCTCGAGGGCGCCGCCTCGCTCCTGGCCGAGGCCGAGCGCCTCGCCACCCGGGCCCGGGCGCTCTGAGACCCCTCAGAGGGCCCGCAGGTCGAAGGACAGCGGGCAGTGGTCCGACGCCTTCGGCCGGTGACTCCCGACGCCCTTGAAGCGCTCGCCGTCGAAGCGGGTCGCCCGGGTCGGCTGCCCACGCCGCTCGATCAGCGGCGGCTGGGGGTTGAGCCGAGCCAGGCGCTTGCTGGGCAGCAGGTAGTCCAGCTGCCGGTACGCCGCAGGGAGCCCGCGCCGAGCATGGCCGGGCCAGTAGTGGGTCCAGCGGTCACCGGGCGGGAGGCGGTCGACCACGTTCTCCACGGCCTCCCAGCCGACGAGCTCCGCGATGGCGGAGCGCCCCTCGTCGGTGTCCTCGAGGAAGTCGTTGAAGTCCCCGCAGAGCACGAAGGGTGCCTCGGAGGGGTCGCTGCCGAAGCGCTCGCGGACGATGTCGCGCAGGGCCGCTGCCTGGGCCGCCCGCCGGGCCCGCGTCACCTCGCGACCGGGCCCCCGACTGCCCGGGGGCGGGCGCATGCTCTTGAAGTGATTGACGTAGAGGGTGACCCGGCCCACGGGGCCCTCCACGTCGACCTCGAGGCAGTCGCGGTCGAACACATAGCGCCCACCGTCGCCGCGGAGGTGCTGCCAGGAGCGAGCGTGCACGATGGGCCACCGCGACAGCACCCCCACGTCGATGCGCCGATCGTCGTTGCCGTCGATCACCAACGAGTGAGGCCACACCTCGCTGCCCCCCAGCCAGCGGTCACGGAACTTCTTCAGGGTGTCGAGGTCTTCCACCTCCTGCAGCGCGAACACGTCGGCCTGGCAGGCCCGCATGGTGTCCGCCGTGAGCCGCTTGGCCTCCGGGTCGTGGAGGCGGAAGCGCAGCTCTTCGGTGGTGAAGCCCGCCTCCTTGGCCTCGAGCGGGTCGACCCCCCGAGCGAAACGGAAGCGGGTGAAGAGGTTCTCGACGTTGAAGGTCGTGATGCGCACGGCTCACTCCAGGGCGCGGTGTAGCTGATCGCGAAGGGCATCGTAGCCGCAGTCCGGCTGCTCGAGGTCGAGGTAGTCGTCGTGCTCGCAGGCGGGGTCGGCGAGCCTGAGGTCCACCAGCTCGGCCCCGGTGGCCCGGAGGGCATCCAGGTAGCGCTCCCTGGGGTGCTCCCCCACCAGCAGCTGCTCGGTCACGACCTCGTCGCCCGCCCCCAGCATCGTCACCAGGGTCTGGACTCGCGCGACGGGCAGCCCGTAGGCCGGCGATGCCGCCCGCAGCGCCGCCAGCACGGGGTTGGCCGAGTCGGCGCCCGGGTCGGCCCCGCCGGTCTCCGACCAGTGGGCCAGGGCATCGAGTGCGGCCCCCTGCAGGAAGGTCTGGGGCGCGACCGGCTCGTCGTCGAGCACCTGGAAGAACACGTCGACGAAGCACTCGGTGGAGCAGATCGGGGCCGCGGTCAGCTCCCAGCAGGCCGCGCTCCGCGGGTCGGCCGGCTCCAGCAGGCCGCGACGAGCCAGCTCCCGCCCCCGCGGTGTGAGGACGTCGTCCACGAAGCCGAGGTCGGTCACCGGGTCGACCCCCCGGGGGAAGGACATCGTGGTCACCGTGCCGGCCACTGCCTGCGTGATGCCCTCGGCCACGGCGAGCTCCTCCTCCGCCACGAAGGCCTGGGCCGTGCGACCGAGGGTGCCCAGCTGGTCGCCCAGCATGCCCGCGGCGACGGCGACGCGAAGGTCGAGCCCCTCGGCGATGGGGTCGAGGTCCGGATGGGCGGTGGCTGCCCACAGGACGGGGAAGGTCCCCATGCTGATCCCCACCAGCCCCACCGGGCCGCCCCCTCGGGGATGGGCCTGGCCGTGCCGGGCCGCCGCCAACACCGCGGAGGCATCGAGGAGGTGGTGATCTCTCGGTCGGAGCGCTCCCACCAGGGGGGCCGTGTCGCCGCGGTTACGGAACAGCGGGGCAACGACCAGCCACCCTTCCTCAGCGAGGACCTGGGTCACCCACTGGGCGTGCACCGAGCTGCGGTCGGAGGGGGGGCCGCTGCCGCAGTTGAAGGCCGCGTCGACGCTCTGCCCGTGCGCAAAGACCACCACGGGGTGAGGGCCGGGCTCGGCCGGCACGCCCACATGGGCGTAGATCAGCTCGACGGCACCATCCGGGCGCTCCACCGCCAGCCGCGCGAGCTCCGAGCGGACCTGGGGAGCCGGCTCCACCACGTCGCCCCCCACGGGCAGCACCGGCGAGCAGCCCATGGCCCCCCACCCTCCGACCACCATCACGCTGCGTGCCCAACGGGTGACCACCCTGCCTCCCCCCTGCCCCTACAGTCGTGGAGACGAGGCCGCTACCACCGACCTACAGCCCCATCGGCACCCCGCGCAGCAGGTTACCCGCCGGCCATGTCCATTCTTCGCGTCGCCCAGCTGGGCCATCCCGTCCTCCGACAGGTCGCTGAGCCGGTTCCCCCGGAGCTCCTCGGCACCGCCGCCTTCGACAAGCTCTGTCAGGACATGCTCGACACCCTCGACGAGTACGACGGCGCCGGGCTGGCCGCGCCGCAGGTCCACATTCCCCTGCGTCTCGTGGTGCTCACCCTGACCGACGAAGTCGGGCCCGAGTTCCTCGTCAACCCGGTCATCACCGTGCTCGGTGAGACCACCCGGCGCACCTGGGAAGGCTGCCTCTCCGTCGAGGGCATGCGCGGCTTCGTCGAGCGCCCCGACCACGTCCGCGTCGACGCCCTCGGCCGCAAGGGCGACCCCGTGGCCTACGAGCTGCGTGGCTTCCCCGCCGTGGTCGTACAGCACGAGTGCGACCACCTCGACGGCGTGATCTACATCGACAAGGTGCTCCCCCGCTCCCTGATGTTCGTGCGTGAGTACCGTCGGTGGGGGCCCCCCGAGGAATACGAGCCCGAGTGGGAGGAGGCGGTCGACGACCTCTCCGACGACCTGGTCGCCGATGGCTACCAGGAGGAGATCACCGACGACCACGAGCTCCTCACCATCCCCACCGCCCACGACCCCTGATTCCACGGTCCGCGGTGGCGACGTTACGAGACGGAGACGAAGGAGGCCTTCGTGGGCTTGCTCAGCTGGATCTTCCCCTCCCCCGCCGACCGCGTCGCCCGTGCCCGCAAGGAGCTCGCGGCGGGCCGTCCCGACGAAGCGCGCCTCGAGGTGCTCGACGTCGACCATCCCGAGGCCCCCGCGGTGTTGGAGGAGGCCGAGAATGCCTTGGCCCTGCGCAACCTCGAGGCAGCCACGCACCTGTGCCGCTCCGGCGACGACGTCCGTGCAGCGGAGCACCTCACCCTCGCCGAGCGCTTCCATCACGGCGGATTCGAAGAGCAGTTTCGCACCGTGCGGCGTGAGCTCCGCGAGATCCGGGCCGACCGCAGCACCGCCACGCAGCGGGAGAAGGAAGAGGCCAATCGCCGGCTGATGGCGGCCGACCCCCTCGGCATCACGGGGGGCCCGAGCTGGCTCGACGCCACCGCCTCCGACGCCCCCTTCGACGCCGACAAGGAGGAGCTCGAGGCCCGCCTCGCCCTGCTGGTGGAGGGCTACCCCGAGGTCCTCCGCGACCGGGTGGGCGACCTCGGCGCCAACTTCGCCCGCTCCGTGCTCGACCTCGACGAAGGCCGGGCCGACCTCGCCCTCCAGGGCCTCCTCGCCCTGCCCGACAACGAGCCCCTGGTCCAATGGGAGCGGGCGCGCGCAGCGTACGCCCTGGGCGACGCGAAGGCCGCCGCCCGGGCACTCCGCCAGTTCAGCGAGCTCGCCGGTCGTCACCACCCCATGGGGCAGCGTCACTCGGGCACCTTCCTCGCCCAGTGCCTCGCCGAGTCCGGCGACGTCCCCGGGGCTCTCCGGGCGCTGCGCTCCGCCCGGGCCACCGAGCCCAAGCTCGGCAGCATGCTCTTCGCCAACCTCCTCGCGGCCACCGGAGAGCTGGAGCCCGCCGAGAAGCTGCTCAAGGAGGTCGTGCGGGAGCACCCGCGCATGTCGGCCGCCTACGTCTCCCTCGCGCGGGTGCGCATCGCCGGCGGGCACCGTGCCTCCGCCATGCGCGCCCTGGAGGCGTCCCTCGAGTCCACCCACTGCACGCCGGGCAAGTGTGGCTACCAGGCCCCCGACCTCGAAGTGCACCGGCTCCTCGCCACGCTCTACCTGGAAGACGGCGTCGAGCGCGAACGGGGGCTGGAGCTCGCTGGCATCGCCCAGGGCTTGGTGCAGCAGCCGGCCTGGTCCGACCTCTACCTCGCCGCCCTCGCCGCCAAGACCAGCGGCCGGCCCGAGGCTCCCCAGCTCATCGACCGCCTCAAGCAGGTCACCCCGCCTGAGTCGCCCCAGGCCCAGCGCGTCGCGGCGCTCTAGCATGCACGTCGACGAGCTCCCCCGCCGCCAGCAGCGCATGGCCCAGGTCCTCTCCCAGCGCCTGGGCTGGGTCGCATGTGCCATCGAGGCTGTGCACCACCGTCACAACGTCTCGGCCATCCTCCGAACCTGCGACGCCCTCGGCGTGCACGGCGTCCATCTCGTGGAGGGCCAGCGCTTCCGTCCGTCCAAGGGCGCCACCCGCGGGGCGGAGCGCTGGCTCGACCTCCGCCGCCACGACGACCCGGTCGCCGCCATCGGCACCCTGAAGAGCGAGGGCTACGCGGTGTACGTGGCCGACCTGGCCGACGACGCCTACACCCCGGCCGACCTCCCCCTCGATCGCCCCGTGGCGCTGTGGTTCGGCGCCGAGCACAACGGCGTCAGCCCAGAGGCCACCGCCGCCGCCGACGGCGTGGTCATGCTGCCCATGCACGGCTTCGCGCAGTCCCTCAACGTCTCCGTGGCCGCAGCGCTGGTGCTGCAGCAGGTGGCCGCCCGGGCCCGCGTCCGACCGGAGGCCCTGCTCGACCCCACCGAGCAGGCCCGTTGGTTGCAGCGGTGGATCGACCGCGAAGACCAGCTGCGCACCGGCATCGCCGCCCGACAGAGCATGCCTCGCCGCCTCCCCTGACGTCGACCGCGCCCCCCAGAGCGGGTACGTCGCCGCGGGAGGACCCCATGTCCCTGACCAGCAAGCAGGCCCGCCAGCTCCGCGCCCTCGCCCACGACCTCAAGCCCGTCGTGTTGGTAGGCGACAAGGGCGTCACGGCCGAGGTGATCGACAAGGTCGACACGGAACTCGAGAATCACGAGCTCATCAAGGTCCGCGTGGCCGCCGACCGCGACGAGGTGAAGGCCGCAGGCCAGCGTCTGTGCCAGGCCACGGGTGCCGAGCTCGCCGGCAGCATCGGCAAGGTGCTGATGCTGTACCGGCGTCGTCGCGAGGGCAAGCCCACCATCCGCCTCTGAGCCCCTCGGCGAGGTCAGAGGTAGAGCTCGACCTGGTCCAGGGCGGTCTGGAGCTCACTGCGAGCCTTGCGTGCCTCGGCATCCGTCGCTTCCGCCAGCGCCGCCAGCCCCGCCCGGAAGGCCGCCGCCGCCCCCTCGAGGTCGTCGGCCTCCTCACGGAGCTGCCCGAGCTGCAGGTGCCCGGCTCCCGAGAGGGGGTGACGGGACAGCAGCTCCACCAGCTGTGCTTCGGCCTCGTCCACCCGCCCCGCCTTCTTGAGCTCGAGGGCGAGGGAGTAGCGGGCGAAGCGGTCGTCGGGCTTGCGCTCCACGTAGTCGGCGAAGAAGGCGACCTTGTCCATCACAGCTCCCACATGGGCATCATCGTCGAGACGAAGGGCTGCCCGAACAACACGTAGGCCACGGTGCCCGCCGCCAGGGGAGGCCCATAGGCCGAGTCGCGGCGGCGCAGCAAGAGCAGCACCCCGATGCCCACCACCGAGCCGATGATCGACCCCCACATGATGGCGACGAAGGTGTGCAGGGGCCCCAGGAAGGAGGCGATCATCGCCGCCAGCTTCACGTCGCCCCAGCCCAGCACCGGGCGCCCCTTCCACAGCTGCCCCAGCCCGGCGACCCCTGCGAAGAGGAGCCCCCAGAAGGCGCAGCCCACCACGGCCTGCTGCACGGTGGTGGACGGGAAGCCCTCGAAGCCCAGCCACTGGAGCAGCCCCACGCCAGCGATGCCGGCGGGCACGGCCAGGGAGGTCACCTCGTTGGGCAGCACCTTGTAGCGAAGGTCGACGTAGGACCCGATCACCAGCAGCGAGAAGAAGACGAAGTAGACCACCCAGGCCGCCACGTGGGCCGCGTCGAGCTGCGCGGGGTCGGGGATCAGCACCCGGAACAACAGCAGCCCGAGGAGACCGCCCAGGGCCTCGGTGAGGGGGTAGGCCACGCTGATGGGGGTGTGGCAGCTGCGGCAGCGCCCACGGAGGGCGAGCCACGACGCCACGGGCACATTGTCGTAGGCCGCGATGCCGGTGCCACAGGCCGGGCAGGACGACCGCGGCCACAAAGACTGACCATGGGGAAGGCGCGCGATGGCCACGTTCCAGAACGAGGCGACCACGAGCCCGTAGAGCACCGCAAAGGCCTGCCCGAGCACCCAGAGCGGCTCGGTCATGCCACCTCCGAGAGCACCGCGACCACCCGCTCGACATCGGCCGTGCCCATGCCGCTGTGTACCGGCAGCGCGAGGACCTCGGCGGCGAGCGCGTCGGCGACGGGGGTGGGCGCGTGAGGGCCCGCCAGGGCCGGCTGCTGGGTGAGGCTGCGGGGGTAGTAGATCGACGCCCCGATGCCGGCGTCGTGCAGGGCCTGCTGCACGGCCTCGCGACGCCCGACACGAACCACGAAGGGGCTGGCGGTGGCTCCGGGGGTACGGACGAGGGGGCGCACCCGAGGGGGCAGGAGGGCCTCGTAGGCGGCGACGAGCTGCCGCCGGTGGGCGATGCGCTGGGGCAGCATGGGCGCGTGGCCCAGCAGCACCGCCGCCTGCAGCGCGTCCAGCCGGGCGTTCCGCCCCGGGGCGCCCCCGACCGTCTGGTGCAGGTGGGCACCGACCTGCCCGTGGTGCCCCAGTCGCCGCACGGCGTCGAGCAGGGCCGGATCGTCGCCCACGACGAAGCCGCCGTCACCGGCCCCACCCCAGAGCTTGGTCGGGTACGTGGAGACCGCGCTGAGCACGCCGTCGCTGCACGGAGGATCGGCGCCGACGGCCTGAGCGGCATCGTCCACCACGGGCACCGGCACCGAGGGCCTCTCCGCATGGCTGCCGAACAGGTGGACCGGCACCACGGCGGCGGTTCGCTCGGTCACGGCCCCTGCAGCGAGGGCGGGGTCCATCAGGCCGTCCTCCCGCACGTCGACCACCCGCGGCACCGCCCCGATGGCCGCGACCGCGCCCGCGGTGGCGAAGAAGGTGAGCGCCGGGACCACCACCTCGTCGCCAGGGCGGACGCCCACGGCCTGCAGGGCCAGCATGAGGGCATCGGTGCCGTTGCTCAGCCCTACCGCCCCCGACCGGCCCATCCAGCGGGCCGCGACCGCCTCGGCCTCGGCCACCACCGGCCCCCCGACATAGTGACCGCTCCGCAGCACCTCGAGCACGCGCCGCTCGACATCGGCGGCGGCCTCGGCGTGACGGGCGGCGAGATCGAGGAAGGGCAGCATCAGGCCTGGTCGCGTCGGGACATGGCCAGCACGGTACCCCCGCCCAGGGCCAGCGACCAGCCCGCCAGGTGCACCCAGGCCCCCAGCAGCTGAGCCCAGGGCACCGGCGCCCCCCGCACCAGCACCCCTTGCACGCTGGCGCGCTCGAAGCCCGGCACCGCCCACAGCAGCGCGGACGTAGGCCCACTCGCGCCCCACAGGCCCATCGCGGCCACCAGCTCGCCGTGTAGGTGGCCCACCAGCCCGAACA
>ENA-OWNT01002745-OWNT01002745.1-seawater-metagenome-genome-assembly--contig:-NODE-2745-length-17707-cov-11.706636_pt1 | contig 17707 bp, 19 predicted proteins | sample MGYA00238136_ERZ651165 | MGnify/ENA primary metagenome ERZ651165 (study PRJEB26861, sample SAMN08777766) | seawater metagenome | isolation source: coastal seawater | place: USA: Florida | collected...
GCGTTCCATGAAACCTACTACTTCCGTGAAATTGAGCAGCGCGGCTCCTTGCCCGCCACGGTGGCCTACGCCCAGGAGCTGGCATCCCAGGCCCAGCGCAGCGAGAGCCCTGAACTGCAGTTCGCTGGACGGATGCTCCACGCGGCGCTGGACGGACTCGCGGATGTCCTTCGAGGCAAATTCGGCCATTCCGGAGCCACCTCTTCCGATGTATTCGACAGCTACGAGCTGCACCACCGGCACCGGCGGCCGGGGGAACCGGACACGAACTAGCGTGCGCGCAGCCGCTACTGCGTACCCTACCGTTCTGACCGCGCTCGTTGCCCTGTCCAGCGCCGGCAGCCACGCTGAAACCGGCTCCCGCCTTGGTGGCGGGAGCCGGTTCCCTCCGACTTCGCTGCCGGCGGCAGCGATGCTTTGCGTCGTTAGCCGTGCCAGACCCCGGCCTACGCGCGCTGGGCGATGTTGATGATGTTGCCCTCGCTGTCCAGGAACCAGGCTGCTTTTCCCCAGGATGCTGTGGCAATGCCGTTCTCCGTCTTCAAGCCGGGAAAATCGTACTCTTCAAAGACGACGCCGCGGCCTCGCAGTTCCTCCATCTCGCGCTCGAGATTGTCCGTTTCCCAGCCCATCTGGGTGTTCTTGGCTGTTCCGGCATTCTCTGTCTGGTAAACGAGGAAACGGGTTCCTTGGCCGCAGCTGTACATGACGCTGCCTTCCTCCATGGATTCGGAGGGTTCGATTCCCAGCTTGTCCCGGTAGAACTCCTTCGCCCGGTTGATGTCCTTCGCGGGGAGGACAGCCATGATGTTTGAATCCTTGAGCATGATGATTCCCTTCCGTGCGTTGTTGATCGCAGCGTTTGCGCTGCTCCCCCGGTTTCGGTCCCCGGAATGCTTGTCCGGAGCCCGTGACTGCCCCCTTGCGCCGAGCCGGGGCAGCCATCTGGGACCCTTTCAACGCCGTGCCACCGATCCACCTGCGCGAGGGGTCCCCGAAGCTTATGCGGCCATTATGGACCGTTGTGGTCTCGTGGAAATAGGGCTGCCTGGTATCCGGCCGACATCTTGCGCGCAGCGCCGCCGTGGTCGGCAACACCGCTTCCGCCAGCGCCCGCCCGGTGCCAGAGTTGAACCGTGAACTACGCAACCGGGAACGAGCAGCCTGGCGGCCTGGTCCTGAACCTGGAATGCACTCTCGGTGCTCCCCCGGAAGAAGTCTTCAGGATGCTGACCGAGCCAGCTGAATTGGTGAAATGGTGGGGGCCGCGCGGCTTCACCATCCCCGAGGCGGAACTCAACCTCGTTGTGGGCGGTGCCTACCGCTTCGCCATGAAGCCGCCCGACGGCGAGCCCTTCCACCTCTCCGGCAAGTTCCTGGAAATCGACCCGCCATGGCGCCTCGTCTACACCTTCGAATGGGAAGAACCCACCCCCGATGACCGTGAAACCGTCGTCGATCTCTCACTGGAGAACGCCGGCAACGCCACCCGCCTAGTGCTCTCGCAGGGACCGTTCCTGACGGACGAACGCCTTGAACTGCACCGCGGCGGCTGGACCGAATCGTTTGAGAAGCTACGCCTGGTCGTTTGAGAAGCTGCGCCTGATTGCGGACCCCCGCGCCCAGAAATGAGGGCCGGAAGACGCACCCCAGCAGGGCACGCATGGCGCTCTCCCTCATCTGGGTCGCTGTGCGACGATGTCCGCATGGAACAGACCACGGAAGTACTGCGCTATGCCGCCTTCACCACAACCCCCGACGGCGGAAATCCGGCGGGAGTCGTCCTGGACGCAACCCGACTCAATGACGCCCGGATGCAGGCCATCGCGGCCGACATCGGATATGCGGAAACGGTCTTTGTCACAGAGACGACGGTTGACGGAGACTGCCGCCGAAACCGTGTGCGGTACTTCTCCCCGATCGCCGAGGTGCCGTTTTGCGGCCATGCCACGATTGCCTTGGCCGTAGCGCTGTCGGGGCGTGATGGTGCGGGGACCTTTATCTTCGACACGCCGGTGGGGCCCGTCGTGATCGAAACTGCAGGCCAGGGCGCCGCGGTGACGGCATCCTTCACGAGCGTGGAGCCGCGAGTGGCCGAGTTCCCCGACGGTGTTCTGACCACCCTGCTCGGGTTGCTCGGCGTCGACCGGGGCGAACTGCACCCTGCGTACCCTCCGATGATCGCTTTTGCCGGAAACTGGCACCCCATTCTCGTCTTCGCGGAACGAAGGACCTTTGACTCGTTCGTTTTCGACCCGGACCCCATGCGCACGCTGATGGATGCCCAGAACTGGGCCGGCACCGTCACGACCCTCTACGAGATCGGACCGGGCGAGTTCGACTCGCGCAACCTCTTCCCGGTGGGCACCATCACCGAAGATCCGGCGACCGGTTCGGCTGCCGCTGCATTCGGCGGATACCTCCGCTTGCTTTCACTCGTGGAGCCGCCACGCCGCGTTGTTGTGCACCAGGGCAGCCATGTCGGCCGCCCCAGCGTGCTCACCATCGACATTCCTCCGTCCGGCGGGATTATCGTGAGCGGTGAAGCCGTCGAGATCAGCTGAATCGTGCGGGCCGGTCGTGGGGCCGCGCTCATCAGGCAATCCGGCGTGACGGTCCAGCTCGTTGAGGTGTCGCGGGCGCAGACCGCCTGACGCAACGACGCCGCCGTCGACGTCGAACGGCTATCCGCGGAGGGCGCCGACGTCGAAAGGCTGTCCGCGCTTCCCTGCGGGGAACGTGGACAGCCATTTTGTTGCGTGCGTCGACCTTGCTGCTTTCGTCGCTCAGTTCAGCCAACGGCCACCGCGCCGATCTGCTGCATGAGGCTCAGGTTGTCCGTGGTGCCCCAATGCTCGGCCACCTTGCCTCCCTCGACACGGATGATGTCAGTGCAGTCGAACTCGACGCTCTTGCCCGTGGCCGGGATGCCAGCCAGTTCCCCACGATGAGTTCCCGTGAGAATCACATGGCACGCCTCCATGTTTCCGGCGCTTACCGAGGGCTCGATCTCCTTGACCTTGATATCCGGGAAAGCCGACCGCATGGTGTTCACGAAGAATTTAACACCGTCTTTGCCGGCGGGTTGCCCGGGGAGGGCCTCTTCGTGATCCACGTAGCTATCCGCGGCCAACTCATCAATGAGGGCGAGGTTTCCGCTCTCCATGACGTCCTTGTAAAACCGCTCAATCAATCCAACACCTTCAGACATTTCCGACTCCTTGTAGACGAGAGACCGAATTGGATCCCCCCGGCGTCGCGCACCGGCCTAACGCGCAGACGCGCTGCTCACCTCATTCCGGCAGGGCGCCGATCTGCTGCATGAGGCTCATGGTGTCCGTGCTTCCCCAGTGCTCGGCGATCTTGCCGTCCTGGACGCGGATGATGTCGGTCCCGCCGAATTCGACCGTTTTGCCCGTTGCGGGAATGCCCATCAGATCGCCTTGGTGCGTACCGGTCATCACCACATGGGCGGCCTCAAAATCTCCATCGGACAACGTCGGTGCGGCTTCCTTGACCGAGATGTCAGGAAACGCGGATCGGATGGTACTCGCGAAGAACCGTGCGCCCTCTTTGCCGGGCGGCTGTCCAGGAAGCGCCAGTTCGTGGTCGATGAAGTCATCCGTGACCATTTCATCGACAAGGGCGAGATTGCCGCCCGCGAGAACCTCTGAGTAGAAGCGGTTGATCAACGTGCCGGACATGGTGGACTCCTTCAGGTGCAAGAGACCGTTGTGGCTGTCCGCCGGGCACTATCCATGGCGCCCGGCAGAAGCGCCGAGACCGAGCGCTGAAATTATTGGGAAACGGGCGAAACACCTCGTTAAGGCCGAAGGTATTCCCGGACTTCGGGCGTGTCAAGATGCCTCGATTACCGCCCTTGCGGGGTCCGCCATCGCCCCCGGAAATTGTCACACCGGCCTCATAGTCTGCCGTCACGAGCTTAAACCGTCCGGCAGGGGATGACATGGCTGACCTGATCCACGAGGCAATCGGCAGGACACCATCCCCGCCTGCACAGGCTGCCCCGTTCCCTGAACCCTTCGAGCCGGATGATCCTGGCTGGCCGGAACTGCTGGCAGCCGGCGGCGGGTTCACCGACGACGCCGTCGCGGACTACCTGCGCCGGCTGAGACGGTACGACTTGCTCACCGCCGAGCAGGAAGTGGAACTGGCGCAGGAGATCGAGGCAGGGCTTTTCGCGGAACAGCTCTTGGCGGACGGAACACCGCGGCCCGTCCGGGACGCCGGTGAGCTTCGGACGATCGTCCTTCTGGGCAAGCGTGCCGGCGACGCGCTTTTCCACGCCAACCTCAGGCTGGTGGTGTCCATCGCCAAGCACTACACCCGCCGGGGCCTCGACTTTGACGACTTGATCCAGGAAGGAAACCTGGGCCTACTCAAAGCCGTCCGCACGTTCGACTTCACCCTGGGATTCCGATTCTCCACCCACGCCATGTGGCCCATCCGGAGCGCCATCACCCGGGCACTGGCTGATCAGGCGCGGCCTATCCGGCTGCCGACTGACGTCGTCGCGCAGCTGCAGAAGGTCCGGTCAGCGCAACGGACGGCCGCCATGGCAGGGACCGTCTGCAGCCGGGAGGATCTTTGCCGGCTGACGGGTAGTCCGGCCGGCAAGGTCGGGTGTCTGCTTTCCGTGGACCAGCCGGTCCTTTCCCTGGACGCGTGGGTGCCCGATGGCCGGGGTGGAACCGAGGCCCTGGCGGAACAGCTGTGGGATCCTGCCGCCCCCGATGCGGCAGATCTACTCTTCCAACAACAGCTGAAGGCACGGGTCCGTGCCGTACTCGACACGCTCGAGGCCCGGGACGCCCGGGTCATTGCGATGCGCTTCGGCCTGACGGGCGGTGCAGGGAGATCCTTGGGTGCCGTCGCGAAGGCGTTCGGCATGTCCCGCGACCACTTACGCCACATCGAGGTCGCGGCCATGGAGAAACTCAGGGACCCGTCCCGGGCCAACGTGCTGCGGCAGTATCAGTTTGACTGCGAGATCCCATCCTGCGGGGAGACTGCATCGGAACCAGCGCCGGAGCCCCTCAGACCCGCCGCTCGCGCCACAGCAACGACACCACAAACACCACGGCACCCAGTCCCAGCATCACGAACACCATCAGCCCCCAGTTCTCCTGGTTGACGCCGGTGCCGTAGAAGATGCCGATCAGCACGGTGGCCGTAATCGCCCCGAGATACCGGCAGGTCTGGTAGATCCCGGCCGCCACGCCACGCTCCCCCGGCAAGGTGGACAGGTACATGCCCTGGCTGGAGGCGATGCCGACCACCCCGTAGGGCACGCCCAGCAGGGCGGTCAGCGCAAACACCAGCGGAATGGCGAACGACGCCGTCAGCAGCCACATCGCCCCAGACGCCACAATCAGCAGCACGACGCCGGCGATCAGCACCCGCTTCACGCCGAAACGGTCGATCGCGCGGACCGCCAGCGGCGTCACGACTACCGACATCGCGGCGAGCGGCAGCATCAGCAGACCCACGATCCCGGGATCGTAGCCGCCGGCTTCCTGCAGCAGCTGCGGCAGGCCGAAGAACGCGAAGTAGTAGACACCGCTGAACACCGCGAAGCCCAGGTAGACCAGCAGCAGCGGCCGGTTGCGGCCTAGAAGCCTCAGGTCCAGGAACGGCGGCCTGAAGCGCAGCTCGCGCCAGACGAACAGCACCGCGAGCAGCATCCCGCCGCCCAGCAGCCACCAGCGGTAAGCAGGCAGCACGTTCAGGAGCGCCATCATCACCAGCACCATGGCGCCGAGGAAGGCCAGGATCCCCGGGATGTCCGAGTCCCTCAGCAGCTCGGAGACCCGGCCGCGTTCCCGTCCTTCGTCGGCGGGAGCGAATCGCCGGACCAGCAGGATGGCCGCGAGCGAGAGCGGGACGTTGATCAGGAACAGCGCCTGCCACCCAACCAGGCTCACCAGGAGTCCACCCACTACCGGGCCGACGGCGGCAGCGGAGGTGTTCGCCATCTGGATCCGGCCCAGCGGCCGCGTGGATTTCACGCTCGCCTGCCGCGCCAGCGCCGCGACCATGACGACGGCGCTCGGAAAGGCGGTCGCGGTGCCGAGGGCCATGAAGGCGCGGGCCACACAAAGCAGAGCGAAATTCGGCGCGAACGGAGCGAGCGCGCACGTCACCGCCACCAGCGCCATGCCGAGCATGAACAGCCGGCGCGGGCCGAAGCGGTCCGCGAGACGTCCCATGAGCGGCTGGCCGGCCGCGGAGGTGAGGTAGAACGCAGTAATCACCCAGGTGACCGTGGCGACGTCGAGCCCGAAATCCGCGCGCAGCACCACAAGGGCGACGGCGATCATCGAGGAGTTCAGCGGGTTCAGTGCCGTGCCGAGGCTGAGTCCGGCGACGGCGATGCCCGTCCGGGGAGAGTTGCTCACGGCAACAGTCTGTCCTACGGCGGCTGCCGAAATCGAACCAGTAGACACGTGCCGGGCCGGTCGACGCGTCACGCAGGGCAGACTATTGGCCCCGCGGCAGCCGGGATCTCCCGGAAAACCGCGGAACACCTCGTGGCCGGAGCCGAAAAGGCTGCCTGCAGTGACGCGGGCACGGCTCCGGCGTCAGGGCCTCCGGGCGATCACGTCGAAAATGTGCCAGTGTTTGGGGCCGCGGAAGGATTGGCCGTCGGCGTCGTAGGCCTCGAACAGGAGGATTTCCAGTCCCTCGAATAAGCCTCTGGCCTCGGCTTCGGTGTGGAAGTTCCATTCGGGAATGACGGCCCACGAGTCCCGCTCGCCGAACAGATTCACGGCAATGACGCCGGAAGGGCCCAGCGCCCCCAGCAGCATCTGCCAGACGCGGGCGAAGTTCTCCGGGTGGACGAAGGGCAGCGAATAGCTGGCCAGGATGAGTCCCGCCTCAGGGAGGGGTGGAAGGCGCTCGAACGGGCTGAGCTCAATCTCCAACCGTTCGGCGAGCGCCGGCGGCACAGTTGCGAGCAGCCGGTCCTGGGTGTCAGGCAGCGAGTCGACGGCGAGGACCCGCCAGCCGCCGGCGAGCAGCGCCAGTGTCTCCTTTCCCGCGCCGCAGCCCAGATCTATGGCCCGGCGGCCGTTCCCCGGGCCGGCGAAAGCCATCGCATCGAGGCAGAGCGGGCGCACGGGACGGTCCGCCTGGGCCGCGTTGTAGTCAGCCCAGACCTTGCTGTCCGCGGGGCTGTCCACACAATCACTCGCCGGCGGGCGGGGAGGCGGGCGGCGAAACGGATGGAGCCGCGGAGGCCTTCGCCGGCGCAGCGGCCCGCCGTCCCCACGCCAGCTCACGGAGCCGGACGAGGTCCAGGGAGGGCTGGGCCGGGGGGACGCCCGGGCGCTTCCGCGGAACCAGCACCCGCAGGGCGCGGGGTTCGATGGTGCAGCGTACCGGGGTGCTCATCAGCAGGGCCTCGCCGTCCACTCCGACGGGGATCTCGGGTACGTCGGCGCCGACGACCACTTCCGAAGCGGTGCGTTGAATCAGCCCGTGCTTCGTCGCGCGACGCAGCAATCCCACCGCTTCACGGGTGCTGGCGGCGGAGATCGCCACCGCACCGAGCACGCCACGGTCCAGCCGGGTCCGGCGGCCCAGGCCCGCGAGGTCGTTGCTGCCGTAGGGTCCATTGCTCACCAGCACCGCCTGCGGCCCGTCCACCGTCACGCCGTCCGCCTCGGCCCGGAGCCGCGCGCCTTTGTCGCCCTTGATCAGGTCCGGAAGCATCTGCAACACGGTACCGGCCTTGTCATCGCGGTACTCCGGGCTCTGCACCACCTCGGCGTACACACCGAAGGACGCGTTGTTGACGAAGGTGCGGCCGTTGATCTTGCCGAGGTCGACCTGAAGCTCCACCCCGTCGCGGAGGGCGTCCAGGCAGCCCGTCGGGTCCTCCCGGTCCAGCCCGAGATCCAGGGCGAAATGGTTGCGGGTCCCGGCGCTGATCACCAGGAACGGAAGGTTGTGCTCGGCCGCGATGCCGGCCACCAGCGCCTGGGTCCCGTCACCGCCGGCGACGCCGAGCAGGTCGGCCCCGCGCTCCACCGCCTGCCGGGCCAACGCGTCGACGTCCACCGGTCCCGGACCCTCCAGAAGCGCCACCTCGGCGCCGAGTTCCTCCGCCTTCCGCTGGAGGTCGAACTTCACCACCTTGCCGCCGCCGGACCGTGGATTCATTACCAGGAAGGCATGTTTCCAGTTGGGCGCGGGGTATTCGGTCATTGTCGAGCCCTCCCTGCTCTCCCGAAGGGCGGCACGGGCACAGGCCAACGCAACAAACACCAGCCCAACGGTGATGACGACCTCCCACAGCAGGCCGGCTTGAACGAACAGGGCCAGGACCACCAGCGGAGCGAGCACCGCCAGCGCCAGCGCACACCAGCGCAGCACACCGCGGCTAATGAGGAACCAGTAGATCCCGATCACCGTCACAACGAGGCCGCCGGCACCCGTCAGGAGCAGTGCAATAGTTCCTGCCAAACCCGCAGCAGCCAAGGGGACTAGGGCCGCGCAGACCACCGCGGCGTAAGCCGCTCTCGCCCACCACCGCCGGGTCTCCGGGACTTCGTCGAAAGGGATGACAGTCATATCCTGCTCCTTGCGGTCATCCGGCCCTAGTCGCTTCGACCGGTCTCCCCGCCTGCGGCTGCGCCGTCAGGTCTTGATTTTCGCCACGGTCATCAGGATCGCCGAGTCCTCTTCCGCTTCCAGGCTGTGCAGCCCGTCCGGAACGATCAACAGGTCCCCGGTTTTCCCCTGCCAGGATTCCTCGCCGGCCCGCAGGCGAACACAGCCGCGAAGGACAAACACCGTGGCCTCGCCAGGGTTCTGATGCTCGCTCAGCTGCGTCCCCGCCCTGAAAGCCATCACGGTTTGCCGGAGGGTCTTTTCATGCCCGCCAAACGCGGTGTCCGCCGCGCGTCCGCTGGGTGCCGCCACCGCAGCCGCAATTTGCTGCCGGGCAAGGGCATCGAGCGATATCTTCTGCATGGGGACACCCTACTCAGAAACAGGTTCCCTGCCGAGGGTCATTAGCCCCGTTCATGCCGGACCCCGGTGGACCAGACTGGTGCATGCCGGACCAGGCCGGACCAGGCCGGACTTTGCCGCATCATAGTTTTCGTAACCTGTCCGGCACGTCCTACCCTGAAATCAACGGCCGCACCATGGCCGCCCCGCCTCACCTCAAACTGTCGCAACGGAGCCGCAATCATGACCGAGGCCGTCGCTGCCAGCGCGGATGCTCCGCAGCCGGACGCGGTGCCCCAGCTTCCGGCGCTCCAGGCCCCTGCGCTCCAGCTTCCAACACACCGGTCCCCGGCACCCCATCTTCCAGCGAACGACGACGCCGACCTCCGCCACCTCGCGGACGTCACCTTTGACCTGCCGCACCTCCGGGAAGGCCAGCTCACCGGGATGCGCGCCCTCGCCGTCGGCCGGGACGTCCTTGCCGTCATGCCCACCGGCTACGGGAAGTCGGCCATCTACCAGGTCCCCGCGCTCCTGCTGCACCGCCGGCTGCAGCGGCCCACCGTCGTCGTGTCCCCGCTGATCTCCCTCCAGGAGGACCAGCTGGACGGGTTGCGGGAAGCTGCGGGGCCGGGCGTCGCCGTCGCGGTCAACTCCTCGCACAGCGCCGCCGAGCAGGAGCGCGCCTGGCGGGCGGTGGAAAGCGGCGGGGCGGCGTTCCTCTTCCTCGCCCCGGAACAGCTCGCCAAGGCCAGCACGGTGGAACGGATCGCGGCGCTGGACATCGCCTTGTTCGTGGTGGACGAGGCCCACTGCGTCTCCTCCTGGGGCCACGATTTCCGGCCCGACTACCTCCGGCTCGGCGAGGTCCGCGAGCGCCTGGGCCACCCGACCACCGCTGCGCTGACAGCCACCGCCTCTCCCCCGGTGCGCGAGGAGATCCTGGCCCGCCTCGGCATGGCCGTCCCGCTGGTCCTGGTCCACGGCTTCGACCGGCCCAACATCCGCCTGGAAGTGCAACGCCACCATGAGGACAAGGAGAAACGCCGCGCCGTCGTCAACCAGGTCACCGAACTGGTCGCCGGAGGCGTCCCCGGACTCGCCACTACGGGGCGCGGGGCCGGGCTGGTGTACGCGGCCAAACGGAAAGACACCGAGAGATACGCAGCGAAGCTGGCCCGGAACGGCCTCCGCGCCGAGGCCTATCACGCCGGCCGCACCGCCGCCGAGCGGGAGCTGGTCCACGAGCAGTTCCTCGACGGCCGGCTGGACGTGGTGGTGGCCACCACCGCCTTCGGCATGGGGATCGACAAGCCCGACGTCCGGTTCGTGCTCCACGCGGACATCCCGGAATCCCTGGACAGCTACTACCAGCAGATCGGCCGCGCCGGACGGGACGGTCAGCCGGCCGTCGCGGTGCTGCACTACCGTTCCGAGGACCTCGGCCTGCGGCGTTTCTTCGCCACCCACACCCCGGACGAGGCCGCACTGCTGGCGGTCCTCACCGCGCTGCGCGAGACGGGCAGGCCGGTTCAGCCACAGTCGCTGGCCGAGTGGACAGCCCTCCCCGCCCGGCGGATCACCGGCCTGCTGAACCAACTGCAGGAGACCTGCGCCGTCACATCAAACCGCGGCGGCGTCCGGCTCGAGGTGGCACTCGACCGCGCGGCGGACCCCGCCCGCGTGGTGGAACGCGCCGTCGAACTCGCCGCAGCCCGCGAGCGCGTGGACAAGTCCCGCATCGCAATGATCCGCAGCTACGCCGAAACCCACCGCTGCCGCCGCCAGTTCCTCCTCGGCTACTTCGGCGAGGACCTGCCCGAACCCTGCGGGAACTGCGATACCTGCACCACCGGTACCGCACGGCTACAAGGGCACTACGACGAAGCAGCGCACGACGGCGGTCCTCACTTCGGCGAAGAAGCCGCCGGCGGCGCTCCCGCCGTCGGCCTGCCCGCAGACAGCGCCGGGGCGTTCCCGCTGAACTCCCGCGTGGAGCATGCCCTCTGGGGCCCGGGCGTGGTGATGGGGCACGACGGCGACCTCATCACCGTGCTGTTCGACCACGAGGGCTACCGGACGTTGTCCTGCAAAGCGGTTCTGGGCCACGGATTGCTCACGCGCTCCTGAGTTCCGCGCGTCCTCGGCGGTCGCCGGACGCCCCCAAGCCATGGGACGCCCAAAGCCGCGGGCCAGGACTCAGTACGCCACCCGGAAATCACTGAACGTGCCCGTCGCCACCGAAACGGCTTCCTGGACATCGTCCACCCGGCCCGGCGCCTCCGGCGAGCGCAACCAGCGCCGCAGCTCCAGCACCACAGACTGCGGCCCTTCGGCGACGATGCCCACTGTGCCGTCGTCGTTGTTCCTGACCGTGCCGGTGAGCCCGAGCTCCTCGGCCTTCCGGACCGTCCAGTACCGGAAGCCGACCGCCTGGACCACACCGGACACCCTCGCGTTCAGTCGCACGGGCTCGCCGGTATCCGCGGGAAACTGCGCAGGGTGCTTGTCAGCCATGCTCCCAATGTAGCGCCATGCCCGGCCCCCGGGGTTTTGGAATTCCGGAGCCCCGCCTCCCGTGGATCGGCTCCCACGGAGTCAGTCTCGCGGCCTTGGTCTGACCGACCAGACATGAAGGGACCTTTGCCTCTTTCGAGCACCTGCCCATCACGACAGGCTGGTCTCTTGCACTGGAGCAGTTTGTCGAAAACCCGGCAACAGCACAATGAAGTGCTCTTACCCTCCCCCGGCAGCCACAGCTGCCCGAAAGGACAAGACGATGGCTGGACAATTCGAAATCTTCACCGACGCGGAATCAAACGTCAGGTTCAGGCTGCTCGCCGCCGACGGAACCGTGTTGGCCATTTCCCGGGCATTCGACGACAAGCGCCAGGCGGCAAACGGCATCGTGGCCGTGCGCGAGTGTGCAGGAACCGGGCTGATTAGTGAGGTCCGCAGCACCCCGTGGACAGGACAGCGCGCCAGCACGAACAGCACATCGGAGCCGGCAAGCCGACGCCGCCGGCGCTTGCCCGCGGTGTAGCCGGCGCCTGCCCGCCGTATAGCCGTCCGGTCCCGATCGGGCTCCGGCTACTTGGCCGGTTCCGTGACCGCCCCCGCGCCGGCGGGGCGAAGTGACGTGATCATCTTCCGGACGTCCTGGTACTCCGCCGTGGTGGCGTAGAGCTTCGCCTTCTCCAGATACGGCAGCCCCGGGTCCCCCGGCGTCGTGTTCTTCGCCGGGTCGTAGGCCTGGCCGAACAGCGCACCGCTGGGCGGCCAGAGGAAGAGCTGGAACATGGGACACGACAGGGGTCCGGTCTCCTCCGGCATCATCGTGATCCCGTAGGACGCGATCGTTGGTGGCGACGGTTCCGCCGCGCTGGCGTCTCCGCGGCCCTCGAAGACGTAGCGCGGCGCATTCTGGTCCGCCGCACCGGGTTCGGCCAGGGCCTGCATCGGCTCCGAATCGATGAGCATGTACGGCTGCCTGTCGCCGCATTCGGCGCCCGTGACAATGTTGGTGCGCAGCGCGGCCATCTGCTTCCCGGCGGCGTTCACAACGTCCACGAACTCCCCGCCCAACGGCGCCTCGCCGGCGGGGTCTTTGACCGTCCAGGCGGCCGGGTAGTCGAAACTTAGCGTCCCGTCCGACGTCGTGAACGTCTTCCAGCCGGACGACGACGTCGGGGCCGCCGACGTCGGTGAGGTGCCCGGCGTCGTGGTCCCCGGCGTCGTTTCCGGCGAGGTTCCCGTCGATCCGGACGACGTTTCCGCCGGTGATTCCGACGGCGGGGTTCCGTGCGTCTCCGTCGGGGCGGTCGCCGACGGCGCGGCTCCGGACGTTGTCCCCGGCGTCACTGCCCCGGATGGCGTGGGTGGTGCCGCGGGCGAACCGCAGCCGGCCAGCAGCAGGGCTGAGATCGTCAGGGCGGACAGTGCGGTAGCGGGACCCGCCGCCGCAGCCGCTGCCAACCGCCGTCTCATGTGCGTCGCCATGAGCCCAGCCGCCCTTACTGCCCCGCCGGACGCAACGAGGTGATCATCTTCTTGATGTCCTGGTACTCGGCGGTCTCCAGGTACGCCTCCGGGGTGTCGACGTGGGGCTCGTTGCCCGGGGTGGTGTCGAACGGGTTGTAGACGCCGCCGAACGACGCTCCGCTGGGCGGCCAGGTGAAGAACTGGAAGATCGGGCAGGCATCGGGCCCGGACGGTTTGGGCGCCGAACTGATGCCGTACGCCATGACGTTGGCCTTGGTGGGGTCCTTCTCCGCCGGATACAGCCGCAGCTCAAAGATGAAGTGCGGCGTGACCCCTTGCTGGGCCAGGGCCGGAACGGGAACCAGTTCGAGCACTGAATACGGGATCCTCTGCGTGCATTCGGAACCCGTGACCACGTTGGTCCGCAGCGTGGCCAGTGACTTGCCGTGCGGGTTGAGGACCTCCAGGAACACCCCGCCGGGCGCGGCCTCGGTGCCTCGGTCCTTGATGGTCCACTCGGCCGGGTGATCGAACTGCAGTTTTCCGTCCGGGGTCTTGACCGTCTGCCAGTTCACCGCCCTCGGCGCGGGCGTGACCGGTGCCGGGAGCGACTCCGTTGGCACCCCGTCGCCGCCGCTGCTGGCGGGCGCCGACGTCAGCGGCGGCACGGAGGGCATCGTCGGCGTCGTGGGTCCCGGGGCGGCAGGCGCACCGCAGGCACCGAGCAGTGCCGCAATCAACAAGCCGACCGATGCTGTGGCTCCGATTCTTGCACTGCCCATTTTTGAAGTGCCGTTTTTTGCCGTGCCGATTTTCCCGAGTCGATGCATGTCACCCTCCCCCTGGGCTGCAAGTAGTTCGACCATTCTGGAACGTCCGGGAGAAAAAGCAAGAGTCAAAGGTCCCAGGCTGGCGGCCGAACCGGGCCCGATCCTGCCGCGTCCGCCGCCGTCTGCAGCGGCGTGACCCGCGGCGTGACCAGACGCACGTTGACATCCCGGCGATTTCAAATGCCCGCGGAAGCTTGCTAGAGCTTAACTAATGCAAGAGTTCCTGACACAAGCAATGCCGTTCCTGGCCATGGCCCTCGCCGTGGTTGCCGGGCTCGTCCTGTCCTGGCTGGTGCGCAAGATTGTGCTCCGGCTCAACCGCAGCAAGCCCGAACTGCGCGAGACGTCCCGCGTGGCCCGGATGCCCCTGCGCCTGTCCCTGTGCCTGATCGGCGTCCGGATCGCACTGGCCATGAGCACCGGGGACCTCGAATGGCGCCACGCCCTGGACCATCTGCTGCTCATTGCGCTCATCGCCTCCCTGGCCTGGCTGGCCATCGCCATGCTGCTCATCGTCGAGGCGATGGTCCTGACCCGGTACCGGGTGGATGTCGCGGACAACCGCCGCGCCCGGCGGCTGCGCACCCAGGTGATCCTGGCCCGGCGGATCGGCGTCGCCCTGATCGTGGTGGTGGCCCTCGGCAGCATGATGCTGACGTTCCCCGCGATCCAGGCCCTCGGTGCCGGGCTGCTGGCCTCCGCGGGAGTCATCTCGATCGTCGCCGGCCTCGCCGCGCAGACCTCGCTGGTCAACGTCTTCGCCGGCATCCAACTCGCCTTCACGGACGCGATCCGGGTGGACGACGTGGTGGTGGTCCAAAAGGAATGGGGCCGGATCGAGGAGATCACCTTGACCTACGTGGTGGTCCACATCTGGGACGACCGCCGGCTGATCCTGCCCTCGACCTACTTCACCACCACCCCGTTCGAGAACTGGACCCGGCGGCAGTCCGAGGTGATGGGCACGGTGGAGTTCGACCTCGACTGGCGTGCACCCGTGGAAGCCATGCGCGCCGAGCTGAAGAAGGTCCTCGCCTCCACCGAACTCTGGGACAAGCGCGTGGGTATCCTGCAGATCACCGACGCGACGGCGGGCTTTGTCCGGGTGCGCATCCTGGTCAGCGCCGGGGACAGCGCCTCGCTCTTTGACCTGCGCTGCCTGATCCGCGAGGAGCTGGTGCTGTTCCTGCAGCAGGAATACCCGACGGCGCTGCCGCACGTCCGGCTCGAATCCATGTCCTCGGCCGCGGCCTCCACTCAGCCCGCGGCGCGGCGTCCGGGCAAGCTCTCCACGGCGGACGATACCGCCGCGCGGCTGCCCTCCGACCCGCACGATTCGCAGCTCTTCACCGGTTCGATCGAGGCTGTGGAGCGCTCCCGCGCGTTTTCCGGACCAGGTGAGGACGTCTTCGAGGACCGGGACAGGTCGGTCGCGGCGCAAAACTAGGCAGGCTGCCCTGCCGCCTTCCCTTCCGCCTTCCCTCCCGGGGGTGACGGGTCGATAATCGGAGCCATGACCATCCCCCCAGCACCCGAGCCGTCCCCGTTCCCGCCCGAGCCCGGACCGACATCGCCCGAGCCGCAGCCCGGCGACCCGTTCCCGCCGGATCCCGGGCCCACCCCGCCGGGTCCCGGGCCGGGGCCGACCCCGAGTCCGGCGCCGGGCCCAAGTCCTACGCCCGGTCCGCTGCCGATCCCCGATCCGGGCCCGGTCCCGCCGCCGGCTCCGCCGCCGTCCCCGGACCCCACCCGGTTCTAGCACGCGTCACCTTTCGGTGGCACCTACCAGGAACCTGCGCACCTCGGCGTTGAAGGCGTCCGGCGCTTCAAGGGCCACCATGTGTCCGGCGTCGGGAATGATGACGAGCTTCGAGCCCGGGATCTGCCGGTGCATTTCGCGCGCTACGCTCAGCGGCGCGCGTACGTCCTCGGCACCGTACAGGAGCAGCGTTGGCGCCGTGATGGTCGGCAGCACGTCGCGGTAGTCGGCCCGGGCGCCGGCGTTCAGGAGCGCCCGCATCCCCGACGGATGGAAGTCCGCCATGATGGCGCTGGCGTCTTCAACCACCGCGGGATCTGCACGGCTCGTGAAGAGCGTTGGCAACCAGGCGGGGATGATCCGCTCCGGCGGTTGCTCGAGTTCGGCCAGAACCTGCGCGTACCGGCGCTCGACTTCCTCGGGCGGCAGGGATCCGGCCCACCCGGCGTAGGCCGAGACCAGCAGCAGGGACGCGGGGACGGACGGCTGATTCCGGTAGAGCTCCAGCGCGATGCCGGAGCCCATGGAGAATCCGAGGATGTGCGGCCTGCCTGGGGCCGCTTCCCGGAGGAAACCGGCCAGGGCGTCGCCCAGGTCCTTTGCGGTGAGGTCAGCCGGCGATCGTCCGAGTTGCCGCAGCCCGGCGCGTCCCAGGCGAAGACCGTGAACTGATCCGACAACGCCTCGAGCTGGCGTCGCCAGATGCGGCTGTCTTCGTAGGCGCCGTGCAGCAGGACCAGCGGCGGTCCCGCGCCCGCACGCCGGTACCGGATGCGCAGACCCGCAACCTCCACGGTATCCATGAGGCAATGCTAGGCCGCTCCGCGCTTCAAGGCAGGTCCAGGATGCGCAAATCCTCCCGCCACGCAAAAAGAGCCTGCAGCCCACGGGTTCGGGGGCCGCAGGCTCTTCTGCGCCGGGCAGGACGGCCGTCTGCCGATGGCTAGCCGATGACGATGTCCTTGGTCCGGTGGTCGTACTGGATCACCATCAGACCGCCGCGGTGGTGCACCTCGTGATTGGCGCCGTCGAAGTGGCCGAACGCGCCGTAGTTCTCATCCCAGGAGCGGTTGATCGCGATCTTGAAGCTGTAGGAGCCGGCGGGCAGTTCCGCGGCAATCTTCCAGAGCTGGTCCACCTCGTCCAGCTGCATCTGGGACTCGTCGTACTGGGGGGCCCAGTTGGCGGGGGCGCCGAGCAGCACGTTGAAGTCGCCGAGGTCGATGCCGCTCGTCGCCTTCATGCGGCGCTCGAGCTCGTTCTCGAGCAGCCGCGAGCCCTCGAAGTACGCGCGCCAGGCGCGCGGAGCGACGCGGTCGCTCGTCACGCGTGCCCCAGCATCTGCTCGAACGACAGGAATGCCTCACCCGACTCGTCGAACGGGTCGGCCTCGCGGCGCCGCGGCAGCGCGACCATGAGGTCGGCGAGCTCCTTGCCCTCGCGCTCGATGCGCCGCTCGAGCCCGGAGTCGGTGCCCCAGTCCTCGCTCGCGGCGAAGACGCCCGTCGGCACGACCTGCGCCTTGAGGTACGAGAACATCGGGCGCATCGCGGTGTCCATGACCATCGAGTGCCGGGCGGAGCCGCCGGTCGCGCCGAGCGCGGTCGGGATCGAGGCGAGCTGGCCCTCCTCGATGACGTCGAAGAACGACTTGAAGAGCCCCGAGTACGACATGTTGAACGTCGGCGTGACGGCGATGATCGCCTCGGCGTCCACCACCTCGCGGATCGCCGCGGCGAGCGCCTCCGAGGGGTTGTGCGTGAGCATGTGCGACGCGATGTCCTGCGCGAGCGGCCGCAGCACGACGTCGACGGCCTCGGTGTGCTGGCCGTGGCCGGCGCAATGCTTGGCTTGATGGTGTTCCGCTTGCTGTTTACCGCATTGGTGGAGCGCCTGGTCATGGGCTTCCGCCATCTGAAGCCGCAGTACTGCTCCATCTACGACCCCTACTTCTGGAGGCACGAACGGCTATGGAAGCTACTTGCCATGCCGGGCTTTAACGGGACTCCGTTCAAAGCCCTGATCTGGAGAATGTTGGGCGTCAAGGTAGGCAAGCGGCTTTACGACGCCGGCCTGGTCATGCCGGAAAAGACTCTTGTGACCATCGGCGATAACTGCACATTCAACGAGGGAGTACACGTCCAGGGCCACTCCATGG
>ENA-OWNT01002747-OWNT01002747.1-seawater-metagenome-genome-assembly--contig:-NODE-2747-length-17703-cov-5.825825_pt1 | contig 17703 bp, 15 predicted proteins | sample MGYA00238136_ERZ651165 | MGnify/ENA primary metagenome ERZ651165 (study PRJEB26861, sample SAMN08777766) | seawater metagenome | isolation source: coastal seawater | place: USA: Florida | collected...
GAGCCGGGCCTCGACCTCCTGCGACAGGCTGAGCGCGTCCCCCGGGCTCAGACCCGCGGTGACCGCGAAGCGCAGCAGGCGGTTGCGGTAGCGGGACACCGGGGGCGCCGCGTCCGGCGGCTCGGTGGCGTACCCGAACTCGTCCACCAGCGCGTCGATGCGCTCCTCGAGGAGGTTCGCGGAGATGCGCTCGACCGACCGCAGCTCGTCGCGCAGGCGCGCGGATCCGGCGTACGCCTCGTCCTTCGGGACGCCCCGGGCGATCAGCGCGGCCGTGACCATCCCCGTCTGGAACCGCCAGGTCCCGTCCGCGTCCACGACGACGGTGCGCTTTCGGCCTTTCTTCGTCCCCATGACCTGAGGATAGGCGACGCCGCCGAACCCACGTACGATCGGGGCATGAATGTCATCGGCAAGCTGTTTGGTCGCTCCCCCTTCGGTCCCATCGCGAACCACATGGAGCGCTGTGTCGCGTCCGCCGAGAACGTCCCCAAGATGGTGGACGCGCTGCTCGAAGGCCGGCTGGACGAGCTGGCGGCGCTCCAGCGTGAGACCGCGGAGATCGAGTCCCAGGCGGACGCCGTGAAGAACGACCTGCGCAGCCACCTGCCGCGCAAGTTGTTCCTGCCCGTCGACCGGCGGGACCTCCTGGAGCTGCTCGACCTGCAGGACACGATCGCCGACCGGGCGGAGGACGTGGGGGATCTCCTGGTCGCGCGGACGTGGGTGATCCCCGAGCGGCTGCGCGAGCCCCTGCGGGTCCTCGCGGCGTCGGTCACCGAGTGCGCCCAGCGGGCCGGTGAGGTGACCGGCCGTCTGGAGCAGCTGGAGGCGGCGGCGTTCGGCGGCCCCGAGGTGGCCCGGGTCGAAGAGCTGATCGACGTCGTCAACCAGCTCGAGGACGCAGCCGACGACGCCGAGGCCGAGCTGAACCGGCTCGTGTTCGAGGAGGAGGAGGCGCTGGGCGCGCTGGGCGCGATCATGTGGCTCCGCCTGACGGACACGCTCGGGGACGTCGCCGACTACGGCAAGAAGTCCTGCAACCGGCTCCGGCTGCTCATCGCGCGCTGACGGGAGGGCCCAGCCCCTCGATCAACGCTCCGAGCTGGTCCGCCAGCCCCTCGGTGGCCACGACGGCACCATGCCCCGGCACGACCTGGACCGGAGCCGCGGCGGCGTAGCGCTCCCGCAGGAAGCGCCGAAAGGCGGGCTTGTCGAGGGCCATGAACCGCGCCTGGGCGCCGTTCAGCCCGAACCCCGTGCCGATCCCGAGCATCCGCATCATCCAGCCCAGGCCGGTGGGCAGGCGCTCGAGGTTCGTCAGGGTGTCGCTCACACACCACACCGGGCCCACGGAGGTCTGCACCGTCAGCCAGGTCTCGCCGTAGCGCATCCCGGGCAGGGCGTGGAGCACGACGCCGTCGCTGGCGCGGGCGGCGAGGACGTCCAGATCCTGTGCCTGCGGGGCGACCTTGCGGACCCGGGGGAGGGCGCGGGTCGGGGCGTGGACGGCCGCGTCGGGGAAGGCCGCCGCCCAGTGGGGCGTGCCCGATCGATGGAACCCGTTGGGAGCGACGATCGCGGTGACCCGCCCGAAGGGTTCGAGATCGCGCAGGGTGGCGTCGTCGGGTTGGACGGAGGGGCTGATCACGACGAGCTCGTCGCCGGTCAGGCGCACGACGGTGCAGTTGGACGTGTTGCCCGGGCCGATGGTGTAGGTGCGGACGAGGAGGGCGTGATCGGCGTCGAGCACGCGCCAGCCGGAGGGGGTGTCGGTCATGGGGCTCCAGGATAGGCCGAGCGGCGGCGCCGCCTGGAACACCCCACCGCGGATGGGTCCTCCCCCCGGTCGCCAGGAGCGCGCACCCAACCGATCCGCGTGCGGTGCGCGCCTGCCGTCTTCACTGCCTGGGAGCCACCGTCGCGCAGCACCGGAAGCCGAGGTGGTAGTTCTCGTGGCTGTCGCTCGCCTGCACCGCGGTGCCGTGCCAGTAGGGCGCCCGCCACCGGCATGCGTCCTCGTGGGCCGCGATGGTGTCCCAGATGAACCAGCTCCCCTTCATCTCCGTCTGCCCCAGCCGGGTCGCGCCACGGCTGGCCATCTGGTCCTCGGCGAGGGGCAGGTTCATGTGCTCGGCGGCGTTGCCATGCAGGTCCCAGACCCCGAGCGCGCTGCGGCAGTCCGGACTCCACCCCGTGGGGTAGGTGTTCGACCCGCAGCCGGTCCAGGATCCACCGTTGCAGCCGTCCGTCTTCGCGCTCCCCATCGAGCAGACGCCCGGAGCGCAACGGCTCGCACCGCAGGTCCACTCCTTGCGACTCCCCCAGGCCCGGTTGTGGGCCTCCCGCATGGCGCGCACCGCCGCATCGGGCGCCAGGCCCCGCGCGAGGTCGAAGCGGTAGTCGGGGGGCAGCAGCTCACCCGCGCAGGCCCCCTCCCACTCGTGGGCGTCACAGAGTCGCTTACCGACCGAGCGACAGAGCCGATCAGCCTCGGACGCGCGCACCCAGACGACCGGGTACGCGCACGGGATCCCAGGAAACTCGAACTGGTCGATGCAGGCGGTCGCCTCAGCCGCCGTCTGGGTCGCGGGGTCGTACAGGGGCGCCATGTACGGGGCGCCGCAGATGGCCTCGAACCCCGGATCCGGCTCGACGATCCCCGCCGCGGCCCGGCGGGCGCGACACTCCTCGGGGCTGCCTCGGTGCTTCGACACCGCCGGGTTCCCCTGCCCCATGCGGGGGTTCGCCTCGAAGATCGCCGCCAGGGCTCCCAACTGGTCGCCCGTGAGGCGGAGCTCGTCGGCGATGCGGGCGGGCAGTCCATCCTCCGCGGCGGCGGCGAGGAGGAGCACGAGCAGCGGGAGCGCGAGCAGCCAGGAGCGACCGCTCACGGCGCGGACCCCGGCGCCGGGTCACGGCGCAGGAGGTAGAAGAAGTCCCGGTTGTCCGAGAAGGCCAGGAACCGGGGCAGGACCTGCCCATCGACCTCTTTGTCCAGGACGTCCATCCCGCTGACGAGGTGCCGCGTGTGAAAGGCCCCGTCGGTGGTGTCGTAGAGCGCCAGGTAGGTGTGCTCGAGCGCGTTCATGTCGAGCAGCATCGCGTACCTGCAGCCCTGGGCGAGGAACACCCGGGCCATGCCGCCGGGGGTCGCGCTGCTGAACCAGCCGTAGATCAGCCAGCGCCGACCGGCGTCCTCGAGGATGCATGCGCCAGCGCGGATCGTCCGCAGCTTCTCGTCCTGGGATCCGCCCCAGTTCCCTGCACCCCACCGGGAGACGAGGGCTCCGGGCTCGGGGACCCCCGCGTCGAGCGTCTCCACCAGGGGCACCCCGTTCTGGCGCGCGTGCCGGATGGTGGGAAGCAGCGCCTCGTCTGCGACCGTCCAGGTCTTCATCTCGACGGCGCCGTCGATGGTCGTGAACAGCGTCGAGAGCCCCGGCTGCAGCGCGCTGAGCACCACCCCCTGCTCGATGAACCCGTAGTGGCTGCCGCGGTTCTGTCCCGCGAGCGCAGCGTGCTTGAAGGCCCCATGGCTCCGCTTGAAGCCGCCGGTGAAGGTGGCGGCGACCCTCTCGGCGTCCGGGCCCGAGAGCACCCCGGTCCGGCGAAGCGGGTCCAGGGTCGCGAAGCCGTCAGGACCTGGGAGATCCGCCCTCCTCATGCTCGGCAGCGCCCGCTCGGACCAGTCGACTCGGGGGTGATCGGTGCCCACCGCGAAGCCGAGGTCGAACGCCTCGAGGTCGAACGCCACGAGGTAGATCAGGGCCCGCCTCTCTTCCGGGTCGAGAGCACCGAGCCGCTCGGCCCAGCCCGCGGCGGGGGCACGATCGACCGCGCCGGCGGTCACGGCAGCGGCGTACACGCCGGGGGAGGTCACCACGGCCCGCCATTGGCCAGGCGCCACGGCTCCACGGACCCCATCGAGCCGCAGGCCCAGGTCCTGCGGGACGAGCGGGACGACCGGCAGCTCGGGGTCGAGCCGTGTCGGCGGCGGGCCGGAGGGATCGGTCGACGGCGGGGACGTGCCGCGGGCCTCCCGGCTCTCCACGCGCCACGCGTCGGCGTAGAGAGTCGAGCGGACGAACACAGTGAGGGTTTCGCCTCCCTTCACGTTGTCGCGCAGGAACTGGGACGCCCACTCGCGCGTCGTCTGGCGGCCCAGCGCCGGGCGCCTGAGCACGACGGCGCCCTCGCAGAGGCTGGTGTAGGGCGACGGCCCGGTCGCGCGGCGGTCGAGGGGCGCGATCCCCTCCGCGTCCGCGGCGAACAGCCTGCACGGCGCGCTCGCGCCGTCGACAGCGTGCACGAGGATCCCGTCGCTCCCGTCCTCATCCAGGGACAGGGCCACTGCGTCGGGGCGAGCGACGCTCAAGTGCCAGGACTCCGGTGGGAGCCCGCCGCCCCGGGCCGTGAGTACGTACCAGGCGCCGACGGCCGGATTGAGGTTGATCAGCTCGGCGCTGTCGAAGCCCCGCGGATGCTGGATTCGTGCGGTGTCCGTGATCCGTCGGGGCTGAAGCTCGATGACGCTCCTGCGCGCGAGGGTCGCGGCCGCTGCCTCCTGGCTCGAGACCAGTTCGGGCGGAGCTGCGCGGAGCGCCGCCCACCGTGCGCGCTGCGCGGCCACGACCGGATCGGGCGAGACCGGACCCGCAGGGGGCGGTGGCTGGGGGGGCGGCTCCTCCAAGGCGCCTGGAGCAGCGGGGGGAGATGACGGCTGCTCCGGCCGCTGCTCCGCGCCGTGGGCCTGCGCCGCCTCGACGCGATCCCACTGATCCTCCCGCACCGCGGACGACTCGGGAGCCAACACCGAGACCACGAGGATCAGGGCGAGGACACCCAACGCGCCGACTCCAAAACCCAGACCGACCGCGCGGCGGCAGCTCATCGGCCCGCCGGCGCGGCGCCGGCCTCCTTGGGGTCGGCGCAGCAGCGAAACCCGGTGGAGTAGTCCCGGTACCCGGCGTGGTGCGCGGTCGTGACGTAGTCGCAGCCGACGCCGTTTCGACTGGCGTCACCGTAGAAGCCGCCCCGGAAGGTGCCGTCCGCGTCGGCGACCCACTCGTGCAGGTTGCCGTGCATGTCGTACACGCCGTAGTCACTGACGCAGCCGGCGTTCGCGCCGCCGGGGTCGACGGTGTCGGGCTGCTCGTTGAGCGCAGGGTGGTTCATGTGCTCCTCGTCCCAGACGCCGTCGCGGCGATCGAAGTAATCGATGACCGGGTGGCCACCGGGATACGTATCGTTGCAGGCATCGGGACTGTAGGACGGCCCGTAGGGCCACCGATGGCCCCTGGGACCCCGACACGCCTTGAGCCACTCCTCCGACGTGCAGAGGCGCTTGCCCGCGTTCGCGCAGGCCCGCTCGGCCCCCCGCGCGCTCACGTATGCGTACGGGCGGATCCCGTGCGCCGGCCGCGCGCGCACCGGCCGCTTCCCGACGGGGAGACCGCGGCGCGCCAGCGTCCAGCGATCACCGTCTCGCCGCTCCAGGGCGCCCTCGTACCGGTCGATGCAGAAGGCGCCGTCGATGAGCGCCATCTGCGGGGGACAGGTGGCGGCTGCGCCGCTCTCGTCTGCCCGAACGGATCCATCGGAGAGCAGGAGGACGAGCCCGAGGACGAGGACGCGGAGAGAGCGCCCGCTTGGGTGGAGGCCGGTCATCGGGGCCCGATCAGGCGGGGCCCGAGCCGATCGTCCGGTCGTGGCGCGACCATCCCCGCGTCGGCCAGCGCGCGCCGCGCGCACACCGGACAGAACCCGTGGCTGAACAGCGCGTCCGAGTGCTGGACGACGTACGTCTCCACCGGCTGCCAGACTCCATCCTCGTTCTTGATCTTCTTGCACTCGGCGCAGATGGAGAGCAGTCCCCGCAGGACCCGAAGCTCCGAGAGCGTCCGCTCGAGCTGAGCGCGGGCGGTGCGCTCCCTGGCCAGTGAGCGTCGGGCGACATCCACGGCCCAGACCACACCCAGGAACGCGGCGAGGCGGATCATCGTGTTCCAGATCGCGAACAGGTCGTGGCGATACGACGCACCTGCGGCCTGGTCCGCGGCGGCCCAGACGAGTGCGCTGAACACGGCAAGTCCGGCCGCAGCCGCGGGGCGCGCGCGCCAGGCGAGCCAGGCGATCGGGGCGAAGTAGAAGACGAAGAAGTTGAGCTCGTTCCCCGTCCACCAATCGACCACCCCCAACAGGGTCGCGCCAGTCAGGCAGGCGACGATCGCGCGCCCCTGACCGGGCTCGGCGGGTGGCGCGCTGTGGCCCTGGCCGGGCAGGCTGGCGACGTTGCTCATGGCGAGATCCGACGAGGTGTGGAGGCGGCGCGCCTCTCGATGACGAGAGGGAGCCCCTCCCCCCGAGGGGAGAGGGGCCGTCGGGTCCGAGGAACCGACAAGGGTGTGGCCCCTCGGTCGCCGACCTCGCGTGTCAGGAGCCCACTTCCAGGGTGACGTTGACTCCGGGCTGGTCCGACGAGCCCGCGACGTCCGCGCCGGCCAACACCACGAACTCGGCCCGGCGGTTCGGGGCCTCGGTCACCTTGCTCCCCGGAGGGACAAGCCGCCGCTCGGCGCCGAACGAGAGGAGCGTCAGCTTCGTGGCCGAGACCCCACTGTCGACCAGATAGGAGTAGACGGACCGCGCCCGACGATCACCGAGCGCGAGGTTGTACTCGTCGCTCCCGAAGCTGTCCGTGTGGCCCTCGATCTGGACGTGGACCTGGGCGTAGGTGATCAGGAGCCGCGCGTTGGCGTCGAGGGCCGCGCGGGAGGCCTCCGTGAGGCTGGACTTGTCGAAGTCGAAGAGCACCTTCTGGAAGTTCTCCTTCAAGGTCGCCACCACCGCAGGGCTGGGGGTCGACTTCGAGTTGCGGAGGACGTCCAGGGCGTCGTCGCTCGAGACGTCGGAGTCGGGCTGCTGGTCGCCGCTGTGGGCGGTGTTCTCCGGCCCCGCCTTGCGGGAGTGACAGCCCAGGGACAGCACCGACGCGAGGACGAACAGGGAGACGAGTGAGAGGGAGCGGTAGGTCATGAGTCAATCCCCTGATTGAGGGCGCGGTCGCGCGCCCGAGCCCCGGCTTCGGGGTCGCCCTGACACCACTTCAACCCCCGTGCCAAACCATCGAAGATCGGCTTGGTCACCTTCGGCGAGCCTCGGGGAGGCCCCGGCTCGGTTGGGGCGGGGCGCCCGGCCCGGGGCAGTTCGCCACACCTGAGGCGCTCTGCCCCCGGCGCCGTCGGCCGGGACACCGGCGCCACACTCCGCCCACGAGCGGGCGCCCGCGCTCCTCTGAGCGGGCGCCAGATTCGGTGTTCGGGACCCCGGCGTCCGCTCAAGCGCGCCGTGAGCAGGTCGTTGAGGAGGTGTTGGCTTGTCCCTCGTGCCCCGGAGACCCGCATGCACCCGATCCCACTTCGCTCCCTCCTTGTCCTGTCCTTGTCCTTGTTGGTCTTCCCGGCGTGCGAGCTGGTCGGCGGCCGCGCGCCCGCTGACTCGTTGGTCGAGGACGACGAGACGGCGACGCCGGCAGACGACGACGACGCCACCGGCGACGACGACGACAGCACCGACGCAGGCGACGACGACGACGCCACAGGCGACGACGACGACAGCACCGACGCAGGCGACGACGACGACAGCACCGACGCAGGCGACGACGACGACAGCGCCGACGCAGGCGACGACGACGACAGCGCAGACACGGGCGACGACGACGACAGCGCCGACGCGGGCGACGACGACGACAGCGCAGACGCAGGCGACGACGACGACTCCACGGAGCCGCCCCCCGCGGACGCCGACGGCGACGGCGTGATCGCCACCCTCGACTGCGACGACAACGACGCGTCCTCGTACCCCGGCGCCCCCGAGCTCTGCGACGGGCTCGACAACGACTGCGACTCCAACCTGCCCGCCGACGAGTCCGACAACGACTACGACACCTGGATGCCCTGCGAAGGCGACTGCAACGACTGGAACTACGGCGTGAACCCCTACGCGTTCGAGGGGTGCGACGAGCTCGACAACAACTGCGACGGCCAGGTCGACGAGTGGAGCGACCAGGACGGCGACGGCTGGACGACCTGCGCTGGCGACTGCGACGACTACGACCCCTCGATCGTCCCGGTCGGCGGCACGACCACGACCTACACGTTCGCCGGCGGCGCCATCCCGGACGGCGATCTCCAAGGGCTCCAGGCGATCGCGACCATTCCCAGCACCGCCTCGATCCGCGACATCGACGCGACGCTGGACGTCACCCACGGCGCCACCTACGAGCTCACGATCTCGCTCCACGCGCCCGACGGGTTCACGTCGATGGAGCTCGTGGCCGGCGCGGGCGGGTACGGCGACGACTTCGTCGGCACCTACTTCGACGACGAGACGATCCTCCCGATCAACCAGGGCACGGCTCCCTTCACGGGCAGCTACGTCCCGGGCACGAGCCTCAACTCCCTGGACTTCGTCGACCCCCTCGGCGACTGGACGCTGCAGGTCGTCGACACGGTCCCGGGCGGCGAGGTCGGCAGCCTCGTCTCCGGCAGCATCATCGTGACGACGTTCGGAACCTGCCCCTAGCGGAGCGGTCCCGACAGGACGTGCAGCGTCACCTGCTCGTCCTCCTCGTCCTCCTCCTCCCCGCGACCGCCGCGGGCGAGACCATCACGCTGCCGGACGGAGACGTCCTCGTCCTCGACCTGGGCGCCACGGACGATGCGCCGGTCGTCACCCGCCGAGCCGGCGGGTTGACCCTCTTCAGCTGGACACGGTCCGAGCTGATCCCCGGCGCCGCCGCGACCTCGTTCCAGGAGTCCGATGGGCGCTGGAGCGCCGGCTGGTGGATCGACCACGACGAGCGCGTCCTGGCGCTGGCGGTGCACGCCGCGGAGCGCGCACCGCCGTTCGGGCCATCCCCCCCGACGTGGCTCGCGGTCCCCCTCGACGGACGGCCCCCGTCCCCACTCGCCGTGTCCGTCCTGCGCCGGCGCGCCTGGATCCCCGGAGGCCCGCTGGAGGCGATCGCCTTCCGGTCCGGGCGCCAGCTCCTCTCCACGCTCGAATCCACCCTGGCCGACCCCGACGCGCCCTTGGGCCTGCGCATGGCCGCGGAGATCGGGCTGCGCCGGCTCGGTCGCCCAGCGATTCCCCTGGTCGCGCTGCACGCTGACGACCGCACCCGATCGGGCCACGCGACGGCCATCCGGCTCCTCGCCGTCCTCCGTGGGCCCGCGGCGGTCCCGACCCTGCTCGACCACGTGCGGCACGCAGCGGACGGTGCCGGGCTGGCGGGGATCGAGAGCCTCGGCGCGCTCGGACACGGAGACGCGCTGCTCCCGCTCCTGGAGGACCGGACCGGCCGCTGGCTCGTTCGCGAAGCGGCGGCGCGGGGCCTCGGCGACACCCGGGACGGCGCCTTCGTCACGCCGATGGTCGCGCTCCTGGACGGCGCGCGGACTCCCCTGGTGGACGCCCTCGTTCCCTCGATCCTGGACCTGCCCGGCGGCCGCGACGCCCTGGCCGGCTGGGCCTCCGACCGACGCCGCGCCGACGCCCTTGCCCGCGCCTGCGCGCGCACCCGATCGGACCCCTGCAGCACGGTGATCGAGACGCTGACTCGGGAGCGGCTGCTCGGGACGCCCGCCGCGTCGCGCGCTCTCAGCCGGACCTGGGTCGGTCGGCGCGCCCTCAACCGGCTCCTCCGGGACGCGGTGGCGCCGGTCGAGCCGCTGATCGCCACCTTCGCGGCCCTCCCCGGACCGGCCGCGGAGGAGGGTCTGCTGACCGCGCTCGATCGGCTCCCGGCGGGCCCCCCGGACTACGACCTTGCTCGTGCCCTGCGCGGCAGCGTCGCGCTGGCACCCCTCGCCGCCGCCCTCCAGCGCGGCCACCCCGCCGACGGCACGCTCGCGGTCGCCCTGCTGGCGCCCGACGATCGGGTCGAGCCGGCCCACGCTCCCGCGTTCCTCGCCGCCCTGGCGCGCCACCTCGCCCCGACCGATCCAGCGCTGCCCGTCCTGGTCCGCGCCGCGGAGAGCATCGGCGAGGCCTCCGCGCTGCCGCTGCTGCTCCCCCTCCTCGGCGCCGACTCGCCGAAGCACACGGTGTCCGCCATCGCCCGCATGGCCCACGCTCACCCGGAGGTCGACGCCACGGTCCCGCTCCTGGACGCCCTCGACCGCCACGCTGCGGACATCTGGGTCTGCCTCGCACTCGGACGGGCGCTGGCACCCCGCACACTGGACGAGGCCGCCGCGGCACGCCTGGTCACCATGGTCGACGCGCGCCGCGCGCCGTGCGTCGCCGAAGCCGTGCGGCGCACCCCGCAGCCCCGGCTCACCGCAGCTCTGTCGGACTGGCTGACCAGGCACCCCGACGCCGACCACAGCCGGCCCATCGTCGCGGCGCTGGAGCGTGCCCGGGACCCGGTCGGTGTGCCCGGCCTCGAGGCCGCGCTGACCGGTCGCTGGGCGCGCGACGCCGTGACCGCCCTGTCCCGGATCGGCGTGGAGGGGCTGCTCGCGCTCGGCCGGGGACTCGAGGCCGAGGTGGCCAGCGATCGGCTCCTGCTCGGTCCGCTCCACGGACGGTCGTTCCAGACCCCGGCGGGGGTGCTCCCGGGGATCCTCGCGGCGCTGTCCCGCGTCGAGTCCGTGCCGCCCGCGGAGCGAACGCCCCGCGCGCTGCGCCCCATCTTGTCGGCCCTCGGACAGGTCGACGCGGACGTGACCCCCTACCTGCGTCCCTACCTGGATGACCCGACGGCCCCGCGCATCATCGTGGTCCGGCACCTCGGCAAGCGCCGTGACACCGCCTCCATCCCGCGGCTGCGGCAGCTGCTCCGGGAGGTGGAGTTCGACGAGCGCGATGCGGTGCTGGAAGCGCTGGCGCGCATGGGCGACGCCAGCATCGTGCGGACCCTCGCCTTCGAGCTGTCGATCCTCCCCCGGCCCCACCGGCGCGAGCGCTTCTACGTCCGCCAGCTGGAGCGGCTGGTTCCGGAGGCCGAGCAGCCGCTCCGAGGGAGCACGGAGGCGTGGCGCGCGTGGGCCGCGGAGCTATGATCCGACCGTGGAGTTCACCGAACGAGAGGCAGCGGTCCGCGAGGCGATCCGGCGCACCGATCCCGAGCTCCTCGCCGCTGCGGACGAGGTCGACCGCGCGACGCTGGCCTACAGCGCGTCCCTGACACCCCTCGAGCGGCTGCGCGCCGCGACGGACAACGCCCACGCGCTGGCGCGCTTCTCCCGTGTCCCACCCACGTCGCGTTGACCTCGTCGCCCTCCTGAGGGCCCTGGTCGCCGCCGACATCCGATTCATCGTCGTCGGAGGCGGCGCGGCGGTGCTGCACGGCGCTCCGGTCACCACCTTCGACCTCGACATCGTTCCGCTGCGGGTCCCAGAGAACGCGGAGCGCTTGATGGCGCTGCTGACGGCACACGAGGTCCACATCATCGAGCCCATGAAGCGCAAGCTCCTGCCGCGCTCGACCGACTTCCTTCGCCACGGCCAACTGAACCTCTCGACGGACCTGGGCCCGCTCGACGTCCTGTGTCAGCTCCACGACGGACGGGGCTACGAGGAGCTGATCGACCACACCGTGGCGGTCGAAGACGGCGACCTGCGGGTGCGGATCCTCGACCTGCCCACCCTCATCGAGGTGAAGGCGTCCACGGGACGCGCCAAGGACCGGCTCACCGTCCCGATCCTCCTGGCCCTGCAGGAAGAGCTCGCGAAGCAGCAGGCCTGACTACTCGTCGGGCTCGATGACCTTGACCGCCACCCGGTTGCCGTTCGCCGTGTCGACGTAGGCGACGTAGGTCGTGTCGAGGTTCGACGCGATGCCGATCCCCATCTCGGTCCCGGCGCCGATCTGCACCGGCTTCGTCCACGCGGTCCCGTCGAACCGAGCCGTCATGACCTTGCTGTCGTCGACGAGCCAGGCGAACGCGAGCTTCTCGGTCCACTGCAGCTCCTTGGTGCCGACGCCGGCGTCCGCGGGCAGCCCCGGGAGCGCCTTCCACTTCTTCCGCTTGTCGTCGAGCTTCAGGACGGTGGGCTGGTAGGCGTTGCTGTTGTCCTCGTAGGCCAGGTAGAGCTGCCGGCCGTCCGCGCGCATCCCGAGGAAGTTGGCGATGTGCTTGCTCTTGTAGGGCGCGCCCACCGGCTCGAGCTTCTCGACGTCCGAGACGGCCTTGTTGACGACCAGCTTGCTCGCGCCGCGCTCGTGGTGCGCCAAGTACAGATCGTCGCCGATGTCGCTGACCGCCGCGGGCTGCTCGGAGCCGTCCGGCAGCAGGCCGATGGCATCGACCATCCCCCAGATGTGGATCTTGTCGAGCTCGTAGTGCGCGTACGCGTCCGGGCGCTGCTTGCGCATGTCCTGGTAGACGACGTGCGGCACGTTGTTCGTGAACGCGAGGGTCGGATCCATCGTGCTCAGGTCCGCGCCGAAGTTGGTCGCGCCCACGCGGCTCCACTCCGCGCCGTCCCACGTGATGAGCGTGTAGCCGTCCGCGGCCGAGAACAGGACGTACGGCACGTTCTGCTCGAACTGCAGGTCCAGGTGGGAGGCAGCGTGGGCGGGCGACGGCACAGGACCGACCTCGACCCAGGCTGACCCGTCGAACCTCTTGACGTGGATCTGCCCCATGGACGCCTCGTCGGCGTACGCCACCCAGGGCGTGGCGCCGTTCATGGCGATGTCGACGAGGATCGCGCGTCCTTCGGAGACGGGGCCCCCGACGGCCTCCTGAGCGGACGCAGCGGCGGGGGTGGCGAGGAGGGCGAGCGGGGCGAGCAGCAGGGCGGTGCGCATGGGATCTCCCGGCGGGGGAGATCCCGCCAGCCCCGACGGTAGCGATGCCTGGAGCGCGCCGACCCCTTCAGCGGTCAGACGCCCCGGGTAGCACGGCACCGCCACCGCCTCGCTCCATGGACAATCGCGCGCCCCGAGCAACTGGTGGATATGCACGCCGAACGCGCCGTGGCAGATTCCGGCCAACCTTCGGCTCCGCCACACCCTGGAGCCATGGAGCGCAACATGTCCCGTTCGGTCGTCGCTCTCCTGCTCATCCTCCTCGCGGGCTGCAGCCCGAATGATCTCGTCCTCACCCAGGTGGTGGGCCCCGACGGCGCCGAGCTCGCGCTGCCCGGCGGCGCCGCCATCACGATCCCCGCCGGCGCGCTCACCGAAGACGTGGAGATCGGGATCGAGCTGCTCCTGGACCTCGAAGACGCGGGCTACGCGGCCGCGCCGTCGGTGTTCGCCGCAGTCCCCGACGCGTCGGTCGCGCTGACCCCCCACGGCCAGACGTTCGCCCTGCCGGTCACCCTGACCCTGCCGACCACGAGCCCCCCCGCGGACCTCGTCCTGATGCGGGTGGACGACGCGTCCGACACCGAGTGGGAGCCCATCGGCGGCCTGACCATCGGGGATGGCCGGCTGACGGCCGCGCTCGACCGCTTCAGTGTCCTCAGCGCGGGAGCCGCGAACGGCACCTGCGATTGCTGGACCGGCGCAGAGCTGGACGCGATGGCCGCCGCCATTCCGTCTGTCGCGGCGACCTGGGGCGCCGCGTCAGCGCCCACCGGTGGGGTCAACGGCAACGACGGGAGCTACAGCCGGAGCTTTCCGACGGTCAGCGGTGAGATCACGCTGCGTGCCTCGAGCGTCTCCTCGTGGAGCTTCGACGAGCAGAACGGGATCTGGGTCGAAGACGGGCTCGCAACGGGCTGCTCGATCTCGGTGACCGGCCCGGACCCCCGGACGAACTGGGACCTGCTCTTCCCCTCCCGCCCCCCAGGCTGGGAGACCATCACGACGTCTTCGTACGTGGGGGAGTACGTCACCGGGAGCGCCTGCGTCCCGCTCCTCGGCCGATTCGTCGCCTCCACGTCCGAGCACGCGGTCTCGGCGCAGGTGTCGGGCCTGCCCGCCGGCGCGTCCCTCACCCTGTCCATCCCCGAGCTCTCCGTGACGGAGACGCTGAGCCAGGACGGGCCGCGCAGCCTGGGCTCCGCGGCCCCGGGGACCGCGGTGACCGTGACGGTCTCCCAGCAGCCTGCCGGCGCGACCTGCTCGCCCGCCCCGGCCGCCGTCACGATCGACGCGCCGCTCGACATCCTCGTGACCTGCGTGCCCGCCGCGGAGGTCTGCAACGGGGTCGATGACGACGGTGACGGCAGCGTGGACGAGGGCTTCGACGCCGACGCCGATGGCGTCACGACCTGCGGCCCCGACGGCGTGCCGGACAACGCCGACGACGACTGCAACGACGGCGACGCCACGGTCCACCCCGGCGCCGACGAGGTCTGCGACGGGATCGACAACGACTGCGACGAAGCGCCGGTCACGGGAGAGACGACCGACGGGGACGGCGACGGCGTGCCCGACGACTGCGACGCGAACCCCGCGACGAGCTGCGCCAGCTTCGATCTCGCGGACGCCGACGAGGTGCTCGCGCTGGCGGGCGCGCTGTGCTTCGTCGACGCCGGGGTGGGCACGATGCCCACCGCCCTGAGCGATCTCGGGCTCACCACCTGGACCGGGGTGTTCAAAGACTGGGGGGACGACGCCATCGAGCTGCTGGGAGCGGGGATCGACTCCAGCGTCGGCGAGGTGGCGCCCGCGGGCTGTCTGCCCGAAGGCACCACCGACCCCTGCGGAGACAACGGGCGCCCCTACCTGCCCGTCGAGTCCACGGTCGACGCGGAGCAGTACGGAGCCTGCTACGACGTCGCGGCGTACGCCTGCCGCTGAGCGCCACCGGGAGTTGCCCGGGCGCCCGCCCCAGGGGCGCGACCCGTGACGGGGCCCCGTCGGTCCACGCTGGCCTCCCGGAGTGAAACATGTTTCACTTCCGCCGACTGAAACATGTTCTAGTTTCGCGGCGAGGCCCCGGCGCATGCCCTATCCCACAGACATCGGCGTCATCGACCTGATGATGCAGATCCCCGGCCAGGACCAGCGGGCCTGGTACGACTTCATGCAGCCGATGTTCATGGACGCGGCGAGCAAGCAGTACAGCAAGATGCCCGCCGAGCATCTCTTCCGGAACGTCCCGGACATCGACCAGGCGGACGACTACATCGCCTACACGGTCGAGCAGATGGACAGGTACGGCATCGCCTCGGCGATGATCGGCGTCGCCCACGAGACCAGCAAGGAAGCCATCCGCCGCCACCCGGACCGCTTCTTCGGGTCCTGGCACGCCAACCCGAACCGGGGCATGGACGAGGTCCGGGACATCGTGCGCGCCCACGAGGAGCTCGGCATCAAGGCCGTCACGGGCTTCCCCGCCGGCACGCTGCCCCAGGCGCCCATCAACGACCGCGTCTGGTACCCCATCTACGCCAAATGCGTGGAGCTCGACCTGCCCTTCTGCTGCACGGTCGGCGTGCCCGGGCCACGCCTGCCGCTGGCCCCCCAGAAGACCGAGCTCATCGACGACGTCTGCTGGTTCTTCCCCGAGCTCAAGTTCGTGATGCGGCATGGGTCCACTCCCTGGGAGGACCTCGCCGTCAAGCTGATGCTCAAGTACCCGAACCTCTACTACTCCACGTCCGCCTTCGCTCCGAAGTACTACCCGAAGGCGATCATCGACTACGCCAACTCCCGCGGCGCCCACAAGGTGATGTTCGCGGGGTACTGGCCCATGGGGCTGTCCCTCGAACGCACGTTCTCGGACCTGCCGAAGGTGCCGTTCAAGGACCACGTGTGGCCGAAGTTCCTGCGCGAGAACGCCCTGGAGGTCTTCAAGTGTCCGACTCCGTGAGAGATCAGCTGCTCGCTGCGGCCCGAGAGCTCCAGCCCGTGCTGCGCGCGCGGCTGAAGGAGACGGAGCAGCTCCGGCGCCTTCCGGATGCCACCGTCGCGGACTTCGAGGCCGCCGGGTTCTGGAAGATGCTCCAGCCGACGCGCTGGGGCGGCTCCGAGGTCCACCCGAACACCTTCTTCGACGTGCAGGAGACCATCGCCGAGGCCTGCCCCAGCTCGGCGTGGGTGCTGGGCGTGGTGGCCGTGCACAGCTGGCAGCTCGCCCTGTTCGACAGCGAGGCCCAGGAGGAGGTCTGGGGCGCGGATCGCACCGTGCGGATCTCGTCCTCGTACGCCCCCACCGGCAAGGTGACCCGCGTCGAGGGCGGCTTCCGGATCAGCGGCCGCTGGTCGTTCAGCTCCGGCTGCGACCACTGCGACTGGGTGTTCCTGGGGGGCTTCGCGCCGGTGGAGTCCGGCCCGCCGGACATGCGCACCTACCTGCTGCCGAAGTCGGACTACACGATCGACGACAACTGGCACACGATCGCGCTGCAGGGCACGGGCTCCAAGGACATCGTCGTGGACGACGTCTTCGTCCCGGAGCACCGCACCCACAAGATGGGCGACGGCTTCAAGTGCGACAGCCCCGGCAACGCCGAGAACGACGCGCCGCTCTATCGGATCCCCTTCGGTCAGATCTTCGTCCGCAGCGTCAGCACGACGTCCATCGGCATCACCCGGGGGGCGCTGGCGTCCTACCTGGAGGTCACGAAGGACCGCGTCGGCGCCGGAGACGGCAAGAAGGCCGCCGCGGATCCGATCGCCCAGGAGATCGCCGCGCGCGCGGCCTCGGCGCTGGACCAGATCCGGCTCGTCCGGGAGCGCAACTTCAACGCGATGATGGACGCCGCCGCCGCCGGCGAGCGGATCGGCATCGAGCAGCGGGTCGCCTGGCGCTGGGACAGCAGCGAGACCGTGAGCCGCTGCCTCGCCCTGGTGGACGAGATGTTCACCCTCGCGGGCGGTCGCGCGATCTTCACGACGCACCCCCTGGCCCGCTTCTTCCTCGACATCCACGGGGCCCGTGCCCACTACGCCAACCGCCCCGAGGCGAGCTCCCGCAACTACGGCGGCGTGCAGCTGGGGATGCGGACCAAGGACTTCTTCATCTAGGGAGACGACGTGCAGCTCGGCTTCTTGCACTTCGAGGTGTCCGATCCGGGCGCCTGGGACGCATTCCTCGTCCGCGTCCTCGGCCTCACCGCCGCGGGCGACGGCCGCTACCGCAACGACGGATACGCGTGGCGGTTCCTCATCACCCTCGGCCCGGCCGACGACCTCGCCACGGTGGGCTGGGAGTGCGCGGACGACGCGGAGCTCGACGGCTTCGTCGCCGCGCTGCGTGGGGGCGGGCATGCCGTGGACGAAGGCGACGCCTCGGTGCGCGGCTGCGCCCGACGCTTCCTCGTCACCGACCCGGCGGGCGTGCCCCTGGAGCTGGTGACGGGCCTGCCCCGCGCCACGGATCCGCTGGACTCGACGCTGGTGCCCGGGGGGTTCGTCGCGGACGACATGGGCCTCGGCCACCTCGTCGTCACGGCGCCGGATCCGGCGGCGTCCCGCGCCTTCTACGACCTGCTCGGCTTCAAGCTGTCCGACCGGATCGTCACCGAGGTCTATGGCCACCCCGTCGACCTGAGCTTCTTCCACATCAACGGCCGCCACCACTCGCTGGCCTTCGGCGGCCCCCAGCGCAAGCGGCTGCACCACTTCATGGTGGAGGCCCGCGACGTCGACGACGTCGGCGCGTGCTACGACCGGGCGATCAAGGCCGGCGTGCGGATCATGCAGACGCTGGGCCGCCACCCCAACGACCGGATGTTCTCCTACTACGCGCGGACGCCGAGCAAGTTCGAGTACGAGTTCGGCCACGGCGG
>ENA-OWNT01002749-OWNT01002749.1-seawater-metagenome-genome-assembly--contig:-NODE-2749-length-17698-cov-4.689348_pt1 | contig 17698 bp, 22 predicted proteins | sample MGYA00238136_ERZ651165 | MGnify/ENA primary metagenome ERZ651165 (study PRJEB26861, sample SAMN08777766) | seawater metagenome | isolation source: coastal seawater | place: USA: Florida | collected...
GGACGTGGGTGCACTTTTCGCCATGTACGCCTGTTGCCCAGATGGCGCGCCGGCATTCTCAGACTTCGTCGCAGCCTTTACTGACGAGGCCTTTCTCCGCAGTTCGTTGTTCTGGAGGCGCAACCGCACACCTTTGACTTCTCAGGCCATTTTCGACGCCACACAGATTGGACGTGACATTGCGATGTTCCAGGCACTTTTTGTGCGTCAGCTTATTGGTCCCGACCCGCGGGCCGCAGCAGCAGCCATGGATGCTTCCAATGGGAAACTTCCTGATAAGCTCACCAAGTTGCAGGGATTCTGGCGCAAACATTTGGAAACCACGAAATCTTGGCCAGTGTATTTCCAGCGCCTCGGGATACACGGCTCGGTTGGCAAGCCAATTTGTGAAAACATCGAAGGGTGGATCCAGAAGTTGATGCGCAGAGCCGAGGCTCGTGGTTCTGCGTACACTGGATCCCGTAGCAACTCTGGGCGGCGTCGTTGAGCAAACACGTCAGGCGCCGACATCGCCATGCACCGCGATCCTACATTCTCCGCGCTGCACTGTTTGACCTTGACCATCATCCAGTGGCAGCATACGTTCCGAGAGTTCCCTGCACGAATGTGTCATTCATTGCCGTGCATCGTAGTTAGTTAGAATAGTTAATAAGGTGGCAGTTGTCAGCTGTATTTATTCGAAGACAAAAATGTCTCGAGCCGGTCTCGTGCTGTTTATAATAGTTAGATTAGTCAGTCACTCAATCAGAGTTCGAGTTTTGGTACATTATTATTATCCTTAGATCTGTGCAATGGAATGAAATGGAATGAGTGTAGCTAGGACGCTTTTAAACGAGGACTCGACCCGACCCGATGATACGACATGACATGGCGTGCGTGCACAGCCCCTACAGCACAGGTCGAAGCCCAGGGCCAGGACCAGAGTCCCGGTATTTATGTTACTGTTGACTCGTTATGGTCCTGCCCAACATCGTCGCATCTTTTCTTCCCACGGCGTGCGTGTCTGCAGTGGCGAAGCAAGTTCATACATCGATCATTTTCACACTGCTTTCGAGTTGATGTCCAGCGATGATGACATACATACATGACTTGAAACTTGAAACTGATGATGACTGCGAGCCGAAGAAACCCCCGACGTCATTATACAGGCTATTGCACAGTGTTCTGGCCGCAAGAGCTGACGACGAACGAACGATCCGTTTCGTTGTTGTGTTGGATGCTTTGCACTTTGCACGCTTCACGCTTCGTGAGTACGAGTAGTTTGTCCAAACCTTCGGGGTCGTCTTCGTCGTCATCAATCGGTCCCACGGACGCACAATGGAGCATGTGGGCATGTGATGGTTGCGAGGTTATTCAGGTATAAGCGGTTGAAGCGCGCGAGAGAGACAGACAGAGACAGAGACAGAGAACAGACAGAGACAGACGCAACCACGTCCATGCGCAAGCACCATGCTTCGAGAACGCCCGAAAACAAAGTTGACAAACTATTTTGGGCTGCTGCGAGACAACACGCGAAAAAAAATCGCTTTTAGGCTTTTAGAGTGCGAGGGCATCGTTGACAATGGCCACGGCATTAGCGGTCGTTGCTCGCACCATGGTAGTGGCGACACGGCTCCTGAGCTTCATCGCAGTGCTGTTGGTACTTCCTGTCGCCGTGACCCGCGCGGACTCGAGCGATGATTTCAGCGCACTGCAGCGACAACTTTTCTCGTTCTCAGCTGCTGATCAGTAAGTGTTTGGGTTTGTGCTGATAGCTTCTTTCGTCTGTGCGGCGGCAATGCTTTGTGCATTGCGTGTTTCCGCATTGATCACGCAAGTTTTCTTTTTTATCTTTTGTTTCCTGCACAGGTACCCAGCGGAGGCTGTATTCGTTGAAATGGGTGACCACTACGTGAAAAGTGAAGATTACCGCGCTGCCTTGAAGTATTATTCGCTCGGGCTTCATATCAACCCATACAATTACGAAATCCGAGAGCGTATCGACGGCGTCAAGTCAGCTCAGGAAGACAAGGCTGCGGTGTCGATGTGTAAATGGCGTGGAAACGTATTCACGCAAACGCACGAAATTTCCACTGCTCTGGGCATGGTTCATGCAAGCCAAAATCGCATTGAGGAGTCCATGGTGTTCTTTTTTGCATCGGTACGTGAACTCAAGAACTTGTGACTTGGATGCCAAGCGTGAATTGTTTTGAAGCTTTCGTTGTCTTGTCACAACACATTGTCTCCAGGTGGAAAGGAGCTTCAAAGATGCCATGACGGCACATTCCAACTTAGCTGTGTCTGCTTATCGCCTCGCCATTGGCGAAAAGACAAATGCCAAACGGCGACGGTCGTTGATGACGATCGCGTATCATGCCATTCATCACAATGTACAAAAATTGGATTCCAACAACCATGGAGTTCTGCGGCACATTGACGTGAGTACTTGTTTCTGATTTGCTCGCGGGGCACGTGACACCACCACTGATGCGGGGATTTGTGTCTTGCACGTCCAGCAATGGTTCGCGGCGCTCCCAGCGAAAGATCAAGCGAGAGTGAAAAAGAAAAAGCTGGTTCCACCCAAAGTGGCCGTTTGCGGCAAATCAAGCATGTACTCGTACGGCTCTTACAATTTTATCGAAGGAATGCTTCTTTTGCGCGGGTACGGCTTTCTTCATGCATCATGTGCACGAGTTTTCCCACACCACATCACCTTCATCGCGACTCCAGGAATCGATGGCATGAGGCTGAAATCATGCTGACAGCCAGTTATGAGGCCGAGCCGGACACTACGGTGTGTTTCCAACTTCTTACTCGCAACACTGGCTCATGAGATGTTAATTTCGTGGCGTTTTCTCCGCAGACTGCTGCAGCACTGGCGTGGGTGAGTTTCCAGCGTGAACGACCGCTGGCTGGTCTACAGTGGCTCGAACGCTGCGATCGTGGTTCTCGTGTCTACAACGATCTTCAACGTTTGGATTGGCAAGAAAAAGCATCACAAGAAGGTGATGACGTCGAAGTGTACAATTTAAGTGAGGACCCCGAGGCGCACCGCAGTAATGCCCATGTTGCTGGTGCCGGTGGGAACGTTGACTCGTGGACAGAATTTCTTGGAACATGGTGAGCGTTGATGATCCATCGCACAGCACCAGTCTGGGCGTCATGTGTCACCGCACAAGCTGTTTTACAGGTGGAAAAGGCAAACACTGGAATTGGCAAAGATTCGAAACGGGACTGAAAATGTAAGCCTCCTGATTTGATTTGTTAAATTATCCGTGGCTGCTTTGACCGGTTTTGTTCCTCTTTGTGGCGCCAGATTCTCCAAAGTCGCGCTGGAATCAAGAATTCACGATTTCTGATTGGATACCTGCCTGATGTTGGGCTTGGGAACCAGGTTCAAACAAGTGTCGTTTATCCTGTGTTGTGGTTTTGTGCGTGTGACCGCACTTTGTGCGACCTCGTGCTGCAGGTTACCAGCTTAGTATCGTATGTCGTCATGGCGATGCTCATGGATCGAGCTCTCCTGCTTTATTGGTGAGGATCAGGGACTGTTTTTCACTGCAACTGCATGAGAGTGGAAGATCAAAACTTATACGTTCTCTTTTACCATAGGCCCGACGCTCTGGATCACAATTTCAAGAACTTACAAGATAGTATTCAACTACAGGTTTGGCAATTTTGTCGTGCAGCGGTGCAGAGCTCCATCTCCAATTACATTGTCTATTTACACTCTGCACGTGATTAGCTTCAAAATTGGGAACTGGAAGATTCCGCACCATACATCCGTCTCGATTTGGTATGCACGTTGTTCGTTTTCTTCGTGCAGTGACACTTCGCTTGCTAAATTTATGCACTGATGGTGCATGTGTTTTTTCCGCAGGCGGTCAGATACAGTCAAACCATTGTATTCATGGAAGACGCGTATGCGCAAGACACAGACTTTTTCCAAGCTCTTGTATGCGGGGACTTGAACGAGTATGCCACGGCTCCTTTCGTCTACGCGCTCACAAATCAAAATCTGTTCAGAATGCTCGAAGCTAATCCTTTGTAAGCATGGAGCTGTTGGCATCACAGTGGTATCGTGGCCGTCATCATCGTCAATGTGGTGAGTTGGTTTTCATTTTTGTAGGTACGAGACCAAGCTTCGCGACGTCTTTGGTGAAAACCTTTACGGAATCTTGACGACATGGCTCATGAAGCCTCGGCCGCACATTCAGGTAAGTCATGCTTTGCAGCGTCCTTCAGACAAACTTGAATGTCTGACAACAGCCGTACCTTCCATGACACACCATGTAGACCTTCGTTGATCGGTATGTGGAGAACTTCTTTGAAGCCGAACCAAACGGATTTACTGCGTCCAGTGGTGATGAAAGTGTTCACGTCATCGGTGTACACATGCGGTCTGGAATGGTTGAAAATTCCCAAGATGTACGTGTTCGAAAACAAAGACCTTGTGTCGCGAGCTCTTTGTGGACCACACTCATGAGCATCTTGACGCTTTTGGGGCATTAGGTGAAAATTCTCTTCGTGAACAACCGTGAGCCCGTCTACGAAGGGCTCATTGACAATATCGGGGACATCGTTGAGCGCGAAAAAGCAATCATTCGAGCTCAAGGGGGCAGTTTTCAGACAACGCCTCGGCTTGTAATATTCATGGCTGTCGACAACGCGGAGTTGAAAACTCGTGCGTCGCAATGGCTGCGTGATCGATACGGCAGTTCTGCTGTCGTCTCTGTTGAAGATGGTATGTTGGTCAGTCCCGTGGTTAGTTCTGTTGTTGTTCGAACATAATCCATTGCGTTTTGTTAAAATGCAGGGCGAAAAGTCATTAATGCATCTGTCGACACTCGAATTGAACGCCACAGCACGGCTGGCATGGCAGGAGCTGTTCTTGACATGTTGATATTGTCCCGTTGCCACTCTATCGTCCGTGTTGGCAAAGCTCTGTCACTGTTTACGTCGTTGGCAGCATCTCAGATGAAAGATGCGCGATCTAGAGTGTTCGTTTACGTTTCAGCGTTGCATCGTGGCGTTCCATTCTTTTTATTCGCATGATGTCATCGTAGATACTACGCTCCGCCAACCCGCCAATGTGCGGCGACCAGACTTCCTCACCCAATGTACGGTGTAGCGTTCAGTGGCCAGCAGAGTAGAATTGCGATCAATGAAGGAGTAGTCATGGAGCACAATATGCTTCGATGTTGGGAGAAGGGTACGGATGTGTCGTGGTCAGGGAATCCTTGAAACTAGTCTCATGGTTTATTCGTGTGATTTCTTCAGGCCCTATGGATGTTGTTCGTCATCTGGCGAAACGCGAGTGGTTGTACCCCGGATGTGACAGTGTGACAGGAAACTTTACCAGTCCTGTGACTATCAAAGACAATTTGCCTCAACTCCTGCAACCTCGCCCGCGAATTTAAGACCTGACGTTATTTCATGTTTTTTTACGCACCAGACAATGGTAAAAAAAATCTGTCATAAATCCTCTTTTGTCACCGACTCTGGGGAGCGAGGAACTTTTTGAATATAACATCCAGTGTCGAGAAATCTGCACACAATACCATTTTCTTGATCAGCCTTCATGACCTGAAAGCGTTCTTCGAAGAGCTGGCTCGCGAAATTGTAAAGCAGTCTGCGTCATATCACGTTCATAGTCTTGATATTTTGCGGCACTGATTGGTCAACAAGCTGCGGCTTACACGATCGTACCTATCAGCAGCGTTGTTTTGCTCGATCATCTCCGTCGTCAGAACAGCGTCCTCTGGCTCTCCGTCCGGCTTTGTCTACGACCAACGACGCGCAATATCAACTAACTTCGCATCAATCGTACTCAACGACAAACAAACACGGCACATACCTTCAAGTTTTTGTATTCTTTCTTGAAGCTCTGGTCGCGCAAATTGAAACCCAGTCCTTCGAAATCCCAACACAACGAGTGTGCCAGCAGCTCCATACTATTCGCGTACACCAAAACATCACAATTAATACGGCCGGCCGCGTCGCGTGAACATCACACACATGACACAACCTGTCGGATAGGCGCTCGAATATTCCAAAGAATTTCATCTTCAACAATCTTTCTCGAGCGACAGAGAAGACTCCACTTTGACCTGTTAATGCTCTCGTGTTGATGCCGATGGCCTGAAAGGCAATGTCTTATCTATTTCGTACACTTCAAAAGCTTGAACAACGTGACTTACTTCATCGCGAGATATTAGATCGTTGGCTGCTCTCCCATTCAAAATGTGTCCAAGAGTATAGTTTCCGGCCTAAGGTGCAACGTTTTATTTAACAAGAAGCGGGAAATGACCTGCAACAGAGCGAAGTTTGATCGTACCAGTGACCGTGAAAATACATTCCAACGCCAAAACGCTTTGTGTGCATACCTGCCGAAATGCCACACCACAAAGGTCAAATGCAACATACAATCGAGTGTACCAAAGTCGATCCACACTACGAACTCTGAAAGGGGTACAAGATCGTCTGGAAGTTCAGAGGAGTTGCGTTCCTTCCAAGTTGGAGCGAACAAGAAAGAGACCTCTGAGTCTCCATGGTGCCTCGACTTTTTTTCGTAAGACCGAATGAAGTGGGCGAACGGGTCTCGGATCATGGTCATCGCCTACAGAGCACATTCAGTCTCAATTTTACCGTGTGCACTACCCAGATTGACGCAAAGACACTTACCAGCAACTTTTGATTTGGGACTGGGTCTTTGTGCACAAAAGTGTTCCGCATATGCCTGCGTATGAACCTGTCATCCAGATGGGAATAATCTGCATGCTGACTCTGTCTTGCTGTTCTCAAAAACGATGCTTCGACTTGTAAAGTCTCCACATCACATCCGTGCAGAACCAATTCGTGCTCACAATCTCCTTCTGTGTGATTGTCAATTTGGAGGCGTTTCTGCCAGGACTGCTTCTCGCCCTCGAGAATAGCTTCGTGGAGATTCGAAGAAGCAGACCCAGGCACATTAAGTCTCCAAATTTTGTGCGAAGGAACAGCATTTGGCTCTAGAGCTTGTACAGATGACAATGGACTGTCAGTTGCTGCAGAAAGTTTCGCAAAAAAGCCAGCCTCTGGACATGTGTGAATGTCGTTGGCTCCGCAACAGGCCAACGACGACAAAACGAACGCAACTACGAAAACAGAGCTCGCCTTCCGTGTTGGCCGCAGCGCGTAGCGGGTCATGTTGCCGGGCGACGCACTATGCGCTTCCGTGCAACTTGCAGAGCAAGACCGTACGTCACAGCTCTGGTCTACTTCCAAGAAAAGTCCTGTGTTTGATTTTCCGCGCTTTGGACTGTTTTGTCTCAACATGCCATGTGCGAAGAATGGCGTTCATGTCGTTGTGACTCAGAACACTGGGCCAGTTGCTGATGCATGCTGTTCTCTTTTGCGCGCGCTTGCACGTCCGCTCGTCACGGTGTCGAGGTCTTCCTTGAGGAGGATATTGTCTTCCGTGAGGCTTTCAATCTGCTCCTCAAACACCGTGAAGGTCAATGTAACTCAATACTTTGCTTCGACAGGGTGGTGCCCGTGACGTGTAGGTTTGCACATCAGACCAGGGCACTGCATCAGCTGTCGCGACTGCAACCATCGACGACTCGCGACAAATATGGCACAGACGACGACGAAGGACGAAGGTCGAACAACAACGAACGATGATGAAATGACAACAAACAACAACGAACCAACAACAAACGACGAACGAACGAACGAACGATTGTGACCACTACAGGCTGAATCGGCTATAGACTACTATCTCCAAGCAATGCATTGTTGTAGGATCTCGTGTCCTGTCCACTTTGCTGTTCTCTTGTGTTCTCGTTGCCGCGGCACCGGCCCTAGTAACCCGATGGCCGGCCCAATGGGTCTATCGTAGCAGCTTCACGAGTCTTGTGATGGAACTGGGAAATGCACGCCATCAGCTTATTATTATGGCAACGTCGTTACAAAGCACTACAACGCGCTGGACTCGGTGGCTTCTGCTACGAGTGCGTCGAGCTCTACCCAACTTTCCTCGAACAAATCGCCGGAGATAATACGCTTCGCCATGTCGAGCTTAGGCTCCTTAGTGGCTGGGTGATTACAGAGATCGATGGTCTTGGCATCAGCTTTCGAATCCATGGAGCACCAAGACTCGCACCAGAGCCATTCTTGAGGCAAAGAAAACATTGGGACGTCCCTTTGGACGTAATTCGGCAAGTCTTGGTCAAGATTTGAGAGGGAATTAGGATCTCGGCTGAGCGCCGCGTATGTCGATCGCAACGTGTCTCCGACAGCCTAAGTCATCAACACACAAAATGTGGTCAGACGTGACTTGTGACAGACAACAAAATAAACACGCGATTCGAAACCCACCTGTCGGCGGAACTGCACCAAATCCACCACATACAATGCCGAGATGTGGTACGGCCTACCACGCAAATGATCTGCCCAGAATCCTTGGCGCCAAAATTGGAATCCAAGCGTCTCCTTGTTACTATCACAGAAAGGAGTGTAGCCGTATGCGTGGCCTTGCAAATCCATGTCCCATAGTTCCTTAAGATCCGCACGGACAACTTGGTCGGCGTCTACGTAAATCACCTTTTTGAGATCGAGCGGGAAGAGGACATCCAAGAAGAGGATTTTGTATCCCCATATGATGCGTTGTTTTTCTGTTTGCTGGTGGAGCCACTGTGGCCACTTGTAAGTGATCAGCTCTACTCTGTACCCGAACTCCTCGCAGAGTCGAGGCAAACTGGCTTTGAACTCCGGGGACAGAAAATTCTCGACAAGCCAGAACGTCACTGGCATTGATGCCCTGCGAGAGACGCTCAGCATCATGATGGCGAGCAAACGTTCGTACACCTTGCCGGATGCCAACGAAAATACGTGGATGCGGCCATCGAATCTGTCATCGCCGTCGTCTCCTCCAACACTCTGCACAGAGACAGACCCGTCTGCAGCAACTGCGGCTACTTCGTCGCTCGCCACAGCAACTGAGGCGGAGTCTTCGTCAGTGGTCGACCCTAACATACGCTCCAAGATGCCCTCGAGGAAACCGGATCCGGAGTCTTGACGACGTCGGCGGCGGGCCGCGATCCTGGCAGCTTCAGCCTTGGCAATCTCCTCCGGGCTGGCGGTCAATAGTTCCTCGTGCTCTTTTCCGGCTTTCTTGCGAACGTCCAACTGTCCTTCGACCCCTCCGAAACTGCGTACGTGGAGCGACATGCTGTGGGTGACCTCCCCGCCCGGTCCCAGAACTTCATACAAATCGTCAGACCTTCCAGCCAAACGAATTTGCCATGCACCTGGATTTGCCTTCAGTTGGTAGTAACCCAGGTTCTTCATGACGAGCGTGTCTGAATACGCTTCACTATCTTTCTCCCGTGACCTCTGCTCATTCATCAAAGCAGCAGAACGCACCAATTGCAATTGTAAACCGTTGGGTGGTTCGCCATGTGTGTGATCACTGCATGAGCCCGACACCAGAAGGTGCGTTAACGAAAGCTTCACAGTAGCACCGTCTGATCCGCAGTTCTGCAATTGCAAATTGTCCATGTCGTACTGCGCGTAAGTGACCGGCGCGATCCACGCTTCCGGAGTTTCCACTTTCATTGTGAGCACTTGATGGCCAGGCAGCGACGAGAAAACTACACCAGCACTCATCGACGATGCTAAAACGTGGTCATTCCCAGGCGAGGCTTGATCAGCGACAGGAGCAGCAAATCGGAAGTATCGTTGTAACGGAATTTCTTGGATGTCAGTCTACATATCCAAACATTTGGCGGAGTCACAACAAAAGTGCGCGGAGAGTCAAGACTTACGACAAACACGCAAGTCATACCTTGGGGTTTAGGAACACGGTGAATTGTACAGCATCATTGAGGATGTCCCGTAGAGACTGCAACAGTGCGGACAAGCGTTGTGCGGCCTCTGACACGGGGTCGACAGCCACCACCACCTGCAGAGTGGTATCAGATTGTTGATCCGAAACATTGGACGTCCCTGCGATTGCGTTGTCATCGGAACCGTTTTCCGATAGCTGCTGTTGAACGGATGTGAGCGGGAAATCTGACACTTCAGGGAACTGGGTTTTGCGGGAAGTTTCCGCGTACAGACCCAGCGTCGCGCAAATTGCAGCGAAGGGACCGGCCTTCAGCGGAGCAGGCACTGATTCCACCGGAACCTTCGAGTTGGGCATAAATTGTTGTTGCAAATGCTTGCCTAGTCGACGACTTCGATATCGCAGCTCCTGCGTCGCTAGAAGCTCAAAGTCTGCTGCACTCCAAGGCTGAGATGCAATGACGAGGTGGCCATTCACAACCACAGCATTCGAACCAGGCTCGAGCTTGAACAGAGTGGCGGATGCTCTGGCAGGGCCGCTCGACGCTACGTCAGTAGATTCCGGCAGAGCAGCTTCAAATGCTGCCAAGTCGTCGTCATTTGCGCTCTCGATGCTTTTGCGCAACCGCTCCAGCAGTACAATTGCAGAGTCCAACACAGCATCACCTCCGCTAGTTCTCTTTTGCTCAGCAGCCAGAGCATGGATCGCACCGATGGCTTTTGCCTGGAGGCTGCCGCTCTGATGGGACAGTTGACCTGAGTCTATAAGCGCAACGCGGTGGAGCGAGAAAAAATCGATGCTGTTCTTTGTGACATCTTTCAACGTGCGAAGGTGGCGGAGGCCACCCAAGGCCAGATCAATACCGGTGACACTGTCCCAATTAGACACAATCGCAAATGATACTCCTGCAGCATCTGCGTCAGCAGCATCGTGGGACGGATAGAAAAACGGTGTCCCTGCAAGATCAGAGGTCTCCGGATCAGCTGTGGGAAAAGGAACGGGGTTCGAGTTGAAACCGGTTGACAGAATATCGTGCTGAAATCTCGGGAACGCGGACTTCTTCAGCAGAACCTGGAGGATATTGTCCCCGGTTCGCAACTTCCCCAAAGAAACCAACTTCTGGATGTAGCGCATATCCTTTAAAACTAGGTTCATGGCTCCTTGGATGGAACCGTCGAGCGCAGCCTCAGGCTCTACCATACCGTTAAGAGTAACATGACCAGGAACAAGTCCCTTGGTTACTGCGAATTCGCGGGCGAGGCGATACTGCTCGTCTGGGGCGACAACCGTTTCTCCTTTCTTGTTCTCGTAAGAGTCCCCTGAGAGTACGGTTTTGGCGTCCTCGGAGTAGGAGGCAGATCGCCATGCTTTCTCAGCGTGTTTGGCTGCTTTCGCGAAGATTTCGATCAAATGTCCAACAGTGAATGTCTCCCCATCATCAACACTGCCCAGGTCCAACTCAAAAGCTTGATTAGTGAGATACTCCAAGAATGCACTTGCGGCGCGGTGGGAATACTTCTGCTTTGCGGCTTGGACCAAGCGAACGATGTGTCTGGTTGTGGCCACAGCTGATTCATCAACATCCAATGGCTCAGTTTCAGCCGCACTTTCTCCATTTGTGAAACAAAATCCGATTCTGATCGGAGCGTTGGCATTGTACAATTCAAACGCATCAGCCACGGCTCTGAGACCAGACGGAGTTGCTGGGTCAGCAATCACAATGGCAGTGTAGAAGTTAGCCGCGATTTGCGGCAGCTGCCACGACGGTTGCAGGATAGCTGACAACTCCCGTTCCCAGTACTTGTACTTGCCATCCTTTTCCAGATTATTGAGAAAATGCAATGCACCCTTGGCACCCGAGCGAACGTCTACGCGAATGCTCCCACTTGACGACTGAAAGCCCCGGGCCGCGAGTCTCTGCAATGTTTTCACTTCGGTGTCAGGAAGAGGTAGCTCATTGAACATTTTGGTCAAGCGTTGTTCTTTTCCAATGGTATTGATGACATCGTGCACGTCGAAGCCAGTTGATGACGGAGAGCCCACTTCCACGCCATTGATCCACAACGCACTAGAGCCTTCTCCAATGCCAAGGCGGTGCCACGGCGATGATGGGTGCGCACGCCCAGCAAGCTCGTCCTTTGTCTCCTGCGCGATCTTGTCAGACGTCAACGACGCCACGTGAAGTGGAAAATTTTGAGACAGATCTTGCAGCTTCGACAATGACGAATCAAATGAACCACGATGTCCCTGCGACATGCGAACAATACGCTGCGTCGCAGCAACGCCCATGTAGCGCATGTTCCATACCTTCACCTCCGACGCAGAAGCAGCAGTCTCGGAGACGAGGTGGTCTTTCAATACCCGCAATTGTTTGGCGAGCTCGGGACGTCTCTCCGCCACACGAGAGAAGAAGATACCATTCACTTCAGATTCATCACCACGGAGCTCTTGAAGAGGGTCGCCGTCTTCGTCGCTCTCTGACGTAGCCACAACTCGATCATCGATGGTTTTGTACTCCATGTTTTTGATGTCGAGCGCGATGCCGAAACCCGGAACTTGTGGAACCACTGTCTGGGCACCTGCGTAAGTTGGAGAATGTCGGAGCATCACTGAATGAACGGCGCCATCAGCAGCTGCCCGCTTCGCCGCGGCAACAAGTGTTCGTAGCTCGGGAGTGCCGACTGTCCCAAACACTGTCAACCAGCCAGCAGAGGCCGTTGGATTTGTGCCATGGAATACATAATCATATGGGAACATGGAACGAAGAACAGGAGGAGAGAGTCTGGCTGACTCCCCTGGCGCGTAACAGGTTCCTCCACTGTCACCGGCTTCACTATCACCACTTCCATCACCACATGCTTGGAGTAGAACATTTAACTCCTCCACGGAACACACAGGTTGTTCGCCGTTCAGCAGTCCCCAAGCATTTGCTGGCTGCGGTTCTGCACCCTCGGCGGCATTCTGCAGTCCGCATGCAGCTCGAATTGCAACAGCTGTTTCACCGTTAGTCTGCGAAACAACGGCAGGAAGATTGGCTCTGTATGCCAGCGCCAACTTCAGAGCACGCAAGTCAGGGTCTGAGAGACGCTCCGCGAGAAACTCGAAGACAGCAGTCTCGACTTGTTGAGCGGATATCTCGGCGCATTGACTTGTTGGCGTCTCCCCACTTTGTCCACTTGAGCACAGCTCTAGATGGTCGACGTAGTCCCAGAAAATAGTATCGGATTCTAACTCGGAGTACAGGTACTCTGCAGTTTCCCGTGCTGGCCAAAATACATCGCTAGCCCACTCGTTAGCCTCCAAGTCGACATGAACACCACCATGCGTCGTCCGTGCCGCTGCAACAGTCTGCTGCACGAGCGTCCCGCAGATGACAGCGGTGGTGGCCCAGATCGTTCCAAAGGCCACCATTGTGCCAAGACAAGCGTGAACCGGTCCCAAGGTAGTTTATGGCGAGGTTCAGAGAATCATCCGGGATTTGAACCACCGTACGAAATAAATGGTAGGCCGAAGGTGTCATGCCCCATCTTCTGACGTCTTCACCGTCTGCACCAAAGTCTGAGTCAAGACTGCCTGGCAACAACCTTGTTTAGAACTGTACCTCGGGTCGAGTCGACTCCATTCGTTATCGTCGTTCTGCCCGTCTCTTCATCGCTCACTTGCCAACGTCACAAGTTAGTTGCCAACAACACTGCTCTACTCGCCACTTTCACAACTTCACACCTTTGCCAACTTCACAATGTCGCAACCACCCAACGAACCCAGCGAACCCAACGAAAACCCAACGCACCCAACGAAAACCCAACGATCAACAAAGCAACAGCCAACCCACCAACCCACCCAACCTACCAACCCACCAACCCACCTAACTTTCACGATAAAACCCCACCCAACCCACCAACAACAAAAAAGCAACGAACCAACGTTGCTGCTTCGCAGTTTCGCAGTGACAGTCGACAGTCGACAGTCGACAGTCGACAGTCGACAGTCGACAATGACAACACCGCAACGACGAACGACGAACGGCGAACGGCGAACGGCGAACGGCGAACGGCGAACGGCGAACGGCGAACGGCGAACGGCGAACGGCGAACGCACGACGATGACGATGACGAAGGACGAAGGACGGTGCAGGACCAAGGATGGCGAAGGACGGCGAAGGACGAAGGACGATGGCGACGACGACGGTAGCAGTTTACACGACGACGATGACGACGACGAGGATGACCATGACGACGACGATGGGAGTACTCCACGATAGTTTTGATTGTTTGTAACCTAAAACGAAAACAGCACCGATGACAACGACCGCACAACGACGACAAACACAACGACACAGTCGAAAAACATCAGGACAACGTCACAACAACGTCACAACACCACCGCCATCGATGCCGTTGCTTCTTCGAGCTTGAGTTGTGAGGTATGCAAACTCGGTTTATGGTTGGTTGATGCGGAAGGTGTTTCTTTGTTCACCTCCTACTGTTGCTTGTATGTTGTTGGCATGGGATCTTAGTCATATCTTCTAATCGCCGCCGTCTCGACTAAAATTGTTTTTGTGTCACCTTTATTTCCCACATCTGTGGTTGTGACAGTCTATGATGGTGAACACTAAGTGCTACTAGACCGAAGTGCACGTGCTTCGTGGCACACGGCGTTGTCTAGCTTCACACTGTCAAAATGCCTGTCGACGAGTCGACGTCAAGCGAGTCGGAAGAAAGCTACGAGGAGTCTACGGATGACGAAGAGTCAGAAGAGCTCGAGGACCCGGAAGAAGTCGCAGCGGAGGCAGAAGCGGCCAAAGGTGCGACTCCACCACCAACAAGCTTTCGCTTGGCACTTGCTGCGTGACGATGAGTATTCTCTGCTGGTTACCTTTCGTTTTGTTTGTTTGTTTGCTTGTCTGTCCCAACCCGTTCGGCGACAATATCCGCCGCTATTGGCACGTTTCTGTACCGATCGTGGCGTGCGTGTCTCCAGTTGAAGCAGGTCAGTACTGAAATGATTTGATTTCCGTTGCCAGTAAACAGCGCGAGCTGATGTTCTGTGTGCGCTGTGTTTAGAGCTAAGCGAGCGGCAAGACCTCAGCACTTTGATATCAAAATTCGAAACCGTCTTTCCAGGAGACGGTGAAAATTTCCCTGAAGATGGCGACTTGTGCACCGTCCACTACACGGCACGTGTTGTCGGCAGCTCCGACGTGTTGGAGAGTAGCCGCGCTCGAGGACGGCCGTTCACGTTCAAGCTTGGAGCTCATCAGGTGAGTTCAGTGAAGCTATGCCATGGAGCTGGTTTTTTTTGCGTGAGTTGTCTTGGAGGATTCATTCCGGTTTGTTCCGATTTTGTTGTATTGGTCTTGGTCTTGTCAGGTGGTGCAAGGTTGGGAAGAGTGCTTTCCTAAAATGAGCGAGGGACAGCATGTTATCATCACGTCCCCGCCCGCCATGTGCTACGGCGAGGCTGGGTACCCGGTTAGAGCTTGTTTGGTGTTGTGACCCGCATTTTCGTGGGATTATCCACGCATAGTTACTCACTCCCGTCTGTGTCCGCTTACAATGGCAGCCGAACATTCCCCCCAATGCCTACATGGAGTTCGACATTGAGTTTATCCGTCGAGTAACTGACCGCACTCGATCAGCATTTGAAATGAGAGTGTACCTCGACGACGACGGACTTCGTGAAGAAGTTGATGAGGACGAAGAACTCGAGAAGAACTTGTTGGGCGACGAAGACGCTGACTCAGACGAATATTCGGACTCGAGCGAGGGAGCAGGCGACATGCTGCATGCGGAGGAAGATGACGAGCCGGATGAAGATTCGGACTCATTTGAAGGTGACATCGATGGATCAGAATTCGCGAAATACGACTTTGGTGGCAAGTGATATTGACTGGAGAGTATGCACACCATAAACCACAAATTGACAAGCACAAGGTGCTACCCGTGGTGTTAATTAAAATAACGCTCCGGATCCGTACAACGTTTGAAAACATAAACATAAGCACACAGGCGTTTTCTGGCTGGCTTTGACGCGGACGACATGTGCCACTAATAATGTGCACTGACAGGCTTCTAGCATGCTGACCCCGACTAGCTCAATCTTCTTTGAACTCTCCTGACTCAGTCCTGTGGTTCTCGGCGGCTGCTTCGTTCATTGACACTGAGATGTACGAAGCTTCAGTTGAAGGTTTTCCGGACCGGCGACGTTTCGGGACAGCAAACATGTCTTTGTATTGTGCAAATTCCGATTCAGCCGTCATTGGCTGGGACAGTGCTGCCTCACGGTTGCGGCAGCAACAACAATTTCGGCGATGGCAGCAGCAGCAGGACACCATTGCGATGATCAGTGGAATCAACACGATGGCAGCGATGGAGCTGGCGCACCAAGACAGAGACTGTGGACTCGTTGCCAGCCCCATGATTTGCGCAGCAAGGCCGATCGTAAGCGTGGACCGGTGGGCCGCTGTAGCGTTGGGCGAGTATTGGAAAGTCCATCGCTGAATAACTAGGTTAAGCCACGGAGTCGTCATGTTGGCAACTTCTGTCAGGTTCGACACGCTCGTGGATGCGCCTCCACACTGCTCCTTCGTCTGTGCGTTCTCAGGACACGCGTAAGCGGTGATTTGGTTCGCTTGAATGACACTTGACTGGGAGGCAACAAGCTTCAGCAGAAACAGCTGTGGCTCCGTGGTCGAGTTGTACACCCAAAAAGTCGTTGTCGCCTGGTTTGAAAACGAGATGCCGCCGGCGTTGTCGATTTCTACGCTGAGCACAGTCTCGTTGTGGCAGTTCAGGATGTCGTTGATAATTTCACTGGCAGTGCTCTGGTTGCTCAGCTTGGTGCGGGACACAAGCTTGCTATCCGTTCCACTCTCGCCGGCTGGCGTTTGGACATACCAGTCGCCGCGTACTATTTCATCTCTCTGGTTGTGGACGTACACATAGTCCATCTCTCCAATCACCGTGTCGTCGGGCGTGAGCAGGAGTTGCTGTGCGGTACACCATTGGCCGACGACACGCACAGTCGTGGCGTTGTAATGGTCGACGCTGGGACAAGACGCCGTGTTCGACGCCGCCTTGCCGCTGCTGCAACACAATACAGCCAAAGCAACGCCCAAGCGCACGATGTGGCAGTTCCATGGAGATCGCGGCATCTCGGAGACTTTCGCCACTGAATTCTATTGAGCACCAATGGGCGACTTGGTTTCAGCGCTAAATGCAATGTCTAGTGCGCTGCTTCAAACAATGAAGCACGTGCGGAGGTGGCTAGATGTCGCCATGACCGCTATTTGAAACAAAAAATATGCTTGAGGAGAAACAAGAAACGCATCCGCTTGCATTTGATCGTAGCAACCGCCGTGCCGTGCCGTGAGGCAAAACGTGTCTATTCAACGTTGTTGCTTGCTCTTTGCATGTGGACGGTTGGCCGCTAAGCCAGACCCCCACGCCAAATTTTCTCCCGCCCCTCACGGCTCGTCGCAGTTGGGCGGGGGAGAGTTGATGGGACAACCCAACCCAGCTCACGAACTCACGCACCGACAACCAACAGCGACCGTCACAATGTATGTGAGCGAGTGAGTGCGCGGTGGTAGTTGTCATCCATACCTTTTCCACCAAACCACGACGACCACCAACGTACACCACAAATCACCACAACATCATCATCAACAACGACACCGAAACGACGACGACGACGACGACGACGACGACGACGACGACGACCATCATGACCACGACCACAGCCACCAACACAACGACGACCACCAACACGACGACCACCGACACAACCACCAACACCAACAAACACACCCACAAACGAACGAACAAACGAACGAACAAACGAACGAACGAACGAACGAACGAACGAACGAACGAACGAACGAACGAACGA
>ENA-OWNT01002750-OWNT01002750.1-seawater-metagenome-genome-assembly--contig:-NODE-2750-length-17695-cov-5.338404_pt1 | contig 17695 bp, 13 predicted proteins | sample MGYA00238136_ERZ651165 | MGnify/ENA primary metagenome ERZ651165 (study PRJEB26861, sample SAMN08777766) | seawater metagenome | isolation source: coastal seawater | place: USA: Florida | collected...
GGCGCTACTGGCGTTCGCATCAAGGCTGACGTACCTCTATCTGAGATGTTTGGTTACATCGGTCACCTACGTACTATCACATCTGGTCGTGGTCAGTTCTCAATGGAATTCAGCCACTACTCAGCATGTCCTCAGAACGTAGCTGATAAAGTTATTGAAGAAGCGAAAGCACGTAAAGACGCTAAGTAATTAGCCTTTGCGAACGTTAGCTGACACTGTGTTAGCTAACGCTTCAAAGAACACCAAAAAGCCGGTCTTATGACCGGCTTTTTTTATGCCTTGTGTCGAAGGCTTATTGCTGAGCTAACCAAGCTATTAGCTGCTACATGTCTGCCGTTAGCCATGTTATTGCATAGTCATCAGAAGCTAAACTAGGGATAGTTACTGTTGCGAGGAGGGCTCTGAGACAATCGCAATAACGTTGTTAGCGCTAGCATTGCCTGGCTTTTTAATTTCCGGTGAGCTGTTTATCGTTTAAGTGACTTGCGAAGTCGTGATAACTGTTGCTTCATCAAGTGCTCATCATGTTTGTTTTCGCTTTGAACTGATTCCGTCTCGATTTGGGCATTTTTGTATTCCCTCGGGGCAGAATAGTGAATTTTCTCAAAGTGGTAACATATTTGCTGAAATGCCGAAGCCGCTTCTAATTTAAGGCGTGGTGCTATTTCGCTTTGGTAGGCAACGAGGCTTTTGTTCTCTCTTTTGTTACCTGTGTGTTTTTCAATTTCAGCGATTGCGTTCAGTAGTATGCGATGAGATGGAGATAATCTCTCTTTTGCTCGTGAAGGTAAGAAATAACATGCTATTACCAATGCGATAAAACCTACGGCACTTAGGTACAATATACGCATTTTTTGTGGTGTGAGCGCTCCCAACAAATCCTCCAACATACTTGTTTGCGATGCGTTATCAAACCCAAGCACCCACTTGCTCCACGAATAATCCAGTTGCTGGAACCAATTTTGAAGAGTGGTAAACAATGCTATGCCGCCGAAGTCTTCTAATATGCCGCTTTGACGAGACTCGCCAAATTCTTCAAGTGCTCTTTCAAGACCATAGGCCAACCGAGAAGGTGCGACCATACTTGTAGGGTCGTATCGTAACCACGCGTCATTAATCAATACTTCAACCCATGCATGGGCGTCGTATTGCCTAATTTGCAAAACGTTGTTGTTAAGGAAGCTACCGCCTTGGTACCCCGTCACCATCCTTGATGGAATGCCTGCTGCTCTAAGTGCATATACCATGGCACCAGCATAGTGCGCACAAAAGCCAGCGCGTTCTTCAAACAAAAAACTATCAATGGGGTCGGTTGGCATTGCATTAGGCGACAAGGTGTATCGAAAACCCTTCGTTCTAAATTCACGCATAACGGCATTTACGATGTCTTGTTCGTTGCTATATTGCTCTGCGAGTGCTTGTGCCCATTCTCTCGTTTTAGTATTGCCCTCCATCGATAATTGAAGATTGAGCTTTTTCTCAAAGTTACCTATTCCGTTTTCTATCTGTTCATTAGAAAGGTAATTAAAATGGAAAGCTTTCTTACTGGAGATAGGCCTATTCGCCCTTAAGGTAAAATCGAAAAGGCTTCTAACGTAAATACTGTTTAGTTGATTGTTTGGCACAGAAGGCGCTAGCGCATAAAGCCATGTTTGTTGAGTAGGCTCGACAATAAGCTCATACGACACTTCTTGATATGCGCTGTTGTTGGCCATCAAACTTGAGGGCGCTGGCTTTCCCATAAGAGCCAGTTGCTGTTCGGCTTGCTTTCGTTTAGGGCTTATTGACCATGTTTTTCCATCAAAATGCTCAAGCGTGAGTGCCCGCCAGTATCTCTGTGTTGGCTCTGGCACTTGCGCTGCGCTTTCGAAGGTTGCGCTAAAGGCCAATTCAGATGACGTCGCCAGTGAAGCAATGTCACCCGGAGTAACAGAATCGGAAAGCCCAGTTTCTGTGGATTTAGACGTTGGCATTTGCCACAAAGGTGGAAGCTGAGGTAACAGCAAGAACAGCAACAATGCAATGGGGAGCGATTGAACAATCAGTAAACCCACAAACTTTATGCTTTGTTTTATCGGTAATGTAGCACTGTGGTAAATAGCTGTGGCGCACAGCAATAAAGCCACAAGGCCCGTATAGCCAAACCATGCAAATATGCTAAGCGCTGAAATAAAACCACACCCAATAAGAAACAAAATGGCGCATATCAACAGGTGAAAGTCTCGCTTGGTGTCAACTAGCATGACTTTTAAAGCGCAGGCTACGGCGAGTAGGTTTATCATGCTATCGAGTAACCCTATTGAAAACCCAAACCAGGTGAGCGCAAAAACGGCGAGAATGGCTAATAAGTTTACTGTTCGATGTGTCGGCAAACGATGAATATCACTTAAGCCCGTTACTCTTACGATAACTGCACAGCCTCCGAGCGTGATAACCCATGTCATAAGCGGTGCTGTTAACGTGACAAGCAAAAAAGAAAAAGCTACGCACAGTAACAACACGGCCACTGCATGAGGCTTTGCCATCACACTCTTAAAACTATGAATGAGTGACGCTCGTCTTAACCCGATTCCGTTCAATGTACCGCCTGTTAAGCCGTTCATTTTACGGCTCTCATATTTCTAAGCGTGTGCGTATTTTTTGAGGTACTGTCTAGGTATGCCAGTGCGCGCAAGCAATTGTGCATATGCTCAATTCCTTTCGAGGGAGAAATATCAATGCTCTTATAGCGTAAACCAAAACTGCGGTCAGCTTCTGTCCAGCGCAGTACCTCATGGGTTAATGCTGAAATGGCTGATTCGATGTTAGTAGCATCTAGACTAGAAAGTACATAGTTGTCCTTACGTTGAGAGGTGAATGACTTAGATACCCAACTACCGTTTTTAGCAACATGCTTCCAAGATACCCGATTTAAAGGTTGTCCAAGTTCGTAATCACTGAGAGCATAAAAATCTTCATTACCGGACTGCTCTAAAACGTCACTTTCACTATTTGCGTCTTCTTTACTTGCTACCTTTTCTATAGATATAGCTCCTTCTTTGGGCTCAGCATACACGGTAACTTGTTGCCCAAAATCTAGGTGTGTCCAACATTTGTAAAGCCCTAAGGGAAAGTCACACGCAATGGTAAGCCTGCCTAAAGCAAAACAACCTCTATGTGAGATGTGCAAAGGCAAGCTGCATGCTTGTATTTCACGTTTACTATCTACTGCATCAGTAAGTAACGCAACAGCATAAGAAGCCTTAGTAGGGGGGCTTTGGGTGGTCATAGGCGCAGTGATGTTTGCTACTCGGTTTAGCGGTGTAGCATCACTTAACCAAGAAAATATCAATTCCCCATTACACATCTTCGATGGCATTTTCCTATGTGGAATAACGTGTATTTGAAGCTCTCCTGCTTCGTTGCAATGAAACGGTGTTATGGGAACCGCTTTTAAGGCAAGGCGCGCAAAATTTTTATGCGTGTAAAACAGTGTTAGCAGCATAATACTCAAGCACAAATAGCTAAGCAGCAGCATCAGGTTATTTTGATAATTTGTGCCAAGTAGAAATAGGCACATCGATAAAATGATAAATGACCAGCCAAATCCAGTGGGGAGAATAAATATACTATTCAGGTTCAGATGATGCTCAGCTGAGGCGGGAACGCGTTTGTCCAGCCACCTTAAAAGACGACGTTTGAAATAGCCGTCTTTTAAACGGCGAACTTTCGAATGCTTAGGCTGCAAGAGGGTCAACGCTATCAAGTAACTTTTGGCTTAACTTTTCGCCGTCAACAAGTCCAGCGTGCTGCGTCTGGTTAAGTTGATGTGATGATGTGGATAGTCTGTGGGCCGTAATAGCAACAAACACGGCTTGTACATCATCTGGCGTTACAAAGTCTTTTCCTGATACGAAGGCCCACGCTTTTGCGCCTTGTAGTAATGCTCTGCTGGCTCGGGGCGATAATGGGTTGGGATATTCATTACTTTGCCTGCTTTCACTTACCAGTCGAAGTATATAGTGAATAATGGCATCACTTGCGTGTACGCTTGAAACATCTTGCTGCATACGCCTTAGTGTGTCTTCATCTAATATTTGAGAAAGCGGTGCTGTAGCATCTTTTTGCAAAAGCATAGCTTTTTCGGCCTCCCACGCGGGGTAACCCAGTGAGATCCGCATGAAGAAACGGTCTAGTTGAGACTCTGGAAGTGGGTAGGTACCCGATTGAAAACTAGGGTTTTGTGTGGCGATGACGAAAAAAGGCGAGGGCAGTGCATGGGTTACGCCATCTACGCTCACCTGTCTTTCTTCCATCGCCTCTAGTAACGCGCTTTGGGTCTTGGGACTGGCGCGGTTTAGTTCATCGGCCAATACTACTTGGCTAAAAATAGGTCCATGGCGAAAAGTGAACTGCTTTTGGGCATCTCTCTCACCACTGTGAAATATATTTACGCCCAACATGTCAGACGGCAATAAATCAGAAGTAAATTGAATTCTGGAGTACTGTAAGCCAAAAACCTGTGATAAGGCATGAGAAAGTGTGGTTTTACCCATGCCTGGTAAATCTTCTATAAGTAAGTGTCCATTCGCCAATAAACAGGTAACAGCAAGCTTTAATTGATTAGCTTTACCGATAATTTTGTTACTTAGGGCGTTTTGTATATCAATGATGTCTTGACGCATTGCCTTACCGCTTGAATTTGTGAAAAGGAAAGAAGCTTAAGTATCAGCGCTTAACTATGAGTACTTATACGTATAGCGCACACAAACTGTTTAAGTAAGTGCATAGCACATTCTTTTTAATGCTGTTTTCCTTTTGATACTAGCAACTGAGTAAGGAATGATTCTGTAACACTTTTATACAAAGGTATGCCAAGTAATTACTAATGTTTTTGGGAAAAGGCGGGATTAAGTGCTGCGTAGTTTTTCTGTGTTGTCTATAATGGACGCTCTTATAAAGGAAGTAGTTATGAAAAGCATTGAAATAGATGACGATTTATATGCCTTCATCGCCAGCCAAACTAAGCATATTGGTGAGAGTGCATCGCAGATTTTAAGACGTTTATTGTTACCAGAAGACGGTGCAGCGTCGAATAACTCAGCTTCGAATAGCCCTGCAGCAACTACGGTAAAAACAAACGAAGTAAAAACAACTGAAGTGCAGCCAGCGGTAGAAAAACAAAACGATGAAGAAGACAACGCTGAAAAACCAGTAAGTTCATCTTCTAAAGTAAAGCCTGCTAATGGTACGACTAAACGCACTGCATCAAAAGCTGCGCCTAAAGCTGCAGTGAAAAAGGCACCCGTTAAGAAAACGGTAACAAAAGCTCCAGCGAAAAAAGCAGTAACGCCGGCGTCTTCAGTAGATGTCGCGGCTTCACATGATAAGCGCGACATTCTTGACGCCGTTTCAAAGGATGCGCTTGCTACTTTCACAAAAAGGGTTGACCAGTTTTTGTTCGTACTAAGCGCGGCACATAAACTCAATGCTGATAACTTCTCAAATGTTGAAAGCATTAAAGGTAAAAACCGTACGTATTTTGCGACAAGCAAAGAAGCTTTGCTTGAGAATGGAAGCAGCACTAACCCAAAAGCCATCCCTGATAGTCCATTTTGGGTAGTAACGAATAATAACACTGCCAAAAAGACAAATATGCTGGAACAAGTTTTGCGTAATCTTGGTTATCAAGCAGAAGTTGTTGAAACCGTGATAGCGCGTTTTTCGACTGAAGGTAAGTAGCTAGAATTCAAAAATAAGGACTTTGTCATGGCATTACACCCAGAAGCGGGTAAGCCTGCGTCTAGCGCGCAGCTTATTAACGTAGCGCAATTGGTGAGTGAGTATTACAGCTTTAAGCCCAATGTAAACGAACCTGCAGAGGCGGTATCATTCGGTACTTCAGGTCACCGCGGTACGGCATCAAACTATACGTTCACCGATACCCATATTGGTGCAATTTGCCAAGCGCTCGTTGAATACCGTGAGCAGAACGGCATATCAGGTCCGCTATTCATAGGGAAAGACACACACGCGCTTTCAGAGCCCGCGATGACAACGGCTGTTGAAGTGCTGTGTGCGAACGGTGTGGGTGTGGTTGTGCAGCGCAGCGATAACGAGAGTATGGGATATACGCCTACGCCGGTTATTTCTCGTACCATCGTGCGTTATAACCGCGAAAATGAAGACGTTCTAGCCGATGGCATTGTGATAACACCTTCACACAATCCTCCTTCAGATGGTGGTTTTAAATACAACCCGCCTCACGGCGGCCCAGCCGACAGTGATGTTACCAAACAAATTCAAGAACGAGCCAATGCGTTAATCGCTAACGGAAACAGTGAAGTAAAACGTATCGACATTCGCAGAGCTACAGAGCAAAAGCTTTATAAAGAAGATGACTTTATGGAGCCATATATTGATGATTTGGCAAAAGTTATTGATATGGAGGCGATTGCGAAAGCTAACTTGAAACTGGGTACTGACCCTCTAGGTGGTGCTGGCGTTGGTTACTGGTCTCGCATTGCTGAGAAATACGGCCTTAATATTACGGTGGTAAACGATAAGGTTGATCCGCAATTCGGTTTTATGCGCCGAGACAAAGACGGCAAGCTGCGTATGGACTGCTCATCTGCCTATGCAATGGCTGGGTTAATTGAGTTAAAAGATAACTTTGACTTGGCATGGGGCAACGATCCAGACTTCGATCGTCACGGTATTGTGTGTAAAAGTGCTGGGTTAATGAACCCTAATCATTATCTAGCAGTTGCCATAAACTATTTATACACCCACCGCCCGGATTGGCCTGAAACGCTAAAAATTGGCAAAACTCTTGTTTCTAGCAGCATGATAGACCGTGTTGCAAATAGTCTTGGCAAACCTTTGGCTGAAATGCCAGTAGGGTTTAAATGGTTCGTTGACGGTTTATCGACAAGCACTATTGGTTTTGCAGGCGAAGAGAGTGCAGGTGGTATTTTCCTAGAACGAAATGCAAGCACATGGGCTACTGACAAAGATGGCTTTATTTTGTGTTTGCTTGCCGCAGAAATTTTGGCCGTTACTGGCAAAGACCCTGGTGAGCATTATCAGACGCTAACTAAACAGTTCTCAGCGCCTGTTTACAATCGTGTAGACGTGGCTGCCACGCTAGAGCAAAAACAAAAGTTATCAGCCATGGATGCCTCTGTTGTAACAAGCGATACGTTGGCTGGTGAGCCTATCACTGCTGTGCAAACACACGCGCCCGGCAATAGTGCAGCCATTGGTGGCGTAAAGGTTTCTACCGAAAACGGCTGGTTTGCAGCAAGGCCATCTGGAACAGAGCAAATTTATAAAATTTATGCAGAGAGCTTTAAGGGTGAAAGCCACTTACAAGATCTCATCTCTGAAGCTGAAGGCCTAGTTGGGAAAATAATTGGTTAAGGTTGTTTTTCGTACAGTTTGAAATTTTATTTGTTAATAAAATGTTAAAAAACGCATGAATGCATACGAATTCATGCGTTTTTTTGTAATTTTAACAAAATGTTTACAACAATAATGCTTTTTCGCTGCTATATTGCTGTCATATTCTTAAAATATTCTGTAATAAATTTACATTATGGGTTGGTAAACCCTTTTATTCATTAAGAGTGAGAAGCAAATGAACGCAAAAGCGACTAAAAAGCAAAACTCTCCCGTTATCGATAAAGCGGCTTTTAAAGCTGCGGTTGTAAAGCACCTGCATTGCACATTAGGTACAGACGAAAATAAAGCTAACAACCATGCCTGGTGGAAAGCTACGTGCGCAGCAATACAAGAACAAGTTTTAGAAGGCCTGCGTAAAACGCAAAAAAGCCATTATGTAAACGACACTAGAGCAGTGCACTATTTCTCTGCTGAATTCCTTATGGGTCGTTTATTGTCTAACAACCTACAAAACTTTGGTTTGTTCGATGTAGCAAGCGACGCCCTAAAAGAACTAGGCGTTGAAATTTCAGACGTACTAGAAGAAGAGCCAGATATGGCGCTTGGTAACGGTGGTCTAGGACGCCTTGCTGCGTGTTTTATTGACTCACTAGCAACCATGGAATTACCTGCCATTGGTTACGGTATTCACTACGAGCATGGCCTTTTCCGTCAAGAGATCAAGAGCGGCGCGCAAATTGAGCGTCCGGATAGCTGGCGTGATTACGGCAACCCATGGGAAATTTGCCGTCCTGAGTCAATTCAAGAAGTGTCTTTATACGGCTACGTTGAAACTAAATACGGTGAAAACGGACGTGTAGTAAAAGAGTGGCACCCAGGTTCTATCGTTAAAGGTGTGCCGTGGGATATCCCAGTAGTAGGCTACGAAGGTAAAACCGTTAACGTATTGCGTTTGTGGCAGTCTGAAGCGTCTGATTACTTCAACTGGGATGTATTTAATGCCGGCGGTTATGTTGATGCTCAGCGTGAAAACGTATCAGCAGAGACTATTTCAAAAGTACTTTACCCTAACGATGAAACAGAGGCGGGTAAGGAATTACGACTAATTCAGCAGTATTTCTTCTGCTCGTGCTCTTTGAAAGACATTATTCGTCGCTATAAGCGTGCACATGGCGATGATTGGAGCCGCTTTGCTGACCAAGTAGTTATTCAGCTAAACGATACTCACCCAGCTATTGCTGTACCAGAGTTAATGCGTATTCTTGTAGACCGTGCAGAGTTAGGTTGGGACGAGGCATGGGCAATTTGTACCAAGGTGTTTGCATACACTAACCACACACTTCTTCCTGAAGCCCTAGAGAAGTGGCCTGCGCGTATGATTGAGAAAATCCTACCGCGTCACCTAGAGATCATTTACGAAATTAACCACCGCTTTATGGCCGAGGTTGATAAAAAGTGGCCTGGCGACAATGCGATGAAAGCAAAACTTTCTATCATTGAGGAAGGTAACGAGAAGATGGTTCGCATGGGCCACCTATCTGTAATTGGTTCATTTGCGGTTAACGGCGTGGCAGAAATGCACTCTCGCTTGGTTAAATCGTCACTATTCCCCGAATTTGACGAACTTTATCCAGGTAAGCTAACCAATGTTACAAACGGTATTACGCCACGTCGTTGGTTGAAAGCTTGTAACCCAGCGCTGTCTAAACTCATTGATAAGAAAATCGGCGACGACTGGCCTCGCGACTTAGATAAACTGCAAGGCCTTGCTAAATTTGCGGGTAACAAAACGTTCCAAAAGCAGTTCATGAAAGTGAAGCTAGAGAACAAAGAGTTGCTAGCAGAAGAAATACGCAAGTCGCTTGATTTAGAAGTTGATGTGAACGCGATATTTGACGTTCAAATTAAGCGTCTTCACGAGTACAAGCGTCAGCACCTTGCACTGCTTCATATAATGGCACTTTATCGCCGTATTCTTGAAAACCCAGATTACGATATGCACCCACGTGTATTTATCTTTGGTGCAAAAGCGGCGCCTGGCTACAAGCTGGCGAAAGACATTATTTACGCCATCAACAAAGTTGCTGAAAAAGTTAACAACGATCCGCGCGTAAATAACAAGATTAAAGTAGCCTTCCTACCGAACTACCGCGTATCTCTGGCTGAGAAAATGATCCCAGCGGCTGATGTATCTGAGCAAATTAGTACGGCAGGTAAGGAAGCGTCTGGTACTGGTAACATGAAGCTTGCGCTTAACGGCGCGGTAACCATTGGTACACTTGATGGCGCAAACGTTGAAATTGCCGAAGAAGTGGGCGACGACAATATCTTTATCTTTGGTCTAACGGTAGAAGAAGTGAATGAGTTGAAAGCCAATGGCTACAACCCATACGACTATTACTATCAAGACGCTGAGATTAAAGCAGTGCTAGATTGGTTAGAAACTGACTACTTCACACCAGGTAAACCAGGTGCGCTAGTTTCTATTAAGCAAAGCTTGCTAGACAACGGTGACCCGTATATGGTGCTTGCAGACTTTAGAGCATACTCTGATGCACAAATTGCTGTCGATGCCGCTTATCGCGATAAAGATCGCTGGGCAGAAATGGCCATTGTGAATACCGCTCGAATGGGTAAGTTCACATCTGACCGTTCAATTAAAGATTATGTTGAACGCGTATGGAAGCTTTCTGCATGTAAAGTAGATAGCTAAATATATACCTTTGAAAAAAAGCCCAGCGCTGTCACTAGCGCTGGGCTTTTTTGTTTGGGGTAGGTTATTAGACTGAAGTATAAATTTCGTCGATTTGCAGTAAATACGCGCTGTTTAGTTTTGATTTGCGTCTTAAAAAACGCTAAATTGACTAGCCACGCTTCATTGATTTACTTACGTTTGCACGGTGTAATAAGTTATATCGACGTATATAAATTAATACGTTACCGTCGTTGCACCTTGTTATGCACCATGGTCTGATATAAGAAGTTGTTTTTAGTACCTAAGCGCAATTTTGCGAAAGGAAAACATGCATGAGCCAAGTTCATACATCGCTAGCAACGATCCCGAATCGTTTTGCATTCATTGATAGTGTCTCGAGACAAGCGTCTCGCAGTGCATCACTGTCTTTGATGTTAGTGGATGTAGTTCGTTTCTCGGATGTCACAACCAGTCTCGGCATCAATATTGGCGACCGCTTTTTACTAGAAATAGCAAATCGAATTCAAATGTTGTTTGGAAGCAGTGCTTCAGTGGGGCGAATCAGCGGTGACGTGTTTGGTATTGTCTTCCCCAATGAAAGCAACGACATAGTAATGCGCCAAATGTTTGAAAGGCTTGTAGAGCACTTCAAAACACCAATGCATTATGAGGATACAGCGTTTATTGCCGATTTTAACGTAGGTGTAGTCTGTGCTGAGCGCGTTGGTTTCAACATTACTTCTTTTGTTTCGCGAGCAGAGACCGCACTGAAACAAGCCAAAGAAAATAAGTACGATAATTATTTTGCACTCTCGACTAGAGACAAAACTGACACGGGCAGAAGTCTTGCGCTTAAAGCAGACTTGAAACGCGCTTTAGCCAATAATGAGCTTGAGCTATATTTTCAACCTAAAGTTGATTTATCTTCACTGGAAGTGGTTGGCGCCGAGTGTCTATTGCGCTGGAACCATCCTTTAGACGGCGTATTGTTTCCAGGCCCGCTTATCGAAGCGGCTGAGTCGTACAATATGATGAATGAGCTAGGTTACTGGACACTAGAGCAAGCATTTCGTGCGCTGTCAGAGTTCGAGTCTCATCGATTGACGTTAACACTTGCGGTAAATATTTCTCCAACCCAGCTATACGACAACCAGCTTGTGCCTACGCTTAAAATGCTAAGTCAAAGTTATAACATGCCATTATCTCGCATTGAGCTTGAGCTTACCGAAGATGTAGCGCTTTCAAACAGCCTTATGGTGAAAAAGCAGCTAGATCAACTTCGCTTCTTAGGGGTATCTATCTCAGTTGATGATTTTGGCAAAGGGTATTCAAACCTAGCGTATATACGCGACCTTGATTTAGACTCACTCAAAATTGACAAGTCTTTTGTAATGGAACTAGAACAGCATCCGGTTAACCGCGCTATTATCGAAGCGGCTAAAATTATCGGCCAGGCGAAAGGTTGTAGCGTAGTTGCAGAGGGTATAGAAACCATTGATCAGCTGCACATTTTACGCGACATAGGCGTTGCACAAGGGCAGGGTTATTTATTCTCACGAGCAATTCCTTTACACGACTTTGTTATGCTCACTCAGCAAGATATTATTATCGGCCATTCTCCACGCAGACAAAGGGCCTAGCCTATCACGGCGCATCTAGCAGGTAGCTGTACAATTGGTTACACATTCAAAGGGCAGTAATTAGGCTCATTTCACCTTCACAAGATGATTTTATAAGGCACAGTCGATAAACTATAACAACTCATAGTTAAAATGGTTTATTCATGCAAGCACTTATCGACAGCGGCAATTTTCTTACTTTATCTCGTCGTTCACCTGAAATTTTTTCAAACCCTATCGAATTCACGTTAAACAATGGTACAACTGTAGAGATAACGGCGCCGGGTATCATTAGTTTTTTCCCTAAGAAAACGACGGAAACAGTAAAACAAGTTGTGTTGTCTTGTGGTGTACATGGAAACGAAACCGCGCCAATTGAGATTTGTGACGAACTGGTTCAGAAAATACTCACTGGTGAGTTAGCCCTCGCGCACAATGTGTTATTTTTGTTTGGCAATCTGCCAGCTATGGATATTGCAGAGCGCTTTGTTGAAGAAAACATGAACCGCTTGTTTAGTGGAGCACATTCACAAGGTGAAGGGTTGGTCAATGCTGAACGTGTCCGTGCTAAGCAGTTAGAAGATGCGGTATCTCGTTTTTACTCACAAAATAATGGTACCCGCTATCATTACGACCTTCACACTGCCATCCGGGCCTCTAAGAACGAAAAGTTTGCTGTGTATCCGTTTCTTCATGAAAGAAAGCACAGTAAAGGTCAGCTAGCGTTTTTGGCCGCCTGCGGAGTAAAAACCATTTTGCTGTCAGAAAGTTCAACCACTACATTTAGCTACTATTCATCATACCAACACAATGCACACGCATTCACTGTTGAACTGGGCAAGGTGCGCCCATTCGGCGAAAATGATATGACGCGTTTTGCTGATGCTAAAAAAGCGCTTTTATCTTTGATTACGCAAGAAGACTTTGCACCTGATGTAGACGTAGAAGAGCTCGATATTTATCGTGTAAATCAAGTGATAAATCGCCACAAAGAAGACTTTGAACTGCATTTCGACGAAGATACACCAAACTTTATGGATTACGCCGAAGGTACAGTGCTTGCCAGTGAAACAGATGCAAAATATATCGCTCAGCAAGACGGTGAAGCAATTGTGTTCCCTAATGCTAAGGTGGCTATTGGGCAACGGGCGCTACTTACAGTAGTTCCCACTACGCTGGATGACTTGGATGTTTAAACTTGATAGCAGGCTACAAAACGACACGCACTTCGTTTGTGATTTAACGCTATGTCGCGTACTTTTGATGAATGACAGTCAGTTTCCATGGCTTATTCTAGTGCCCATGCAAAACGACGTAGCTGAAATTATTGACCTTTCAGAAGCGCAGCAGCACCTCTTGCTTAAAGAGTCTGCCGTTGTTCAAAACGTCATGAAAAACCGTTTTGCCCCATTTAAGCTTAATGTTGCGGCTATCGGTAATGTAGTAAGGCAACTTCACGTGCATCACGTAGCGCGTTTTGAAAATGATGTAGCGTGGCCAAAACCAGTTTGGGGTAATCAACCTACCGTTGCTTATTCAGACGACGAAGCACTCACGCTTGTTAAGGCGCTTCGTCGTGACATTGAAGACACACAGAATTAAGAACATACAAAACAACAAAGCTGAAGATTCGGGAAATTAAAAGGAGTTACCTATGATAGTGTCAACAACACCAACACTTGATGGACATAAAATTGAAGCTTACTACGGTATCGTAGTAGGCGAGGCGGTAATGGGTGCCAATATATTCAAAGATCTGTTTGCGTCTATTCGCGATATTGTCGGCGGGCGTTCTGGATCTTATGAAGAAGAGCTTACGCGGGCAAGAAAGCTTGCGTTTACCGAGTTAGAGCACGATGCTCGTAGCATGGGCGCTAATGCCGTGGTAGGTATCGATTTAGATTACCAAGTTATTGGCGACAAAGGCAGCATGCTAATGGTGAGTATTAGCGGTACTGCCGTTAAAACGTCGCCGCTTTAAGCTCATTACTCGGGCTTTTCCGCTTTAAAACCTATTTTTGCCTCTTAAATAAAGGACTAACCATGCTGAGAAATTGGCTCGCTGTATTGTGCTTGCTGAGCGTTGGCTCACTGCACGCTCAGGACGCACTTCAATATCAAAAACCATCAAAAGAAATTTTAGATCTCGTGGATGTAACGCTGGCGCCTGCCACGCTACTTGATGATGCCCAAGAAAACATGGTACTGATATTTCGCGATAATTATAAATCTATAGATGACTTGTCAAAAGAAGAGCTGCGACTTGCTGGCCTTCGTATTGATCCAGTGACCAACATTGGAAGCCGCGTAACTTACTATAACAAGCTTGAAGTTCAACGTGTTGGTAACGAGAAGAGTGAAGTTGTTAAAGGATTACCGTCGAAGCCTAAGTTAGCAAACTTTAAATGGTCGCCCAACCAGCGTTATATTGCGTTTACTCACACCACTAAAACACAGGTAGAACTGTGGGTACTTAATATTGAAAAAGCAACGGCCAAGCGTTTATTCGACAAGCCTATAAATGCCAATATGGGCGATGCGATAAGCTGGGATGCGCAAAGTGCATCGTTACTGGTAAAGGTAGTTCCAAGCGACAGGAAGGCGTTAATTGATACCAGCAAAGCGGTGCCTTCAGGGCCGACAATTTCGGTCAGTGACGGCAAAAAAGCGCAGAATAGAACGTATCAAGACTTGCTGAAAAATAAAAATGACGAAGCAAACTTTGAGCAGTTAGCGCGTTCTGAAATTTATCGCGTGCCGCTTAAAGGTAAAGCAACACCGTGGCGTGAAGCAGGAATGTACGGAGAGGTAAGCGTATCGCCTGGTGGTGATTTTGTGATGGTGCAGGAGTATCAGCGTCCGTTCAGCTATCTCGTTACCTATCGCCGTTTTGGTCACACGGTAAATGTGTATAACATGAATGGCGAACTAGCTAAAAATATTGTGTCAGTGCCGTTAATTGAAGACCTGCCACAAGGCTTTATGGCGGTGAGAACCGGGCCTCGGGATATTCAGTGGCGAAACGATAAACCCAATACCATTGTTTATGCTGAAGCACTAGACGGTGGTAACCCAGAAACAGAAGTGACCCATCGTGACAAACTTATGCAGTTAGCTGCCCCGTTTGATGGCGAACCGTCAGAACTGTTAAAAACAGAAGATCGCTTTTACCAGTTTATCTGGAAAGATGATAATTTAGCGATTGCACGTGATTACTGGTGGAATACTCGTAATACCAAAACGTATGTATTTAGTCCAAATCAAAGTGCGCCTGCACGTATGATATCCAACCGCAGTTACCAAGACCGTTACAGCGACCCAGGTAGTTTTGTTAAGCAGAAAAATGCTTTCTTGAAAGATGAGTTGGTGGTAAAAGATGGGAGTCTGTTCTTATTGGGCGATGGCTTTACGCCACAAGGTCAATTTCCTTTCTTAGATAAGCTTGATCTAGACACATTAGACAAGACACGTCTATACACCTCTAAAATTGAGGGTAAATACGAAGATCTACGAGAGTTTAATCTTGAAGAGAACCGCCTTTTAGTGCGTATTGAGTCGAAGCGCGATTATCCAAACTACTTTTTCAGAAATTTAGAGGATAGTTCATTAACGCAGCTAACCAATTTTGAAAACCCGTTTGAGAGTATTCAGAACGTTAAAAAAGAGGTGATTACGTATAAGCGTGATGACGGTCTTGATTTAACAGGCACGCTGTATTTACCAACAGACTATGTTGAAGGTCAGCGCTACCCTATGATTTTGTGGGCGTACCCAAGAGAGTTTAAAGATAAATCAAGTGCTGGGCAAAACACACAGAATCCGAATACCTTCACATATCCATGGTATGGCTCACCAATCTATTGGGTTACAAAAGGCTATGTTGTTTTAGATGATGCGTCTTTTCCAATTGTGGGCGAGGGGGAAGAGGAGCCTAACGACACCTTTAGAACTCAGCTAGTCGCCAATGCTAAAGCCGCAATTGATGCGCTTGATACACGAGGCCTTATCGATAGAGAGCGCGTAGCCGTAGGCGGTCACAGTTACGGTGCGTTTATGGTAGCGAACCTGCTGTCTCATTCTGATTTATTTGCAGCAGGTATTGCACGTTCTGGTGCCTACAATCGCACGCTAACACCGTTTGGCTTCCAGTCTGAAGAGCGCCACTATTGGGATGCGCCCGATGTGTATTACACGATGTCGCCCTTTATGCACGCTGACAAGATGAAAACACCACTACTGTTAATTCATGGTGAAGCAGACAATAACTCAGGGACTTACCCGATGCAGAGCGAACGCTACTTTAACGCACTTAAAGGCTTAGGCGCAGTGACCCGGTTAGTTATGCTGCCTAAAGAAAGCCACGGCTACCGAGCTAAAGAAAGCGTTTTGCATACGTTGTGGGAGCAAGATCAATGGCTTGAAAAGTATGTGAAAAACAAAGCTGCTCCATCACAATAGATTTCTTATTCATTAAGTAAATAAAAAAGGAAGCGTTTGCTTCCTTTTTTATGATTGTTCGAAATATCGACATGGTAAATATGGACTACTATACTTAACTAACAATAGGTTTTGTGTGAAAGGCAGTGAAATGGATTCAAGCAAATTTGGCGCCCATGGTGAAGTACAGGCGGCTTTTAACGCACAAAATAGTATTCTCTTTATTGACCTCTCAGGCCCTTTCAACCTTGAGTTTATGCAAAAGTATGAAGCTGTTGTTGGAGCGCAGAGAGCGACAATAAAATCACCGTGTTGGGCAAGCCTAGTGAACGTAAATGGCTTAGGTTTAGCGCCTATGACCGCTACACAAAGCGCACACAACATTGTGGTTAATGCTGAAGTGAAAGGCTTGGTCGCCACGGCTGTCATTTTCCACGAACAAGAAGGCCTAGAGCTTCAGAAAAAGTTTTGGACTCGTCTTTATGAAGGTTCAACATTACCCTTCGCATTTTTTGACAGTCAGGATGATGCGCTCGATTGGTTGGATGAACATATCAATGCGTGTTATCAATCTATTAATGACTTTCGCTCTGCATAAGTTGACGGAACCGCCCCTTAAACAACGTTTTTTTCAAAACGGAAAATACTCACCATTCTTCCTCGTCCTCAAAACCATTTTGCTTTTTGGGAGTGTTGCCGTTTTTATCGCTTTGCGTTTTGTTATTTTCGTTGTTAAACGGTTTTGATGGGGTAGGGAATTTAAATTTTGCGCTGTATTTCAGCAGGGTAATATTGCCAATGATAACGCCTAAAACCAAGACGATAATAACCACTATCCAAGTGATATCCATAGTACTTTCTCTTCTAATTTGTAGGCTTAACGCCGTTATTTAAAACGTAACGTTCGTACAAGGTAGGCAACACAGACAGTATGGTTGATTTACCTGCAATATCACTCTCATTTATCGCGGTTTCTAATGCCTTTAGATTTCTTGCTTCCTCGAATTCCGCTGCCGAATCAATATGGCTTAAATGCCAGGGCTCGCGGGCTACACCACCCGAGTAGACGTTAAATGGGCGAGTGAAACCAAAATCTGCCATGTTTTTCTCTAGCCAGAGCGCGAGTGAATAACACGGACCGTTTTCACTGTATTCGCTTTCCACTAAATTGAAATCGCCATCCCATTTTGCAACAGCTGCTTTATCATAGACATCAAAATCAGTGCCCCAATGGTGACGACTGCCGCCAGGCAGTGCTGACCACAACAGTATCGCGTGAAGCTTGTCATTATCCGTTAATGTTTCATGGCAAAGAGGCTGACTGTTTTTGTCTAAAATGTTTACCTCACCTCGCCATTTTCTATTAAAGATAGCTGCTTGACGGTCAAAGTTGCGATAGCTGCTCACTAATTGAAGGTCCACGCCATCCTGGTGAGCGGCGCGTTGCATTGCCAAAAAGTCTTTGTGCGTGTGTGGATGTAGCTTGTGATGAGGGCCAACATCAACAAGGTAGTCGTTGTGCTGACCCAGCCATTGTACGTTTGTAACGCGGCTCATTATT
>ENA-OWNT01002751-OWNT01002751.1-seawater-metagenome-genome-assembly--contig:-NODE-2751-length-17694-cov-4.169212_pt1 | contig 17694 bp, 10 predicted proteins | sample MGYA00238136_ERZ651165 | MGnify/ENA primary metagenome ERZ651165 (study PRJEB26861, sample SAMN08777766) | seawater metagenome | isolation source: coastal seawater | place: USA: Florida | collected...
AACATAGTCAAGGGAGGTTCGATCCATACTTACACATCAGCTGACGCTCGGCGGATATCGCTAATTGCCATTTGCGGAAATGTTGTACCGCATATGCCCATACTTCCGTATTATCCATAATCGGGAAAACACACACAAAAAGACGCACCGGCTGGTCGGGTTCCGCGGGACACACTCGGCAGGCGACTGTGACGTGACTGCGGTGGGTGAGGTGAGGTGAGGGAGGCATGAAGGAATGACGGCATGACTCCCGCACATTTTCACAATATATATCTACAACTAAGATTAAGTGTTTAACAGTAGGTTGGATAGCGTGAAAACAGTGAAATGCCGAAAGAAGATAAGATATGTCGACCGTCGGCAGCAGTTCCGTCCGTCATTCATTCACAGTCATTCAGTCATTCATTGACAGTGCGTGACTGCGGCTGTGAGTGAGTCTGTGCAAAATTTTGTTGCTGACGCTGGCTGGGTGCTGCTATATATCTACATTTGACACTTACACTGTATTTTCACTGTTACTGTCGTACGAATACGCGGAATACTAAATAAAGATACATCAACAGACGGATGGACGACGAGTGAGGGAGGGAGGGAGGGAGGGAGAACAGTGAACGATTAGACTTGTATCTACATTTGACATTTCCACTGTCTCGGCACTGTTACTGTCATACGAATACGCGGAATACTGAATAGAGATATGTCAACGGACATGAGGCGGACAGTGAACGAACGAACGAACAGTGAACGAACGAACGAGCGAACAGTGAACGAACAGTGATCGAACGAACGAACGAACGAACGAACGAAAGCAGCAGCAACAACGCATTCCTTCCTTCGTTCGTTGTGCAGTCGTTCGTTCAGTCGTCAGTGCTTGCGCTGGTGCGTCGCGTCAGACACGCCGCTTGTGTGTGACGCTGTTGGCGTCGTCGAGGTCGTCGTCGTCGTCGAAGTCGTCGTTGTGGCTGTCGTCGCTGTCACTTCGCTGCCACCGCCGCTGTCGTTGTTGTGGTTTGTGGTTTGTGGTGGTTGGTTGTTGTTTTTGGTTGTTGTTGCTGTTGTTGTCGTTGTCACTCATCCATCCCACGAGGTGTGATGACGTCATGGTATGGCATAGACCGTCAGTCTGTTCGCCACCACAACGACCGAGAGGTGCTTCGTGATACTCTTCGCCGTATGTGTGTGTGTGTGTGTGTTTGTGTGCCCATTGTCGTCGACGTCGTGGTTTGATGTTGTGGTTAGCGTTGGTGGTCGGCGTTGTGGTCGGCGTTGTGGTCGGCGTTGTGGTCGGCGTTTATGGTTGTGCTTGTCATCGTCTTTGCTGTTGTCAGTCATAAGGCATCGCGGTGGACAATCAGATGCACGGTCAAGTATTACAACACAACAGACGGAGGTGGGGTTGAGTCTCCTGCGTACAACCTTGAAAATAATCAAAACTGATACTCTCCCCACTTCTTGTTGAGTGGCGAAAACAGAAAGTGTGCTCGAGCTGTGTTCCACTGCAAGCACACGTCGGATCACTTTGACGTTTTTCCTTCTGTGGAATCTGTCTGTCGTTCGATTTCTTGCTCAAGAGAAAAACTAAGCCCTGAGTATTCAAAATCTTGGCACGGTTAACTATGCGGCATTTCTCACACTGCACCCACATGCCGCTGCTGTAAGTCGTTGCCGCCTCGGTTGGGATCCCACATCCCACAATGTCATCGAACGGTGGTTCCAGAAGCGAAGCCGATACACCTTCGGTCGCTATTGAAATGACAGAACTGCGGCGACCCAACAGCTCAGTTGCGTCGCAAGCTGATTCGACTCAGATCGTCGCAACGCCTTCACCGCCACAGCCAATCAATAGTGCCACCGCGCGACCAGTCGCCCACGCTGACGGTGGCCCCGCGGCCAACGCGCACATAGGCCGTCGCGCGGAAGGTGCCCCTCAAGAATCGCGACAGGCTCGCCTGCGCCGCCGGCAGCTGCAATTACGAAGGCGTTCACCGCTCGGGTGTTCTTCATTTCTTTGCCTGCGTGCTCCAAGAGCAGCCTGCTGTGCAGGGTCAATTGTCAAAGGTTTTCGAACACTAATCTCCGTTTGTATCTGCATCCATGCGGTCGCCTTCGGGATCAGTGTTGCTGACATCATTTTAACAGCCCTCTCCGTAGAACTGGCACCATTCACGCAAGTGTGCATCGACCCAGGGTCTCTGTCATTTAAAGTGCTCATGATTGCACTTATTGGACGATGTGCATGGCTTGTGTGCTGTGTGCTCGCATGTGCGGGCACCAACCCTCAACACTTGGGACCACATCCGCGCGCTGAGCGAGCGGTAACGGGTGTTTTCTTCGCGGCAGCGATTTACGGTGTCATCATCGTTGTTGATGGGGTGTACAACAATATTTTGCTGTCAGACAACTGCGACACTGTCGACGCTCACTCGACTGACGACCCAACGTCCGACGGCACTGAGATCATTGGTGGACACTCAGCCATTGACATCGTGTACGCCATCATAGTGATAGTTTTCCAACTCGCGCTGCAGTTGTACTGCATGATAGTTGCGTGGGGCGTGGTGGCGTCCCAATTTACCACGAGAGCTCCGCGGCCCATGCGTCAATTGCGCGCGGCCAACCGCCGCACGGCGGCAACTAACGACGTTGCCGTCGGCGAGTTGGTAGATGTTGCGACCCTGGAAGGCGAACCGGTCGAGGTCGTCTCGCTTGTGGTTGGCCTGCCATCACCACCACGCGGGCATGCGCGAACAGCTCGGCGGGAAATGTTGAGCCAGCTCCTCCAAATTGACAGGGGCAATCACCGCACCGCCGCGTCTACGGTGCTGTCACAGCCCCAACCGATTTTAACCCGTCGTGAAGCCGGGACTGAGGCAATTTCAAAAGTACCTGTTGCCACCGCTACGAGGCTACGCTCAGCTAGCGCAACAGATATGGAGGAAGTACCTGAGGCCATTGCGTTGCCACCAACTCCAAACGCTGACTTGCGCAGCGAGTCTTCAGCGGCGCCCCCACGTGATGTTGATGACTCACCCTTAGAAACCGAGAAAGACGATAGTGCGGTACCAACCCCGGATTGAAATCGACGTGAAACGCCCTCGCACAGGTTCCATCTTTCACACAGTGAAAATCGTCCACTTCACCGTGGGCGTTGTTTAAATCCGCAAAACTTGGTGGCGTGATGTTTCGTTGAATATTAGCATAATAAATTTATAAATAAAGTCATGAGTTCTAGTCCCGTTCTTTGAGGGCTTGTCGACGGTCGTTTTAATTCTCGATCGGCTTTGCAGCACTGGAGCTGACAACTTCGGGTGACTGCCATCCGTCGTACTGGGCGTGGGGTGGTGGACACCATGCGCCACCCGCAAGCTCTTCCTTGCCTGTAGGGTACTTCTTGAAGACCTGATACCATTTTCAGTATTGATGCAAAAGTTAGAGTGTAGGCGAACCGCATGCGTTGTTCTGGCACGCGATGACTAACGAAACGACAACAAAAGCAGGCACTAGTACTTACGGAGTAGTCGCGATCGTGGGTGTATGACAGGCACACCGCATCAGGTGGACCATCCTCTTTCTGCTGAGTTTCCTGCAGAGACCTTTGCCTGAACTCCTCTGTTTGTTGGTACAAGCTGCTGGATGACCACATGATGAGGTTGTAGCGTTGACCAGTTTTGATATTTTGAGCCCCGTGTCTCCGTAGTCCAAGGTGCACGACGCATCGACCAACTTTGTGGGCGTATGTCAGGGATCTTTTGCGATGCTTCCTGTCACCTTGCATGCCGCAAAACACCAGCGGTGCCCCCGTGAACTCTTTGCCCAAACAACAATTGAACGTCACGTCGCTGGAATCAGAGTGCATGTCAAGGCCGAGGTCTTTGCCAGGCTCATATTGGACCACGAACGTGTGGTGCGAGTCAAAGTAGCCACACCCAACTTCGGGAAACAGCTCCTTTGCGATTGGGTTGAAAACTTGACTCTGCAGAGAGGAGAAGGCTGGGTGCAAACCCACAGCATTGAGAATGAGCCCGTAGTTGTTCATGCTGTTTGGCCTATCGATTGGAATGCCGCTTGCATTGATAGCATCGATCTCCTCCACAAGCATTTGGCAAAACTCGGGAGTGAAGAGCGCGAATGAATAAACGCCGGGAGCCTCTTCTCTGAGTAAGCTGCGCAAACAATTCTTTGATGGCTCTTGGTTCTTCCCTGGTGTTGTTGACTCTTTGGACTTGCAAGTGCCACCATAAGTCTCAGATGTGGTCGAGTGTTGACGCTCACGCGCTTTCAATGCCGCCCGGAGCTCGGGAACGACCCAGTCACTGGCGCAACCGAACCCTGTCCGTCGAACGGTGTCTTCTTCAGGATTCTTGCCGACGGTGTAGAGGATCTTGTGGCGGCGAAATTTCTTCAACGCTTCCAATCGGGCGATCATTTCAAAATGATCAGCAGCATATGCCCAGAATGCCTCGCTATGCTGCGTGCGGAGTTCTTGCCCTTGTGTGCAAGTTGAGTCCTCTGTGTTCCTGCATGCTTCCGACTGGCAAGGGTCGATTGGAGCCCGCAAGAAGTCGTGAAGGCATGAAACTAGCTTCACGATGGTCCACGTGTTGGGCGCATCGGCTTTAGGGCCAGACGCTCCAAATAGCGGACCAGGAGCGTTGGTTTGGGGGTGGATGTAGTAGTGGCGAATGGGACTCTTGAAGAAGACTTGCGGTCGGCTCCGAGGGTAGTCGTGAGCAAAATGGAGGGCCACTCGAAACTCCTGACCATCAACCGGATATGTTTCGTGGTTGATTGCGCCATATGGCGAATCGAATTGAATCATGAGGTTAAGAACGACTTCAATCTTGATTTGGTCAAGCGGAGCGTTTTTGGCTGGCACGCAGATGCCCCCGACACAAACCGCAGGCACCACACGCGGCGGTATGATCACGGTGGCACCGAGCGCTTCCAAGGCATCAAGCTGCTGGCCTTTCAATTCATCGGAAATTGTTCCACGGAGGTTTTCCATCACGAAACCAGCCCTTTAAGTGTGTTTCGAATTGTCGTCTGTTTTAAGATGGGCGAAACGTCCGCAATGTAGTGTAATATTGTGCAAAAATAGCTCCGTGGTTTCAAACGCTCCGTACGTGATCAAAGTCAAAAGTCGAGCACTTCTACGAAAGGAATCCGTCCCCCCCCCTCCCGCCCATCCCGGTCGTTTTCAAAGCCTCTCCACATCCCGCGCCGCCGCGTGAAATCACCATTCAATTCACACCTTCCAGCATGAGGCAAACAACGACGAACGAACGCCCGACCGACGACGACGACCGACTCTGGAGCGACGTGACGTGACGCGCCTCGACGTGGCGCGACGTGGGGCGACGCGACGAGACGATCTTGATGATGGCCGCGCGACAGCGCTGCGACGCTGCGACGTCGTCGCACCGTCGACCGTCGACGGTCGCCACGACATTGAACGTCGTCGCCGGTCGCCAGTGCACTTTGAGTTGGGCTGTGCGCTGCGCGGTGCGCGGAACGCCTTTCACAATATCACTGAATTTCCTACTCCACGATACATTCCACGATTCAATATCCACGTTTATGCACTATGCCTATACGAGACCGATATATCCGCAAATGATATTATGAAACTTCTGAAACTTGGAGCAATAGAATAATACAATAATACGAAGAAAGGAATGTACAGTAGAGGAATACCAATTTAGGTACATTGCGTTTGAGGGAAACTAGTTCCGAATTCGAAGGAGGCATACGCACGCGCGCGATAGGACAAACATGCAGGCTGCTGGGTCCCTTAGCGCGCTACGTAAAATACTTTATTCGGAACCATAATTGTAACTGATTTGCGGGGAGACAACCTATCATCAAACAGGAATATCATAACCACCCTGTTGTTGCCTTTTTGCCGACACTCGGTTACGCCCTCTGCAATAATATAGCGAAATTCGAATACCCAGGACTATGTTTACCACTATTTTACACTCACTGAACATAGTGAGTATAAGCGAAACGTATCAAACCCACATTCACGGAACTTGTCAAGACGAAGTATCATAAATATCGGTATTTCGACAGATACAGCTACAATGCCGGTCAGCGCTTCGCCGTCTGCGCGCGCATTCTCCGCATTTCGTGCGGCCGAACGCTGGGTATTAAAATAGCGAAAGTATTTGTACTCAGTACCATGACCCAGAACTGAAGTACATTGAATCACGGAATTGATTCACACATTTTTTTGTTTGGATTTCGGATTTCGGATTTCGAATGCAATGATCGTTCGTTCGTTCGTTCGTTCGTTCGTTCGTTCGTTCGTTCGTTCGTTCGTTCGTTCGTTCGTTCGTTCGTCGGAGACACGTGGTCGAACGAACGAACGAACGACGACGACGACTTCCTTGTTGATGATGAAGAGCGCAGAGTTGCTTCGTTGGCGGCGCTGTAAGTGTTCTGATGCTGCCTTCGGCGCGTGTACGGTTGCTGTCCTTGCTGTCCTTGTTGGTCTAGTTGGTCTTGCTGTGTTTGTGTTTGTTGTTGTTGTTGTTGTTGTTGTTGTTGTTGTTGTTGTTGTTGTTGTTGTTTTTGTGGGTGTGGTGTTGTAGTTTTGTTTGTGTGTGGGAAGGGATTCAAGCGGTGACACTCGTTCGTTGTTGCTTGGTGGTGTTGGCTGAATGACGCAACGTGTGAGAGAAGATTTGTGTGTTGGAGGTGCGTGGTTGGTTATGGTGACGCATGACAGTGCCATGTGGACCACAAGGGGAACTATCCGGTCTCAGTCCTGCACAGTCCTGCACACAGTGCAGCTACTCAAAACAAATAGCATTTCAACGATCTGGGACCAACTACAAGTGACCTGCCGTTCCCTCAGCCCACCGTCGTCCAATTCCCTGCCGCACTGCCGCATGCTGCCAAGATCCGGTTGTGGCGTGAGCGGTGCAAGTGCACAATACAGTTGTGTACTCCGCAGCTGCAAAGCCAATCGACTCGCCACGTCACGCAGGTGAAAACGCAACTCAAACTGGAAGTAGATATCTTTTTTGTGCTGTCAAACTTCCTTTTCGCGCAACCGTTGCGGCGGGCCGTGCAGGGGTCCGGTCCTGTCCGGAGAGTTTTGCTAAAATGGCGCTGCCGGTCGCTAAATTGGCTTTGATGGGCCTAAAAATCATCACGAAACCAATCGCTAATCAAGTGAAATCACAGGCCAAGAATCATGAAACGTTCCGCAAGTTCTGCATCGGCTTTGGCCGGACCATCAATTCAGTCACCGTTTGGGCCAACAATAGGATACTTAGCCGGTCCGTTCGTGACGAGTACTGTTGCATTGCTCATATCTCCATTGCCGTTTGTTGCCAAATGTCTTAACGCGGCGCCGATTCTCACATGTTTTCGCTCGCGATGCAGAACCCCTTCAGAAGGAAGCAAGAGATTCGTTCTGAGCGAATCTCAGGCCATAGACCGTGGAGCAGATGCAGTTGGGGAGCTGGCAACGTTTTTTTTGATAGGTGTTCCAGTTGTTGGTATATACTGGGCAGAATCGGCCGAAAAAGACAGAGCAAAGGAAGCAGCTCGATTAGAAAAGGAGGTGTGTAATTGTCATGTAACGAGGCCTTCTGATTTCGTCGGTTCTGTATCGCGCTACTGTTAGTTTCAATGCCGTTGCGTTGTGTGCCTCTGGTGTGCAGGCTGAAGCCCGTGCTATGAACGAGCGTTTTCAGCAAATAGAGCATGAGGTTCTCACGATGCGCAATGAAATGCAGGTGTGTACCCATGACAATGGAAGTGCGAAAACAAAGTCTGCATTGTGCTCATCTGATGCGGTGGTTTGACTTGTGTCTGCAGAAATTGTCCATGCAGTTGGACGGCTGGTACGAAGCGCAAGATCGGATCCTGACTCGACTGGAGTCGGCAGAGTTGCAAAGCGAACAAGTCCAAGTTCGTCGATGGTGGAGTCCGTGGGGCATCTTTGGATAGCACCACGTTGCTGCAGAGCTGGTTACGCTCTACGCCGACGGCTGTCGCATCTCTCTTATTTATGACTTATTATATTGTTCACTTCTACGGACCGGGCCTCTTGTTGACTGTGCTGTCTTTCCCGACTGGTGCGTCGGTGTCTTCAATGACGCAGGCCGCCGTCCTGAGACCCAAGACGATCAGTGTCAAGGCGCCTCTTCACTTTGTTGACGGAATTGTGTGTGCGCGGAGCTCGACAGCAGTGACCCGACGTCTGGTAGAATTAAAGTCGTCTGTGCTGGCTGAGGCGCTCTTTCTTCCACTTGTGCTGCCTCACGTAGAAGGGCCGCCACTTCTGCGTGTCCACTGTCCGCAGCCCAATCAGTTGCCTGCTCGTCATCCTCGTCAACTTGCAGGGGATTTGCTTTTGCTTGCAACAACAACGTCACGGCTGCAGAATGACCTCGCTTGGCCAACCAATGCAGAACAGACGCGTCTCCGTTCCTCGCCGTCGTCGCGACCGAGCCTGGGAGGAGCACCTTCGCAACATCTTTGTGACCTGCACTGACCGCTGCTTCCAGGGCAGTGACTCCAGCTAAATCTACACCTGTAATGCTAGCACCCCGTTTCAGGAGTTCCTGAACGATTGCGACGTGGCCTCCATGCGCCGCTGAAACTATGGGTGGAGTATCCGTCGCGGAGCTGCCTTCCACATCTGCTCCACTGTCCAAAATCTTTCTGACGCTGTCGATGTCACCTGCCGCACATGCTTCACCAAGCGTCGTCGACTCGTTGCGTTGTGACATGGCACAATTTTCGTCAGACTTTTCTGACAGTGAGCGACAGAAGAAGGAAGAAATACCGTGCGGCAATTTCGCTATGTGAAAGCAATATTCGACATCAGACCATTCCGTCGCCACGATCGTCGCTTCCACCGTCATCACAGTGTCCCACATACATACAGGCAGTACGAATGACGATCTCCAAGCCTTAATCGTCACCTATTGTCACAATCACCAGCAGCAGGAGGGGCATTACTTTTGTTCGTCGCCTGGATGCGCTTCCCCTGACTCCTGAAGTATACATCTCGCATTCGCAGCAACATCCACGCCGCAGTCTCCAACCGCATCACAACACCGCCAACGACTGATGACCGCGCGTCAACCACGCGGCACACATATAATCACGCCACACCGTACAGCACCGAACAAATCAACGCGGTAGTGTAACGCAACGCAACGCAACGCAACGCAAAGCAACAAGGAGAGCACAATGGAGACGACTTGCTGCGTCGCAGCGTCGTTCGTTCGTTCGAACTTCGCTGGTGGTCGGTGGTCGGTTCTCGGTTCGTTGCCGTGAACCTCCACCGTTGTGAAACGCAGTTCTTACTCTTGTCCTGGTCTCTGTCCATCTATGTGTCGACGTGTCATTGTGTCCACGAAGGGTGGCACGGTGCGGTGTCGCGTGTGATGTGATGTATGGCATTTGATTGCACTGTAGTTGGAGGTGGAGGTGGACGGGGACAGGAACGGGGATGGGGATGGGGATGGGGATGGCGACAGCGTTGATGCAGTATGAGTTGAACTGGCTGTCACCAACAACTCGCGGGTGAAGTCAAGGCCGTTCGCGCAGCCATCAACACTTTTAACAAAAGTATACAACGCAGCCTCATAGCAAAGATCCACTGCTGCGTTCTAGTGTGTTGCCATTGAGGCTGGAGGAGTTTGTTGGGGAGTTACGGGGTGGCAGGATCCATCCGGGTGAGAGAAAATTGCCGTTCTGTATTTGGAACAAGCGTAACTTTTGTCGGTGACACGAATTCATTTTCAGGCAAAACGCCTGTAGATTGGGATTGACACGTTTCAAGCATTATGTCAAGGATCGCGCTGAGCCTCGCAGTCTTTGGCACCCTGCAGGGAACACTTTCGTCTGCAGGGTCCAACTGGAAGTTCGAAGAAGCGTATCCGCACCACTACTTGAACTTGAAACTTGCGTCCAACGAAACCCTAACCATCGATGGGCACTTGGACGATGATGCGTGGGCGCATGCTGTGTGGACCGAAGACTTCGTGGACATTTCGTTTCACGACAACACATCCTTGAACAATGTTCCACGCGCGTTTCAGACACGAGTGAAAATGCGTTGGGACTCAACATATCTTTACATCGGCGCCGAGCTGACAGAACCGTTCTTGTGGGGGAACATCACTGGGCACAATATTGTCGCACCGTATCATGACAACGACTTCGAAGTATTCATCGATGTGAGCGGAACGACTCAGTACTACAAAGAGTTTGAGATGAATATTCTGAATGCCACTTACGATATCAACTGGGGAGTTCCCGACGGACTCCATCTCAACTGTGTTGACAACGACACCCTTGCCTCTTCGCTTCCGGTGTGTGTCAATACATCGTTTCCAGGGTACACAGGCAACTGGACCATGTATGATTATTCAGGGGCTACTCATAATGGACATCGATCAGGAATGGTCACGGCCACTGCGTTTGATCGTGAAGCTTTTGGACGATTCAGCGGAACCGGGGAACGGAACGAAACAACGAGTGTATGGACGGCAGAAATTGCGTTTCCAATTGCTTCCAACTGGGAGGAATCTGCTTCTGGACGACACGGAGGGTTGTTGGACACGTCTTGGTCGCAAGATCATTCTCCATCTAATTATTCGAGATTCGACCCGAACAATGGTGATGCTGGGAGCGGTAGACCTGTATATTGGAGGATCGACTTTGCTCGAGCCGAGCACCCGCGGCGGTACAACCTGACGAATGAAGACTTTGTCTTCTGCCCTTTGGATTGTCCGTCCTCACTGGACTCATCAACTCCTGTCAGCCTCACAAACCCAACTGCTGCTGAATGCCACGCTGCGTCACAAGAATTCCCAACAATTCTCGGTACGGATCCGTTTTTCGGATGCTACTGGGAATGGGTCTGGCAGGATTTAGGTCCGGAGGTTTACATGCACCGGCCTACACGGTGGTCAATGGTCCAGTTTGTTGACCGTTCTTCGAGCAGTCGGCAGTCGGTGTGCAAAAGTATTGAATGGCCTGGGAGGTATGTTGCAAGGATGATTTTCGAAGCTGAGCACGCTTTCGCAGGCATCAACAGCCGGTACACTGCCGACCTGGAACAGCTCGCCACAGAGAAGTACTGTTCGATGCCAGCATGCAACCTCACCGATTTACACGAAGTCCTTCAACAACCAGATACGTTCGAAATCGGCATTGAGGTCAACGAGAGCAAAGCTGTCCGCTATCAAGCATCCGTTCGAGTCAACGTGCCCGATGTACGAGGTGAGTATGCTGGCTACACGATTGCTGTCGACGACAACTTGTTGATGACAGCAGTGCACGATGACGGAGTCGCACCCTGCCTCTAATGTATCATAAGATAACAAGCATTGGGTCAGCAATATAAATCACAAGATTAGTTAGTGTTGTTTGAATTTCCTGTGTTACTAACTGCCACGATACGCTCAACACCAGTCGAGTCGATTCCAACCTACTTTGTGTCAGTGCTTCCATGTGGGTGCTGGGACGCGGAAATTCAGCATGCGTTGAACAAGTTGTCCTTTGACTCCAACAACGATGCGCTGAATCGCACCGTTCGCGCTGTTTGCCGCGGTTTGACCTGGGCACGTACAGCGCGCTACTCCGAGAGCGTTCATACCTTCTAGTTCGATGACTTGAATTTGACTGGCGTTCGTTGGCTCTTCCACTCTGTCGTCAACTGTGAAGTGCCACAGAGAGATATTGTTGGCACCAGCGCATACAGCCAGTCGCGTCGTCGTGTCCAGGAAAAGGGACCGAACAGGATGTGAGCAGCGCATCTGTCTCAGCATGGACAGGTCACTAGTTCTGGCTGTGCTATCGTTAAATGTGTGTGAACTGGGGATGAGACGCAGCTTCCAAAAGTACCAGTCGCCATTGGCCATGCCAGTGGCGCCGTAGATTGTCTTAGCATTCGAGTACTGCCCTGAGGTGCTTTCCTCGGCACCATTTGATGTGTTGTCTCCGAGTATGCATAGGCTGGACACCCCCGAAACAACGCTCTGAGCCTCGGTTGTGTCAGCTGCGGAGCCACGGATCATGTGAACTAACGTTTCTTCGAACGATGGAATATGTACTCGCGCAACGTCAACTCCATCAGCATCTTCAGCCCTGAAGCCACCACGACCGTCAACGTACTGCACAGGTGTCGGGCTCTCTGGGTGGTCTAAAGAAGATGATGTGGCAGGCGCGCCCCACATTGGCACTGGCATCACCGTGAGGCTCTCGGATGGTTCTCTCGGCTTGTACCGGATTGAAACTGAGTGTACGGTGAGTTGCCCACATTGTAAACCACTCACTGCGCATAGATCCACGAAGTTGTAAGCGTGGCTCGTCACCGACTCACTCCTAAAGTGGGCCGCCACTTTCGTGCACGTGATCACTGAATTTACGGGTGTAGCTTTGGTGAACAAAACGCACAGCTTGTGCATCCTGAAGGCATCCCAAATCACGACTGTGCAGTCCCATCCAGAAGTGACCAAGAACACAGGCGGACTGCGTTCACTACTCTTTCGCCTGTCCCGCTCAACTCTCAACCAAGGATTGTCTTCACTTGCAACTGATTTGCCCTCGAGGTTACACCGCGGAAAGACAAATTCCACTTGTGTCACTTGGTTCGAGTGAGCGTCTTCGATAACGGTAACCGGGTCATCCACGTCACCTGTCACTGCTGCTGGGGATTCCAGGTCGGGAAGTTGCCATACTACCAATGATCCTGCACTGGTGCCTCCGACTGCCAGGCATAGGTCTACTGCCAGAGCCACCGCTAAAACCGCGTGTTGTACTTTTGTTGCGGCTCGCGGCAGTGTCCGGCCAGTGTGTTCGTCGCGATGGTTGTCTGTATCCCAGAGAAACAGCTCTCCAGAACGACTTCCAGATACAAACCATGAGTCTTCGAGTGGATCACAGGCAACGCAAGCGATATGGCCAGCGTGGGCACGGTCTAGTGGTGGACTCAAGGGAGTGAGCCGTGGTACACCAAGATGCAAGAAGTCGTGTTGACACCACAATTTACGAATTGCATCGTACGGTGGCCATTTCATCCGAGGGTTTGCATCGGTTGCTTCCAACGTCGCAGGCAACTGGTGGAGGTACAGATCTCGGATTGAAGTCCACACTTTAGCAAAGTCCAACGACAACGAGGCGGCCTGGAAGACGCACTCAAACGCGTCGATGCTTTGACTGCTTGTCTGCCCTCCAGCGTCGGCCGAGGACGCTTGATATTGCTGCATTGATCGTGCCATCAACTCGAGCATGGCATAAAGGCGCGAGCAGGAATCTTTACGTTGCGCTACCGCCACAGCGTTCACGTCGCTGGCAGAAAATGCTGCGTCGTCTATCACTTGCGCAATCCATTTCTGGTATCTGTCGGCTTCTTCTGCGAACTCTAGTCTCATCTGTTTAAGTTGCCAATTTGCATTGTCGACAGAGTCGCTTAAATCATGTGCGCGTTGCAATTCTGCTGCCCACTTGTGGGCCACGGCCTGTGTAGGAGCAAGGAAGACAATACAGTAGATTTCCGAGCCAGTCGTATCTTGAGGGCAATGGCGCGTGCAGTGCAGCACCAACGCATGAGGTCTATTCGCTGAGTTCTGAACAGCGCTATCTTTGTTCGTCTGTGCGCTGCTGTCTTGTTCACTTGCAATGAATACTTCCTCAAAATCGTCGTCATCATCGCCGGAGACTGTGTCGCTTTGACTGGAAATTGTCCGAGTGCCAATTTGAACATCCTGCAGCGTGGCAGTTGGAGGAGGGATAACTTCGACACGCACGAGTTCGGCGAGTGAAACCGACAGCGTCTCTCCTTTCTTCAAAGGGTTTGTGTGCCAACCGGGGCGCAGTTTGTGATGCCTTTGCGTAGCGGCTACATCGGATGTGATAACATCATCACGTGCCTGAATGTGCCGGTGCAATACTACATGACTCCGCAGATCCCGCCGAGCGTTGCGCTGGCCTCTGCTGACCTCATCTTGTTGGTTCGTCATCGACAGCGCCCAGTGGTCATGATGCAATGACATTCGAATCGTAGCACATCGACGCAGAACATCAGTTGACCACCACGATCCGAATTGCTCGACGAGCAATTGCTCCGTCGAAGGTGCCGCGGAAGAGTCAGAACTACGCGGGCTTGACCTTTTTCCATGAGTGTCCCTCTTGACGTTGGGGGTGTCACTTTCAATGTTGACTTTCTTTTTACGCAGAGAGCGTAATGTCTGCGCGATCGTTGCAGAGCCAATAGCAAATCGCTGCGGCAAGTTTGCAATTGGTGGTACGAGGAGATAACCAGTCTTCACGACATCCACATCACTATCAACGTCATTGCTTACAGTATGGGCTATTCGCGGCAACTTAAAGTCAGTAAAACTTGGTGCCTTGGACTTTTCACTGCCAACATCCATACACGCTGTCAGAGAAAGGCGCAACAATAATCCACAAACAATACCGAGAACGTACGTGGGAATACACGTTTTGCCCGCTAACCAGGGGTGCAAGAGGAATTGCTCAGCTGTCATTCTTTTGGTAGCGTCGGGGACCAAGCATTGAGCAATGAGGTCCTTCGCTTCGGAAGAAACGGCATTCCAGCGAGTATTCGAAAACGAATAGTCTGCTCTTTTTATCAAGTCGTACAGAATACGTCGATGATGATGTTGAAAAGGTGGCGAGCCGCTCAAAAGAATGTACAGGACCACTCCAAGCGACCACATGTCAACAGCAACGCCATGGATTTTGTTCTCCAGAATTTCGGGTGCGACATACCTACATATCATGGGTACCGGCGCACCTTGATGTTGAGGGCGACATACCGAATGCAAACAACACAAATTGCAGCTCCAAGGCAGCACAAACCAAGGGCTGCCGAAGCTAGAGTGCAAGCCCCCTTTGCCCGCTCGTAAGGTGTCCGCAAATCCAAAATCAACCAGCTTTGCGGAATACATAACGTGAGTGGACGTCTTCGCCGCTCCTCCACCACCTCGGGGGGACGGCGGTGGCCCACCGACACGCTCGTGCACAGATGAGGAACTGTACAGAATCAAAATATTCTCGGGCTTGAGGTCACGATGAGCGATCCCTCGTCGATGCAGGTACACAACACCGTCAATAATTTGCCGCATGACCATTCGTGCCTGAATGCAAGCGTTGGCAAGGGTTTCGTGTCACGCCAGTAATGAATGCAACTGTAGCTGCAGTTGGACCCACGCACCTCGTCCTCGGATAGGAAACCTTTGTCGACAACTCGGTCGAAGAGTTCCTCCCCAATGACGAGCTCCATTACAATATAAAATGTCGAGTCGTCTTCCCACAGCCCACGAAATGATACGATTGCCGCGTGATTAAGATTCTTGAGAATCGAGATTTCTCTCTTCAGATTTTCGAGGGCGCCAGGACTGCTTTCAAGCTAATACGCGAAGTAGACAAGTAGCAGCGTGAGAATGCGAGGACGGCACATCTGCACAGTACTGCCTGTGACAAAATTCAGTACCTGTTGTTTGGACATGCACTTGACCGCCCACGAAGTGCCTGTTGCCTTGTCCACACAGCGTCGAACGACACCAAACGCCTGAAGCAGAGGTGCACGTACATTGTGACGAAAATAAATCTCAATGCAAAGCAGCGGCGCAATAAATACAAACCCCGCGGCCGATTTCTTCCAAAAGAACGAACTGACTTTCGAAGGCTTCCAATGGTCGAATGGCTTCGTCGGCCGACACACAGGATACTGACGAAATTGACGAGGCGCCCTGGTTGGACGAGCTCACAGAACTCGAAGTTGCGGCAGACTCCGCGTCAGAAGTCGTTCGAGACGCAGTTGTTGCCCCGCCTTGTGACTCTACTTCGGTATCTTCATGGGCGTGGATCGGCGTTCGAACGGCAATGCCGTGACTCGGTAAACTACGTGCGATTGACAATGCTTCTTGGAAGAGAGGTTGCAATACTCGCTTCCATTCCATTGGTTGAGACTTGAACACGTTCTGGCACGCCTCTTTGATGCGGACGTCTGGATGCGGCCACGTGAACTTGAACCCGCCGACGAAAACATCCCATTTTCTTAGCGATGCAGGGCGGTCACTGCGAGCGGATTGGCTCGTGGGCGCCGCGGATTGTTGCATATTTCGAAGTTTTGCCACTGCTGCAAGCTGCGCATTCGTTTTCGACTTGACAATCTTGCGGTATTGCCTCAAATAGGTGCTCAGAGCCAGCAGCGCAAGCTTGGCAGCCGCAGGTGTCGTGGCCTGCTTCAGGAGCGAAACATAGCCCTCGAAGCTGCGACATCCCGTCGGGTTTCTAATTTGCGACAAGTCTGCTTGGAGTTCATTCAAAATACGCTGCGCGTCTAGTTGCGACTCCAAATCTTGAACCTCACGCACGGCGCGAATCCACTGCTCACGTGCAGCGCTGGTTGGGGCGACCAACACAACGACGGATCCATCGTGCTTGACCAGGCGTAGGGCACTATGCGCGCCGCTTGGTGAGGTTCTGGCAAACAGAGATGATTTGTATGGGGGAGACAGTTTTTCATCATCTGCTACTGCTTCAACGACTTCGATATCCGAGCACTGAATTTGACCTCGTTGCTTGTTGTTCATGAACCACGAGATGCTCGCGCGATCGAGGACCACCCAGAACAACCGCCATTGTTGAATTATGAAGACCTTGTCGCGGATGGCAAGCATACCTTCGTGGATAGGGGGCGTCAAATCTTCAGCGCCAACATCGACCCACTCTGCAGGGTCACTTTGGCCTGAGGGAGTCTGCGTTGCGTCCACACTCGTGTTGCCAAAGTAATTGCTTGCTCTGGCACACTGCGGAAAGTGACGCCCAAGTTGCGCTGGTGATGGGAATACCATCTCACACGAAGGACACGTTACCGTCTTCGATTCTGGTGCATCCTCGTCTGTTGGTGGTTGAGCGTTTGCGGTGCGCGTGCAACTTGCTGCGTGAGCAGTGAGTGCCTCGACAGAATCGAAGCATTCTGTACACGACGGGCACAACAGACCGCTCAGACTTTGCGAGCTCATTGTGCAGCCGCGGGCACAAGCTGTTTCAGACGAATTTGTGTTTCATGGCGAAATCGTCTCGAGAATGGTATTGGAGCCGATAAATCCACAAGTCGAAGAGTGGGGCCACAGTGGTGCTAAGCCTCAGCCTGTTGGCTCGTCGCACGCACGTATTGCTCAGCACGAACGATCCCTGGACGAACAATGTCGACCAATGTTGCCACGCGAATATTTTGCTGTTCTCTTTGTTGGCAAGCGGTTCTCCATCACCCCAGCCGCTCTCTTGTTATACAATCACCTCACAAAGCAACAACTCTACCTCCTCTTACTATAATACTCGCTTTTGCAGTCGGCGTCGTCACAACAAAGCAGAACCCTTCCACCCAACTTCACCGACATCGCCATCGCACGTCACCAACCAACAGCCACAATACCTCCCACACAAACTCCTCCTGTCATTGTTACACTCCTGCACTTCCCACTACGTTCGTGGGTCATACAATTAAATTTACAAGTCGTTGGTTGCTGCCTGACTGACTGACTGCTGCACTTCCCACTTCGTCCTCGATGCCCGATGCCGCTGTCGAACGCAGTCCGATAACAGTCAACGCCGACGAACGACGAACGACGAACGACGAACGACGAACGACGAACGACGAACGACGAACGACGAACGACGAACGACGAA
>ENA-OWNT01002752-OWNT01002752.1-seawater-metagenome-genome-assembly--contig:-NODE-2752-length-17694-cov-3.595958_pt1 | contig 17694 bp, 16 predicted proteins | sample MGYA00238136_ERZ651165 | MGnify/ENA primary metagenome ERZ651165 (study PRJEB26861, sample SAMN08777766) | seawater metagenome | isolation source: coastal seawater | place: USA: Florida | collected...
GATGTCGGGGTCGTCTTCCTCCCTCGCTCGCCGGTTCTGACGCCGCTGCCACAACGCTGCTCCGACCATGCAGCACCTGACCCACCCCGGTGCTCAGGATGACCACCGCGCTCATGGCCGCGAACAGGCCGCCCGAGAGCAGGGGGTTGGTGGGGGCGATGGCGATGACGATGGAGGTGAGGAAGATGACGCCGAGGAAGGCCACCGTGGCGACCACCAGCAGCCCGACCTGGGCGCCTCGGAGCCACCGCTCCTCCTCGACGGCCGCGATGAGCTCGGCGTCGGTGGGTTCGACCATCCACGGCCTCCGAGGTGCAACAGGGGATTGCTGCGGTGCCTTGTCGCACCAGGTAGCCCGGTCACGCCCTGGCGGGTCACGCAGGTACAGGAGGTCGAAATGCGTGGTGCCGCTCTGTGGATGCTGCTGGCTGCTTGCGCTGGTGGGGCTGACGACGACAAGACGACGACGGTGCCGGCCGATGGCCTGACCTCGTCGACGACGACCTCGACGCCCCCGACCGACCCCGACCCCGTCGACACGGGCCGAACGAGCACGATGGAACCGCTCGGGGACACGTCGGTCCTGGCGCTGCCGCCGCCGGGCACGGTGGCCAACGGGCGCTTCTCGACGGCCGACACCTGCGCCGAGTGCCACGACCACAGCCCGAGCTCGTCGGCCATGGAGGACGAAGCGGGGCGCCCCGTTGCGCCCTATGACCTGTGGCAGGGCAGCATGATGGCCAACAGCGCCCGCGACCCCCTCTGGCGGGCGCAGGTGGCCGCCGAGGTCGCCGCGACCCCCGCAGCCGCGGCCGCCATCGAGGCCAAGTGCCTGCGCTGCCACGCTCCCATGGCTGCCGAGGACGCCGCCCTGCAGGGCCTGCCCTCGCTGGGCTTCGATGACCTGCGAGCCGACACCGAGGGTGGGGACCTGGCCCGGGACGGGGTGAGCTGCACGCTCTGCCATCAGATCGAGCCCGACGGACTCGGGGACGAGACGAGCTTCGCGGGGGGCTTCGCAACCGCCGGAGCGGGCCGTATCTACGGCCCCCACGACCAACCCTTCTCCCACCCGATGGAGATGCACTCGGGGTTCACCCCGGTGGCGGCGGACCACACGACCTCGTCGACGCTGTGCGCCACGTGCCACACCCTCACGACCCATGCGCTCGATGGCGACGGCATCGCGACGGGGGGCACGGTGCTGGAGCAGGCGCCGTTCCTGGAGTGGGAGCTGTCCTCGCTGTCGCCCGACACGAGCTGTCAGGACTGCCACTTGCCCACGACCAGCGAGGACGGTGTGCCCATCGTCACCTCCATCGCGCACAATCCTGGAGGCATGGACTTCCCGCCCGTGACGCCGCGCAGCCCCTACGGTCGGCATGTGTTGGTGGGGGGCAACACGCTGGTGCCCGCGCTGCTCCGTGACCATCGCGACGTGCTCCAGCCTCTGGCCAGCGATGCGGCCCTCGAGGCGACCATCGCGGCGGCCCGCGAACAGCTCGGCCACCGCACGGCCACCCTGGCCATCGACCCGCCGCAGCTCGTGGACGGTGTCCTGAGCTTCGACGTCCGCATCGGGGTGCTCACCGGTCACAAGCTACCCACCGGCATTCCCGTCCGCCGGGTGTGGCTGGCCACGACCATTCGGGACGCGAACGGTGCCGCGGTCTTCGCCTCGGGTGGGTGGGACGACGCGGGGCGGCTCGTCGATTCCGAAGGGCAGCCCTACGTCAGCGAGTCGGCCGGCGGGCCCCTCCGGGCCCACGTGGACCGCGTCGAACGGGTGGACGACGTGCCGGTGTACGAGGCGGTCCTCGCGGATGCAGACGGGGCGCCGACGTTCACGCTGCTGCGAGGGGAGGGGTGGGCGAAGGACAACCGGCTGCTCCCCGCGGGCATGGTGCTGAGCGAGGCCGAGCAGGTCGGGGTCGGCCCGGTCGGGGTGGAAGGGGACGCCGACTTCCTCGGCGGGGGCGATGTGGTGCACTTCGCCGTCCCGCTCGACGGCGTCGCGACCCCGCTCGAGGTGACCGTGCAAGCCGTGTATCAGCCGTTGTCTGCTCGGTGGGCGGCGGAGCTGTCGGCCACCGGCACGCCCGAGGCGGCAGCCCTCGACGTGATGCTGGCGACCGCCGAGCGGGGGCCCGAGGTGATGGCCACCGCCACCGCGTCGACCCCCTGAGGAAACGGCCTGGCGTAGGCTGACTCCATGGACGTCACCCCTTTCGCGGGCAGCCGCGCCGCCCACGCCTGGCTGTGGTTTCGCTTCGTGCTCTTCTTCGGCATGCACGCTGCCGTGCTGGCGGCGATGGTCCTCGTGCCGCCGACCACGCCGATGGTGGCGTTGTTCGGGCTGTCCTACGCGCTACGCTTGGTCGGCATCACCGTCGGCTACCACCGGTACTTCGCCCACAAGGCCTTCCGCACCAGCCGTCCGGTGCAGCTGCTCCTCGCCATCCTGGCGCAGTCCGCCAACCAGAACGGGGTGCTCTGGTGGGCCGCCCGGCACCGCCACCATCACGCCCGCAGCGACCAGCCGGAGGATGTGCACAGCCCCGTCCAGCACGGCTTCCTTCGGGCCCACCTCACCTGGTTCATGTACCCGGAGGCTTGGCCCGTCGACGACAACTACGTGCGTGACTGGCTCAAGGTGCCCGAGCTGGTGCTTCTCCAGAAGCTGCCCTTCCTGCCGACGCTCACCCTCGCCCTCGTGTTGCTGGGCACCCTGGGCTGGCCGGGCCTCCTCTGGGGCCACGTCGTGCCCACCGTGGCGCTGCTGCACGCTACGTTCTCGGTCAACTCCCTGACCCATATGTCGGGTAGTCAGCCCCACGACACGGGGGATGCCTCCCGCAACCACCCGCTCATCGCCGCCCTGACCTTCGGCGAAGGCTGGCACAACAACCATCACCATCGACCTCGTCGGGCCCGCTTCGGGGAGGTCTGGTGGCAGGTAGACGTGGGGTACGGCGTGATCTGGGTCCTGGAGAGGCTGGGGCTGGTCTGGGACGTGCAGCGGTAGGGGCCTGCGTTAGCAGGGGCGGCTGGAGGTCGTGTTGATCGAGGTCGTAGCACCGGAGCAGATCGTGGTGGGGCAGCCCTTCGAGGTGACCTACACGGCAGACAAGCGCGTCGCGGGGCGGTTTCGGCTCACCGATGGCAAGGACCTGGTGACCTTCACGCTGACCGAGATGGGCGACGGCGGGCCGGTGAAGTCCCCCCAGACGGGCACCCACCACCGGGTGCGGGGGCGTGAGGGCCGCTTCCTGATCAGCGACTGGGGCGCTCCCGAGGTCGGAAGCGAGCTGGTTCTCCGCTTCGAAGGCGTGAAGCGGTGGCTGAAGGTCGTGGCCGCGGAAGGCTGACTACGCTTCGGAGAGTCCGCCACCGGCGTCGTCGGCGAGGCTGATCCCGCCGGCGTTGCTGGCGGGGTCCACCATGGACAAGCGCCCGTCGGTGACGCCCGATGCTCGGAGGCCCCGCGTGGCGGCGGCCCGGAGGCGCTCGGCGACGGATGCGTCGGCGTGGGTGGCAGCCTCGCGCAGATGCTCGGCGTGGTCGGCGGTGGCGCGCTCGTCGATGGCATCGAGGACCGACCGGCGCAGCGTGCGGGACAGCTCCCCGCTGGCCACACAGTCGGCCATGACGCCGACGTCGCCTTCCATGGGCCAGCGAAGGAGCAGGGGTGCCACCACGGTGGCCACGGCGTGATGGTCGGCACGCTCGGCCCGGGGCCACCAGTCGCGCCAGGCGGCGGCGAGCCCCGGGTGGTGGCGGTCCACGGAGGCCCGGGCGGCCCACTGCCATCGGGCGGAGCGCTCCTGGGCCAGGATCAGTGCGACGGCCCGCTGCGCGTCGGCGTCGATGAGAGTCTCGAGGGCCTGATCGAGCAGCGTGTTCGGCACGGCGCCAGAGGCCAGGAGTGGCGGGAGGGCGTGACTGGAGCCGTGGGCCAGGGCGGCCCGTGCTCGCAATGGGCCAGGCTCCGCAGGGTCGGCCGCCAGGGGCTCCCCCGACCGCTCGGTGAGGGCGTCGACCACGGCGGCCAGGGCCGCGGCACCTCGCTGGACCCCGTCTGCGTCCGGATCCTTGGCCCACACGAGCTCGATGAAGCCCTGCTCGGTGACCAGGTAGGCCTCGCCTCGTGCCCGGCGCAGCGTGTCACGGACGGAGGCCGGGAGCAGCTGCGGCGGGGTCTCGTCCCAGTCCACCGAGAAGTGCTCGTCGAAGGCTTCGTCACCGGTGGGCTCGGTCGCGGGGCGGGCCTCCAAGTGCCAGCCGAGGACCGGGGCGTCGAGGCGGAGGGCCACGCGCCCCTCGACGGTGCGGTAGAGATGGGCGGGGCGACCCCCTACCAGGCCCTGCCAGTTCCCTCCGTCGGTGCGAAAGCCCAGCTCGTAGGCCAGGAGGCCGAGGGGGGCGTCCGGCGCGGTCCGGCCGAGCTCATGGGCACGCAGGCCAGCCACCAGTACTCCGAAGCCGATGGCCACGGCGGCGACCTCGAGCAGCGCCATGCCACCTCCCGAGGAGGTTGTACCGCGGCGCTACTGGTCGGCGCAGCAACGGAAGCCGGTGCTGTAGTCGTGGTAGTCGAACGTGTGCCGGGTGGTGCGGTAGTTGCAGCCGGTGCCGTTGATCACCGCGTCGACATAGAAGCCGCCGCGGAACACGCCGGAGGGGTCGGCCACCCACTCGTGCAGGTTGCCGTGCATGTCGAAGACACCGTCGTCGGTGACGCACTCGGCGAACGCTCCGGAGGCCGCGAGGCTGTCCGGAAGCTGGTTGAGCCGGGGGTCGTTCATCTCCGTGCTGTTCCACTGGGCGTTGCTGCCGAACAGGTCGACGATGGGGTGCCCGCCGTAGGTGTCGTTGCAGGCATCGGCATCGTAGGCGTCGCCATAGGGGTAGGTGTTCCCGCTGGCGCCTTCGCAGGCCCGCAGCCACTCGTCGCTGTCGCACAGGCGCTTCCCGGCAGCTTCGCACGCGTCCTGGGCGACCTCGCCGCTGATGTAGCCCTGGGGGACCATGCCCGCAGCGTTCGCCGCGACGCCGCCCGTGGGCACGGTGAAGGGGTCCTGCCCGACCAGGTGTGCCTCGTACCGGTCGATGCAGTAGTCCTCGATGGCGACCATGTCGGCGGGGCAAGGGCCCGTCGCGGAGCCGGTGTCTACGGGCGTGCTGTCCACCGGGCTGTCCTCGGTGTCGTCGTCAGCGGTGTCCTCGGTGGTGTCGGTGCGGCCCGTGTCCAGCGGCGAGGTCGGATCCGTGGGGAGCTCGTCGGCCTCGAAGGTCACGGTCAGCTCGTAGGGGCCGGCGTACTCGGTGCCGCTGGACCCGCGCCAGGTGTCGACCACCACGAACACGAAGCCCGCGTCGACCTCGGCGGAGGCCGTGGCGTGGCCTCGACCGAGGCAGGTGTCCGGGGTGGGCTCCGTGAGGAGGTAGACGTCGACATCGACTCCGTCGCCGTCCTCTTCGTCGATCGAGGCGGTCAGCACGCCGGGCATCGCGAGGTCCACCACGTACCAGACCTCGGCGCCGCCGGCGTCGCTGGTGCCGCAGTCGTAGCGGTCGATGTGCTTCTCGACGCTGTCCCGGGTGTCGCCCTGGTCCACGAAGGGGAGGGTGTCGATCACCACCGGGTGACAGTGGGTGCCCTCGGCGCAGGCCACATCGTAGCCGGGCGGTGTGCGGCCCGTGTCGGCGATGGGGGAGGCCGGGCCGGACACCACGGGGCCACAGGCGACAGCGAGGAGCAGCAGCGAGGAGCGGGCGTGCATCGGGACCTCCAGGTTCGCAGGCCAGCTATGGGGGACCCGCTCACGGGGCGAGCAACACCGGGTGACACAAGGCGTGTCACCGGGGGCGGCAGGGGCAGGCACAGCGGTTAGGGGCCGGGCCATGGGCGAGCACCTCTACACGTACGACGACCCCCCCAACGAGCGGCACCTCGATCAGATCGTGGGTTGGCTGGAGCGCGACGGTGTCGTGGCCCTGCCCACGGGCACCAACTGGGCCTTCGCTGCGAGCGCCACCTCCAAGAAGGCCGAGAAGCGTCTTCGGCGCCTGAAGCCGGAGCACCCGAAGGACCGCCCCTTCGCCCTGCTGTGCAGCGACATCGCCATGGCTGCCTCGATGACCTACGTCGATGGCGCGGCCTACCGGCGACTGCGCCGGCTGTGGCCCGGACCCTACACGGTGCTCCTGAAGGCCAACCACGAGCTGCCGCGGGTCCTGCGCACCAAGCGCGCGGTGGTGGGCGTGCGCATCCCCGAGGAAGCCCTGGTTCGCACCATCGTGGAGCGTCTCGGCGGCCCCCTCATGGTCTCCACCATCCCGGACGGTCCCAGCGGCCCCTACCGCATGGGCTACGAGGTCCAGGAGGCGCTGTCCCACGGGGTCGACCTCGTGGTCGACCTGGGCACCGAGCTGCCCGGAACGGAGACGACGGTCCTCTCCATGCTCGACGGCTTGGTCGAGGTGGTGCGCGAAGGAGCGGGGCCGATCGACGCCCTTTGAGCTCACGGAAGCGCGTGGTTCTTCCTTGGGGTACGCTCCCTGCCCAGGACGGAGGACGCGATGCGCTGGACGTGGATGCTCGGGTTGATGGCCGTGACGGCCTGCGGTGGCGACAAGGAAGACGACGAGAAGGCAGGTAGCGACGACCCTGCTGCGCACCTCAGCGGCAACGAGAGCCTCGCCGCCCTCGGTGACGAAGATGCCTGCGCGCTGATCGACGGGATCCAGTACCGGCTCTACGAAGACCCCGAGACCTACTGCTATGGGCAGGCCAAGCTGGCCAACATCGGCGGCGCCTTCGACCAGGCGACCTGCGAAGACTTCGTAGACACCTGCGAGCAGCTGATCTCCACCTTCGGCAGCTTGCCGGTGTCGGCCTGTGACTTCGGGCCGCAGCTCTCCGTCAGCGACAGCTGCCCCGACAATGTCACGGTCGACGACTTCTTCGACTGCACCGTGGGGCAGCAGCTCGAGGTGTTCGCCTACTACGCCCAGGGCGGCTGCGACACCGCGATGGACCCGACCCAGGCCCCCGAGATCGACGCAGAGTGCACCGAAATCCAGGCCTGCATCCCCACCTTCAGCACCACCGAGTACTGACGTGGGCGAGCTACGCAAGCAGGTGGTCGTGGCGGCATCGCCCGCGGAAGTGTGGGCACGGTGGACCACGCCGGAGGGGCTGACCAGCTGGCTGGTGCCTCAGGCGCGGGTGGAGCTGCGCCTCGGTGGGCCCTTCGAGCTGCTCTTCGACCTGTCCCAGCCCGAGGGCAAGCAGGGCAGCGAAGGGTGCACCGTGTTGGCCTTCTTGCCGGAGCGGATGCTGTCGTTCACCTGGAACGCGCCGCCTTCGCTGCCTACCCGCGACGCGGAACCCACCTACGTCGTGGTGGAGCTGATGGCGGTGGAGGGGGGGACCTCGGTCACCCTCACCCATGGCGGCTGGCCCGCGGAGGCCGAGAGCGACGAGGGGTCGGGCTGGGCCCAGACCCTGGCCTACTTCGAGCGGGCCTGGGGCGTCGTCACCGACCGGTTGGGGCAGGCGCTGGGCGTCTTGTCGCCGCCGGCGGTGCAGGGGCTCGGCGGTGCCTTCCTCTACGCGGCCGACCCTGCCGCGTTGGCAGCATGGTACGCCGAGCACCTCGGGGTGAAGACCCAGGCGTGGGGCCCGGCCCATGGCGTCGAGTGGCCGTCGGCGGACCGGGTGCCCGCGGGGCGGCCGGCGTCCACCACGCTGGCCTTCATGGCCTGGGAGGGCGAGCTTCCCGCGGAGCGCACGGGCCGCATCAACCTGCGCGTCGCCGACCTCGATGCCGTGGAGGCCACTCTCGCGGCGGCAGGGGTCGTGGTGGAGAACCGCATGGAAGACTACGGCCGCTTCCTCCAGGTGCGCGACCCCGAGGGGAACCTCCTCGAGCTGTGGGAGCCCGCTGCCTCATAGGTCAGCGGGGGCCAGGAGCACCCGCCGGACGTCGACGCCGTCCCGGCGCGCCCGGCGGACCTGGTCGAGATGATCCGCGACGGACACGGCCGGCGCACGGAGGCCCACCTCCGTCAGCACGGTTGGTCGGCCGGCGTGGCTGGACATGAGTATGTCATACATGCCGGCGGGAAACGCTTCTCGACCCTCCGGATCCAGGTGGTGGGGTGGTACGGGTCGGACCGTCGACGGAACGTTGGCGACCTCCGGAATCTGCTGGCTGCGGAGGACGCGCCGGGTGCGGTAGGCCACGCCGAGGAAGTCGATGGGGGTGGCGATGGTCTCCATGTCGCCCGGAGCCACGAAGGGGATGGGCCCCTGCACGGGCAGGCGGCCCACGTGGCGGTAGCGACGGACGGCCTCGTCGGGGTAGCCGAGGCCCGCCAAGGGATCGAGGAACCAGCGATTCACCCGTTGATCGTGGCGCACCGTGGCCACGGCGTCGGCTTCGGAGTCGGACGCGGGGGTGCCGGGCACCAGGTGCAGGCTGATGCCCACGCGTGCGCTGGGCCTTTCTGTGCGTAGCAGCTCTGCGACCCGCCCGTGGGCCAGGAGAACATGATGTGCGGCAGCCAGGAACGGATCGGTGGCGATGGCGCGTGAGGCCCGCGGGACCTCGCCCAGGCGGTCAGCGAACGGCGGGGCGTGGTGGGTGAGCCACGTGTGGACGCGGTCGCCTACGAGCCGAAGGGCCTGGCTTGCGCGGTCGACGAAGGCCGGAACTGCCTCGCGATGGTGCCAGTGGGACAGCGAGGGGGCGTCGTGCCCCGCGAGGCAGACCCACGGGGTAGCGCCGCGGTCCAGGATGTCGTCCACCGCACGATCGACGGAGAGAGGGCTGGACCACGGGAGGTGAAGGAGGGCCACCGGGGCCGTGGGCCCGTGGGGCTCGAGCACGTGGACGCCGAGGGGGAGGTCGGTAGACAGGGAGGACTCCAGGCTGTGTCCACCATGGGGCATGGACGCAGGGGCGGCAAGCGTGAGGTAGGTTGCGACGACCCACGGGGGAAGACGAATGGGGGACTCGCTCGCTGGCCTTCCGAGTGCGCGCGCCGTGCTCGGGAGCATCGCCACCCTGCATCGTGTGTTCGGGCTCGCGCGCCTCGGCGACGCCGAGCTCGAGGAGCGGTGGACCACGCTGTGCCGTGGGTCGGGGGTCGACCCCATCTTCGGGCCTACGGATGGGGACGAGGGGGAGGTCGAGGCCTTCGCCCAGGCGCTGCCCAAGCTGCGGGAGGCGGCGGCCAAGCGGGCCAAGAAGACCTCCGAGAAGGCGGTGGCCGGGCTCCTCAACGTGTGCGGCTACGACGACATCGAGTCGCTCGACGACGACGAGAAAGCGGCGGTCGAGTTCGTGCGCTGGGCGGGGAAGGGGCAACCCACCTGGGACCCTGCGGAGCTGCCGCGGCTGCGGTTGCTCGAGCTGCACGACAACGGCCTCGATGATGCCTTCTTCGAGTCCTTCTCCCTCGAGGACTCGTCGCAGCTCCTGGTGGTGACGCTCCACGGGAACCGGCTGGAGAAGCTACCTCCTCTGTCCTCTTCCGTGAAGTATGTGAGTCTTCGAAACCCCGTGCTGCAGCGAAAGGCCAAGGCCGCCATCAAGCCCGTGACGGCCGGCCCGGAGGCCGAGGTCAAGCTGGCCGGGCAGATGCTGCAGGGCGCGGCCGTGATGCAGCTCATGGTCACGGGGGCGGCGCTGATGTGGGCGCTGAGCCTGTTCGTCTACAGCTTCGGCCTCTGTTGTCCCTTCCTCGCACTGCCGATCTTCCCGATCGTCGCGGCGGTCATCGACCTGTCTACGGGCACCAAGCTCGCCTCGGGCCAGCGGGTGCCTGGGGCCCACAACCCGCCGTCGGTTTCGTTCACCTTGTCGGTGTTCACACTCATCGGGCTCAACTTCATGCTGTTGCTCTTCCCCTTGGCCCTCATCCCTGTGGTGCTCGAGTTCCTGGCCTTGAGCAAGCTGGGGCGGAAGGACGTGCGGGCGTACCTCGCCGGGCAGGACGTCATCGAGGCCGACGACCATGTCGTGAAGGAGCTGGCGGACGCTGGGGTCGACGAGCTGTAGTCACCCGTACCTGTCTTCGAAGAAGACGGTGTCGCGGAGCTTCGGCAGGATGCGGTCGTCGAGGATGTGTGCGGGTGCTCCGCCTGGGCGGAGCCCGTCGAGGGGGAGCGGGGGCATGGCGAGCATCTGGTCCAGCACGTCCTCGAAGGAGAAGCGAGGGCGCAGCGCGACGTACTGGACATAGCGGGCCATCCAGCGGAGCGAGACCCCCAAGTGGGTGTAGGTGATCTCGCGTCGAACGCGCTCGGCTCTCCGGCCCATACGCCCGCCGACGAGGCAGGCCATCGGGGTCTTGTCGGTCTGGAGGAGGCGCCGCATCTCTTCCACCGGGTTGGGCGCCGAGCTCCCCTGAAGGGAGCCGCCGCGGAGGTCGGCCCACAGGGCGATGGGCCAGCGCCGTACGTGGCGCCCGACCACACGGGCGATGTTGGGCTCGGCCTCGGGGTGGGGCGCGGGAGCCCTCCGATTGGGGCCGCAGGTAGGCACCTCGGTGCGCGCGATGGCGACGAAGCCCACGATGGGATCGGCCTGCTGGCCGACGGCGGCCATCACCTTCTGACGCCACAGGAAGGCCGTCTTCGGGTTGATGCCGATCCGCCGCGCGAGGCCTTTCGACGAGGGCGGGTCGTCGGACAGGAGGTAGGCCACGATCTGCACCACGACCCACAGCTCGAGCTTGGTGTGGTGGAGGAAGGTGCCGGCCGTGACGGACCGGCGCTGGCCGGGGTGACGGGAGCAGCCGAACAGGCGGGGACGCTGCTTGGACTGCCACAGGGGACGGCGACATCGCTGGCAGCGGGGGACCCCTCGATGGTCGCCCCATCGCTTGGACGCGAGGCGACGGGCGATGGCGGCCTCGGTGAACCACTCGTCTTCCAGGGGAAACCGGACTTCGTCGAAGGGGTGTTCGGACATGGTGTCGCTCCTCCCGGCAGAGGAGGCCTGTGTAGCCACGAATCCCGAGCCGTACAGGGACGTCGGGCCCAGGATTTCGCCTGTCCTCGCTGAGGTCGACTGGGTGGGGATCGTAGCGGGGGGGATGTCGGCGAACCGAGGGGGCGTCGACGGTGGGGTTGGGGGGTGGCGGGGCGGGGAGCGGTGGGGCCGCCCAGCAGTCGTCACTCACGTTTCCTGGGCAGCCCTACATCTGCCCCGCTCCCGGGGCCCCCAACCTCCCCCGAAGCGAACCTCCAACCCACACCTTCGTCAACAACACAGATAATCACCGTCAAACGCTGGAAATGTCGCCATGGAATCCCCGTCTCCCCCGCGCTACGTGACGCCTCCCACTCGCGGAGGACCTCGTGCACGTCGGCATCCTTTCCACCGGAACCTATGTTCCGTCCACCTTCGAGACCTCCGACCAGATCGCCGACGCCACCGGCATTCCCGAGCCCGTCATCCGGGAGAAGTTCGGCATCGTGCGGAAGCCGGTGCCCGGGCCCGACGACCATCCCTGCGAGATGGGCGCCCGTGCGGCCCGCGCGGCCTTGGTCAGCGCCGATGTCGACCCGCTGGAGGTCGATGTCGTGCTCTCCATCAGCGAGGAGTACAAGGAGCACCCGCTGATGGTGTCCGGCATCAAGATCCAGCAGCTCGTGGGCGCCAAGAATGCGTGGGCCGTGGACGTGGCCCAGCGCTGCTGTACGACCATCGCCGCCCTGCAGCTCGCCAAGGGGTTGATGGCGAGCGACGACCGCGTGCGCACGGTCCTGCTCGCGGGGGGCTACCGAAACGGCGACCTCATCGACTACCGCAACCCGCGCGTGAGCTTCATGTACTCGCTGGCTGCGGCCGGGGGCGCGCTCCTGTTGCGTCGAGACCACGCGGAGAACGTGGTGCTGTCTACCTCGCTGATCTCCGATGGCGACTTCGCCGACGACGTGCACGTGCATGCGGGCGGCACGGTGTGCCCGGTCGCCGCCGACCACGTGGGCACGGGGGCGACGATGCTGGACGTGACGGACGTGGACGCCATGAAGGCCCGCCTCCGCGAGCGGAGCCACCCCAACTTCATGCACGTCATTCGCGATGCGGCCGACCGCGCGGGCTTCGATGCGGTCGACTACCTCGGCTTGCTCCACATGAAGCGGTCCGCCCATCGCGCCGTGCTCGGCGAGCTGGGCCTCGGGGAGGACGCCGCGGTCTACCTCGAGGAGTACGGGCACATGGGTCAGCTCGACCCGATCTTCTGTCTGGAGCTCGGGGCCCGTCGAGGGCTCCTTCGGCCAGGACACCGGGTGGTACTGGCTAGTGCCGGCGTCTCCTACGCTTGGGGCGCAGCGGCCCTGCAGTGGGGCGCTGTGTAGCGGTACCATCGGTGGCCACATCGGAGGCCACCATGACTCAGCCCAACCATCTGCCGGGCGTTCGCTCCCACCACGTCGCGACGCCCCGCCTGGGTGTCCATCTCCTCGAGGCCGGCGATGCCGACGGGGAGGTGGTGCTGTTCGTGCACGGGAATGCCTCGTCGAGCACGTTCTGGGAGGAGGTGATGGTGGGCCTGCCGTCCGGCTACCGGGCGCTGGCGCCCGACCTCCGCGGCTACGGCGACACCGATGACGTCACGGTCGACGCTACCCGTGGCGTGGGGGACTGGGTGGACGACCTGCTGGGGCTGATGGACGCTCTCGGTGTGGCGTCCTTCCACATGGTGGGCCACTCCCTCGGTGGCGCCGTGGCCTACGGCGTCGTGGCGGCGCGGCCCTCCGCCGTCCGCTCGGTGACCCTCGCGGCTCCGGGCTCCCCGTACGGCTTCGGTGGCACCCGCGCCGATGGCACGCCATGCCACCCCGATGGGGCGGGCTCGGGGGCCGGCTCGGTGAACCCGGAGTTCGTGCGGCGGATCGGCATCGCGGATCGCACCGAGGACGACCCCCAGGCCTCTCCTCGGGTGGTGATGAACAGCTTCTACTGGAAGCCCCCGTTCCGCGCAGGACGGGAGGAGGACCTCCTCACGGGCCTGCTGTCCGAGAAGACCGGCGACGACCGCTTCCCGGGCGACGCCGTGCCCTCGCCGCACTGGCCCGGCACGGCTCCGGGGTCCTTCGGCCCGGTGAATGCCATCAGCGCACGCTGGTCGGTGGGGCTGGCGGCCTCCTTCCTGGCCGCCGACCCCAAGCCCCCGGTGTTGTGGGTGCGCGGTGACAGCGACCAGATCGTGTCCGATCAGTCCTTCTTCGATCTGGCCGTGCTGGGGGGCATGGGCCTGGTGCCTGGGTACCCGGGCGCCGAGGTGTTCCCGCCTCAGCCCATGGTGAGCCAGACACGCGACGTACTGTCGGCCTACGCGGCCGATGGTGGGAGCTACCGCGAGGTGGTGCTGGAGGACACGGGCCACACGCCCTTCATCGAGCGCCCCGCCGCCTTCGGCGAGGCCTTCCATGCGCACCTCGCGGCGAGCTAGCTCCGCGGGCTCCGCCGGCCAGGCCGATGCCCCCGGCGCCCGCGGCTCTTCCTCTTCTTGGGTGCGGGTGCGCGCCGACGCTGCGCGCCGAGCGGCCCGGGGTTGGTGACCTCGGGCGGCAGCCCGATCCGATCGCCGGCCACCTGGATGCGCTCCCCGATGAGCGACTCGATGTCGCGCAGATACTCGATCTCGGACTCGTCGCAGAAGGCCAGCGCCATCCCGGAGGTGCCCGCCCGGGCCGTTCGCCCGATGCGGTGCACATAGCTCTCGGGGATGTTCGGCAGGTCGTAGTTGATGACGTGGGTGATGCCCTCGACATCGATGCCGCGGGCAGCGATATCGGTGGCGACCAGCATCTGCACGGTGCCGTCGCGGAAGCCGTTCAGCGCGCGCTCCCGTGCGTTCTGGCTCTTGTTGCCGTGGATGGCCGCGGCCTCGATGCCTCGCTTCTTGAGACGCTCGACGATGCGGTTGGCGGCGTGCTTGGTGCGCATGAACACCAGCGCACGCTTCACGCGCGGGTCGTTCGCGAGCTGCTCGAGCAGTTCCTTCTTGCCGGCCTTGTCGACGAAGATCAGGCGCTGGGTGATGCCCTCGGCGGTGCTCGACTCGCGCGAGACCTCGACCTTCTTGGGGTCGGTGAGGATGGTGGCGGCGAGGTCGACGATGTCGGGGGGCATGGTGGCGGAGAAGAAGAGGTTGTGCCGCTTCTCCGGCAGCCGCTCCAGCACGCGCCGCACGTCGGGAAGGAAGCCCATGTCGAGCATCCGGTCGGCTTCGTCGAGCACGAAGGCCTCGATGGCGTCGAGGGCGACGTGGCCCTGACCGATGAGGTCGAGGAGCCGACCGGGACAGGCGACGAGCACGTCGACCCCGGAGGCCATGGCGTCGACCTGCTTCTTCTGGCCGACGCCGCCGATGATGCAGGTGGTGCGTAGGTCGAGGTGACGCCCATAGTCCCGGAAGCTGTCGTGCACCTGCAGGGCCAGCTCCCGCGTGGGGGTGAGCACCAGGACACGAGGCTGCTTCCGCGTGCGACGACGGTCGGCTTCGACCAGTCGATGCAGCAAGGGCAGCGCAAAGGCAGCGGTCTTGCCGGTGCCGGTGCGTGCACAGCCCAGCAGGTCGCGCCCTTCCACGAGGGAGGGGATGGCTTCTTGCTGGATGGGGGTGGGAGAGGAGTAGCCGAGGTCGGCCACCGCGCGGACCAGGGGCTCCATCAGCCCGAGGTCGGAGAAGGTAGACATGGCCGGCTGGTAACGGGTGACCCGCGTGGGCGCTGCCCGTCGATGAGTCGCTGCGGTAGACTCCGCGGCGGAGGGGCTATGCAGTGGAGAGCCATGTGGTGGGCCGCGCTCGTGCTGGGCGCGTGCGGGCCGAAGCTGGTGGAAGAGCCCCCCACCGAGCTCGACCCCCTCGACGATGACGAGGGCGAGGACGAGAACGACGGTCCGAACCTCGAGGACCTCACGCCCACCACCGAGCCCCTCCCAGAAGGCGCTCAGGTCCCTTGGGTGGGCCTGGTGAGCCCCGGCATCGCCGGCGAGACCAACTCGGTGGTGGTGAGCCAGGTGGTGCCTGGCAACCGCATCTTCCTGCTCCTGGCGCCCACGGGCGGGAGCTTCACCACGCCCGACTGCGGCATGACGCTGGACCTGGCCGACCCCCAGCTGCTGGGCATCGTCGAGGGCGACAGCTCGGGCCTGGCTCAGTTCAGCTTCGAGGTCGACCTGACCGACGCGGAGCGCGACCTCGTGTTCCAGGCGGTCGACCTGGAGTCCTGCGTGGTGAGCGCCCCGCTGCCCACCTGGTTCAAGGACCCCGGCCCGGATCCGGGCACCACGGGCGGCACCACCACCACGCCAGGGACGACGCCAGGCACCACCACCCCCGGCACGACCCCAGGCACGACCACGCCCTCCGGCCCGCCCACGGTCTGCTACCCAGGGGACCGCGGTGCCTACGACGTCTGCGTCCGCCTCGACCCGGCCGGCACCCAAGGCGGCGACTACGCCTACCCCTCGTCCACGTCGTCCAACTACGGCGCGCCCACGCACTACCTGCGCCTGGCCGACATCCCCGCCTCGGTGAAGGTGGCCCCGAACTTCCAGCGCGACGAGCTCGCGCAGGAGTGGAAGGGCGACTGGGGCGTGGTGCAGGTCCACGCGGTGGAGCGCCTGCAAGACCTCCGCGATGCCGTGGGGGTGTTGGTGGTCAACAGCGGCTACCGCTCGCCGGACTACAACGCCTCCGTGGGCGGGGCGACCTTCTCCCGCCACATGTACGGGGACGCCTTCGACCTCGCCCCCTCGAGCGTGTCGCTGTCCCAGCTGGAGAGCGAGTGCTACGCCCACGGCGCGGGCTTCGTGAGCGTGTACACGTCCCATGTCCACTGCGACTGGCGCAACGACAGCCAGGAGCCCGAGTTCTTCGGGGGCTTCCCTCCGCCGCAGCAGGTCATGAACGCTGCCTCACCGCCGCGAGCAGGCATGGGGTGGCGGGGCGGCCGCCTCGTGGCCGACGCCACGGGCTTCGACTGCGGGGAGCCCCTTCGCGAGTGGACCGCCTACGACGCCGACGGGGAGGTCCTGGCCCAGGCCACCGGGGCAGACTTCGAGCCGCCGGCCGGTGCCGTCGAGGTCGACGTGCTGGTGGGCCGGGTGGTCCGTGAGACCCTGCAGCTGCCCGAGTAGGAAGCTCGCGCGGCGGCGCGCTGTAGTAGGCTGGGCCCGCAGTCGGGGGTGTGGATGCTGATCGTGGTGATGTGGCTGATGGGGTGTGGCGCGTCCGAGCCCGAGAAGCCGCCGATGTCGTCGACGGAGCTCAAGGGGCACATGCAGGGCCACCTGCGAGACGTCGACGCGATCCGCAAGGCCCTGGTCGTCACCGACCTCGAGGGGGCGAAGAAGGCGAACCGGGTCTTCCTCGACCACAAGGTCGCCTACGACCTTCCTGGCGACTGGGTCACCCACGTCGCTGCCATGGGGGATGCCGCTCTCGCCCTCGACGCCTCGGCGGATGTCGCCGCCGCCTCGACCCACGCGGCCGAGCTCGCCCATGCCTGTGGCGCCTGCCACGTGGCCGTCAATGCCGAGGTCCAGACGACCCGGCTCTCCCCTGGCGCCGATCACGCAGCCAAGGAGAGCCATCGCCTCGAGAAGCGATGGGATGCCCTGGTCTCTGGGCGTCGGGCGCCGCGGGCCGACGTGGCCGCTGCCCAGCTCACCGAGTGCGCCCTTTGCCACATGAATGGCGACCCGCTCCCCGAGGGCGGCCTCCGGTAGGGCGGCTCAGCGGCAGAGGTTCTGGAACCAGGCCACGGTGTCGCTGAGCTCGGCGGCGGCCATCAGATCGCCGTCGCCGTCGCCGTCGAGGTCGCCGATGTCCACGGCCACCGGGCCCGTGAAGCCCTCGCTCGACAGGTCGACCCCGTCGGCGAAGCGCCCACCGCCTTCGTTGTCGAACCAGCGGATACCGGCGCCCCGGTCGGCCACGACCACGTCGGGGTCGCCGTCGCCGTCGAGGTCACCCACCGCGACGCCGTAGGGCTCGAAGAGGTCGTCGGCGAGGGACACGGACGGCGCCCACTCGCCCTTGCCCAGGTTCTCGCTCCAGACCAGCGCCTCGTCGCTGGAGGCGGACCACACCAGGTCGGCATCGCCGTCGCCGTCGATGTCGCCGGCATCCATGGCGCGGGCAGAGCGCGCCCAGGTGGCGATGGGCCGAGGCGGCCCGAAGCTGCCACCCAGGTTCGGTAGCCAGTCCAGCGGGCGGTCGGTGGTGATGGAGGCCACGAGCACGTCGAGCAGGCCGTCGCCGTCGACGTCGACCGTGGTGACCTTGTTGGCGCCGTTCTGGGCGGGGGCGAGCACGGTGGGGGGCCCGAAGGCGGCGCCGTCGTTCTCGTGGGGCTGGTTGCGGTACAGCGTGACGGAGTCGCCGAACTCCGATGCCACGAGGAGGTCCGGGCGACCGTCGTCGTCGACGTCGGCTGCATGGATGCCGAGGGCGCCGTCTTCGCCGGTGGTGACGATCCGGGGCGCGGTGAAGGCGCCGTCGCCGTAGTTGCCGAGCCAGGCCACCGTGTCGTCGTTGCGGGAGGTGACGGCGAGGTCGAGGTCGCCGTCGCCGTCGGCGTCGAAGACCGCGAGGTCGGACACGCCGGAGAAGCCGTCGGCGATGAGCAGGGGCGCGCCGTAGCCGTCGCCCTCGTTG
>ENA-OWNT01002753-OWNT01002753.1-seawater-metagenome-genome-assembly--contig:-NODE-2753-length-17691-cov-4.591972_pt1 | contig 17691 bp, 10 predicted proteins | sample MGYA00238136_ERZ651165 | MGnify/ENA primary metagenome ERZ651165 (study PRJEB26861, sample SAMN08777766) | seawater metagenome | isolation source: coastal seawater | place: USA: Florida | collected...
GACACTGACGACACTGACGACACTGACGACACTGACGACACTGACGACACCGACGACACTGACGACACTGACACTGACGACACTGACGACACTGACGACACCGACGACACCGACGCCAACGACGACAACGACGACCACGGCAACGACAACGACAGCGATGTTGAGCAATGAATGCGTTGTCGCTGCTACAACGCCGCAACAACGCCGCACGTGCGTTGCTTTCGCGTGGCCAGCCAACGACACGCAGACACAACACCAGCGGAACGCCTACAGTAGTGCCATTGAAATTCACCATAAAGGGTTTGACAATATTTTTGTAATTCTTATGACTAACAATGGACGAACGAACGCACAAACGACGAACAAACCAACGATGACAACGACGAACGACAACGACGAACGAACGAACGATGAAGCGTTGCGTCGTCCTCTCCGCCGTTTGTTTGTTGCGCGCGTCGTTCGAGAGAGGTTGCTGATGCGGTGGCATGGTGTGAGCGGCGCACATAGCATTTCGATTCGAACACCTGCATGGAAAGCAGTTGGTAGTTTGATGCACGGGCGTGCAGAGGTCGGTTGGGTTAGTGGCGATTGCTCCATTGGCAGGTTGTCGGAGTTCAAGATTGAGCGGGAAGGTCCATGTTGAGTCACCGAGGGCAGTTGTCGAACTGACTGTGCAACTGCATTTGTGCGACAGCGTTGACGTGCGAACGAAAATAGGAGCGTGGAAATGAAAGATGTGAGCAAATTTTCGACGACGTGGAAACAGGTGTGGTAGCCGCCGCGTCGACGACGGGTTTGTCGCAGATACCTGCGCTGCACGCTTAAGGTCGATGTCGCAGGGAACGCACCAAACTTGCCCGAGGTGCCAGGTTGCGCTCGTTGACCCGCAAGACGCACCAAGGCGAGCATTCGACTTTGGTCGACATGTAGAATTTTGTGAAAGCTGCGTTGATGTTGTCAACAACGAGATCGCTGAAGGATCGTTGCATTGGTACGTGAGCCACGTAGATCCGCTGCACATTGGTTGGTCCTCCAATGCCTCGTTGGTGCGCCCATCCCCGAAGCCCACCGAACCCCGAGACCCTGTCGCTGAACCAGGTGTTCTGGACGGTGATGATGGCAGTGATATCGAGTCACATCTCGATGCAGCCACAAGGGCATTGGAGGGCGCGAAACATGTGCTTGTGATCGCTGGCGCCGGCATGAGCTGCGATTCCGGACTGCCAGACTTTCGCGGCAAGAAGGGCTACTACCGCGTTGGCGACGATGAAGTCAAAATGGAAGACATTAACTTTCATGAAGAGCATGCCAATGTTGATATTACATTGACGTGGTGGTACATTGCGTCAATGATGACAGCAATTCGGCGAGCAGAGCCACATCAAGGTTACCATATATTGCGCAAGTTCCTTGGTGGTGGCAGTGGTGCCACGCGCCGCTCGCAGCGCAAAAAGGATTGGTTCGTACTCACCAGCAACATCGACGGATTTTTCCCGAAGGCAAAATATAGTGACAAGCGTGTGTTCGAATGCCATGGGTCGCTTGACTACTTACAATGCTCAACATACGGAAGTGCCGACTGGACAGCGTCGCAACAGAGCCTTCTGCCAGACAGTGGCGGCTTGGACTCGTTCGACGAACTCGGTGCCATGGAGCATCCCCACGAGCAAAGCCACGCGCAGCAAACCACGACAGAGGGTGGGGCCCCAAAGTCCAACCGGCGCAAACGAGCGCTCGCAGATGAATCTGCTTCAAGTGATTCGCCAAAGAAGCGGTCATTTGCAAACGATGCAGCTTTGTCAGCAGTTCGAAAAGGTCAAACGTGCGATGCGGTGTGGGAGTGGCCGCAAGACGTGCCGGTACCTCCCATTCAGGTAAAAGTCGCTTACTAAATGTTGGTCTGAAACTCTCAACATTCTCTCACTCTGCTGTGGCAACACCGCAGAAGGACAAAATGCGGATTCGAAATCGCGATGATATTCCACGCTGTGGATGTGGTGCCCTTGCGCGCCCGAACGTTAGTCATGCAACTGATGAGGTTTGGACCCCGTGTGTGTCATACAAAACGCTCGATGCGGCCATCCACGGGGCGCTTGATGAAGGATTGTTTACATGTGTTCAATGGCAGGACATCCACATCAATAGGGCTCGGAAGGGGGCTGCCGCTAACCGTTTCGAGCATTGGTTGAACAAGACCATTGATAAGCCGTTGGTAAGACATGGCGACCAAGTTGTTTGGAGTTGCTCGTCGATGTTGGGTTTCTCACCTTGTGTTTTTGGGATTCTCGCAGATTATCCTCGAAATCGGATGCGGAACTTCCATTCACAGTCTCCGCGAGGATTGTGAAGTTATTATGGCTCGACGGGTGCGGCACCGGTGTGCGCGTGTGTTGACGTGCGTAGCGTACATTATTTTTCATGTTGATTTCTTTTTGGAAGGCTCAAGCGCGGGATGCTAGCTCAAAGCCATCGTCTCACACCACACTGATTAGAATAGACCCGGTGAGTGCATGCACAAGCAAAGCCGCTGACAGGGTTGGTGAGTGACATGGTACCCATGTTGCACTTTCTTTAAGGGAGATCCGTCAGTGCCAAAGGACTCTGCGTCGTGGACATCCATTCCCATCAAGATGAAGGCACTCGAAGCCCTGCAACAACTTTGCGCCAAAACAGTTGCAGGCTCGGCGCCAAGGTGAATATTTCAGGTGCAGGTGACCCGAACGTATATGATGAATAAACTAGCTCACAAACCCTATCAAATTAATTTATTACAATGGCGAGAAAACTTGCACCGGCCACCAGCCTCTCATTGCGAGATCACAGATCATAGCCGCCAGAAACCGGGCGGAGGCTCGCAGTCGACGCGGCCAGCGCCGATGGCGGTGCATCAACCGAAGCACTCGCAGACTGGTCATGGTTGGGGCGAGTTTGGGGATAAGCCTTTCGAAATTCGTGCAGTCGTTTGATGAATTCCATGCTCTCCGAAACATCATTGGGAATTCCTGGTTTCAGTCTGCCCTCCTTTGCATGCTTGTGCATGCGGGCGTGATACACCGCCTTCTGGAGTGCCGACCGAGAAGTCGTCGGCAGTTCATCGTTCCCCATCACTTCGTCATCAACAACTGATCGCCGAACAGGGTCATAACGGCGCAGCCTCACTTTTCCTGACAAGCTCGTGGTGGGCGTCCACATCACGCGACTCTTCTTGTGGTCGAAGAATGCCACCCAGTAGCGATCCTCGACCCTCACGTGCTTGAGTTCCAACAATACTTCGTTGCTACGCAGTCGCCGCCCGCTCTTGGTGTTGTTGCCAGGACCCACGCGGCAGTGCGATCGGCCGTCGCGGCTGTCACAAATCCACAAAGGCTTGACGCCCACTTTGGGCCCACACTCCATGACAAATTTTTCCAGGTCGATTTTTCCCTCGCAAAGATCGTCGCACTGCTGCTGCCAGTACTTGAATCGTTCACGCCGCTCTCCTCGCTTTTTCTCCAGAGCTGATTTTGGAGACAGCGGCGCCGAAGATTCAGAGTCTGGAGACGCCGAATCAGATGAGGCTCCAGACCGATCACAGCGATGCAGCAGCAACTCGCGCTTGCCGGCGAGGGCTATCTTGCAGTGCGGGCAAATGAACCCGGTCTTCACCGCGAACCCTTGCTGCGCTGGCTGCTCTCGTTGCTGCTGATCCCACGCATTCGCCGCTCGTGGTGGACGCGAGGCGAAGCGCGAGGCAGACGGTCGTAGATCTGCGGAGGTAACGGTCCTGCGGCGCCGCCCTGACATCGCTTGGAATCTATCATAGGCTGGGTTTTGCGGGGACGCGCCGCCGCTCTTCGGGGTCGGCGGCGTGCCGTTCTTCGCCCAAAACTCGAGGGTCTTTGATGTCAGTCGCACGCTGCGCTGTCGGCTCAGCGCAGTGCGTACTCCTGCTAATGTCTGTTTGCTCTGACCGCAGCAGTGTGCTAGAAGGGCTTCCTTGGTGCCAAGACGTTCTTTGCACATTGGGCAGAAAAACCCGGACATGATCACCACTGAACCAGACCGGTCTCTGGACGGCCGTCTCCCAGGCGTTGTGCTTGATGTGCCGTCACCGCTCTTGCCTTGAGCGGATGTCTGCGCTGACTGCGCCGATTGGTCCGCGGCATCGGCAAGAGGGGTGGGCTGGTCCAGGTTATCAAATTCATTATCATAGAAGAGAGGCGCCGAGTTGAAGCGGCCGCGGGAACGCCCGGGTCCAGCACCTTGTGGCATGGTGCTTGCAGATTCGTGCCGCCCAGCTGCGCCGGGGTGCACGGATAATGAAAAGAGTTTGACCGAGCAACAAGCAGAAAAAGAGGCAAGTCAGCCGTTTACGTTGTTTTGGTGGAAATGGGAGTGGAGTAGCGTGGCACGTTCGGTGGAAGACGGTCTATGTTCAACACAAACTTTTCGAACGTTTTCGTCTCGCATAAAAACCAGTCACCACGATCAATTGCCTGACCGACAGTGTTGCACAGTCATCGGAACGGCACGAGTACACGCAGCAATCCCGTGAGTGGAGTTTGTACGACGTCAACAATGACCAGGGCGACGGGTGTGTGCGTCTGGTGTCGCCTCCCGTTGGACGTCCGCCACAACGGGTCCGACAACGTCACGAGTACACGAACTCTTCACCCACGTCCAACTCGCTTTGTGTCTCATCACGACCCCTTCACGAAATAAACGCAACTCACCATCGTCGAACTTGCTGCGACATGGTCACCAATCTCTCGCTGTCCTCCTGCTTGTGGACACCGTCTCCGACAACGACTGAAAGAGGCCTCGCCGCCTTGACGTCGACCATCGACCATCGACCATCGACCATCGACCATCGACCATCGATTGTCGTCATCGTCGTCGTTGTCGTCGTTGTCGTCGTTGTCGTCGTCGTCGTCGTCGTTGTCAACGAACACTTTCAATCCAAACGAACGAACGAACGAACGAACGAACGAACGAACGAACGAACGAACGAACGAACGAACGAACGAATGAACGAACGAAGTGAACGCCTTCACTCCTTCACTCACGCAACATTCGTTTTACCCCTGTGGCCGCCACAGCTTTTGACTGATTGAGTGACCCCTCGTATGACCTCTCCTCCACTGGGCGTGGACGCGCCGTGAGTTGGCTGAATCGGGGTCGCAGTCGACGGACTGTGGGAGAGCGGGCTGCTGCCAACGCCGCTGGGGGCGGGAGCCGCTGACTGATTGAGTGAGTGAGTGAGTGAGTGCTCGCCAACTGACGGCGTTGAAGATTTCTTGGTCGACGGAGGAAACCGTGGTATTACTATTTGTGGAAGGGTACCACCACTGCTGTGGGCGGCTACATATCTCATTACTTATCTACCACCGGGAATATATGGAAAAGGATTGCGAGGTTGCGGCAGCACACTGTGATAGTCCCGGTTGTAGATAACTATGGCTTGAGTTATGTACTGCGGTATGGGGCACAACATGCGATGCTATATCTACAAACGGGAATAAGTGGAATATCAGCGGAATGATACGACAGAGCGGTGGAGTCCCGTATAGCGATATGCCATCAGGACTGCGGGTCAGTGCTGAAGAATGAAAGTTTGTCGGGGTTGGGATATCTATTATTGGGAATATGCGGTAATGTGTGGGTGGGTGGTTGGGAGGGAGAGCGAGCGAGCGATCCAAACGAACGAACGAACGAACGAACGAACGAACGACCGAACAGCCAAACGCCCAAATGAAAAGTCGCATTCACTCACAGTCAGGGTCTGACGGAATGCATCTTTTAGTACTGTATTACTGAGTATTCTGTTTTTGTATTATCTTTGTTATCTATTTGGGAACTGTAGTGTTATATTCTGATGGTTGTTATTTCTGTAGAGTTGTCTATTGTTAGGATTGTCACGATGTTGTATGGTGTATCAGTGCGCGGTACTGTTATTTCTGTTTGAGGATACATACAACTAAAATAGATTTCGTCGTTGGTATCTCATTTTCTATTCTTTGTGTTCTCTATTTTTGTACTGCACATTGCATTTCAGCGAAAGGCCGACGATGCAATCTGGCTGAATCCACAGTGTACGCTTCACTACTTTCAATGTACTAAATACATCCATCGCCTCCACGGCGTCATTGCGGTTTTAGTAAAACAGTCCAAAGTAAGTGAACAGTATGACTATCCTAAAATAGATGGAAGCGACCACACAAACGACAAACGACGAACGACGGAATGTGCGCGCGCGCGCATTCGCGACGAAAAGTGGCAGTTGTCGTTCGTTCGTTCGTTCGTTCGTTCGTTGGTTGTTGCACCACTAACGAACGACGACGACGACGACGACGACGACGACGACGACGACGACGGCGATGACGACGGCGATGACGATGACGATGATGACGACGGCGGCGGCGACGACGATGACGATGATGACGACGGCGATGACGATGATGACGACGGCGGCGGCGACGACGGCGACGATGGAGACAACGACGACGACGACCATGACGACGACGACGACGATGACGACGCCAACCGCAATGACACCCGCAATGCATGTGCTGCACTTGGCTTGTGTTATCTCGCTATGACGAAGACGGCGACGACGACAATGACAATGACAATGACAACGACGACGACGACGACAACGACAACGAAGACGAAGACGACAACGAAGACGAAGACGAAGACGACAACGAAACGAAGGCAACAACAACCGCAATGCCACCCGCAATGCTGTGCTCTTTTTGCGCAGAGTCGTGCGTACGTACCAGCGATGTCGACTGATTAAAGCAACATGCTTGTGTGAAGCTTCGTTGCAAAAACTGCGTTTCTTTTGATCCAAGCCAAGACTGTGTTGGTCCAACAGAGTTTCGAATCAACTGCGTGGCAGCTTGGACCGAGAGGTATTGCAGCCGCGGCATTGATCAGGTGTCATCGAAATGACGGATGACATCGTCTTTCGGGTAGACACTCGCAATTCAGTTTTCGTCGACGTGTCCCAATGTGCTGATGACTACACAGAGAGTCCCGACGACCGCGCGTGGTTTGAGAAACTGCATCCCAGCATAGTGAAATCATATTGCCCGGATGAAAACGCTGCGCCACGACAAAATACTACTCAGGGTATCCGTGCCTCAACTCAAAAGGGAAAGTCCGCAAAAAGCAATGAAAAAGTAGCCTCCAAAACAAGCAATGCGAGGACCGCCAAACGAGCAGCAAACTCGCGCGGGAAACCCGCGAACAGCTCAACAAGTAGGCCGCGAGGCAAGGCAGGTCGAGGTTCGACGGTTGACAAAGGAAGCATGAACGCCTCCAAAACTAAGGCTGGAGGAGAAGACGACATCATGGCGCTCCTCGCGAAGCATAACAAGCAGTTCAAACCCAAATCGCGATATGTTGCCCGAATTCATTCAGGACGCGATGTCAAGCGGTGGGAGGTAAGACGACGCCCTGACGCGTCTCATCCGCCTTTGGGGTGACCTGATGTCCTGTTGCTTGTTGTGTTGCTGTGTTGTTGTGTTGTTGTGTTGTTGTGTTGTTGTGTTGTTGTGTTGTTGTGTTGTTGTGTTGTTGTGTTGTTATGTGGGTAGGTATCCAAGGGTAAAAAGTGGCATCAGTTGACGCCCGACGAAAGAGAAATAGTTAGTCTGCAACCCCGCTTGAATGTACTAGCGCTCGCGCGAAGCGGTGCCATGTTGTGGTGCTAACAATGTGTCCAACCCTGCAGGCCAACCAAGAAATTTCAATGATGATAGCCATGGAGAAGCAAAGCAGGGCTTAGTTTGGCCTGGAGTCAACTATGCCTCAAGCACAATCACAAAGAATTGAACTTTTTGTCGCGATGTCGCTGGTCAAAGAAACTGGACGCAAAAAGTAACATTTTTATTTTAGCTACTTGTTTGTTTTACTGCGGCTTGCTTTCAGGCGCAGAACTTTCTGCTGCACCCGTCACTGCAGACAATAAGACTGGACTGGCTGCATCAAGCATTTCGGCATTGTCAAGAAGACGGAAGTCACCATCATCAGCTGCCAAGTTTGACGTGTGCACAACAAGCGTCTCTGGTGTCACGGCTGAGTTCCTTGTCCCGAAAGAAAACTTCAGATTGGGGTCATGGATCCGGATAGCAGAGGCACTCTTTGGCGAGTGAGTTGCCATATTTCTGCGGATCCGCCGCTTGGCCTTGACCGTTCGTCGTCGCGAAGGGCCAAGCGCAATTCGTGACACTGCCTCCGTTATGGCAGGGTCCTCGTTCGCCGCATGTGTCACAACAGGACGTTGAACTGGCATTACCGCAGAGCGCTTTGGTCCACTTGTCACTTTTTGTGCGACATCAGGCTCCCTGTTCTGCACGACGTGTTTGGGGCGATAAGGCGCCCGTACTTTGCCGCGCCGCTTGACCACACGCCGTCTTGCGCGTCTTGGAAAAGTTGCGGTATTGGCATTGGACTCGTCGTCTTGCGAGTTTTGTTGCGCGGGTGCATCTGCGCTACTCGTTTCGCAAATCTTATCTGCGTGCGCGACATGTGTGGGCCCTTCGTCATTGGCATCACTGCGTGAGTGAATCTCCAACGTCATCGCGCCCACCTCTTCGTCCATCGTGTTCAAAGAGTTTTGGCTCTCTGGCTCACCTTCCCGTTGCGACATCTCATAACCACTTCTGGTGCGTCTCTCACCGTGGAGTGCATCGTCATCGTGGTGCGCGCCCGGGCGATGACGGCGGTGACGGCGGTGAGTCCGGTGCCCTCGACGATGTACACCTGGCTCTGCCTTGGCCATGATTCCGACGCCGCCTGAATGGTGACTTTGGACAGGAACAGTTTTCTTGTGACGGTGGTGGTGGCGACGGTGGTGGTGGTGGTGGCGACGGTGGCGGTTGTGATCGTCGCCGTGGTCGGTGTTAAGGTCGGTGTTGTGGTCGTGGTCGTGGTCGTGGTTGTTGTTATCGTCGTCGCCGCCGCCGCCACTGACACCGCCGTAGTGATCGTGATGGTGGTGATGGCTGTGGCGTTGTCGATCGTGCCCGTAATCATGCTCCATCTCTGGCGCGTGCTCGTGCTCCATCTCTGGCTCGTGCTCGTGCTGGTGCTGGCGACGGCGACGGCGACGACGCCCACCGTTGCCATGACTATGCTGTTCCCGCTCTTGATCGTCATGATCATGATTCAGAGCATGTGAGACCTCACCTTCGGGTGTATCAAGCTTGGGCTGGCCGTTACTAGTGTCATCAACGTCTGGGTGCCCGTGAGTGACCGTTTGCAACTTGGCCACCGCCAAATCCTTAGAACTGAAAACGCGGCGCAACTTTGACAAGCGCACCATGGTTGGTGCCTCCATGGTAATTTTGGTTGGGGCTTTGTTTGAAAACCCTCGACGTTTAAGACGCATCACCTCCAGACCGCGAGGCTTGCGCATAGTACCACTAGCGGACGGTCGCTCGGTCCCTGCTGCACCAATGTCATATACACGTGCGCCAGCTCCATGGGAACTCAGTGTTGGTCGACGAATTGCGAACTCGTGGACTGACTTTCGCAGCGCAGGCTCTCGGCGAACTTGCTTCTTGAAACGCCGCAAGAAACCGTCGTCGAGATCACTGTCATCCTCGACCGTCTGCAAATCTAATTCCTTTTGTTCCGCAGCAACTTCAGCCTTGGACTGTTCCACAGCAATTAGTCGCTGCTTCAGCAACCGTGCCTGTTGCTTCTGAGCAGCAACAGATTGTCCGTGGAGAAGAGCTGCAGCCACTGCTGCATCAACGAGCCGCAACTCGTTCTCAAGGTGTGCATGGCGCGCGGCAAGGGCAGCCGAACGCAGTGCTAGTTCTCGGCGCTTCCGCCGAGCCTGGACCCGCGTTTTCACACCAAGGAGGATAGCACTGAACGCTAGTCGGGTGAAGAGGACTAGAAATCCAATAATCGGTTGTGTCACAACCGTTTGCATCAATACCGACTTGGCCACAGCAATGGCCCAGTCATAACATTGCTGCTCTGTGAACGCGGCCGATAACAAGAGGCATACCATGAGCGTGAAGAGGACTAATATTCCAACAAATGCAGCGTTGATGGCCGTTAAAATGCCTCGTTCGCGTTTGCAATTGGCCAGCCAGTGGTCAAACTCGAGCAGGCGAAGCAAGCGACGACGGCGTTGCTTCTTGCGAACCTGGACTTGGCATCGTCGAATTCCTTCACTTGCTGTGTGATTGACAGCAACCTCGGCCAAAGTTGTTGCAACATCATTACTTGGAGCCTCCATTTTATGATTGCCGTGCAATTCGCCGTAGCTTGGAAGTTTGACTTTCACACATAAAAACCGCAGACGCTGAAAAATAGTCCGCGATGGGGCAACGTGTGCTAATTGGTCTTCTGGGACGACCACGTAAGGTTGCTCTGTGCCCCTGCTGTCAGCCGAGTCCTCGGTGTTACTGCATTGCTTTGTCCAAATTTGCAATACAGCCATTGCTCTGTCAAGTTCACGATCAAGCAAAGCTTGATGCCTCTCACGTGATCTGGTGGCAGCCGACTTTTTGCAAATACGCCGTCCCAGAGCCTTCATTTGCTCCGCAAGAATGGACTGCGGTTTGGCGGTCGAAGTCTCAAAACTGTTCACATTTGCAATCATGTATGGCAAGAAATACTGCACGGGGAACAAAAGAACACTCGCAAACATGGCACCCAAAAATATGTTGAAAAGTCCATTCGCTATCTCGATTGATGTAAGCTCCGCCGTTGAATTGACTGTCACCTCCCCGTCTGCGTTGCTCTCCGTAGAATCAAAGTAAAATGCTTGAGCAAGAAAAGTACTGACGATGCCTGAGTACAGTATGAAAGCCTTGTCCGCTGGAGTAAATACTATCTTCTCGTGTGACCAGTTGAAGAACAATGCCAAAAAGGTGTTTGCTCCAAAAACTTGCAGTATCATTAACCATACCACTTGTCCGGACGAAAGCCAACCCTTGAGCATTGCCATTTGTTCTTGCGCCCCAATCACAGATGGACGCTTAAGCGCTCCAAATTGAACAAAAACGAGGCGGGCATCCGTTGTCGCTGCCGAGCGTCCCTTCACTTTTGCAACAACGACTACAACAATGAATATCGCGGTCACGGTGAGAAAGGCAGCAGGGACGAAAGGGTTAAGAGTAGTGGCATCCGACAAAAAATCAACTTCTGACATCGCTTCGAATCGTTCAGCAACTCCTTGGATTTTACTCTCAACAACTTTTGCCGCTTCACCTTCGTCCGTGACCGTGAACAGTGTCAAGTGTGTTGACACGCAGATGGCAGCCGCGTCCAACGCAGCGACGTTGTTGGACGCTGCTGACACGTCAATGCCACGAAGAAACACACCACGACTGCTCCAGTATTCACCGTCCTCGTCCCAAAACTTGCAAGACAAGCGGCGACGAAACGCGTCAGCGTCGACATCCGCATCGGTATTAACAGAAATAGCAAGCTGAAAGCCATCGTCGACGTCTTCGGCCTCCGGTGGTGGCAGACCATCCTCCGTGGTGATTGTGATGCCTTGGATCTCAGACATGAACACCGTGTCGTTTGTAAGACTAGTGGTATTCGCAGAAGTGACATTCCACGATGTAATGGATACCGATGCTGAGCCATTCGTATTCGATCCCAGAGACCCCACGAGGGTAACAGAGTCGGACTCAATGACAACAGCTGGAGAATCGAGGCTGGCGCCGGAACAATCCAACTCGTAAGTCGCCCCAGAATATTGTGTGTTAGATACTCCCGCCGCGACACTGCTTTGGCACGCACTATCCGCGGAGTTGTCCAGAGTTGCGATAGCATCAACACCGGAGGTAAATGCTGCGAAGTCATCGATCGCATGCAAAAATGTGTCAATTGTCTTTGCTGGGACTTCCGAAGAAGCCAGATTGTTGCCGATGGCGGCTATTGCACCCTCCAATGCGTCCACCACACCGACGCCTGTTTCAGGAGTCACCATGTCAACGAACATTGATAGCACTGCAACATCCTCGTTCACAGACAATGTGCCACTAGAATCCGTCAGGTATTCCAAGAACAAAGTGCCAAGTGTCGCCACGGCATCGGACACAACAGTCGCATTCGCAGACAATTCATCCAACGCCATTAGCGCAGCAATCAGGACCACAGACCCGTCACCCTCGTTGTTGTGCATATCCACAGCATCAAGAATCTCTTCCACGGACATTTGACCAATCCAACTACTAAAATTCAGCCAAGGACATTCTATCGTGCTCCCATCATCGAACGGTGTGTCTCCACCAGATACAGCGCATTCCACAACAACACCGTCTGCATTTGCAGCACTAATGTGCACGTACGACGGAGCCAACGAAGAAGGTCGAGCCACTGAAAATGACACAAAACCGGATGCTCCACTCATCCAATTTGCGCTGGCGGTATGATATGAAACACCTTTGGATGGAATTTCAACGCCAAAATTGAATTCGGTCAACACTGGCTTCACGCCGTTTGTGCTGGTGTTCACCCACACTGTCACGTTCTCCAACAGCGCACTGTCAGTCTCCTCCACCACCGCTGTGGCCGCGGTCAAGACAGGAACCGACAGAACGCCGCCTTCGTCGTCGCAGTCAGAATCGACATCAGGGGCGCAGTCATCCACGTTTGGGGCGAAAGTGGCGCCTTCTGCGAGCGCACTCATCATAGCCAACAGCCCGGACACAGTGTCGTTCAGGTCCGACAAGTCAGCCCTCAACACGGCGTTCTCGACCGACAGTGTTGCAATCTGATCCGCTTGCAACGCCACAGTGTCGAGTAGACCGTTAATGTCATCGTCGCAGCTGCGGTTTAAAGCGACTAATTCCTCCGCAAGTTGCGAAATGCTTGCATTTTGGACAACCTGCAGCTCGTCAACACTTGATGACAGCTGCACAACGGAGTCGCCAAGCGTTGCGAGTGATTCCTCGTGGCTCTGCAAATGTTCTGCATTGAATGACACTCGTTGGTCAATGTTGTCAGTTACATTGTGAAGGCCGTCGACGACACGGGTGAGGCCATTGTAGGCAAAACCCAGCGAATCAATTTCTACTTGTTGCTTTGACGCGTTGCGGAACAGCAGATCCGTCACATTCAACACATTGACGATGCCTACACGATTGTCGGAAATATCGTATCGCAAGCTGTCCAACTCTGCGCTGTGTGTTTCATCAATCACTGTTTGCGCCGCCAATTGGAGCGCCAACTCCAGAGTTGCTGCTTTCAAATCTGTCGCGTTACCATGAAGAATAGCGATGTCCAACGCTTCCAAGGCAGATAGTGAAGCGTCCAAGACACCTATCATATCGACCAAATCATGAAGTTGGCCACTATGATTCGAAGATGCATTCCACAAAAGGCTGATGTTCGCGGCATTCCACGAAGTGGACCTCGCGTTGGTCAACACCGCGCCATTGAACAATGCGGCAATGCTCTCTTCATTGGCAGCAATAGCATCGGCATTGATCGAAATATTCACGGTGTTTTGCATGATGTCGGACCGCTGGAGTAAGTCCACGTTCTCGTTAGCGTTCAAACGACTCAGCTGAAACGATGCATTGGCCTCCAACCACGCAGTTGACGCATTCAATGTGTCGATCCACACGTTCTGCAAAGCCACCACCGATTGCAAATTGTCCAACGTAGAATTGTGGGACTCGTCAATCACAGTCTGTGCGGCCAACTGCAATGCCAGATCAAGAGTCGCCTCCTTCAAATCAGTGGCGTTGCCGTGCAGGATAGCGATATCCAATGCCTCCAACGCAGACAACGACGCGTCAAGGGTCGTCACAAACCCTTGCAAATCATCCAATCGCCCGCTGTGGTTCGTTGACTCGACCCACAGAGAACTGATACCGGCTGCGTTAGTCGAGATATCACTGCTCTGAACGACATTCTCATCCTGCAGCGCCTGCAATAGCCCCAGCTGAAACGAAGCGTTGGCCTCCAACCACGCAGTTGACGCGTTCAATGTGTCGATCCACACGTTCTGCAAATCAACCGACGATCGCAAACGGTCCAACGTGGCATTGTGGGACTCGTCAATCACAGTCTGTGCAGCTATTTGCAACGAAAGATCCAAAGTGTCGGTGGCGAGTGACGAGATGGAAGCAGTGTTTTGCCCAACATCAGAACTCAACGACGATACAGACGCCACCAGAGTAGACAACGCTGTGGCGTTGGATGCAATTGCAGCTGCGTTGGCGTTGATGGAATCCGCATTGAAAGCGATTGCATCAGCATTCCCATCAATGTCCGCAATATTAGTGGCGATGGAGTTCGAATTGGAAGAGATTGCTGCAGTGTTGTCGCTAATGCCCGCGGCGTTGTCGTCGATTGCCGACGGAATGTCGACTTCATTGACATAAAAGCTTCCTGTGGCACACACATTCACAGTTCCCTTGCCTTGGCTCGTGCAACTCCCAGCGGGAGCGTTGAAGCTCAGCACGGCAGAATAGTCGTGCTTGGCAAGAGCTAGCTGCCCCATGACGACTGAGCCTGAGCCGTACGCAGTGTTTAAATTTCCGCCAACAACAGTAGAATACTGCGCCTGGGCCGTGTTGCCGTTTCCGCCGCAGACTGAGCTGAGCGTGCCTTTTGCGAAATTGTATTGCCCACCTCCGACCACGGATGCGTAACCGATTGCAGTGTTGACACCACCACCTCCAATTGTCGCGTAAGCGCTATCCATGTAGTTGTACAGCCCTCCGCCAATTGTACCGAGGTAACCATTGGCCGTATTACCATAACCGCCTTGAATGGAATCAGCAAACGCCTTGGCGGTATTCAGATAGCCTCCCAGAACACTGCTGTAGCTAAAAGTTGTTGGCAAACACACACACAGTCATGAGCGCTGATGCATCGTGAGCTGACACACGGTGGCAGTGTAGTTAACTCGAAGACAGACGATGCACATGCATACACACAGAGCAGGCAAGCAGGCAGGCAGGCAGGCAGGCAGGCAGGCAGGCAGGCAGAGTGCGGAGACCGGCAGAGACAGACAACACAACCGAACAACAAGTTAGTCACTTACGCTCCAGCTGCAGTGTTGAAGTTTCCGCCGGCAACCACGGCTTGGCTATTTGGTGCAAAATTATTCAACAGTGTAAGCGTTTGGGATTGCAGCGGCAACAACAGCACAAAATGCTCGAATGCTTACGTTCCACTTTCGGTGTTGCCAGCTCGGACGTTTGGAATGCCGAAGAGCCCAAGACAGAGCAGAATTGTCCATCGCCGAACGTAGCAAGTGTACGCACAGCCAACATAATCTTGGTGTGGGGGCATCCTGAACGACAGTTCCTGACAAGAACTCGCCGCGCCACGCAATCGTCGACGTCGTACTTCAGCACGTGCAAGTGCCAACGCTCATCGCCGTCGTTTGAATTTGGCTCAAAACTGAACCGCTACGTCTTTGGACTTTTGACGTTGTCACTTTTTGTTTGGTTCACCTTCATTTTCTGTGCCGTGCCGAGCCCGCGAGCAAAACATACTCCACAAGAACACTGGCTGCCGAGGCGGGTTGGACCAGTGTGCCTTCAAACTGCTTGTCGTTGCCTTTGCGGTCGCCACTAACTCTTTCAGCTACCCTGCTTGCTTACCGACTCGGCACCAATCAACCAGCCCACCAGCCCACCAGCCCAGCCCAAGAAACGAGCGTCTGCTCGGTCAACCATGACCACCAACGACGCAGAGTGGCAACACAATGAACACACCAACATCAACTCCCCGGCAGTGAATCAAAATGACCAACAACTAAGTAAGCGACTCGCTGAGCTTACAACCAAACCAAATGAACAACAAAACACTACTTTCGTCCCAACACAACCACAAACGGACGAGTCGACGAAGTCCGTCCGTCCGTCCGTCAGTCAAGCACGGACCACTTCCTTCCTTCCTTCCTTCCTTTGGTCGTTCGTTCGTTCGTTTGTTTGTTTGTTGTGTGACCTCGAAACCAACCACCCACCCAACCAACCAACAAACCAAACCAATCCAAACCGCTGTTTGTGTTTGTTCGTGCGCGACGACAGTGACTGACCGACCGACCGACCGACCGACCAACTAACTAACTAACTGACCACTCACTCACTCGCTCATACCGTAGACAGAGAGCAACAGCGCGATGACCGCCGTATGTATGAACCGTGATGCAATCAATCTAATCACCGCACCGCCGCCGCCGTTCTCATCGAATTCGCTGAAACAGCAAACCATCACATTTCCTCATTCAGGATTACACGTAAACGTCCCTCACAACCCCATGTAATACTTCGTATTCCCGAATGCAGATATCCATGAAAGTCGATTCTCATTCATGGAAACAGTCGTCGTGTTTGAGTGCGTTCGTTCGTTCGTTCGTTTGCACCGTGACTCTTCCACTGCGTAGTGCAGTGTTCAGTGAGGCGAGCGAGCAAATGAATGATTAGTGGGGCTGGCTGGGAACGAGTGAGTGAGGGTGGCTGGCTGGCTGGCTGGCCGACGGCCGACGAAACATTTTGTGATGTCATTTGCATTCATTCGCATTCATTCAGCGCCAACGCTCGTTTTGGTTTTGGTGGTGGGTGGTGCTCGCAGTGTTCCTGTTCTGGGATTCCGTGGGAAAGGTGGGTATGATGTGGGTGGTATTCTGGGAATGTCATTTGAGGATACATTTGTGTGGCGTGAATTGCGAATTGCGGTGCGTGGGGAGCGTTCGTGCGTTGATCAATGATCGATGATCGATACCATAATCGATGATCGATGATCGATGATCGATGGAGAGTTGAGAGGTTGAGGATTGCGGGGCGGGATGGAGCGCAGCGAAGGGCGAGAGCCATAGTTTTGTTTGTTTGTTGGTTTGAACTTTTCTAATATATTGGACGCTGCGTGTTTGTGAATTTTGAACTTCGATGTACTGTATAGTATTTGTATGCGACGACTGAACCGTGGTATGAAGTCCTATTCTTCAGTGGTTGCGCGGACTTTGCGCCGTTTCTCAGCTGTTCCGCAGGCTTGCGAAAAAGGGTTTTAGGGGAGCGTTGGCGTTCGTGTAATTTAGTACTGTACGGTGCGAAACGTGGTGGTGGTGGTGTTGACGGTTGGTTCGTTTGGGTGGCCAGCAGTGAGTGGTTGGCTGTTTGGTCTGACATTGTGTAATTACATCGACAAACGTGTAATTACACACATTCAATGTGTAATTACACGATGATTGTGTTCGTTTTTACATGCAAGCGTTGTTGCAGCAACGAACGAACGGTGTCACGGTGTCACGGTGTCAACGGTGTCACGGCTTCGGGAGTTGCCCTGTGCTTATAAAAATGCGAACTTCGCGGAAGGCGTAGTTAGTGCATTCTCTGTACTGTATATTACACTCACGACAATTGTATCAATGCGTATCAATGCAATAGAGTCATCCGTACTGTTTGTATAGACAAACAGTACACGAAGTGCGACATTAATGAACGGTTCAAATTACCAAATTTTCAGAAATGAGAAATGAATGATGACGGGGAAATGAATGGTGACTGCGAGCAACCATAAGTGAGTGAGTGAGTGGGTGAGTGACTTTGGTGGTCCGAGTGGAGTTCAGTACATTCAGTAGACTACAGTACAGTACTCAGTACAGTACTATTTATAGCACAATGCTGTGTGCCATATTTTAGGAAATGTCCGTTATCATACTGTACCATTCCTCTTTCAATAGTTTTGAAGTCCGCAGTTTGTGGGTGATTA
>ENA-OWNT01002754-OWNT01002754.1-seawater-metagenome-genome-assembly--contig:-NODE-2754-length-17687-cov-3.577570_pt1 | contig 17687 bp, 13 predicted proteins | sample MGYA00238136_ERZ651165 | MGnify/ENA primary metagenome ERZ651165 (study PRJEB26861, sample SAMN08777766) | seawater metagenome | isolation source: coastal seawater | place: USA: Florida | collected...
CGTCCTTAGTACACAATTCCAACCCTCCCCTATAACCCCCACTAACCACCCACTGTACTATTAGTACACCGCTCTATACCTATCTATATCCGGGATTTCTGTGTTTTTACGTGTGGGTGGGTGAGTGGGGGGACTCAGCCGCCGTAGCGCAGTGTCACTCAGTCAACGTCAAAAGTAGTCCGCCGTTTGGTGAACAGTTGGCAGGCAGGCAGTCAATCAGTCGGACGGCTGCCCACAAACGCACTGATTCCAGACCTCACTCTCGGAGGAGTTTGAAGAAACGTCGTTGTACACAGAGAGTGACGGAGTGTAACACTGCGTAACAGTGAATGTTAGTGAATGATTGAATGATAGTGCGTGGGAGTAGAAAGTGGTGGAATTTGTGGAGAATGACGGAGATTAGAGGGAGGTAAAGGGAGGAATGTGGAGTGATTGAGTAAGTGAAGGTAGAGTAGTGGGCGTGGGGGCGGGCCGGAGTGAATGATTGAGTAACAGCGGTGGATCGCGGATTGATCGTTGTCGTTGTTGTCGTTTGCCGTCGTTCGTCGTTCGTCGTTCGTCGTTCGTTGTTCGTCGTTCGTTCGTTCGTTCGTTCCTTTGTCGTTCGTCGTTCCTTTGTCGTTCGTCGTTCCTTTGTCGTTCGTACTTCGTCGTTCGTCGTCGTCGTCGTCGTCGTTGTGGCGTTGTTGTGGCGTTGAAGCGCTGTGGCGTTGAAGCGTTGTGGCGTTGTCGTTGTCGTTGTCGTTGTCGTTGTCGTTGTCGTTGTCGTTGTGGCGTTGTTGTGGCGTTGAAGCGTTGTGGCGTTGTGGCGTTGTGGCGCTGAGGCGCCGAGGCGTAGTGCTGGCGAGTGGAGTCGTCGTTGGAGTGTAGCCGTCTCGAGCAGCGAAGTGTTGTCGTGGACGTGTCTTTGGATTGTTGATGAGGTTGTCGTTGTTCGTTGAACTGGACGTGTGATTGCGCAGCGAAATTCGGGATCGTGACCACTGCGTCCAAATTTCCAAGCCTGCAATCTTGTTCAGCTTCCAAAAAAGTAGGCTTTCAGCTCGACGGAGTTCTTGCTGTCAACAGACAACCGTGCTTTGGTATCTTCCGCCGGAATGTGCTGGCGTTGCAACGATGTCCGGAGCCGCCGAAACCAGGCGACATTTTTTGTGAACACACCAACATCGTGTCACGTTCTGTAAATTCCCATCGCCATCTCTGCTGGTCAGCTGTGATGCGACGGTTTGTTTGATGAGACCTGTTCGGTGAGGCAGACATGCCCCGGCCGGCGCATTTTCGCCCATCGTCCGCCCCCGTTGTGGGACGTAAGCCGGCAAGATCGATCGGGGGTAGCGTCCGCAGCCACCTGAAAGATGCGCAGAGTATCGGACAACACGCTACGCGGTTGCGATCCGAGGTTGCCAGCGCTGGGAAGAACGCGAATGCGACAAGCTGGCTTCAGCAGCGCAAGCGGTGGGAGAAACAAAAGCAGCTACAGAGCGTGCCAGAAAACCGACACGCTCGACCCACGACGGCCGGACCTGTGTTGAGTACACGGCCGAGTCCTGTGCCAGCGAGGAAGAAACTCAACCGCAACGATGGCGCAGAGTCTCACGGTGTTATCGGAGCGTCGAGGAGAGTACGGGCTCTACCACCGTCCGTGCACCAACGAAAGGGCAGCGACGACCGCACGCAATCGTGGAGCCGCAGTAGCAGCAGATCGCGATCGCGGTCCCACAGCAGGAATGTGTCGTCGTCACACAGCAGAAATGCGTCGTCATCACATAGCCGCAATTCATCTGCGTCCAGCAATCAAATTGCGCCGCCAATCACAGGCAGTAATGTCTCCAATCAGCAATCCAAGGCTACGAAGCAAGTGGCGATGGCTCCAGTGACGGAGCAGCGCGTGGCACGACCTCGGTCCAATTCTAGTCCTTCTCGTGGCACCACTGACATGCCGCAGAGCCCTCGGCGTGCCGTGACGGGAGTCGGGCATGTTAAGTGGCAGCCGAAAGCAAACGGCCGTGCCTCTCATGTGCAGGATCCGTATGCCCCGGCTGAGTCGAAAACGCCTGGTGTGCACGGTACGGAGGTGCCGGAGACGGAGAGCAAATTACCCCGCACTAAGCGCGTCGCGCCGACACCAGAAAGCAAGCAGGACTCGTCATCCGTTAGAACCGGCCGCGGGCACCGTGTCAACATCGTTGCTATCGCCGTTGAGGAGCATTTGCCAGAAGATGCAAAGGCCATCCGAACGGCCGTGGACAAAGTCAAGCCTCCACGGTTTGGTGTACACTCCGCCAGTTGGAGTGATTGGGTTTCTGGCATCACACACACCAAGGACAAGCACCACGTAGAGAAACTTCGGTCTCGCATTCAGCAGCTTCACAGAGATGCTGGCACCCTTCACGGAGTCAGGCCTCGCAGTGGGAACACAAGCAGGCCTCGTAGTGGAAGTGCCAGCAGGCCTCGCAGTGGGAGTACCAGCAGTAATGGAGAACAGAAAGTTCAAAGCGCGCGCAGCAACGGCACTGCGGTTGTTGCAGATCCCACCTATGATTCGCTGTCTTCCATTCACTTTTACAGCGTAAGCACATTAATCGGCGAAGGAGCCTTCGGGAAGGTCTGGAGCGGACGGCACCGGTTTGCTCAAGCGACGGTCGCCATCAAGTCCTTCGAGAAGTCCAAGATCAAGGATAGGCAGGCCTGGTTCCGCATCAAACGTGAAGCTCGGTTGTTGAAGAAACTCAACCATCCTGTACGTAGATGACCCACGTTTTTGCCATTGACCCACGTTTTCGCCATTGGCTCATCGTTTTGCGCGCAGTACGCTCGTGGACACACGCCTGTGGTTGCTCGTGAACATCGTGGTTGAACTCTGTCATGCTGTGACAAATTGTAGGGAATTTGTGCAATGCTGGAGTGGATCGAGACTCCGAAAAGGGCCCACCTAGTGCTTGAAATAGCAAACATGGGCAATCTTGCCGAGTACATTAAGCGGGTATGTTCATCATCACACATTGTGTGTCTCGCTCCACACTTGCACGCACATTTTTCGTCACTAGTGCTTGATTACGTATGTAGGACCGCCCAGCACCGGCACATTTGGAAAATCAGCAAGCCAGTGAGCTGGTGACACAACTGATTGATGCGGTGGCATATTTGCATGATCGCCGCATTGTGCATCGTGACGTGAAACTCGCAAACTGTCTAGTGTTCACGTCCGCCCACGACACACTGCCAGTCGTCAAACTCACGGACTTCGGCCTCAGTATGGTTCTGCCGGACGAAGACCACAAACTGCAAATTTTCTGTGGCACACCATCATACATGGCTCCTGAAATCGTGCAGAGGACGCCGTACACCGGTCAGCCCGCTGACATGTGGAGTATTGGCATCTTGATAGTCATTGTGCTGACAGGAAAGATGCCCTTCCAAGCTCGGTCGGAGGTGGAACTCTACAAACATATATTGCGCGGCAATTTTCAGTTAGGGGCCGGTATCAGCGGTATGGCGAAAGATTTGATTGTTAGACTTCTAGAAAAGGTGCCAAGTCGCAGATTTACTGCGAAGCAGGCTGCCGCACATCCGTGGTGCACACGTCCGAAGCGCAACATATTTCGTCCAGGCAGCAGTGGGGGAGGCGAAAGACCACGAAGTCCAACAGCACTGGAAGCTGCTTCTGTAGATTCCTCGGTAGATTCTAACCCAGCTTCTCCGACGCCTGAGTCCGCCAACGACTCTCCCATTGGCAAAGTTCTCTGCAAGAACATTGTGCGCTTCATGTGTGAAGATGTGCTGGAATTGAGATACGAGTGGCTGTCCCAAGACCTTCTCCGGGACCGCAGAAATCCTGTGACAGCTGCGTATTGGCTTCTCTGGCAGCAATTATACGGTATCCGTGCAGCTACAGTCGCTCGCCAAAAGATCAAAGACGTGCATGCGCAAATGCTCCGTGTCCAAAATGTTGACGAGAGACCGGCGCGCAGGCCACGCCGTCACAGCCCGAGAAACAGGTCCAAATCGGGCAAAGAGTCCTCTTCACGGCGAGCTTCTCCCCGCAGTCGAAGATCACGTTCAAACTCCCCAATCCCGGACTCGGCATCTGATGACGGCATCGTCGTCCACGATGCCAGTGATGATGACTCTGGGAGTGGGTCGGTGACACCGACCAGCAAGGCCATCGGTGCTCGGTCGCCACACAAAACATTCTCGAGTACCGAGAAAGTGGCGATGGCTGCAGCTGTGGCGACGGCCGCACAGATTGGCCAGCCGAAGTCGCAGTTGAAACGCAAAGTCAGCATGGGCACTTGGATGTTAGGCGAGGGCGGAAATCAGGCGCCCAAGACACAGGCGCCCAAGACACAGGCGCCCAAGACACAGGCGCCCAAGACACAGGCGCCCAGGCCCAGCACCCAGGCCACAACACAGTCCTCCAGAGCGCCTGCAACCGCGAGACCGTCTACTAAGCTGGCGGTTGTCACAGGTAGACCGAAATCCCCATCAGAGAGACAAGCTTCTGTCCAGGTCGTTGTTAGCTCGTCTCAGCATTCTTTGCTGAAAAAGTCTGCAAATCCAAGCGTGCTCACGCCCAACAGTCGGCGTGTGCTTTACAATGCACGCAAGAATCGCTTTGCGCTTATCGCAGCCTCTGCTGCCAGCGGCAGCAGCCCGTGACGGCATATACGCCCTCCTTCGCATCATAGCATGTGTTGCTCCTTTCATCGTCGGGACAACGATGGTGTTCTAATGTTATGGCTAAACTTCACACGAAATGTGCCCTTCAAGACAACTTGCATGCAACAACACGGCATTTCCTTGTATGAAGCACTATTTTCTCCCTGACCAACAGGGTTTACCAACCCTTGTGGTCTCTTTCGTCCGTCGTACTTGAAGCCACCAGCCACAAGCTGCATACCGCTGCGCGCAGTCTTCGCCAATGCTTCCACGCAACCTCGCGCTCGTCTGCCGATTTGCGGATGGGAGGGGCATCATGGGCATGGCCTATAATCGTATAGAGAGAGCCGTCGCAAAATCGGCTCCTCATTCACGTCGCGTCGCAGTTCGCATCGCAGTTCGTATCGCAGTTCGCGTCGCGGACCGTTTTCAGTTGTGACGCCGTCCAACCCAAAGATGGCGGTCGGCACGGCACTCGACAGCGTACATAAATTGTACGCTTCACGAAACGTACATCGGACTCAGTCTGTGGGTACTGTGAGTGGTGTAATTACACTGTACGGTGTACGGGATAGTGTACAAAAGTACGCTTTGAACCAGCAAGGGATATTCTACATTCCCAGTTATGGGTATGTGTCGTGAGTCGTCACTGTGGGGAAAATGTATCCAAAATGTATCCGGGAACGGGAATACGGTGCTATTTCCGGAATTCTTGGTCAGAGAAAGGAGAACAGTGCAGAGCGTGGACCGTCGATGATGTAATTACACAATGCGTCGTTCGTCGTTCGTCGTTCGTCGTTCGTCGTTCGTCGTTCGTCGTTCGTCGTTCGTCGTTCGTCGGTCGTCGGTCGTCGGTCGTCGTTCGTCGTTCGTCGTTCGTCGTTCGTCGTTCGTCGTTCGTTGTTAGGCCGGCACCACTCTTTTATGCAACGCGTATGTGTTGAATGCGCGCAGCGGCGTGCGGTGTCGCTACGTTTGGTGTGCTGGCTGATGTGCGATAATGTTGCCCTTTGCTAGCTTTCGTTCTTTTTCTTTTAACCCCGTCGGGTGCATGTCAGTTGTGTGTCTGAGCACGAGCAGCCTCAACTGATTGAGTTTGTCAAACTTTGCTGGATTCCGTTTTTAGTTCTTCTGAACTTGGAGCAACAACTGTTTCGCTTTGGAGCGTGTCACTGCAGCGGATGGACGAGCGTTAGACGCCACTTCATGGCGTGGTACGACATGTGTGTAGCCCCGCCAGCGTGAGCGCGCTCCGGGCGACTAGAACATGTGGTACCACAATGATTTGGAGGGTACAGCAGTGCGGACGGAGAAGGAGAGGGTTGCAAGCCAACGAGCTCTGGACCCTGCCTCGGCGGTGCAGAATCCTCGAGCGACTTGTATGGGGACCAATGCTGTTCGCGTAACGTGGGACGCCCCAGAAAATTTCAAAGTCGATGGCTACAGGATCACTCGCCTACGGCAGCAAATTGACCCGGACTCTCCGGTGACTGACGTGGAAAGTGAAAAGTTGTACACCTGGCAGCTGAAGAATGAACTCTTCGTGCCCCCACACCAGAAATCTTTCGACGAGACAAAGTTGGCCGAGAACACCACGTTCCGGTACAAAGTCACCGCGTGGCACTACAACGCCTCGCGCCGCAAAATATTCGGGAGAGAAGCAATGACGAACAAGTTTCGCGTGTACGAAGAGCTCCCGGAGGGTTGGGCGGCTGCCGACACTGACGAAGGCAAGCGGTACTACTTCAACGTTGTGACCAAGCACACGCAATGGGAGAAGCCTGAAGAGAACAGCCGAACGTTTCTCCCGCTGGCGCTGGCGAAGCACTTCACGCCTCAGGAGGTTGTCGCCATGAGGCGGGAGTTCGACGCCTTTGACATAGACGGGAATGGCTCCATCAGCTCAGAGGAGCTGGAGGAAGCTTTTTACAATCTCGGGTTCAAATTCTCGAAGGAACAGTTCCATGAAATTTTCAAAAAAGTGGACGCTGATGGAAGCGGCTTCGTGGATTTCCAGGAATACGCAGGGATGTACGTCAAGATGAGCAATTCCAAAGCCTTTCAAGGTCTGTTTGGACAGTGGAGCGAATCTCTCAAGGCTTTTTCGGCGAGATTCGCCGCTAATGCGCGATTGAAGTTTGAGGAGTCGTTGGCGGACTTGGTTTCGAATACCAAGCAAAAGCTGAAGAGAAAGCTGAGGAGGCGAATGCCGCCGATTTGGGTGAAGACTATTGACAGAGACCAAGAGTATTACTACAACATCCGAACACATGAAACGTCTTGGGTACTTCCAGACGAGCAGAGGTACTACCTGCCCGATGACTTTGGCAAGGAGTTCACCGAAAAGGAGTTGGCCCAGTTTAGGGAACTGTTTGATAAGTACGACTTCGACGACAGCGGCACTATGAATGTAGAAGAGCTGACAACGGCCCTGCAGAGTTTGGGAACCTATGAAGGCATTCTGTCCAAGGAAAGATCTCAGCAGATCATGCAGATGTGCGATGTGGACAAGAGCGGGCAAATTGAGTTTTGCGAGTTTTGCGTCGCCGTGTGGGCAGCCAAGAACGGGAAAATGTCCATTGGGCAAATGTTCAACACATTCATAGACCAGGCGAAGGGGCTCGATGAGACAACCGCAAGGCTGCAGCGCCAAGAGGCCAAAGAGAAGAAAGACAAAGAAAACCGCCGCAAGCAGCGCGTCACCATCGGAATGGTGTTCACTTTTACGCTCAGTCGGGAGAGGAAAAGCGGGCGAATCGAGAAGAACCACTACACTGCCACGGTGATCAACATTGACGAGGCGGTGGAGGGTGACCCATTCGCTTTCCCGCACCAAATCGAGTACGTCTTCGACGACGGTGGCGGCAAGCTGGAGCCAATTCCGGACACGGACCCGGAGTGGGTACGGTTGCTGTGGCGATCAAAGACGCTTACAGATCAGCACGGGCACTCCAAAATCCCGTGGAAATTGTACAAGATCAAAAGAAATTTGAAGAACTTGCTCAAAGGAGCTCTTGCGGGCGACAAAAAAGGGAAACTTGTACAGTCGAAAGAGGCCAAGGCGCGGAATGTCAACATTAAAATCAAGCAGTTCTTCGAGAAACTGAAGATCAAGCCCAAGAAGCGCAACAAAAGAAAAGTCGACAAAGTCGCGCGATGGTTTCAGGAGATCGGATTGACGAAGAAACAAGTGCAGGAGAGGAGGCAGGAGTGGCGGCACGACAGTGCCAGCTTTCTACAGAAGCATTTTCGAGGCCGCTCCGCGCGGAAGCGCATGGCTGGCGTCCGCGTGCAACGGACATTCAAAACAAGGCGTCACGCACAAGCTGCAACTGTTGTTCAAAGTGCAGTGCGACGCAGAATCGCACGCCGCCGCGTGCAGCAGGTCAGAGTTTGGACGTACTCCAAGCCCGAAGAGCACAAGGCTGCGTTGAACCTTCAAAAAATATTCCGGAGCCGCTTGGCGAGAAAAGTCGTGCTCAAACGGGCCAAGAAGGCGGCTTACTTGTTCCGGACGAAAAAGCGCACGGCGAAGGAACACGTTGAATTGATTGCTGCAGGCGCCAAGAGCTTGGCGGACAAGTTGTCCAAAAGCGTGAACAATCACCTGGCTAAAGTTCGCGCTGAAGCTGCGCAAAAGGCTGCCGACAAACGCAAAAAGGAAGCGAAGTCGAAATTCAGCCGAGCTACAGGCAAACTGAAGCAGGACTTGCGTCACGAGAAAAAGAAAGCCGCTGGCATTGTCATCAAAGAGAAATTTGAACAGATGGCAGAAGATTTGAAAAAACAGAACGAAACTCTGAATGAAAAAACAAAGAAAGACTTGGCTAAGATGAAGGACGCCCTTACCAAGGCGTTCGCCAAGGAAAACATCAAAGCAAAAGCGGAGTTGGTCAGAGCAAAAGTAGTTGCAGAGTGGAAGAAACGTGCTGCAGAGTTTAAGGAGAGCAAGCTCGGACAGCAAGTCCAAGCCACGAAAGATGAATTCCGAGTCGTGCGTGTCAAAGAAGCTCCAAGTAAACGCGTAGAGGGCAAAGCTCTGTTTGCATTCAAGGCAGAAAAACCTGAGGAGCTGGACATGCCAGCGGACACAAATATAGAGGTCATCGAGGTCTACGACACTCAAGACGAACAACTGCGGAAGATGGAGAAGCAATTCGAGGCACTCGACAAGCAGAGCGTGGGACTTTTGGGCCCGGAAGATATTATTTCTTGCATAGCTGCGGCCGGCGTGCTTCCGCCAGAAGACAAGGATGGGGAATCTCCTGGATCAGCTATTCAAAGTGTTTTTGCAAAGTACGGCGAGGAAAGCTCTCTTGTGTTCCCGAATGGGTCGCCCAAAAACCCAGAAGACGCACGCATGTCGATGGGCAACTTGCGCAAATACATGCAAGACACGTTCGACAACGGCTCCACGTGGGTCCTTGTCCGCAATCAAGACACAGGCGCCCAAGGTCAGGTGCCACTGTCCTACATTCATCTCTTCGACCCATTGCCGACAAAGGAGAAAAAGGTTTGTTTTCATTGCACGTTCTTGCTCGTCACTGCCCTTGATTCCGTGATTTCAAACATCGAACCATGCGATTGTGCAGGTTGCTGCGCAGGCGCAAGTGGAAACATTCTGGACTAAAGTGTTTGAGAAAGACTACCGCGATAAGCTGCAGCGCGAAATCAAGGTTCGTGTTTGTGTGATGAAGTGTGTGCAATCAATGCGCGGACTCGTCCTAAAAGCAACGCGCATGTACATCCTTCACGTTCGCACATGCAGGAAAAAGCGGAGACGATTAAGAATGACATCGAGAACAGCAAATTTGTCACCGAATTGAAAGCAAAGGCAACGGAAGCAATCGAAAATGCCAAGCGAAGCTTCGAGAAACCCGCCGCGCCGGCACCCAAGGCAGCCGCAAAAAGTGATGGGCTCTCGAACGACGGCGAAAACGGGGGCAACCACACATACAAACGCAAAAATTTGATTGATGCACATTGCGTGGTGTGCGGGGCCAAGAATAAACAGCTTTGCACAGGAACAGCCCAAGCGCCCAAATCTCGACCCCTGGGTTCCAAGAAACTCTCGGCTGTGCACCCGGCACCGCCATCGCCGAAGCCTAGCAAGCAGCACGAACGCAAAGAAAGCTCCCCGACCGAGAAAACAACTTCAGAAGACGATCAGCCGCCTATTGCAGTTTCAAATCATTCGGGTCATTCTGCCAAAATGGATGTTGAAATATAGCGCACCGCAACACCTTCAGCATACCGGATATGGCCGCCCCGGCTACCTTAACGGCAACTTCGCGGGCAGCCATTGCAACGGCAAACAGCATTGCTTGCTGTAAGCAGTTCACTTGAGTGCGTGGCTTGCGATGCCTAGCTCAGAGTCGTGACGACCTTTTATTTTATTTATTGTACCGCTTCCAATGAAATGCGTGTACCGATTCACTGCGAGAACTGTCCAGGAGTAGCTTTCAGCCGCGCATGCCATCGCCAATGTGGCGGATAGCATGCGAATTGGCCTAGCTCTCAATTCTGGATGTGTGTGTGTGTGTGTGTGTGTGTGTGTGTGTGTGTGTGGTTGGTCGGTTGATGGATGCACCAATAGAAGTGAGTGCACGCATCGCGGCTTGCATCCGTGCTTGTCGAGCACGCCATGCACTAATCACGACCTGACATGACCACACCACACTCTCGAACAACACCACAGTGTCTACGCCGTGGCGTGCCGACTCCCATCTCTACCATCGATGGCAAGAAGACAGAGAAATTGAGAGAGACGGGGAGAAGGAAGAGAGAGAGAGAGAGAGATCGAAGGTAGATGCACCACAAAAGTCAACTAAGAACGTGTGGCGGGAACAGTGAACGAACGGACGGCGCACAGTGGGAGTGGGAGTGGGAGCCGCACCGTCACTGTGAGTGAGTGAGTGAGTGAGTGAGTGAGTGAGTGAGTGAGCGTCGTCGTCGTCGTCGTCGTCGTCGTCATCGTCGTCGTCATCGTCGTCGTCGTTGTTGTCGTTGGCCGAAGCGCGGTTTCGTTCGCGACGACGTTGGTGTCATTGTTGGTTCGTTGGTTCGTTGGTTCGTTGATCGTTGGTTCGTTGTTGGTAAAAGTTTTCGTTGTTGGTTCGTTGATTCGTTGGTTCGATCATTCGTTCGTTAGTTGGTTCGATCATTCGTTGGTTTGATCATTCGTTCGTTGGTTGGTTCGATCATTCGTTGGTTCGATCATTCGTTCGTTTGATCATTCGTTGGTTCGTTGGTTCGATCATTCGTTCGTTCGATCATTCGTCGGTTCGATCATTCGTTGGTTCGTTGGTTCGATCATTCGTTGGTTCATTCGTTGGTATCGTTGATGTCGTTGATGTCGTTGTTCGTTTGGTCGGTGGTCGGTGTTTATGAAAACAAATGTCTGCTGGCTGACAGGCGGCTGGTTGGTTGGTGTCGGTATTGGTGTCCGTGTCCGTCTTCATGCCCGTGTCAGTTTGTTCGTTTGTTCGTTTGTTCGCTCGTTCGTTGGGGTTGTCGCTGTCGCTGTCGCGGTCGGGCTGTATGGAGATGTGCTGATGTACGTTTTGTTGCATGGCGGTGCGCTACAACTGCGCTACAACCGACCATGCCCTTGCTCTCTCACTTACGACCCGTGTTGCACTGTCACTGTCGTCGTCGATGTGATCGCTGTCGTCTTGTTGGTCGTTGTCCATTCACTGGCACCCGCCATCCTCGCGCGCACGCACTAGTGTTGGTGCCTGGGTGCCTGGGTAGCTGTGTCTGTTGCTGGCAGTGTAGTAGTTGTTGCTGATTCCAGTAACACTACAATGTCGGAGACGAGCAGGGGAGCAGTATACTCCAGCGTCACCTTTAGATTCGAAATGGTTCACCCGCGCAGTTCGTTGCACTTTTCCGCCGACTTTGTAACCGGTCCATCATTTGTCATTGCAATTGCGTCAACGTTGCCATCTCAGTCTCGTGGAGCTCGTGACGGCCTAGAGTCCGTCGTGAGGTTCGGACTCCGCTGGCACCTGCCGTGGTGACGTAGCAGCAAGATAGAATCATGTCAGCGACGGCAGTGGAATCTGCGGAACCCAAAGGCGTTGCCGAGGTGACTGCGGTGGTTGTCAGATCCAACGAAGCAACTTCGAGGTCGGCTTCTCGGTCACGATCCGCGTCGCAGCCACGGTCTCACTCCGGGTCTCGATCACGTTCAGAGTCTCCATCGAGTAGGGTCCCACGACGGGACCGCTCCAGGTCGCGTTCTCGGGACCGCGATGATCACGAAGCTCGCGGGCAGGATCGCCACGCCAACACGAACGCCGTGTCTTCGTCCACCACACGCCGAGAGGGTGACTGGGATTGTCCAAACGACCAATGCCGCGCGCACAACTTCGCGAGTAGATTGCGTTGCTACAAATGTCGCACGCCACACCCAGACGGAAAAGAGAAGGAAGCCACCTTGGTGGCCGACCTCCGGCCAGGAGACTGGATGTGCTCCAGCTGCAGTGCTCACAATTATGCATCGAGGCGCGAATGCTTCAAGTGCCGCACGCTTGCGCCCGGAGCACAGCCCGTGCACTCTGGCAATTTCGGAGGTCGTGGAGGATTCCCACCGCGCGGAGCAGCACCGCCGCCCTACGACCGGTATGGCAGCCGCGGCTCCTATGGACGTGGCAGTGACTATGGTAGGAATGATTACAGCGATCGAGGGCGAGACCGCGGCTATGCCCCACCGCCGTACGCGGGTGACGGAGCATACAACAGAGGAGGCGACTCCAGGCCATCGTATGGGGCCGGAGGAGGCCAAGGCCGGCCCGGCGACTGGAACTGCCCGAAGTGCGGCTTCCATAACTTCGCCTCCCGGGTTGAATGTCGGCAATGCCGCACCCCGTCCAACGGACACTCTGGGCACAGACCTCCTCCTCCTCCTCCTTCTGTGCATTCCAACAATCTCCGCGCAGGTGACTGGATGTGTCCGCGCTGCAGTGCTCATAATTTTGCGAGCCGCTTCGAATGCTACAAATGCCGGACGGCCAAAATGGCCACCCCTGCTGCATCAGGTGTTGGTGCATCGTCTCACGACGTACGTCCCGGCGATTGGACGTGTGAATCCTGTCACGCTCACAACTTTGCGAGTCGAACAGAGTGCTACAAGTGCCGAACCCCAATGAGTCGGCCGTGACGTTGAGCGTTACTCGTGGGTAGGAAGTATGGTGTCGTGGTGGTGTCCACAACGGAGCAGGAATATTTGTGTCAAAAGTCTGGTCTCGCTGCTGCACAACAGTGCATCTAATTATTATCTAACTAGAAACATTTTGTCGTTTTGATCGCGTCATTACAAGCACACGTAGTATGCGCTCTCGTAGCTGCGGTTTGGTTGCCACATCTCGTGCCGAACGATTACTAGGCCAACATATCCTGGTACTCTGCCACGAATTGAGCCCTCCGCACTGACATGTTCGTCATCATGGCCTGTGAAACATCATGTCGCGCTCAGAAGTAAACGGAACAAGGCTTGTGGATCCACAAACGCGAGTGACTAACCGGCAATATCACGTCACGCAGCAATTCTGCGCGGCCGAGTCCCAAAAATTTGCCATTCCTCGCATTTTCAGCTTGTCGTTTTGGTGTCGTCAAGTCGCCTCCTAACAAGACCTGCACAACGCGACCAACACCGTGGATTACTCGAAAGACAAACTGTGCAGAGTTGGAGCACGCATCGTACGTCGTCACAGATATCTTTGATCAACGCCAATTCGTCGTGCCGTGCAAGAAACTTGATCTGTGAGCAGCAAAGAGAGTGTGAAAGATAATCGATCTGGAACAGTCACAAAGTCTGCATTGCCCCGACGTACATAAACACGAAGCCAGGACTGGAAACTGTTTGCATCGTGAAGCGCCACGGACAGCGCAAGCTGATGCTGCAAATGCGATATCGTGTCGACCATGGACCACTCAGGTAGTTCAGACAAAATGGAGCGCACGCTTGCAATCGTCGCTGGTTGGCCAGCGGCAATTCGTTCTTCCTCTAGTTTTCGCCGTGCCGTGGCCTGGAGTTGCTCGAGGGGGAAACCTGCGCTCGACTGCGAAGAACGATGGTGTAAACGAGCTCCTCGTGAGATAAAAGTGGAGTAGAAAGTAGAATGGACAAAGTCCTCACAGCTTGCCCTGAGCCATGCTTTCAACGAAATGTCCCACAGATATGCTCTCACAATGCGATCTGTAGGGGCTCCTGCGCCGTGGTCGTTGAATGCAGACACGTGCGCCACAATATTTCCTTGGGAATCCACATCTACACCAGCGAGGTGGGAGGCTCGAGACGCGGAGCCTTCAGATCTCGTGCCGTTGTTGCCATACATCTGTGACGTCAACAACCCAGTTACTGAGCATTCGCATTGTAACTTTCGTCGCGCAAAGTCCCACATACGGAGATCGCCCCTTGCGTTGACGCAAAGAACCAGTTGTGCGTCAACGTCGGTGCCACTTCGCGCAGGCTTCGGAACGGAGACGAATGCCAGGCGGGCACCAGTGGCTATGGCTGGCACAATACGGCGACCGGTCGCGGCAGTGAACAGATGCAGCGATCCATCAGAGGTGGCGACTGCAACAATTTGTTCATTCCCGCACGCGTGCGTGGCAACACCCGATAATCGAGTCACCCAGAGGACTTGCGCGCCAAACACGCAAGTGACTTGAGTAGCGGCCGGTTTTTGAGCGGTTGCTCGTACAACTCTACACTCCAACACCACGGGATGTTTCACAGCATCGTTGGCAGTGGTTGATGTTGGCTCGCTGGTGACATTATCAGTCCCGCTCGTGGACGAAGCACCAGAAGAATGAACAACTCCAGCAGTGGCTGTCGATTCCCCATCAATTGTGGCTGCAACCAGGCGGCTTGTCTCAGCAAGAGTGTGGGCCGCCGATGATACTTGACCTTTAATTCTGCCCAATAGCGCATGTTTTTCTAGCCAAGCATCTGATCGTTCTTTGGACCTGTGCACGGAAGCACCACAACGAATGAGCTCACGGCAACGAACATCACAGCGCCAACTCCTGAGCTAGTATGTTGGCAACGCGAAGCAGGCAACAAGGCAATGCGTCACTTACACCAGGTCGCACACAGCCCATCCGCGTGTGACGTTGTCTCCGCGAGGCTGTACAGCAACTGATTGAAGAGCTGGATCAGCCGGCTCCAGTTGCAACCTAGTCGAAGACAACGTCGGACGTCGCGTGGTGGAATCTGATGCTGCATCGGCGCTGCGAGCCTGACGAGGTGTGCCACGCCGAGGCTGCAGCACCATGGTCACATCAAGATCATCATCCACATCTCCGAGGTTACTGAAATTTTCGCTCCAAGGTTTTTCTTCAAGAATACTCGGCTGCACACGCCGTCGGCCAGAGCTCGTCGTTGTTTCTGTCTGCTCTTGGGTCGTCCTTGGCTTCTTCGTCAAATTCACATCAGACGCAGACTCTTCGTCATTTGGAGAATTTTCAGAGCTACCCCATGTGCCAGTGCCAGTGGCCGCTCGTCTCTTGGATCGCACAGACGGCCGAGCAGGGGACGTGCCTCCAATTGGAAGCGCATCTAACAAATCTGGTGCTTCAGTCAAAGCAGCGCGCTCAGTTTCAGATTGACCTGGCAAGATAAAACGAAGCGCAGGTCACTCCTCTCTGTCGATGTCATTTATAGCTGTTTTTCAACTGGCACGTACCAAATCTGTTGCGCAGAAGTGACTGCTGCTCAGAGGTGCGAAGTGGCGTCCCGAGCTCGTTTTGTGAAAATTTGCACCTACGACACAAGTGCGAGCGTCAACTTCTGGCGTTTGTCACGAAAGCACAATGAAGCTGGCGTACATTAAAAGGGTCCCGTCTTTGGAGGCCAGCAGCAAGTGACGCCCGTTCGCTGACCAGGATATGTCGGTCACCCCCATATCGAAGCAGTTCTGCATTGTGAAAACTGGAACTGCCGAAGCTTGGCTCCACAAAGAGAAAGTTCCTGCAGCCACATGTTGCGTACGAATATGCTGGAGTTAGGCAACACTCTCAGTGCCAGCACAAATCTCTGTTTATGCCACCACAGAATCACACACCGTCTGTGCTTCCAATAGCGCAGTAACAAGTCGACGTGGTGGTTGTGCCACCATCATTATTCTCAGTCTCCTGCTGGTAGATGCGTGGGTTGAATGAGGCGACGTTAACTGGCAGTGGGTGCCCCACAAACGCGGTGCCGTTGAGCCGCCAGGTAGCTTTTCCGTCGACTCTGTCAGCAGGCAGTAAGAGGACAGGGTGGCAGATGAGTAGTCTGCGAAGGCAAGTTATTAATCATTGCCACACAACTCACCCAGCGGTCCCTCGCTCGATTAGCTCCGCCACAAATTTCCCACTTTGCACAGCGTTTGGCACACAAACAATTGAGCCGTCAGGTGAAAAGTCAAGCCTCCGAAACGACGTTCCGCTGCAGAAAGACAGGCAGAATGGCAACCACCCAACAACAAGGATGTGAACGAGTGTGATGAGCCCAATAACAGCCGCACAGTCACGTCAACATGCGCGAAGTATTGCGGCCACCGTACCTTGCTGCTCCTTTGTCTTCCTCGAATGGTTTTGAAATCGTCGTTGGAGCCCCCCACTTTTGTGTGTCCCAGACTGCAAGAGAACGATCCGCTGACGAACTGATGAGGTAGCGGCCCACAGGGTCCCAAGCAAGTCCCAACACCCAGTTGGCGTGATGTTTCAGTTTACGCAGTGGGGGCACCACCACACCAACACCTTCGATCTGGGCTCGAATTACTGCGGCACGCACGTCCCAAATGATAATGTTGGTGTCAAGGCTACAGGATGCGAGAAGGTTGCTTTGGGGTGCCCAGGCCACGTCAATGACGTGCAGTGTGTGAGCCCTCAACGTCAACATAGGGGACCAGTTTTCCGCGTTGACCTGGTTGTCCGCGGCCCCGAAACCGACTTCACCTTCCCCTTCCTTCAATGCCCACAGGATTATTGCTTGGTCGTCGCTGCCGGTTGCCAACAATTTACCGTCCGGGGACCACCTTGCGACGTTGATTGCCTGGTCGTGGCGTGCCAGCGTGGCCAACAAACTGCCCTCCGGAGGGTCAGTCGCGATGTCCTCTTCTGCATTCTCTACATCTGCTGCGCTGTCGGCCGCGGCTCCTGGCGCGTCTGCGCTGGCAGGCTCACCACTGGGCAATGTTGCCGCTTCTTCAGCACTGTGCTCAGTACGACTATGCGGTGCGGGAATGTTGGGGATCACTTCCGAATCTTTGGCTGGAGAGCTTGCCGCAGCGGCAGGATCGTCGAACGCATCTTTTGATCCCGCTTGTCGTGCGTCGCTCGCCGCGCCGTCACTCGGAGCTTCCTCTGCGCTGTCTTTCGTACTGTCCTTTGGGGCTGCCACGTCTGCGCGACTTGCGCCGGCCTCACTGGTCGCAGCGCTGCCAAACCCCATGGTCGTGGTTCCATTGACTTCTCCGGCTGATCGTGCTGCAAGAGCGTCTAGCGTGGCCTTGTTGGCGATTTTGCTCAGTCGATTCGGCGATGCTGCACGCCTGTTCACCGACAGCACAGAAAGGGACCATACCCGGGCAATCGAATCTTGTCCGGCAGTCACAAAGCGTGTGCCATCTGGGTGGACGTGCACGCTCAGAATGGCCCCAGCACCACTAATCCAAAACGGCTTCTCGATGATCATCTTTTTGAATTCCAGTCAAAAACTACAATGCGGGTCACACGCGGACGCCTGGACCAAGTGGGTGCGCTTTGCCGGCTCGTGAAAAAAGCCGCCCCACTCACCCAAACCCCACGTAAATACGTGCGAGAAGCTCGAGCATTTATTTAAATGGGCCTCGATTTCTGTGACGCACACACGCACGCGCGCGCAGGCTTGCAGTCCCGCAGCAACGTCACAGCGTCGCCCACGCCGCCATTGGCAATCAATATATGATAGAGCCTTGACAACACTCCATTGGCAACAGTCCATCGATAGGCACGCAATTGATCCTCGGCAACATTTCCCCTCCAAAGACAGCAAC
>ENA-OWNT01002755-OWNT01002755.1-seawater-metagenome-genome-assembly--contig:-NODE-2755-length-17686-cov-4.604861_pt1 | contig 17686 bp, 13 predicted proteins | sample MGYA00238136_ERZ651165 | MGnify/ENA primary metagenome ERZ651165 (study PRJEB26861, sample SAMN08777766) | seawater metagenome | isolation source: coastal seawater | place: USA: Florida | collected...
CGACGGGTGGCTCGGCGTGCGCGGCGGCGTCGATGTGATGGGGGGCCGGCGCAACATCGTCGACGAGTTCGACCCCGAGACCCTCGCGGATGGTTCGAAGTCCACCTTCAACCCTGCGGTCTACGGCGAAGACCAGATCAAGGGCGGCCCCTTCACCGTGACCAGCGGGGTGCGGCTGGAGGGCCTCCGCCTCGACGACGAAGACTGGCGCATCGCCTTCGACCCTCGGCTTCGCGTGGCGATGGACCTCAGCGACAACGTGCAGCTGTTCGGGGCGAGCGGCCGGTTCTCCCAGATTCCGCGCTGGCGCACCATGTACGCACCGGAGGGGGAGGGGCTCAACTACGAGCATGCCGTGCACCGCACCGTCGGTGTGCTCGCCGATCTCACCACCCGCTGGCATCTGGAGGTCACCGCGTACCACCACCAGCTGCTCAAGCAGGTCGTCGGCCGCGACGAGCTGTTCCGCTTCGACGAGGCCTCCTTCGTCACTGGCGACGACAACCGCCCATGGGCCAACGCCGGCTGGGGGCGAACCTATGGCGTGGAGATGCTCGCCAAGTATTCGTCCGACCACACGCTGCTCTGGCTCGCCACGACCATCGGTCGCTCCTACCAGACCCCTCGGCCCTACCTCGAGGAGCGCCGAGGCGACTTCGACCAGCCCGTCAACCTGACCCTGATCGGCTCGCGGGATCTGGGCCGGCATTGGCGGCTCGGTGGGCGGGCCCGGGTGGTGAGCGGCCCGCCCCAGACCACGGTCGATCAGGTGGTCTACCTGGCGGACACCGGGGAGTACCTGCCCCTGTCCTCCGACCCCTTCGGCGGTCGCGCACCGACCTTCTTCTCCGCCGATGTGCGGGTGGACAAGGAGTTCTTCCTCAAGACCTTCCGCCTGGACACCTACCTGGAGGTCCAGAACGTGACGAACCGCCGCAACGTCGAGGTGCCCGGCTACTCCGAGGACTTCTCCCGGGAGGAGCCGGTGCTGGGCCTGCCCATCCTCCCGGCCTTCGGCTTCAAGGGGATCTGGTGATGAGCGTGCTCCTGCCGGTGTGGCTGCTGTGGATGGCGTGCACGCCACGCTTCCCGGACGACGACCTGGTGACCGGCCTCGAGGTGGTGACGGTGGTGGCCGACCCGCCCACGGTGACGGCCCTGGAGCTCTACGAGGTGACGGCGTGGGTGGCGGATGCGCGGGAGCGGGGGGCCGAGGTGCTGATCTGGCCGTGCACCCCGGTGACCCTCGGCGACCGGGTGCGCTGTGCGGAGGGCGTCGACATCAACGGTCGGGGGCTGCCTGTCTCCTACTGGACCGCCCACACCACGGTGGTCGAGCACCAGGCGACGGTGAAGCTGGTCAGCCCCTTCCTTCCCTTCCTCGCCTTCGCGGAGGAAGTGCCCCCGAACGTGTACCAGGAGGGGCTTCCGATGCCGCTCAACGTGCTGGCCTGCGACCCCGGCGTGTGCTCGGTGTTCGAATGGCTGCGGGCCGATCCCGAGCCCGGCAGCGAGGCCTATGCACGGCTGGGGCGCACCCTCGCCGATCCGGAGCTCATCGCTCGCCAGGCGCCCATCGGGCAGATGTCGCTGGCGGTGAAGATGGTGAAGGTGGTCGACCCCGCCGCCGACCGCCCGGAGAACCCGACCCTCGATGCGGTCGGGCGGGGCGGGCTGCCCGAGATGGCCGCCTTCGAGTGGGTCTGGCGGATCGAACGCGGCGGCCTGGTGTCGGCCAACGAGGCACCGACGGGCGACACGGGCGACTACCGCTACGGCTACGACCCCGAGCCGCAGCCGACGGTGGGGCAGGTAGCGTCGCGGGTGCCGGACTGGTCGGTGCGGGTGGGCTACACCGCGGGGCGGATCCTGGAGCAGACCTTCGACGGGCAGGAGCTGCGCATCCTGTGGCAGGGGGATCACGACCGCGCCGGCGTCATGGTGGTGGGGCTGGCCGATGGTCTCGGCGGCACGGCTGGCGGTGCGGTAGAGCTGCCCCAGCGTGTGACGGAGGACACCGAGTGACGACCCTGGACCGCTCTGCCCTGGTGTTGGGGGATGGCACCCCCGCGGTGGTTCGTGAGCGCACCACCTCCACCCACGACGACGCCCGCCAGCTCGCCGTGAGCGGTGCTCCTCACGGCACCTGGGTGGTCGCCGAGGAGCAGACGGCAGGCCGAGGGCGCCTCGGTCGCCGCTGGGAGATGCCCGCTGGGTCGGGGCTCGCGCTCTCCGTGGTGCTCCGGCCACGGCTTCCTCCGGCCGACGTGCCGTTGCTCTGCCTCGCGGCAGCGGTCGCGGTGGCCGACCGGCACCCCGCGCTCCGGATCAAGTGGCCCAACGATGTGCTCCTTCCCGATGGGCGGAAGGTGTGCGGCATCCTGGCCGAGGCCGAGCCGGGGTCCGACCGCGCTGCCTTCGTGCTCCTCGGGGTCGGCGTCAACCTCACGGCGTCCCCGCCCCTCGACACCGCGGGGCACCTGGCCGAGCTGTCGGGTCCGCCCCGGTGGACCCGCGAGTCCCTGGCCGTGGCCCTGGTGGAAGACATCCTCCGCTGGGCAGCGAAGCTCGAAGGGCGGGCCCACAGCGAGCTCGTGGAGGCATGGACTTTGACGACCCGGCCCTCGGCGTCGCGGAACACCACGGACCCACCGACCATCCGCTTGGCGAGCGCCGTGGGGGCCGTGTCGTCGGCCATGGCGGCACGCACGGCCTCGTGGACCAGCTCGTACAGGGTCTCTGCGTCGAGATCGCTCATCAGAACCGCCCGGAGATGCGCACGCCCTCGGTGCTCACCAAGACCCCGCCGACCCCGACACCGATGGCCCCGGCGAGGGAGAGCCCGCTCACCAGCACCATGGTGTTGGCGGTGGACCGCGCGGAGGTGAGCTCCTGGGAGGTGGTGAGGTCGCTCATGCCGCCCGCCGTGACGGCCGCCACGGCGTAGGTGGCGCCCGACACCACCAGCAAGCCACCGCCCACGGCGATGGGGACGATGGGCACCCCGCTCTCGGCTTCACGGACCTCGCGGACCGTGCTCGGCCCCTTGCGCTTGCGCGCCGAGCTCGCGCCGTCGCCCGTCCACCACTTGGGGGCACTGGGGGTGGCGTCGCCGAGGACGGACTTGTCGAAGGCGGCGCCGGTCTGCCAGTAGGCCCCCAGGAACACCTGGTCGCGGTCGAAGACCTGCACCAGGTGGGGAATCTCGGCCTGGGTCTTGGGCTCGACCAGCAGATCCCCGTCGAGGAAGACACCGCCCCCGGGGGGCACGGCCAGGCCGCCGTCCGGACCGCCCTCGATGGGCTCCTCGGCCTCCTCGATGAGGTCGACGAACACGTCGGGGAAGACCCGACGGTCGTAGGTGAGCTCGGTGCCGGTGGACTTCGCGGTGGTGCCCCAGCGGATGGCCCCTTCTTCGTCTTGCTCGAAGAAGAACTGCAGCGCCATGAAGCGGGTGAACTTGCCGAAGAGCACGCGGTCGACCACTTCGTCGTGGCAGATCAGCTGCTCGCCGATGTCCTGGAGTAGCTCCTTGGCCTCGCGCACGTCGCTCTTGCGGTAGGCGTCGTCGACCTTGCCGATGGCGGCGCCGAACTGGATTCGGCTGTAGGGCTTCTCGCACACTTCGGTCTGGCCGAAGGCGGTGGCTGCCAGCAACCAGAGCATCATGCCGCCCCTCCACACACATTGGCCTCGGCATCGGGCACGGCCGGGTCTTCCGTCGGGCAGGGGAACGCGGCCTGGTCGCGAACCCCATCGTTGCCGTCGCAGTCGCTGTCGATCCCGTCGCCCTGGGTCTCCTCGCTGGAGCAGGGGTAGATGCTGGGGTCGTCGGGGGCGCAGTCGGCGGCGTCGGGCCAGTCGTCGCCGTCGGCGTCGGCCTCGAAGCCACAGTCGGCATCGCAGCCGTCGCCGCGCACGTCGCCCGCCCCGGGGTAGACCAGGGGATTGTCGGGCGCGCAGTCTTCGTCGATGCCGTAGGAGTCGCCATCGGCATCCCAGAAGGCGTCGTACTCGGCCTTGGTCACATAGGCGCACCCGCCGCTGAAGAGCGCGGCAGCGATGCTGGACAGGACGACGACCCGCACGGAACCTCCGGGTGTGGGGACTCGCATCTTGCCATGCCCGGCCAGCGGACGGAAGCTCACCCCCGGAGGAACTGCGCGACGTGCGGCGTTCCCAGGGGAGATGGGCGTCAGCCGGGCCACAGGTCGACGAACACCGCGATGGCGCCCCCGACCGCGATGATCGGGCCCGTGCGGAGCATCGTGGGCTCCGGCGGCTCGCCCGGGTCGAGGCCCTGGGCCTTCTGGGCGACGTAGCGCATGCCCTCGATGAACTGGGGCAGCTTGCCCTGCATGGCCAGCACCATCAGCCCCACCGGCAGGTAGACCACGCCCGTCCAGAGGCTGGCCTCCAGCATCTTCTGCCAGCCCAGGGTCGCCCCGAGGCCCATGAAGAGCTTGGCATCCCCTGCCTTCTCCACCCCGAGGCGCCACAACAGGAAGTGCAGCGCGAAGGCCGACGCCAATCCCAGCACGCCCACCAGGGGCACGCCCTCCACCGTCCACCACACCAAGCCCAGCGCCATCAGCAAGCCGTTGAGCGCGTTCGGGATCTTCCCGGTGCGGGCGTCGATCACCCCGGCGGCGAACATCCCGGCGAGCAAGACGACTTCGTGGGGGCCTGGCGTCACCGACTCTCCTGTGCGGGCCCACGTCGCGGACCGGCGTGGGTTTGGGTGTGGCGCGTTGGGGTGCACCGTGGTGTAGACTGGACGCCACCCTGTGCTCGGGCGCCTGCCGCACGAGTGTATGCCATCCGCCGGCAGCCCGGACGTGCAGCACGTGGCCAAGCCCGCCCTTCAGACCTTCGGCAAGTACCAGATCCTCGAGCGCATCGCGACCGGGGGTATGGCCGAGATCTACAAGGCCAAGCTGGAGGGCATCGGTGGCTTCCAGCGCACCTTCGCGATCAAGCGCATCCTGCCCAACCTGTCCCAGAACAGCGAATACATCGCGATGCTGGTCGACGAGGCCAAGGTGGCGGGCCTGCTCTCCCACGCCAACATCGTGCAGATCCTCGACCTCGGCCAGGTCGACGGCATCTGGTACATCGCGATGGAGTACGTCAAGGGCCGCGACCTCGGCGGCGTCCTGCGCCGCGCCCGGGAGAAGGGCCTCACCCTGCCGGTGCCCCACACGGTCTTCGTCGCCATCGAGCTGCTGAAGGGGCTCGAGTACGCCCACGGGCGCCAGGTGATGCGCGGAGGCCGCCCCGTCGCCCTCAACATCATCCACCGCGACGTGAGCCCCCCCAACGTCCTCCTCTCCTTCCAGGGCGAGGTCAAGCTCACCGACTTCGGCATCGCCCGGGCCAGCCTCAAGGCCATGGAGACCGTCAGCGGCATCGTGAAGGGCCGCTTCGACTACATGAGCCCCGAGCAGGCCGCCGGCAGCAAGGACCTCGACCAGCGCTCCGACCTCTTCAGCGTCGGCGTGGTGCTCTACGAGATGCTCACCGGCACCCACCCCTTCCGCACCGACAACGAGATCGGCACCATCGAGCGGGTTCGCACGGGCAAGTACACCCCCGTGTCTCAGATCAACCCCGAGGTCCCCTTCACCCTCGAGACCGTGGTCGACCGCGCCCTCCAGGTGAACCGCGAAGACCGCTACCCCTCGGCCACCGCCTTCAAGGAAGCCCTCGACAAGTTCTTCCACGACGCCGGCTTCATCTTCACCCACGCCACCCTCGCGTCCTATGTGAAGGGGCTGTTCCCCGAGAGCCAGCCCAAGGGTCGTGGCGGCCGTGCCCCCAAGCCTGGCCGCTCCGCCACGCCGCCGCCCCAGCCCCGCACCACGGCCAACGTCAGCGGGTCCCTGCAAGAGGCCCCCACCGGCCGCCTCGATCGCCGCGCCACCGAGAACACCACCAAGCCCCTGGGCATCGGCCGCGCCGAAGACATCGCCGGCACCCCGCCCGCCCTGGGCATGCGCCCCGACGAGGTCGACACCACCACCCGGCCCCGGCCCATCGTCAACCAGCTCGCCGCCGCCACGTCCCCTCGGTCCACCCCCGCGAGCGACAACCAGGCCACCGAGATCCGCGAGGTCCCCGGCGGCTGGGAGCAGAGCCTCCAGCGCAGCATCGACGCCAACATGTGGAACGACGAGGAAGACCAGGAGACGGTCATCCGGTCCATCCCCATGGAGGTCCTCGAGAGCCACCCCGGCCTCCCGGCCGCCTCCATGCCACCGCCACCCCCGTCCACCAGCGGCGGCGGCGGCGGCAGCGGCCTCCGCATCATCGGTGGGGGCGTCGTGGCCGTGCTCATGCTCGTCGGTGGCCTCTTCGGCGGCATGGGTCTCACCGTCGTGCTCGGCATCGCCGCGGGGGTCATGGGCGGCGGCGCTGCGCCCCCCACCACCCGGGCCGCGACCGTGCAGATCGTCGCGCCCCCGGGCACCGAGATCAAGCTCGACGGCGACGCGGTCGGCACCCGGTTCACCGTCCCCGATGGCGACCACGAGCTCTGGATTCACGTCGAGGGCCACGACCCGTGGACGGACCGCCTCACGGTCAGCCCCGGCGAGCAGCGGGTGTTCACGTTCACCTCGGTCGAGCTGAGCCCCTCCGACTGACGAGCCAACCGACGGCCACGCTGCTACAGTGCGGCAACCCGAGCGGTTGAACTGGAGGACGGTCGGTGGCTGAGCCCCTCGTGGAACGAACCCCCGGCACCGTGGCGGTCGCCGCCATCAAGCAGCTCCGGCCCAAGCAGTGGTTCAAGAACATCTTCCTGTTCCCGGCCCTGCTCTTCAGCGGTCAGTTCCTCGAGCCGGAGCCGGTGCTGAAGTTCGCCATCGGCTTCGCCGCGTTCAGCATGCTGGCGTCCACCGGCTACATCCTCAACGACTACCTCGACCGCGAGGCCGACCGGAAGCATCCGAAGAAGCGCTTCCGTCCCATCGCCTCGGGCGCCCTGCCGCTGCCGGGGGCCTGGGCGCTGTTCGCCTTCACGATGGGGAGCGGCATCGCGCTGTCGCTCTACCTGTCGCCGGCCTTCCTCTTCATCGGCCTCGTCTACCTCACCACCACCCTGTCCTACAGCTTCTACTTCAAGCACAAGGTCATCCTCGACGTCCTCTTCCTGGCGTCGGGCTTCGTGTGGCGGACCATCGCCGGTGCCATCGCCATCCGCGTGGAGGTCAGCCCCTGGCTCTTCCTCTGCACCGCCTTCCTCGCGCTGTTCTTCGGCTTCAACAAGCGGCGCGGCGAGCTGCTCAAGGTCGGGGCCCACACCGGCACGCGGCGCAACCTCGACGAGTACAGCCCGCAGATGCTGGAGCAGTTCCAGGCCATCGTCACCAGCGGCACGATCATCACCTACCTGCTCTACACGGTGCTCGGCCCCACGGGCTGGATGACCCTCACCATCCCCATGGTGCTCTACGGGATCTTCCGGTACATCTACCTGATCGACCGGCACGGCGAGGGCGGCGCCCCCGACGAGACCCTCCTCCGCGACCGGCCCATGCTCATCACGGGCGTGCTCTACCTCGGCACCGCCGTCGGGGTCCTCCTCGCCGATGGTCAGGGCTGGCTGCCCGCGCTCCTCGGCTGATCGCCCACCCACGGGGTACCCTCTGGGTATGCGCGTCCTGACCGCCCTCGCCCTGTGGGGCGTCCTCGCAGCCCCCGCCGCCGCCGACCCCGGCGCCCAGCCTCCGGCGCCGGAGCCCCACGAGACCTACGCCACCACGGTGCGCCTGGTCGACAACCTCTTCCTCGAGCAAGACCAGCTCGAGGCCACGGCCCTCCTCCAGGCCGCCGCCGACGGCGCCACTCAGGAGGTGCACTGGCTCTTCTCCGACGACGTCGACGGCGGCGTGGCCCTGCGCCACGGAACCGGTCGTCCCCTGGGGTCGGTCACGGTCGAGGCCCTGCGCGACCTCCCGATGGCGCTACAGCAGCTGGAAGACCGCATCCTCGGGGCCGGCCCGGCCCTCGACGAGCAGGAGGTCCGGCTCGCCATCCTCGACGGCATGACCGACGGCCTCGACCGCTTCAGCCGCATCCTCGCCGGGGAGAGCCTGACCCGCTTCGACACGCGCCTCAAGGGCACCCTCGTCGGCATCGGCGCCGGGCTGCGCTGGGTCGACGACCGCCTCACCATCACGTCGGTCACCCCCGGCGGGCCCGCCGACAAGGGGCAGCTCCAGGTCGGCGACGAGCTGCTCCGCATCGACGGCCGCTCCACCGTGAACCTCCCCGTGTCCGAGGCCGTGCGCATGGTCCGCGGTGCCTCGGGCACCCCCGTGCAGCTCACGGTGCGGCGCGCCTCCAAGGAGCTCCTCCTGCCCCTCGTGCGGGCCGAGGTCATCGTGCCCAATGTCACCCACCGCGACCTGGGTGATGGCATCGGCTACGTCCACATCGAGCACGTCAGCCAGCGCACCCTCACCAACCTGCAGCGGAGCCTCGCCGAGCTCCGCGGCAGCGGCAGCCTCACCCAGGGGCTCGTCATCGACCTCCGCGGCAACACCGGCGGCTCCATGAAGGAGGCCGCTCGGGCCGCCGACGTGTTCCTCCGTGATGGCATGCTGCTCCGCACCGTGGGGCACGATGGCCAGCGGGTGCAGAACCTCCAGGCCGAGATGCGAGCCAGCGAGCGCGGCGACGAGGTCGACCTGCCCGTCATCATCGTGGTCGACGACCGCACCGCCAGCGGCTCGGAGATCTTGGCCGGCGCCCTGCTGGAGCACGAGCGCACCGCCCTCGTGGGCACCCGCACCTATGGCAAGGGCACGGTCCAGAAGATCTACACCCTCGACGACCAGGCCCGCCTGAAGCTCACCGTCGCCCGCTACCTCCTCGCCAACGACCGGCGCATCGAGTCCAGCGGCATCCTGCCCGACATCCTGGTGGCCACCGTCGACCTCGACGCCAACGGGGCCCACCTCCACGACTTCGACCACGCCGTGCCAAGGGAGGAGCTCGTGGTGGCCGTCGACGAGACCGAGGGCTGGCGCGGGGTCGAGTCCGCGCCCGATGTGCCCCTCGAGCTGGCCCGGCAGGCCCTCCTGGCCACCGCCGGCCTCGACCGCGCCTCGCTGCTGGGCGCCCTGCAGCAGGTGGCCGGCACCGTGCGCCACACCCAAGACCAGCACCTCGCCGAGGCCTTCGCCGCTCGGGGCCACGACTGGAGCCCCGCCCCCGACGACCAGCTCGCCACCTGGCCCGACGCCGAGGTCGTCCTCAGCGCCTCCGCGCCCGAGCACGACGTCATCACCGTCACGGCCACGGTCACCAACCACGACCCCGAGCCCCTCTACCGGGCCATGGTCGAGCTCAGCTGCTTCACGCTGTCCGCCTTCGACGACATCGCCATCCCCGTGGGCAAGCTCGCCCCCGGCGCCTCCGCCACGGTCACCACCCGGGTGCCCCTTCGGGCCGGCACCGGTCCCCGCGACGACGAAGTCCAGGCCGTGCTCCACGCCCACCGGCGTCCCAAGCTCCAGGCGGGCAGCACCATCGTGCACAGCGAGGCGCGGCGCATTCCCGCCCTCACGGTCAGCGCCCGTGTCGTCCCCCACGGCGACGCGCGAGGCCCCAACGACCAACCGGTCCTCCGCGCGGAGGTCACCGTGCACCACCCCGGGCCCGGGCTCATGGCTGGGATCGAGGCTCACTTCGACTACCCCCGCGACGCGCACATCGAGCTGATCGACCGCGGTGCCCGCCACCCCCACATCGAGGCGGGTGGCCAGCGACGCTTCGACCTCACGCTCGAGCGCAGCCCGGCGGGGCCCGAGCGCCTCGACCTCGACCTCGTCATCGACACCGAGCGCTTCGGGCGCCTGGTGCGGTGGCCGCTGCAGCTCCCCATCGACGGCACCGAAGTCCACTACGCCGCCCCCACCATCGAGCTCGTCGACCCGCCCTCGTCGGCACCGGTGGGGCCGCTGCGTCTGCCCGTGCGCATCCGCGACGACGGCCACATCGACCACGTCCGCGTCTACGTCGACGGCAAGAAGACCGCCTGGTACGACGGCGCCGCTCGCCGCATGGACCTCGAGCCCGTGGTCACCATTCGGCCTGGCACCCGCAGGGTGCTCGTCGTCGCGGAAGACGACCAAGGCCTGGTCACCTGGCACCGAGCCAATGTGCGGGGCGAGGAGCCCTCCACCGCCGACGCCACGCCCTGACGGGCCGCGGCCCTCAGCGGCCCAGGAAGCCCCACGCCACGGTGTCGGGCATCTGCACGCCCAGGAGCAGCGCGTCGTCGCCCAGGGCGATGGCTACGTCCTCGGGGGTGTCCGGCGGGGTCAGCGCGACCGTCTGGAGCTTCGCCGCGACAGGCCCCCAGTGCAGCGTGAGTCCACCGGCGTCGTCGGCCACCAGCAGGTAGAGCACCGCGCCGTCGGCGACCGCATCGGCGGCCACCGCGTCGACGATGCCCAGGTCGACGGAGCCGAGCCCCTCCACCGTGACCACGCCATCGCTCAGCCCGATGATCAGGTCGTCGTGGCGACGAAGGTCGTCGTAGAGCTCGCCGGCGCGCGGCTGCTCGACCGCCTCGGTGAGGCTGCCGGGGGCGTACTGCCAGGTGGTGCAGCCCGTGGCATCGCACACCGTGGCCTGGGTGGGGTCGTCTTCCGCGAGGCAGGTGACCGGGTCGTCGTCGAGCACCGCCACGGCCGAGAGCTGGGCCGGTTGCTCGGTGACCTGGAGGGCGCCCTCACGGCAGGACCACACATAGGTGGCCCCCTTGTCGTCGCTGCCGAGGTCGAGGCTCGCCACGAGGCTGGAGCCACCGAAGAAGGACCAGCGGGTGTTCTCCACCGAGCTCAGGGCCCCCTGGTCGACCGCGTAGCGCACCAGGTGGCTGCTGGTGGTGTTGAAGTCGCGGGCGTCCACCGTGGCCACCGTGAGCTCACTGCCGCCGACCAGATGGAAGCCGTCGTCGAGGGCCTCGCCGGGCTGGTTGTGGACCTCGAGGGGCTGACTCGGGTACGGGTCGGAGCCGTCGACGGCGTCGAAGGCCAGCAGGACGGCGGCATCGTCGACCGCGTTCCACTTGTCGGCCAAGGCCCCGAGGACGTAGACGCCGTCGACATGTGCGCCGCGCAGGCGCCGGGGCCCCTGCCACACGAAGTCGCCCTCGGCCATCACCATGGCATCGCCATCCCCGGGGAGGCCGCCGCCGCCGCAGTCCTGGTTGATGCCATCGAGCTGCTCGAGGGCGGTGGGATGGATCGTGTCGTCGGTGTCGTCGCAGTCGCCGTAGCCCGCGGGCGCCGCGAGGGAGAGGCGCGCGATGTAGTCGGCGTGGTCGGCATCGTAGCCCTCGGCCACCCAGCCGTCGCCGTCGGCGTCGTAGTCGTCGTCGCGGGCACAGTCGCTGTCGATGCCGTCGTAGAGGGTGTCGTCGGCGCCTGGGTAGACCTGGGCCGGGTCGACGCCAGGCTCCAGCGCCTCGTCGGCCTGGTCGAGGCAGTCGAGCTCGAGGGGATAACCGTCGCCGTCGGCGTCGTAGTCGTCGGCACCGTCGCAGTCGGCGTCGACGCCGTCGTACCAGGGGTCGTCGGCCACGCCGGGGTTCACGGCCTTGGAGAGGTCGTTGCAGTCGCCGTCGCCCAGGATGGGCACGCTGCCGGCGCCCCAGGCTGCTTCGTACGCCTCCACCAGCGCCGGGTCGGTGCCCGCCGCGATGTAGCCGTCGCCGTCCTGGTCGTAGTCGTGGTTGTCGCGACAGTCGGCGTTGATGCCGTCGTAGGGGGCATCGACCGCGGCCGGAAAGACGTCGGGGTCGTTGTCGTCACAGTCGGTGTCGATGTCGTGACCATCCCCATCGACGTCGACCAGGTCGCCGTTCTCGCAGTCGTTGTCGATGCCGTCGTAGGCCACCTCGGTGTTCCCGGGGAAGGCCAGCGGCTGGTTGTCGTCGCAGTCGCCATCGCCGACCGTGACGCCATCGCCGTCTTCGTCGGCCTGGGCGAGCTGATCCTCCAGCTCACCGCGGGACACGTACGGACAACCGGCCAGCCCCACGAGCAGGGCCGGCATGAGGAGAGGACGGAGTGTCATTTGAGGGGCAGCCCCAGGAACAGCCACCCGAGCACGTCGCCACGTTCGTTCTTCGCGGGTGTCGGGTCGATGGCGGTGATGGCGACGGCGATGCGATCGTCGTCGACGTGGAGGCCGATCTCGGCGGGCTCGACGCCGTCGTAGCCCTTGGGGGGCTCGAAGGTGAGGTTGGTCACGTCGGGCTTGGAGATGTCGCCTTGCAGCAGGCGGACCGGCGTCTTCGGGTCGTCCACGATGGCGACCAGGTAGAGCTCGCCGTCCCACAGCTGGGCGTCGGCGTCGATCACCCGCACGTCGTCGAGGAGATTGACGGGCAGCGCGAGGTCGGAGCTGGTGAGGGTGAGCCCGTTCTGACCGCCATCCGGGAGGAGGGTGATCAGGTCGTCGCCGGCCCGTGAGGTGTGCAGCTCACCCGAGCGCCAGGTCTGCGCGACCGGGGTGGGCGCCGCCACGTACTCGGGCTGGCCATTGCCGGCGTTGATGTCGAGCTCGAGATCGGTGCAGCCCGCGCTGTCGCAGACGGTCATGCTGAGCTCGTCGTCGAGGGGGAGCCGACGGGGGTAGCACACGTCGCCCTGGATCGTGTTGTCCTGGAAGGAGGCGAGGTCGGGGAGCGTGTTGAGGCCGTGGGTGATGTGCACCGAGGGGGTCGGTGCCAGGGAGCAGCTCACGACGTAGGGGTTGCAGTCGGCGTCGATCGTGATGCCGATGTCGTAGGGCACGGCGTCGTTGTCGGACGGGCTGATGCTGCGCTGGGTGTCGATGACCTGCACGCCGCTGGGGATGAAGCGCACCCAGCCGATGTAGGACGTGTTGCTGGCGAGGGCCTGGTAGGAGAAGCCGAGGTAGGCCTGCTCGCTGCCGGTCTCGGACAGGCACTCCGGCACGCTCACGATGTCGAGGGCGCGGGCGAAGGGGAGGTCGGGCTGAGAGAGCCGCCAGCGGTAGGGCTGGGCGCTGGGCTCGGCCTGGGAGCGGGCGTCGTCGATGTCGAAGGACAGCACGAGGCCTACGTCGGTCTCGGGGGGGCTGGTGCCCTGCCGCCACTCGTCGGCCAGGAAGGCGATGACGTAGGTGTCGTTGAGCCGCACCAGCTCGGGCTGCATGGGGTTGAGCCACTCGAGGTCGGGCTCGGCCACGTTGCCGCGGAAGGCGAAGGCGGAGGCGTTGCTGTCGCCATCGCAGTCCTGATCGACGTTGTCGCCGATGCGCTCCAGCGCCGCCGGGTAGGTCAGCTCGTCGTTGTCGGCGCAGTCGTCGGGGCGGGGCTCGATGAGGAGGACGTCGTCGTTCTCGCTGCCCCACGCCGCCAGCTCGGACTCGTAGCCCCACTGAGCGATGTAGGAGGTGTACGCGACCTCGATGTCCGGGAAGGTGGCCGCGTCGACCAGGAAGCCGTCGCGGTCGCGGTCGAAGTCGTTGTCGCGGTTGCAGTCGGTGTCGACGCCGTCGTACGGGGTGTCGCCGTTGCCGCCGAGGATGGGCGCGCGGGGCCGCGGGTACACGGTCGCCGGATCGACGGGGGAGCCATCGACCGTGAGGAGCGGGTCTTCCTGGTCGAGGCAGTCGTCGAAGGCCGTGAGCACGATGTTGTCGCTCGGGCCCACCGTGATGTCTTCGGGAAGGCCGGCGCTGAGCGACTGCAGGCCGTACTTGTTCACGAAGGTGGTGAAGGCCCCCTCGGTGTCGCTGCCGTCGGCCAGGAGGGGCGGCATGTAGCCGTCGCCGTCGGCGTCGAAGTCGTTGGCGCCGTCGCAGTTGGCGTCGAGGCCGTCGTAGAGCTCGTCGACCGGGTTGCCGGGGTAGGCGAGCGGGTCGGCGTCGTCGCAGTCGCCGTAGGTGGCCACGCCGCTGGGGAACCAGCTCGCCACGCGGTCTTCGTAGCCCCACAGGGCCACATAGGACTCGAAGTCGGCCTGCACACCGTCGAGCAGGTAGCCGTCGCCGTCGCCGTCGAAGTCGTTGTCGCCGGCGCAGTCGGCATCGATGCCATCGGCGCCGATCTCGTTGGGGTTGTTCGGCGAGGGGAAGATCTCCGCCGGCTCCCAGCCCGCGGCGATGCGGTCGGCGTCGGCCTCGTCGTCGAGCTGGTCGACGCAGTCGAGCTTCTCCTGGTCGACGTTGTCGGGCCAGGCCACGCCCTTCTCGGGCTTCCAGTCGGCGAAGAGGATCCCCGGGTAGCCATCGCCATCGACATCGACGAGGTCGCCGTCGCCACCGCAGTCGTTGTCGAGGCCGTCGTACGGGATCTCTTCGAGCAGCGGCGACTTGTTGGGGTTGTTGTCGTCGCAGTCTTCCTTGCCCAGCGGCCCGTCGTAGAAGGCGCCATCGCCGTCCTGGTCGAGCTTCGTGAGCTTCTCCTCACGCACCTTCTGGGTGACGTAGACACAGCCCTGGGACGTGAGGGCGAGCCCCAACACCAAGGACACCATCGCGCGGCCGGGGACTCGAGGCGGCCCGCCGAAGGGCGCTCCGGCCCGTGTGGGCGACGCTGCACACATGGTTGTCTCCTCCATGGGAACGCATGGTAGCACGGGGTACGGGCGGGTCGCGGACCACGTCGCAGCCGCTGCCTGCGGACGTGACCCGGGCGTCACCGACGCAGATGGAGGAAGTGCTCCACGTTGCCCGAGCGCGCCCCCGGGACCGTGGAGTCCACCCCCGCGACCACCACGAAGCCCGCCGCCTCAGCCTGGGCGGCCACCCGGGCGATCGCCGCCGTCCGGGCCGCTTCGTCGCGCACCCGCCCACCCTTGCCGAGCCCCTGCCGGCCGACCTCGAACTGCGGCTTCACCAGCACCACGGCCTCGCCGTCCGGCGCCAAGATCCGGTCGAGGCTGGGCAGCACGAGCTCCAGACCGATGAAGGACAGATCCCCCACCACCCGATCCACGGGCGCGGGGAGGGAGGCGCCCCCCTCCGGGGCCGGTGCGGCGACGGTGAGGTACCGGGCGTTCACCCCCTCCATCACCACCACGCGCTCGTCGACCTCGAGGCGCCGATGGAGCAAGCCCCGCCCTACGTCGATGGCGTACACCCGGGTGGCCCCCCGATGCAGCAGCACCTCGGTGAAGCCGCCGGTGGAGGAGCCCAGGTCGGCGCAGATCGCGCCGTCGACGTCGACGTCGAGCTGCTCGAGCGCCCCCAAGAGCTTCAGGGCCCCACGGCCCACCCACCCGTGGTCGGCCTTGGCCAAGCGCACGGGCCGATCGACCGCTACCTGCGAGGCCACCTTCGTGGCCGGGAGGCCGTCGACCAAGACGTGCCCCGCCTCGATGAGCTCCCGCGACCGCTGCCGAGAGGGCGCGAGGCCCCGGTCGACGAGGAGACGATCGAGCCGGACCTTCCGCGCCATGGGCTCAGTGGTCGCGGTCGACGACGAAGCGAGCGAGGGCCGCCAGGGCCTCCCCCCGGGGCAGCACGGCGGCCGCAGCCAGCGCCTCGTCGCGCAGGGCCTCGGCCCGCCGCCGCGTCTCGTCGATGCCGAGGAGCTTCACGTAGGAGGGGGGCCCGTCGTCGCCGGCGTCCTCGTCGGCGTCGAGCACGTCGTCGGCCAGCTGGAAGGCCAACCCCACCGCCTGACCGTAGGCCTCGAGGGCGGCCATGGCGTCGCCGGTGGCCTGGGCACTCATGCCCCCCATCGCCGCCGACGCCGCCAGGAGGGCGCCCGTCTTGCCGCGGTGCAGCCGCAGGAGGGTGTCGACATCGGTGACCGGACCACCGAGGCCCACATCGGCTGCCTGGCCCCCGACCATGCCGCGGTAGCCCGAAGCATCGGCCAGGCGCCGCACCAGCGCCACCACCACCTCGGCGGGGAGCTCCGCCTCGGTGAGCACCGCGAAGGCCTCGGTGAGCAGGGCATCGCCGCACAGCACGGCGGTGCCGTCGTCGTAGACCTTGTGCACCGTGGGCCGGCCACGACGTTCGTCGTCGTCGTCCATGCAGGGAAGGTCGTCGTGGACGAGGGAGTAGGTGTGCACCAACTCCACCGCCATCGCCGCCGGCAGCGCGGCGGCGGCGTCGCCCCCCACGGCCTCGCTGGCCATCAGGCACAGCACGGGCCGGACGCGCTTGCCGCCGGTGGAGAGCGGGTACTGGAGCACCTCGCCGAACCGGGCCGGCCACGCATCGCCGAAACGTTGAGAGAGGGCCCGATGGACCCTCTCGCGGTGAGACGCAAACGCGTCGAGAGAAGCCATGGGGCTCACCCTGGGCTGAACAACACCGGGTAGTAGATCGCGGCCGTCTTCTGCTCGCCGAGCGGCTCGTACGTGAGGCCGGGCAGCACCAGGTCGACGCAGTCGCGGAGATCGAGGTCGCCCGTGGAGTCCTTGTCGATGCTGGGCTCCGAGAGCAGCTCCCCTTGCGGCCCCACCTCGACCTTGATGGTCATGTGGCCGGTGAGCTTCGGGCGGGAGGACAGGCGCTGCATGTAGCAGCTCTTGATCTTGCCCGAGAGGCGCTGCATCGAGGCATCGGCCTTCTTCTCGGTGATGGCACCGATGACCTTCGGCGAGCCGATGTAGATGCCGCGCGGGCGACCGCCGGGGTGCACCTTGGTCATGGGGGCCGGGCCGACTTCCTTCATGCGGGACAGGCCCACCTTCTCGGCGCCGGCCTCACGAGCGAGGTCGATCATGTCGATGACGCGACCGTACTCGACGGACTCGTGCGCATCGACGAAGACATGCTTCTTGCCCATGCCACGCAGGCGCCGGGTGGCCTCGTAGAGCATGGTGTCTTCGTCCATCCCTTCGCGGTTGAGCGCCACATCGCCGTTGTCGTACAGGGCAATGACCAGCTGCTGCGCGTTGGGGTTGGGCGGAGGAGGCGTCTTGCTCTTCTCCCCCGGGAGCTTGATGTCCATCTCCTCGATCTGGATCGGGATGTTGACCATCATGATGATGAGAACCACGAGCACGATGTCGATCAACGGGGTCATGTTGATCTCGGACATCGTCCCTTCGCCACCGAGTGAAGCGCCCATTCAGCCCTCCTTCCCGGCGGCGACGAAGACGGTGGTGAACCGGTGCTTCGCCAGGATGTCCATCAGGACGCGAACGTCGCCATAGGCGAGTCGGCGGTCGGCCTTCACGAGGATGCTCCGCTCGGGGTTCTTGTTGAACTCCGCCTGCACCAAGCGCACCAGGGCGTCTTCTGCGTTGTCCTCGACCATCTCTTGCTCGACGGCCCACTCACCCTTCTCGGTCATGCTGATCACGATGTGCTGACCGACATCGTTGACCTGGACCGTGGTGGTGGCCATGGGCAGGTCGACCGGAAGACCGCTGGAGAGCATGGGCGTGATGACCATGAACACCACGAGGAGCACGAGCACGACATCGATGAGTGGGGTGACGTTGATGTCGCCCATGGGGCCACTGTCGGCCCCCATCTTTCCACCCATGGGGTGCCTCCTGGGTGGGGACTACTTGGCGGCCTGGGCCGAGTCGGCCTGCAGCATCTTGGCGGCCCACTGGATGAACTCGGCCTCGGAGGACGCGAGCTCGTCGCTCACCTTGGCGATGCGGAAGTTGAAGTAGTTGAACATCCACACGCCGAGGACGGCCACGCCGATGCCCACACCGGTGGT
>ENA-OWNT01002757-OWNT01002757.1-seawater-metagenome-genome-assembly--contig:-NODE-2757-length-17683-cov-3.983585_pt1 | contig 17683 bp, 10 predicted proteins | sample MGYA00238136_ERZ651165 | MGnify/ENA primary metagenome ERZ651165 (study PRJEB26861, sample SAMN08777766) | seawater metagenome | isolation source: coastal seawater | place: USA: Florida | collected...
ACCGCCGACACGGCGGTCTCGTCGCCCACGGCCGACACCGGCCCCACCGTGCGCGACACGGCCGAGCCCACGGGCACCACCCCGCACACGACGCCCATCGGTACGACCGAGCCGAGCACCTCGGCCACCGGGAGCAAGGGCCCGCCGCCGACCGAGCCCACCTACGGCTTCGGGTGCGCCTCGGCGCCGGGCGGGGTTGGTGTGTGGTGGATGGGCCTGGCCTTGTTCGCCGGTCGACGCCGCCGCGACTGATACGCTCGTGGTCATGATGACCGTGCTCTTCGCGGTGGCATTGGCCGCCGATCTCCAGGTCCCAGCGGACTACCCGACCATCTCCTCGGCCGTGGCCGCGGCCGGCCCCTACGACCAGGTGTTCGTGTCCACCGGGGTGTACGAGGAGCAGGTCGTCTTCGATGTGCCGATGGTCGTGGTCCTGCTGGCCCCGGATGCGGTGCTCCGCCCGGTGGGCGGCAACCCCGCGGTGCTCGTGCAGCCCGGGGGCGGGGGAGCCTGGACCGGCGGGCAGATCGAGGGCAGCGGCAGCGGCATCGGCGTGCGCAACCGAAGCCCCTTCTTCCAGATCCTCGGCACCGAGATCACCGGCTTCGGGGGCTCGCTGGGAGAGGCCGCCGTCGTGAACGATGGCGATGAGCTGTACATGGTGTCGGCGCTGCTGCACGGCAACGAGGGGCCCGGCGGGCCCGCTGTCACCTCGGTGGGGGGCTCGGTCACCCTGATCACGTCGAGCCTCTACGACAACGAGAACGTGGGGGTGGGCGGCGTCTTCTCCATGACCGGGGGCAGCCTGATCCTTCAGGGCAACCGGGTGGAGTTCAACGACGCCGGGCTGGGCAGCACGGTCTTCCTCGACGGCGTGACCCTCGATGTGGCCACGGGCAACACCTTCTTCGAGAACACGGCGGCGGCCGGTGGCGCGCTGGGGATGGTGGGGGGCTCGGCCGACACCGAAGGGAACTGGTTCTGCGGCAATGTGGCCCTCGACGGCGGCGCGGTCTACGCCGCCAGCGCCGACTGGACCTCCACCGGCGACCTCTTCGTGGGCAACGCGGCCGCGGACGGCGCGGCGGTGATGGTCACCGGCCTGTTCGGGCTGGTCGACCTGACGGATCCGCTCATCGCCTACCAGAGCGCCGGGCCGGCGGTGGAGAGCACGGGCGCCACGGTGGAGCTGTTCGGCCCGTGGTTGTGGGCCAACGGCTTCGGCGACACCGCGGGCCCGGTCTACATGGCGGGCGTGAGCACCGGGAACCCGGGCTTCTCGGGCTATCCGTCGAGCTGCACCCTGACGGACCTCTCCACCACGGTGCCCGCGGGGCCCCTCACGGTCGGGTCCCTGGGCGACGCGGACGGCGACGGCTGGGCCGACGACGCAGACTGCGAGCCCTTCGACCCCGAGGTGCATCCGGGCGCAGCGGACGCCATTGGCGACAACATCGACAGCAACTGCGACATCATCGAGCTGTGCTACCGCGACGACGACGGGGACGGGGCCGCGGACCTGGAGCGCCTCGGCTACGTCACCAGCAGCGCCTACTACTACGGTGGGGGTGGGGCGAGCGCCGATGCCGACTGCAACGTGGGCAACCTCGTCGATGCCACCGCCCCCGCGGACTGCGACGACGACCGGGGGGCCGTGCGTCCCGGCGCCACCGAGCAGCCGGGGGATGGGGTCGACCAGGACTGCGATGGCACGGAGCTCTGCTACGCCGACGCGGACCTCGACGGCGCCCGGAGCACCACCGTCATCCTCTCCGCGGATGCCGACTGTGACGACCCCGGTGAGGCCGATGCGGCCGCGCCGCTGGACTGCGACGACGGCGACGGCGACCGCTTCCCAGGGAACACCGAGGTCCCCGGTGACGGGGTCGATCAAGACTGCGACAGCGAGGAGCTCTGCTACCGCGACGTCGACGAGGACGGCTACGGCGACGAGACGCCCACCCTCGTGGCCACCGACGACCTCAGCTGCGCCCAGACCGGCCTGTCAGCGACGGCCGACGACTGCGACGACACCGACCCGGCCCGCTCTCCCGCGGCCACCGAGACCACCGGCGACGAGATCGATCAGGACTGCGACGGCCGCGAGGTCTGCTACGCGGACAGCGACGACGACGGTGCCCGGAGCCAGGCGACGGTGCCCTCCCCGGATGGGCTGTGCGACGCGGCGGGGGAAGCCCCGGCGACGGCCGACCTCGACTGCGACGACACCACCGATCAGCGGTCCCCGACCACGCCGGAGATCGTCGGCGACGGGATCGACCAGGACTGCAACGCCCAGGAGCTCTGCTACTTCGACGACGACGAGGACGGCTACGGCGGCACGGCGGGGCTCACGCTGTCGTCGCCCGACTACACCTGCTCCTCGGCGGGGCTCTCGACCACGGCCGACGACTGCGACGACGCCCTGCCGTCGGTGCATCCAGGGGCCAAGGAGGTCGTGGGCGACGGGGTCGACGCCGACTGCGACGGCTTCGAGCTGTGCTACGTCGACGGGGATGACGACGGGTACGGGGCCGACACCCCGGTGCCCAGCACCAACCTGCTGTGCACCGACAAGGGCCAGACCCTCACCACCGGCGACTGCGACGACACCCTTCCTTCGGTCCACCCGGGCCAGAAGGAAGTCACCTGCAACGGCCTCGACGATGACTGTGTGGGCGGCGACGACGACGGAGGGGACGCCGACGCCGACGGCTCCCCCGCCTGCCTCGACTGCGCCGACGACGACCCGGCCCGCACCCCCGGAGCGGCCGAGATCCCCTGCAATGGCATCGACGACGACTGCGACGACGCCACGGTCGACGACGATGGATCCTGCGGTCCCACCGGCTCGACCACGAATCCCACGGGCCCGACCACCGGCCCCACGACCGACACACCCACGGCGACGGGCGACAAGGCACCCGAGCCCAAGCCCCCGGAGTATGGCTGTGGGTGTTCGGTGCCCGGCGGGCCCGCGGGTGGGCTCTGGCTGTTGGGCCTTCTTCCGTGGTGGCGTCGCCGGCGCGGCCCTCGGCGGTAGGGGCGGGGCACGCGTTACCTGGCTGGTCGACCGGAGGCCCCGTGCCGAATCGCTTGGCGGAAGAGACCAGCCCGTACCTGCTTCAGCACGCCAACAATCCGGTGGATTGGCTTCCTTGGGGCGAAGAGGCCCTGGCCCGTGCCCGGGCCGACGGGAAGCCCATCCTGCTCAGCATCGGGTACTCCGCGTGCCACTGGTGCCACGTCATGGAGCGCGAGTCCTTCCGAGACGAGGCCATCGCCGCGCTGATGAACGAGCACTTCGTCAACATCAAGGTCGACCGCGAGGAGCGGCCCGACCTCGACGAGATCTACATGCGCGCGGTGCAGGCCTTTCAGCAGGGGCGCGGCGGCTGGCCGATGACGGTCTTCCTCACCCCCACCGGTGAGCCCTTCTTCGGCGGCACGTACTACCCCCCCACGGCACGAAACGGCATGCCGGCCTTCCGTGACGTGCTGCTGCACATCCGCGGCCTCTTCCACGACGAGCCGGGCCGGGTCGACGAGATCACCCGCCAGGTCGGCGACATGTTGCGTGCATCGGCCGATCTGCCCGCCTCGGGTGCCGGGGTGGCGGCAGCCCAGTGGCTGGAGCCGGTGGTGGCCGCGGCCGCCGCCCGCTTCGACCCCCAGAACGGTGGCTTCGGCTCGGCGCCGAAGTTCCCCTCCCATGGGTTGCTGGCCGCGCTCCTGGCCCACGGGCGCCTGGCTTCGGCCGATGCCTCCCTCGACATGGCGCTGCTCACCCTCGACCGCATGGCCCAGGGCGGCATGTACGACCTCGTGGGCGGGGGCTTTGCTCGGTACAGCGTCGACGACGCCTGGCGGATCCCGCACTTCGAGAAGATGCTGTACGACAACGCGCAGCTCCTCTCGCTGTACGTCAGCGCGTGGCAGATCACCGGCGCCGAGCGCTACGAGCGCGTGATCCGCGACACCGTGGGCTGGGTGCTCCGCGAGATGCAGCTCGACGAAGGGGCCTTCGCGGCCAGTCAGGGCGCCGACAGCGACGGCGGAGAGGGGCGCTACGTCGTGTGGACGCCGGAGCAGCTCGAGGACGTGTTCGGCAGCGAGGACGCCTCGCGCCTGTGCCAGAGCTTCGGGGTCACCCCCATGGGCACCTTCGAGCACGGCACGAGCGTGCTGCGCCTGGAGCGGCCCATCGACACCCTCGAGCGGCGCGAGCGGGCCCTGGTAGAGCGGGCCCTGCGGCTGCTGGGCCACGTGCGGAAGAAGCGGGCGGCCCCCGACCGCGACGACAAGGTGGTGACGGCCTGGAATGGGCTGATGATCTCGGCGCTGGCACGGGCGGCCGCCGCCCTCGACGAGCCCGAGTGGCTCGTGGCAGCCTCGGTCGCCGCACGCTTCCTCCTCGAGGAGCAGACGGTCGACGGTCGCCTCCAGCGCACCTCCCGCGACGGTCGCGCCCAGCTGGCGGGCTACGCCGACGACCATGCGGCCTTGCTTCTCGGCCTGCTCGACCTGTACGAGGCGAGCTTCGATCGGCAGTGGCTGGAGCACGCGGGCACCCTCGCGGATCAGCTCCTGGCCCAGTTCTGGGACGACGACGCGGGCGGGCTCTTCTTCACCGGTCACGACGTGCCCGAGCTGGTGGTGCGCAGCAAGCACGCCCTGGGGGGTGCCGAGCCGTCGGCCAACGGCATGGCGGCGCTGGCCTTCGCCCGCATGGACGCCCTGATGGGGCGCGCCGACCTAGGTGCCCGCGCCGACATCATCCTGGCGCGGCTCGCGCCCTACCTCACCCAGGCCCCCGCCGGGATGGGGCTCGAGGCCATCGCCGGTGCGTGGCGGGCGGCGGCTCCGACGCAGGTGGTGCTGGCGGGCGACCCCGACGCTGCCCGGCCCCTGGTTCGGGCCGTGCGGGAGCACTACCTGCCCTGTGTCGTGGTGGCGGCCACCCGCGGTGGCGATGACACCGGCGGGCTGGCGCTGCTCGAGGGCAAGGAGCCCGTCGACGGCACCCCCACGGCCTATGTGTGCGAGGGCATGGCCTGTCAGCGGCCGGTCACCGAGGGCGACGACCTGGTGGATCAGCTGGTCGCTCGCGCCCGCGACTGGCCCGCGCTCCCGACCCCCGCCGACGAGCGGCAGCCGGGCCCCCTCCTGCCGCGGCTCGCCTCCGACTGGCTCGGTGCGCCCCCCGATCGCACCGGCCGCGTGACCGTGCTCTGCTTCCTCACCACGTCCCGCGTGGGCTGCCGACAGGCCCTTCGGGAGCTGGAGGCCCTCGCCCAGTCCTTCCGCGACGAGGCGGTGGCGGTGGTGGCGGTGCACGCGGGCAAGTTCCCGGGGGAGCTGTCCCGCGAGGCCGCCCATCGGGCCTTCCTCCGCTACGGCGTGTCCTTCCCGGTGCTGCTCGACCCGGAGCATGCCGTCTACGACGCCGCCCGTGCGCGCACCTGGCCCACCTTCCTGGTGCTCGACGTGCACGACCGGGTGGCCTTCCGGCGGGCCGGCGAGGTGCGGGCCGCCAGCCTGGCACCGCTCCTCCACACCCTGATGGCGGAGGCCGGGGAGCAGCCCACCCGCGTGCTGCCCACTCCCACCATCCCGGCCCACGACGACGTCCTCTCCTTCCCCGAGCGGGTCCACGTCTACCCCGATGCCCTCATGCAGGAGCTCGGCGCCGACCCCTTCAGCGGGGGGCTGATCTACCTGGCCGACACCGGCAATCACCGGGTGTTGGAGCTCCAGCTCGACCGTGACGACGAGGGCTGGCCCACGGCTCAGGTGCTCCGCCGCTTCGGGGGCGGGCGCCCCGGCTACCAAGACGGCCCGGCGGAGAACGCGCTCTTCCACAGCCCGCGAGGCGTGGGGCGCTCCTCCACCGACCTCTTCGTGGCCGACACCGACAACCACGCTGTGCGGGCCATCGACCTCGCGACCGGTGCCGTGCGCACCGTGCTGGGCACCGGCACGGCGGGGGCGGGGCGTCCCCGTGGGCGTCTCCGCCTCGACCGCCCCACCCGCCAGCCGCTGCGCGCCCCGGTGGATGTCGAGGTCCTCGAGATGAAGGGCGAGGTGCTGGTGTTCGTGGCGGGCGCCGGGTCCCACCAGGTGTGGGTCTGGGCCAATGGCCACGCGGGCCTCTTCGCGGGCTCCGGGGTGGAAGACCACGTCGACGGCCCGGCCGCCGATGCAGCCCTCGCCCAGCCCAGCGCCGTGGCCCTCTTCGGCCGCTACCTGCTCTTCGTCGACGCCCAGACCAGCAGCATTCGGGGCATCGATCTGCAGCACCACCAGGTGGTCACCGTGGTGGGGCAGGGCCTCGAGGACTACGGCGACCGCGATGGACGCGGGGAGGTCGTGCGGCTGCAGGGCCCCCGCGACATCACCTTCCATGGGGAGGCGGTCTACGTGGCCGACACCCTCAACCACAAGATCAAGCGCATCCAGCTGGCCACCCTCGAGACGGTGACCGTGGCCGGGGGCTCCCCGGAGCACCTGGCGCGGCCGTGCGGGATCGACCGGCTGGGTGGCTTCCTCGTCATCGCCGACACCGACAACCACCGGCTCCGCGCCCTGCGCGTGGCCGACGGCGAGCTCCGCGACCTCCCCATCAGCGGTCTGTGACGCTCACCTGGCCCGCGCCGACGGGCTGGGCCACGGAGAGCGCTCCGCCGGCGGGGTCGGCGAGGGTGAGAGCGCCCGCCATGGCGGGGTCCACGCGGGCTCGGATCGCCGCCAGGGCACGTTGGATCTCCGCCTTGCCCGGGCCCTCGGCGGCGGCGGCCAGGTCGGCCAGCACCCGTGGGGTGCCGACCTCGGCCAGGTGGCGCGCTGCCGTGGTGACGAAGCGCTCGTCGCCCAGGGAGGCGAGGAGGACGTCCTCGATGGCCGCGAGGTCGTCGCCCGGGTCGAGGGCGATGAGGGCACCGGCCGCCCTCAGGCGCCAGGTAGCGCTCCCTTGGCGGAGGAGCTTCTGCAGGGTGGGGCGACCGGCCTCTCCGCGGGCCGTGGCGGCCGCGAGGCGGATGGCGGGCTGGAGGGCGCGCTCCGCCTCCTTCAGCAGCGCGGGAGGGGCCAGCTGGCGGCGGATGAGGACCTCGAGCGCGGCGAGGCGCACATCCGGGTCGGGGTCGAGGGTCACGGAAGCGGTCGCGCGGCGGCGCACGTCGGACGCGGTGGCGGGTGGCGTGGTGGCGGCGAAGCCCTTGTCGATAGCGGCGATGACGGCGGCGAGGTCGTCGTGGCGGCCGTCGAGGGCCAGCTGCCAGCGGTGCTCGGCGAAGCGAGCCCCCGTGGCTACCGCCTTGCGGATGGCGCGCCGGCCGGCTTCGTCGAGCACGGCCCGGGCGATGAGATCGTCGGTGGCGACGGTGTGCACCTCGGCGTCGAACCGCTCGTCGCCGGTGATGAAGGGGGGCGCCCGCAGACCCTTGGGGCCGAGCCCGAGGGTGGTGCCGACCTGGATCGGCCAGCTGAGGTCGACGCTGGTGAGCTGGTCGTTCTGGTTGTAGCTCGCGCGAACCTCGACATGGGTGTCGGCCGGGGTGACCAGCAGGCCGTGCTCTCGGGTGCCCCAATCGGTGCCCAGCTTGGCCAGCTCGGCGCGCATGGGCTGGAGCCGAGTGGCCCGCCACGACGCCCAGATCAGGCTGACGGAGAACAGCAGCGTCGACCCGGCATAGATGATCAGCTCGACCCACTCTCCGCTTCGCACGGCGCCTCCCGCTCGGGATGGTTGCACACCTCGACGGTGTCGGTACGATGTCCGCCTCAGGGCACGCCTCAGTGACCCTGTCGCCATCCGTCGGAGGATGCATGCTGCCCTTGCTCGTTGCCCTCGCTCTGCCCGTCGCCCACGCCGGCGACAAAGACAAGGACGGCATTCCCAACAAGATCGACATGTGCAAGGACAGCCCGGAGGACTTCGACGGCTTCCAGGATCACGACGGCTGCAACGACACCGACAACGACATCGACGGCATCCCGGACGGCCAGGACGCCTGCCCCGATGAAGCGGAAGACGACGACGGCGTCGACGACGACGACGGCTGCCCCGATCTCGACGACGACCAGGACGGCATCCAGAACGACGAAGACCAGTGTCCGCTGGAGCCGGAGGATGCCAAGGCCGACCCCCTCGACGGCTGCCCCGAGGTGGACTTCGACACGCTCACGGGGGGCTGGATGAAGTCGGTGGGCGACCTCTCCTCCCTGGTGCTCGAGGTGGCCACCAGTAAGGGGGAGGGCTGCGGCGCCGGCGCGACGAAGGTGAAGGGGTGGTTCGAGCAGCACGACCCGGTCGTGGAGGCGCAGGTCTTCGAGGCGCAGCTGAAGCGTCGCCCGGAGTACCTCGAGGAGCAGACCTTCCGTGACCTCCTCGCGGGGAAGGGGGGCTCCTACGACGCCGCGCGGAAGGCGGTGGTGCTCTTCTGCAAGGACGACGCGAGCTGGCAGGAAGTACAGCCGCGGCTCGACGAGGTGATGAAGCCCTGGATGAAGGGCGAGTAGCTGCTCGGGCTCGCGCTGGCCCTGGTCGGGTGTGGGGGAGAGGCGGTGTCGCCATCGCCTCCCGTGCCCCCGCCCCCGCCGGAGGCGCCGCCGCTGCTGGCGGGGGCGCCCGCCGGGGCCCGCGTCGACACGTACACGGAGATGTGGGCCGATCGGGTCGCCGTGCGCCATCGCTCCGACGGCGGTGGGCGCTGGGTCCTGATCGCTGCCCCCGAGCGCCTGGCCGTGGGGGACACCGGCCGCTTCGAGCTCCGGTACGAGGCAGGCCCGGAAGGGGTGGCAGAGGGCGGCGCGCTGACCTTCGTGCCGGAGCCCTTCTGGGGTTGGTCGCCCCCTCAGGCTCGGTCCCCGGAGGCCCCTGGCTTCGTGCGCTGGTCGGCGCCGGAGGGCCTCACCCTGGTCCCCGAGCCCCTCGAGGGCCAGCTGGTGCTGCGGGTGACGGGGCGGGCCCTGGCCCCCGGCGAAGTCGTGACCCTGGTGTATGGCGAGGGCGCTGGGGCCCAGGTCGACCGCTTCGCCGATGCCGAGGCCGGCCTGTACCTGGCGGTCGACGGCGACGGAGACGGCGTGCGCGCCTGGGTGCGTCCTGCCCCGACCGTGCCGGTCGGCGGGGGGCCGGCGGCCGGGCTGGTGCTGACCGTCCCCACGACGGCCGCGCCCGGGGCTCGGGTGACCCTGCGGGTGGCGGCGGTAGATGCGGCGGGGAACCGCGCCGGGGCGGAGGGCCCGGTCGCGCTCCGGTGGCCCGAGGGGTGGGAGGGCCCCGCCACCGTGGCGCTCAGCGACGGCGTGGGGGTCGCCCGGGCGGCGGTGACGGGGCCGACGCTGGGCACGGTGGAGGGCCGCTTCGGTGAGCTCTCGGCGGTGTCGAATCCGCTGCTGGTGCGCGACGGAGCGCCGCGGGTGCTTTGGGCCGATCTGCAGATCCACACCGGCCGCAGCGACGGCACCGGCACCCCCGCCGACGCCTACCGCTACGCGCGGGAGGTCGCGGGCCTCGACGTCGCTGCCATCACCGACCACGACCGCTTCGGGATGCGCTACCTGGATGCCGACCCCGCCCTGTGGCGAGAGGCCATCGACGCGGCGGCCGAGGCCACCACCGACGGCTTCGTCGCCATCCCGGGCTACGAGTGGACCAACTGGGTGCACGGCCATCGGCACGTGCTCTACTTCGGCACCCCCGGTCCGGTGTACTCTTCCCTCGACCCGGCGACCGACACCCCTCCCGAGCTGTGGGCGGCGCTGCGGGGACAGCAGGCCCTGACCGTGGCCCATCATCCGGCGGGGGGCCCGGTGCCGGTGGACTGGTCCTTCCCCCCGGACCCAGAGCTGGAGCCCGTGGTGGAGGTGGCCAGCGTCCACGGCCAGAGCGAGAGCCCCACCCTTCCGAGCCCGATCTACGACGTCGCCGGGGATGGCTGGGTGGCCGACCAGCTTCAGGGGGGCGCCCGGCTGGGTCTGATCGGGAGCACCGACGGCCACGACGGGCACCCGGGGCTGGCCCACCTGGTGGGGCAGGGGGTGGGGGGGCTGGCGGCCCTGGTCGACGCGACCCCCACCCGAGACGGCATCTACGAGGCGCTGCGCGCCCGCCGGGTGTACGCGACCAACGGGCCGCGGATGCTGCTGCGCTTCGAGGTCGATGGGCAGCCGATGGGCAGCGTGCTGCCGCCGGGGTCCCACGAGGTGGTGCTGCGGGTGGTGGGGACGGCCCCCCTGCTGGGGGTGGAGCTGGTGCGTCGGGGTGGGGTGGAGCGGGTGACGGCAGACGGCGCCACGACCCTGCATCACCGCTGGCCGATCGACGCGGCGGAGGGCGACCTGGTGTACGTGCGCGTGGTGCAGGCCGATGGCGGCATCGGCTGGACGAGCCCGGTGTGGTTCGCCCGCTGAGCGGCTCAGGGCCGCGTCACCACGTCGACCAGGAGCGGAAGCAGGTCGTGGTGAGCCACCACCGGGGCGCCGTCGGGCGTCCAGCCCTCGGCGAAGCCCGCCTCCCGGAACGGCGCCAGGAGCGAGGGGTCGGTGGCGAGCACGTGGAGGGGCACGTGGGGCGGAGCCTCCCGCGCCAGGAAGGGAGGCTGGTGGTCGCCCATGATGACGACCAGCGCCGGGTGATCGGCGGGGTCGGGCAGCGTGTGGACCGCCGAGCGCAGCCCATAGCTGACGAGGCCGACGTACTGGCCCTGGATGGCGGCCACGTCGTGGCTGGGCCGGGAGGGGGGCAGGAAGCGGAGGGCTACCAGGCGAATGGACTGCCAGGGCGTGATGGGCCGCCGGGCTGCCCACTCGCGCGGGCCACGGCGCCGCTGCCAGCTGTCGGGGTCGTCGACGATGGGGGGCGTGGGGCCCCAGGGCATGTGGCTGCTGGCGAGGTGGGCGAAGACGAAGTGGGGCCCGCCGACGGTCGCGAGGTGGCGGCCCCGTAGTCGGTGGAGGGCGAACTGGTCGGGCACGTAGCCCCATCCCACGCCGGGCCCTTCGTAGTCGAGATCGTCGAAGAACACGGTCTTCTGGAAGCCGAAGTGGTTCTGGAGGTGGACGCCGGGCCGGGCTCGGTCGGCCTGTCGCATCAGGACCGTGGTCCACCCGTGGTCGGCGAACCAGCTGGGGAGGGTGGTCATGCGGTCGGCGCGGCGGATCACCCGCTCGTAGTCGGACTGGTGCCGGACCTCGAGGCCGGAGAAGACCGAGGCGTCCGCGACCCACGACCGGCCGCCGTGCACGGGGGCTACGCCGACGCCGCTCACCACGTGCCAGCCGTGGTCCTGGGCCCGAGCGCCGACATCGGCCAGGGCCTGGCGCCACCGGGGGGCGGCAGCGAGGTCGCCGGCCACCATGCCGTAGGACTCGACGACCAAGACCTCCACGTGGGGTTGGCGGAGGGGGGTGAGGGGCTGGAGCTCGTGGGTGGCGCGCTCCTCGACCTCGGCGCGGAAGTCCGCGGCCAGCTGCCAGCTGTGCCAGCCGTCGCGGGCGAGGTCGACCAGGACCAGACGGGAGCCCGGCAGGAGCAGGCCGACGAGGATGACGCCCACGAGGGCCAGGCGGGGGGGCGGAGGGGCGCGGTGGGCTTGGGTCCACAGCCAGCGTGCGACGGGCACCAGGAGCATCGCCGCGGCGGCCAACGTGCCGAGGGCGCCGTAGGCTGCGAGGGGGCCGTACAGGTCGCGGACGATGACGACGAGCGGCCGAAGCAGCAGCACGAGGTCTCCGAGGGGCAGCTGCGCCTCGGTGAAGACGCGGGAGCCGGCCATGACCAGGGAGTAGACGACGAGCAGCGCCCAGGCGGCGCCGAGCAGCCCGTGGGCTCGGGAGGGGAGGCGGCCGAGGACGAGCCAGGCCAGCACGACGTCCACGCTGACGCCCAGCCCGAGGAGGGGCTCCCCCGCGATGCCGTACGGCACCACCGGCGCCACGGCCAGGACAATCACGGCGAGCCAGGGGGTGGCGGTGGCGAGGCGGGAGGACACGACGCCGCACTATGACAGATGCCCACGACAGGCGTGTCGTAGGTTGTTGGTGGGGTGGAAGTCCTGCTTGTACGTGAAGGATGGGTCTCCGTGAACAAACTAGACTGACATGTCAGTCTAGTTTGGTTAGACCGTGGGACATGCCCACTCCTGCTGCCTTTTTCCGCCTCGAAGGCGTGCTCGTCTCGCGGCCTCCGGCCCTCGCGGCTGGCTGGCTCGCCGCCAATGCCCAGCATGTTCGCGGCCGGGTGTCCCGGCTCGCGGGGGTCGCTGCGGCGGCGCCCTTCTCCCTCGGGCTGGGCGACGCGGCCACGGGGGCCCGGCTCACCTGGATGGGCCTGCGCGGCATGAGCGCCGACCGCCTCGAGGTCCTGGGCGAGGAATACTGGGCCACCTGGCTCGAGGGCAAGCTTCGGCCGGCCGGCGTCGATCTGGTGCAGCGGGCCAAGAAGGAAGGCTTCGCCGTGGTGCTCCTGTCCGACCACATCGAGCCCATCGCCCGCCACGCGGCCAAGGCGGTGAAGGCCGACCACGTCATCGCCAACCGGCCCGAGCTGCGCAACGGCCGGGCCACGGGCCGCCTCGTCGACCCGGTGGTGGCGCGCTTCGGTGGCCGCCCGCTCCGCGACTTCGCGCAAGAGCACGACCTCGACCTGGCAGCGGCCCGGGCCTACGGCTCCACCACGGCCGACCAGGTGCTCCTCTCCGCGCTGCCCTGGCCCTGCGCGGTCTACCCCGACCGAGGCCTGCGGCGGGTCGCACGCGACCTCGACTGGCCAGTGGTGGAGGGCGCGTGATCGACGTAGCAGCCAACCTCTCGGGCAAGCACCTCGTGGTGACGGGCTTCACCGGCTTCCTGGCCAAGGTCTACGTGGCCTTGCTCCTGGAGTACGTGCCCGACATCGGCCGCATCACCCTCCTGGTGCGCCCGCGCAGCAAGCGTCTCGACGCGATGGGGCGGGTGGAGAAGGCCTTCGACACGTCCCCCGTCTTTCGGCGTCTCCGGGCGCTCCACGGCGATGGGCTGGGTCGCTGGCTCTCGGACCGCGTCGACGCGCTCGACGCCGACATCGAGCGCCCGCTCTGCGGGCTCGACCCGTCCACCCTCGACCGCCTGGCCAGCGCCGACCTGGTCCTGCACTGCGCGGGTCTCACCGACTTCCAGCCCGACCCGCTGCGGGCCGTGGCCGTCAACGTGGCCGGGGCGCTGCACGCCGCCGACGTGGCCCATCACCTCCATGTCCCCCATGTGCACGTGTCCACCTGCTACGTCGCGGGCATGGTCTCGGGTGAGGTGGCCGAAGAGCTCGAGCTGGGCGTGTCCCCCAACGGCACGCTCTTCGATCCCGACCACGAAGTGCGGGCGCTCCAGCTGGCCTGCCGCCGCGGCGAGGCCCGCACCTCTGCCCAAGCTCGGATCGATGTGGCCCTGGAGCGCGCCGAGCGCCTGGGCTGGGTCAACATCTACACCTACACCAAGGGCCTGGCCGAGCACCTGGTGGCCTCCGAGGGCGTCACCATCGTGCGCCCGAGCATCGTGGAGTGCGCCCGCACGTTCCCCTTTGCCGGGTGGAACGAAGGGCTGAACACGGCGGGGCCGCTGGCGTGGCTCATCTCCACGGCGTTCCGCCGGCTGCCCACCCGCGCCGACAACCGCTTCGACATCATTCCGGTCGACGACGTGGCCCGCGGCCTGGCCACCATCTCCGCCGCCGCCCTGCAGGGTGAGGCGGGCGGGGTGTTTCAGCTGGCCAGCTCCGACATCAACCCCCTTCGCTTCGGGCGCACGGTCGAGCTCACCGGCCTGGCCATGCGTCGCTGGGCTCGAAAGGGTGGCGGCACCGGCCTCGACCAGTCCGTGCTGCGTCATCTCGATCCCGTGCCCGTCACCGAGCCGGGTCCCTTCGAGGTCCCGCGCCTGCGGCGCTGGTTCAAGTCCGCCCGCGACTGGGTGGCCGAGGCCGACGTCCCCGAGGTCGTGGAGACGGTGTTCGGCGATGTCGAGGGGTGGCGCAGCACCGTGCATCGCCGTCTCGACGACAGTCACAAGCAGCTGGTGCGTGTCGACGACATGCTCGCGCTCTACAAGCCCTTCATCGAAGACCACGACTACCTCTTCCGCACCGACCGGGTGCGGGAGCTGCAGGCCCCCAGCGGCCCGTTCGTGTGTGGGGTGGAGGACATCGACTGGTGCCACTACTGGGTCGACGTGGAGTACCCGGGGCTTCGCCACTGGTGCATGCCGGTGATGCACGGCGACAAGCCACCGCGAGACCCGGCCAGCATCCCTCCGCTGTCGCTGCAGCGGCCCGAACACCTGGAGCGGGTCGCCAGCAAGTGACCCCGCGGAGGCGCACGACGTGTCGTCCATCTTCCTGACCGGCGGGACCGGTTTCCTCGGCTCCTACGTGGTGCACGAGCTCCTCGAGCGGTCCGATCGCTCCGTGGTGCTGATGGTGCGGGGCCGCGACGACGCCCACCGGCTGCAGAAGGTGTGGACGGCCCTGTCTTGGCACCTCTCGCCCGAGGCCTTTCGAGCGGTGCGCGACCGCATCCGCATCGTGAACGGCGACCTGCATGCACCAGGGCTGGGGCTGTCCAGCGCCGACCGGGCCCACGTCCTCGACGAGGTCGACAGTGTCTTGCACATCGCGGCCAGCCTGAACCGGAAGAGCGCCAAGGCCTGCTTCAACACCAACCTGCGGGGCACCCTCTCCGTGGTGAAGCTGGGGCGGGAGCTGGCCGACCGCGGGCAGCTCGAGCGCTTCAGCCAGGTGTCGACCTCCGCGGTGGCCGGGCGGCGCTTCGGCGAGGTGGTCACCGACGACGAGACCGTGGACTGGGATCGCTCCGACTACGACCCCTACGCCCGCACGAAGAAGTTCGCCGAGCACCTGGCGAGCGAGCTCCTCCCGGACGTGCGGCGCCTGGTGATGCGGCCCACCACGGTCATGGGCGACAGCCGCACCGACAAGACCTGGCAGACCGACATGACCATGGCCTTCGCCACCATGGCGCGGCTGCCGGTGGTCCCGATCCCGCCCGACCATCGCCTGGACTTCGTGCCGGGGGACTGGGTGGCGCGCTGCATCGCCACCCTGCACCTGCTGCCGAAGCCCAAGCACGAGCAGTACAACCTGGGGGCTGGGCACGGCAGCACCACCGGCCGGCGCATTGCCGCGGCGTTGAAGGCGGACGGGCAGTCCATCCGATTCTCACGTCCGCTCGGCAAGCCCTTCGACTGGACGATGCGGGCCATGAGCCGCACCCCCAAGGGGCAGCCCCTGCGGCCCATCGGCAGCATCATGAAGGTGTTCTGGCCGTACATCACGTACGACACGGTCTTCGACAACACCCGCGTGGTGGCCGAGGTCGGCGAGCGTCCGGCGCCCTTCGAGAGCTACTGCGCGCCCATGCTGCGGTGGAGCCGGGCCCATGGCCTGAAGAATCCAGAGCCGCCGCCCCTTCCCTGATCACGGGGCCGGAGTGAAAGGTGGGCTCGGTGCGGACCGTTCGCGAAGCGAACGCCGAACCGGGGGTGCGCTTGTCTGCTTCGCTTCTTCTCCTCTCCCTCGCCTCGTCCGCCTGGGCGAGCGACTGGTCTTCCTTCGAGGCCACCTTTCCCACCAATCCCTGCGCCGACGGCTGGGCCGCCTGCCTGGTCGACGGACGGGCCACCGACGCCGAGCCAAGGGCCAACGGGGGCGTGCCGGAGCCGTCGGATCTACGGGTGGGCTGGTTCGACCTGGAGGCCACCGACAGCTTCAGCCCTTTCGATGGGCTGTCGGGCTATGCGGCGCCCCCTCGGCCGGCCCCCCGGGTGGTGCCCTCCGCGGACCCGGTGCCGGCGCCGGTCGCGCATCCCCCGCAGGATCCGGCACCACCGTTGGCACCCCCCTCGGCGCCGCCCGCGGCGGGGGATGACGACGACGATGCCCTGGCCGCGGTGGACCTGCCGGCGCAGGAGGCGCTGGACCCGGATCAGGAGGAGGGGTGCGCCGAGCCGGCCATCCTGGAGCCTCGCGCCATGCTCGGCACGCTGACGGCCACCGACGTGCGGTGTCTCGACGAGGCGCTGGTGGCCGCCACGCGGCCCACCGAGATGGACCGGCTCTCCCGGCTGCTCATGAGTCAAGCCTTCGCGAGCGGGGACCGGGCGGGCTGGGCCGAGCGCGTGGCCCACCACCTAGAGCACATCGACCAGTCCGACCCCGACCTCTGCTACAAGTACGCGCTCTTCCTCGCGGGCAGCGGGACCGGCCGAGCGACCGAGGCCATCCGCTGGGCGGACGTCGCCTTGGAGCGACGCTCGGTATGGACAGGGGAGCAGTACAAGGAGCGCGTGCATGGGCTGTACCGGCTCCGCGCCAGGGCCGCGGCGAGGCTGTGGCACGCCGCCGAGTCCGAGCACGCCGCGTCCCCGTCCACCGGCAGCCAGGACTCGGTGCAGCGCACCCGGTCCTTCGCCAAGGTCACTGCCCGCGAGTGGCACGAGTACGCCGTGCTGGCCGGAAAGGACCCCTCGGCGGCGCGTCAGCTGTGCGACAGCGCTGCTGGCACCGCCGACTACTGCGCGCCGTAGTCACTCATGGGGCGCCGCAGGGCAGCTCGTCCTTGCGGCCCCACGGGAAGCGGTCGACGACGGTGCCGTCGGGGGCACGGAGGGTGGCGCAGTCGATGGCGTCGTCCCACATCTCCGTGTCCCGCCCCAGGAAGAGCGTGTCGACGGTGTCGGTGCCCTTCCCCGAGCGGAGGGTGACCCGCTCGCCGCTCCGCACCACCCGAGCTGGGAAGGTCCAGCGGTCGCCGGCCTTGTTGGTCAGCGTGTAGCCGGCCAGGTCGACCGACTCGACCGAGCCCTTCTTCTTCTTCTTCTTCTTCTTCTTCACGCCGGGCAGGCCCAGCACCAAGGACTCGCCGTTGGGGAGGGTGCGGTCGCGCCAGGTGGCGTTGATCATGCTGTCGAAGCGGAGGGAGCCCTGCTCGCTCTCCTTGTCGGCGACGAGCTCTCGGCGGGTCTCGGGGCGCTCCTTCCACAGGTAGTGGCTCGGCCCACCGACCTCGGCCCACGGGTCGGCCTCGGGAGACCACCAGCCCCACGGATCGGTGGAGACACTGTCCTTGTCGGCGTCGTCGGTGGCCTCGGCCTGCTTGCGTCGCACGCCGAAGTGCAGGTGGGGGCCCGAGCTGCACCCGGTGTTGCCGGACAGCGCGACCAGCTGACCGGCCTCGACCCGGTCGCCGGCCTCCACCATCACTTCCTTCAGGTGAAGGAAGAGGGTTTGGTAGGTGTGGCCGTCGGGGGCGGGATCGTGCTCGATGCGGAGGCGCACGTCGCTGGGCTTGCGGACGCCGTTGCACTTGGTGGGGCCCTTGTCGCCGGCGTTGACGACGACGCCGTCGGCCATGGCGTACAAGGGGGTGCCGACCTTCATGACGACGTCGTGGCCTCGGTGCCCGCCGCGCCCGTAGGTCAGGGTGCCCCAGCCCGTCTGCTGACGATGCCGGTCGACGTCTTCCTTGCTGCTGTGGTCGAAGGTGCCGCTCACCTGGAGCTCGCCCCGGAAGGGGGGGAGGAAGAGCGGCACGATGGGGGGCGCGACCTCGCCGGCTCGGGCCGCCGGGGCTGCGAGGGGTGTGCCGTCGGCGGGCTCGGGCACCGGCACCGCGGGGGGCGCGAGGGAGGG
>ENA-OWNT01002759-OWNT01002759.1-seawater-metagenome-genome-assembly--contig:-NODE-2759-length-17676-cov-4.189613_pt1 | contig 17676 bp, 8 predicted proteins | sample MGYA00238136_ERZ651165 | MGnify/ENA primary metagenome ERZ651165 (study PRJEB26861, sample SAMN08777766) | seawater metagenome | isolation source: coastal seawater | place: USA: Florida | collected...
GTTCAGGAAGTGTGTTTGCTCGTGCGAGTGGCCGCTGACCAACTGTGTGTGTGAGCCAGCGCGCGAACTGCGCAGCACAAGGAAGGAAGGAAGGAAGGAGGGAGGGAGGGAGGGAAGCCCAGCCAGCGCCGGAAACTGGTCGTCAGTCAGTCAGTCAGTCGAAACACGCACCCCGCAACAACAAACATACAAACATACAAAAAACTCAATTTTGAATTTACGGTTTCTATTATACGTCGTCCATCTCCACTCACGCGGTCACATACCCGTTTATTACATACACAATACAACGCCATTAACTCTATAACACATCTCGAAACTTAGTGTAATTCTACGGTAGGGTTGAGTTCACAAACTGGCGCGCGCCGAGTTGAGTTGACGTCGTGTGGAGAGGGCACTCAATCAGTCAGTCGTCCCGGCGGTCAGCGGCGTACTCCGCACCTCACTCTCCACCAACACGCGCCGTTCACCTCGTTCGTTCACCAATTTTTTCGCAACGCCTGCGTTCATTCATTCACTCACTCACTCACTCACTCACAGTCACTCACAGTCAGTCATCGCTCACTCACTCACCAAAAGTGAAGCGGTCAGCTCTGCTCGCGGTCACTCACTCACTCACTCACAGCTCACTCACTCACAGCTCACGCACTCACTCACAGTCTCACAGTGAACTGTCGGTCACGGCAACTACTGCAGCGCTGCAGCGTCGGTCGGCCGGCGGACCGTGGTGGATAGCGTATATTCCCGTATGTAGATATATCCTGTTTCTCATTAACAAGTTATATTGAAATGTATCCTTAATTACTAATTACTATGAATATATCTTATCTACAATTGACATTTTGCTGTTTCTCAGCACAACATTGTATATGAAAACGACAAGTCTTAATTGTAGATATATATCGAATGTGCGCGTGTTGTGCTGTTGGGTATGCGGAGATATCTATAATCGATACACGATGTTTCTCGGTGGGAACCGAATGTGGTGGGAAACCGATAAATCGTAGTTGTAGATACAGTATGTAGACGGGCATCAGGGACCAGGGACACACACAGAGTGACTGACGTGACCAGCGATTACGGAGCCCGAAACATTCTGCTGGGGTACATCGGAAAACGAAATAGAATAGGTTGAGGCAACTCCACCGTTTGGGGCCATACACCCCTTCAGGCTCTCTGATTCTGTCAGAGAGTCTGTCGCCATACTAACTAGAGATAGCATTTGTTGGGAAACCATCGCTTTGTTGAGTTAAATCAGTAACGTATGTCTGCTGGAGATTGATTGGAGGGTTTGGTTGAAGGTTGAGGCTTCATTCATGCATGCCAAGATCTGTGATTTGAGCCTGTGCGTGGTTTTGATCGAGGCTTTTGATTGATTGATTTGTGATTGATCGAGACTTTTGTTTGTTGTTTGGAATGAGATCAATCAAGACATGGGATGTGGCAGAGCAGTGAATGTCTGGACTGAGATTGGAAAACCGAAAACCAGAAAACCAGAAACCCAGAATGTCATTTCAAACTGACGTGACTTGTTGATGAAGACGCATGTATGGCTGGCTAACCAGTCAACTGCTACGTTGTGTAGTGCGTTGGGTTGTGTGTGACGCGCAAGGGGCAGGATGAAGTAATAAAATCAAAATTGCAAAATTGCTATGGTCAAGCGTGCACGTGGCAGACAGCGGCAGACGGGGGGCTACAACTCCACCGACACGTTCTGCGGGGTAGCATCCAAGTTGGCTGCCGACTTGTGACGCCGTGTTGGAACTGCTGGAGGTGACCCGGCTGAGTCCGTATCGTCTGCACAATACAGAAAGAAGAAAAGGTAAGTACGTGACCGCAACACACCATGCGTGAAACCCGCGCTGTCTGCTCACCATCGAATTTAGCTCCAGGGGAAAGGTCTCCGATACCATCATCAAGGTCTTCTTCCATGGACAAGTATGTGGCTGCGTCGGCAGTATCGTGGACAGACAACTCCACCTCGTTGGGGTTCTTTGCATCACCACGACGCTGTGAAATAAAAGGCAGCGGCAATCGCACGGGCGTGAGCGGCTGCCACCAGCAAGTTGATAGACAAATGAAAACGAACCCTAACAATCTTGCTGCTGCTGCGTCCACGTGACACGTGCCTTACAACTTTTTTTCTCAGGAAGTCATCCACGCAAATTTGCCATTTTGAGAAGTACGTCCGTCCATGGTTCGCTTCGTACGGAACATTGATGGGGATTTTCATGCATTTCAACAGCGGCGCTGTCGTTGGCCCAATGAGGTAAATACTGAGCAAAATGACAAATGTCGTAATATTCACGGCCTGCACACAGTTGCGGTGGTGAGCAGAGAACCACGTGGCGCAGTGGCTGGAACCGACACACGAACCACCGACTGAAAGCTTGCGACTGGAAATTGCAAACACAAAGCGTATGCAATGGCACCACGCAATCCAGCATGTATCATGATGACACATTGTGGCAATGTGAACTTTTTGTCAGGGCCGCGGCAAAGGTTGAGGAAAAATACTTGGAGCGGAACCGCGATCAGCCGGGCCAAAAAGCACAATACAAACACACCCACAGCCTACGCACGCAAGGTGTCATTGGGCTTGAGTTCTACATGCGACGAAACGAGCGACTTGCGACGCAGCACTGCGTAATGCGCACCGTTTGCCATAAAGTGCTCATCTCATTCAAAGATATCACACTGTTGACGCCGATTTGGAAGAACACAATGGACTCGGCCATCTCCGCAACCATCGTGAAGATCTGCTTCGTGTAGTCCGATGATTGGCGAGACAGGTTCTTTCGATGAACACCAAAGCAGAAAAAGTCATTGAAACAAGCTGGAAACATTGAGGCACACGTGAACGGTCCATACCTTTGGAACCAAATAACCCATAAAAATTCCAGCGAACAGAGAAGACGTGATGCCACTTAAATACAACGCATCGGCGACTTCAAAGCTGAGGTAAGAAAAAAAGAAGACCATGATTGTTTGGTGCGTCGCATGTTCGGGTTTTAAGAACTTCAAGAACAGCGCACAAAACAGAGTGATCCCGAGCGCAACCCCTGTCGAGCACAAAAACAAGAAATACAGCAGTGATTGTGTGAAAATGGGCAGAGCCATCGTGGAATCCACTCACCGATTGAACCAAAAAACGACTTGAAGAACAACACAAATCCCTGAGACACGGGAATGTCGTCAACGTCGCTGGGCAGCGCTGAGGCGTACAAAGAAAAGACCTCGAAGAGAACAATTGACACTGCATCATTGATCACTGACTCGCCAAATAGAAGCATGCTCAAAACAGGATCAACTTTCAGGTTGACGAATATGCTTAATGTGGCAACCGGATCGATAGCTGCGAGCAGGCTACCGTAAGTCATCGCGGTATATATAGATACCTCGTACGTGGCGACCGGAGGCAAAAATGTCATGAGTAAGTACACCCCTCCCCCAATGATGGTAGCGCAAATCAAGGTGCCAACAATAGCTAGGACCATAATCGGGGCAATCAAGTTGAAAAAGAGACTCTTTGGTCTCAGCGTGAATCCGGAAGTAAAGATGATGATGGGCAACAAGACAAAGTTGAACGTGTCAGCTTGAAAGAGAGCCGCACCCAACAGCATTGACGAAATCTGTTCTTCCGCGCTCCCGTCGTCATAGTAGACAACGATGAGGAGCAATACTGATCCCACAATAACGCCGAAGGTGAGGACAATCATTGATTCGGGAAAGGATTGTACCCATGCGGCCACTTCGCCGTTCTTCTGCTTTGCACATCGGTACAGGCAGGTGGACGTGGCACTGGCCAAGATCAGAGAAACCAGAGCCGCGATCAGAAACATGACCGTAATTTCGGACTCGTCGATAGGCTCCACATATTCCACCACAATCTCGGTGACAGATGATTGGTTTGACATCGTTCACTCAGTAAGTGAAGTATCAATCGAAATCAACCAGGCTCGGCGGCGGGTGCCGTCAACATGTTCAACCTGGCATCTGCCAGACTCGCCCTTCCGAAGACACGAATCCAACACAAAATTTGGTTGTTGTCTATTTATTTGTGCTAAGAGTTGCATTTCTCTCCCTTGAACTTTTCGTAACTACCACACGTGTCGATGTCGCATCGGCGTCGTGCGGCAAGTACCACGCCCTCGCGACGCGGCGAGTTCGCGTTCGATGATCGACAGTCAAACACTGATGCGTGCCTCGCCATACACGATGCGACCAACCACAACCACATCTGCAACAACGACCATTGCACCGCAGTGATCTACAGCCAACTACACGTCAGCATGACCCCCACGATAAGGTGCAGCGTCGGCGCCAACGCCACTGTCTCCGTTCTTTGTCACCTGCTTCCTCGGCGAAGAAAGCAAGTTGCTTCACTGTTGCAATCCAAACAAACATCCAAACGATGAAGAGACAAACAACGAACGACGAACGAACGAACGAACGAACAGTCGATCGACGGCGGCTGCACAGTGATTGATTATTGGGTATCTACGCTGGCGAGTCAGATCTCCGCCTTCCTGCAGTGAAGTGCCGTGCCAATATCCGGCACACTCGCGAGGCGCTCTCCGCCCAACGGCCGCCCACAGGCGATGACTAATAAGCAGCCAGTGACGATGTTGTCGTCGTTGTTCGTCGTCGTTCCCTTTGTTTGTTCGTTCGTCGTCGTTCCCTTTGTTTGTTCGTTCGTCGTTGTTGTCGTTGTCGTTGTTGTGTCTGCCTGTCCTGCTGCCGTTGGTCTTGTTGCTGCTGTCTCTGATACAACACCCTATTGGGTGGCTGTATTGATAAATTTCTTTAATTTCTCATACGCCCCTTCGCAAGAACAAAAGTGGAATCGCTCGCCAGCGGCGACCGCCACAACACCCATCGCCAAACGCCGTCTTCGCACTCAGCAATAAACCTTTCGCACAACTGCCCATTCTTGTGCAAAACTAGATCAATAGACTCTGATGTGAATTCCGTCCTTGTTTATTTTACGCTCGATCTTCAGTGCACACCAGCTGGAAACAACATCCGCCGTCGTCGGATGTGACAAGACGCTTGCTTCATTCTACACCACGACACCATTGTGCTTGTTGGAGCTGCCGGTGAGTTGCCGAATTGTTGAGGGTTGACAGGAAGCGTTTGATGCTATACTAGGATCGGACAATAGATACAAAAGAAAAGAATAAATAATAATGATAAATAAAATGCAGACTACGTTGCGCGCGTTGAGTGTGTTGCTGGCGCTCAACTCGACTCATAATCCGATTCAGAGCTGCTTTCGTCGGCGGAGTAGACCAATCGGGTGATTTCACCGATCAGTTGATTCATCCAAGCCGACGACTTCCGCCGATAAGCTGATATCAACATCAAACTTTCAGGGGCTTCACCCATACTGAGATCAGCAGCCATCTGAAGCGCAATTGTGCCTTTCATCAAATGTTGTCCATCTGCACCCTTCGGCGAGCTCCCAGCATCTTTCCACACGCTGAAGTCGTGCTTCTGCGACGACACAAGAGCGACAATCACCACTGGAAGAACACTGCTCTCAACACCAGGAGAGGACTCTTGTTCCTTTTCGGAAGAACATGAATCCGGTTCCAAAACGCACTGGACGCCGCGTTGCCTCAGGAATCGATTCAATTTTGTCAACACCGCGGGCTTTATTGTGTCCGTAACAAAACGCAAGCGGGCCTGCGCCCAACACGCAGGCGTGGTCGGTGAAGGTGTCAATGCAGATTTGCCGCTGGAATGCTGCGTTTTCGACGGAGTTCGTAGAATGTTGCCCCCCTGCTCAACACTCGACATCTTAGCGGGTAGTCGAGTTGCTGGTGCAGGAGAGCCTGCACCGGCGTCTGCGCCACTTGGGACTGCTTCGACACCGCCAGCTCTTGGTGCCTTGGACGCCGAACCTTCCGCAGCAATGTGCTCACTCTCGCCGTTCTGAGAAGCGCCGACTGCAAACGTTGATGGCGGAAGTGCCCACGACATGTCAATCGCTGGCATCGGCACATTGACTTCGTCGGACGCAGGAGCAGGTTGCTCCCATGGCAACGTCGAAGTCGAGCTTGGCAAAAGGCCCACTCCGGTGTCGCCGCGTAATATTTCAAGCGCTGTTTGCTGTGCTGAACCATTTTGAGAAGACGCCACTTTTCCACGCAAATTTCTCACAGCTTTGAAAACAGCCATGGCTTCAGTGCTTCCACGATTGCTGCCATAATGGGCAAACCCGGTCACAGGGCGATCTTGACCGTTACTGTTCAGCAGTCCCTGCAGACCAAGTGGGCATAGGGCGCGAGAGTGCAATGTATTGGCCATGAGTTCTATCTCATTCGGCAAAAACGGTCGCAGTTCTCGCAGAACAGAATTCTGCTGCAGCGCTTCAAAAGTCTCCCTCCACGTATTGGGAGGAGTCGGGCAGAGTTTCATCAACACCAAAATTGAAGACGTGAACGAAAGTGGACCAAGCTCAACCGTTGGATTGGGATACCCCATGACACGGAAATCACCACGGCGCAAAATCAACAGCACTTTGACACTGCGGGTGGTGGACAGAAGTTCTTGCAAAAACTTTTGAAAGTTCTCCATACCTTGATCCACCAGGTCGTCGCAATCGTCAAACACGAATAGCATCTTGCGATCACGCATCTCCATAAACAGGTCTTCCTTTCGATGGTGCTCTTGGGGAACACGTCTGTCTGCGGCGGAGCTGCCGTGCTCACTGCTGGCGATGGCGCGCCGAGTAGAATGGTGCATGGGGGTCTTGCGGTAGCCAGAGGCACCTGGCGAATAATTGCCTGATTGCCGGCGGCCCTTCTCTAACGTATGCGCCTCGCGAAGCGTGCGTACAATCGACTCAACAACTTGCTGAGTGGTGCAATGACCACTGAGCCGGACGATGTGAACTCCATCGCGGAAGTGAATGTACATTCGCCTGCGTTCCCAGATGTAATGACTGATCGCAATGCTGATCGCGGTCTTGCCGCAGCCGGGTGGTCCGCAAATTGTCACAAGTCGGTTTTCCAACAGGCCACCAAGAGTGTTGTACATCTCAATATTGCGACCAAGAAATGATTTTCGATTTACTGGAATCGACGGAGGCAAGTCGTGATGTATTGTGGAATCCATGTGACGGGGCATGTCCCATTTGTTGACTTTCTCGACCCCCTTGAACAAGCGCACCTTATGGTGATCAGGACCTGCGCCTTGAGGTCCCAAAAGTAAGAACTTCTCCGATTCTGCGGATGAACCATCAGTGGACGAAGCAACACGGATCTTTCCGCGAAGGAATGCCTCTTGAATGGTGTATCCTTCCACCAACGCATGTGTGAACGCATACTGGAATGATATGGCGGCCTTGTCAAGGATCTTGGCCTCGACATTCACGCAGCATACGTGAGGGATGCCGGCATCGATGAATGCTTGTCCAGTGACACGTGAGTAGCATGCACTGACAAAAACTAATTGTAAATCCCGCTTTGAACCATCTGTGGTTCCACAGAGTTCCTTCAGTGTTTTCACATTCACAGTCTGAAGACCACCACGATGATCTTCAAAGCTCAGGTACCTACGAAGACAACAAGAATGCAGATAGAGATGATTCTCGGCATCAGGAGCGCAACACGTTGATTCAAACGAGACACTCACTCAGGGTTTCCATGCCCGCTCAAATATATCACTTTGCACCCTCGAGTTACTTCCTCAATGAATTGTGGCGTTGTCGCGAAGTTGAAACGCAGATTGATCGCACGTTTCGCGCGTTGGAGACACAGCCGCAAGAGTTCTCGCTCTGTTTCGAAGTCAAGCGTATCAACGGGAAATTGCTGCCCAAACTCATCTTGCCATGCCAAAGGAGCAGCGAACAATACACAAATCGAAGGCCACGATTGACGAGCTTGATATGAGATGGCGTTTGGTGACTGCGATGGACGGCGCTCCTCGAGATGTGCAGTGTTGATATTCGCAGGGCGTCTCTTTCGTAGCCGTTGCGGAAGCGACGAAGCGACGTCTTGACGTTCTGCACCATGAACATCAATGCCCACATCATCCAGCGTGGAATTTGCGGCCATTTTTGCCGCAGCAGCTAAGTTCGCCATTTTTGCCGAGATTTGGGAGTGCTTCTCCACCGAGGTGAGGGCCGTGATACGAGTGCGTTTATCACTCGCGGCTTCTTCGTTGTCCTCGACCGCTGGGAAACTTAATCGCTTTGCGCGTATCGGACCGGACCCGCCTCCTTGCTCGTCGCTTTCGACATCTTCGTCGCGGGGAAGAATGTTGATTCCAATTCCTTCTACTTCAAGATCTCCATCCGCGTCTTCTGTCATCGTGCCATTTGGCTCGTGCACCTCCGCGATGCTCGGGTCAGACTCTGGACAGAACCCCAATGGAACTTGTGGCCAAACAACACTCTGAGGCTTAATTGCTTCCACGGCATGGCGTGTTGGAGATGAGGCAACATCCGGGTGTTGATCATTTTCGCCAACACCATTGGTGGGATTTGTTGGTACCTTGTGACCCCATGTTCGCATTCTTGTTGCATGAACACAACTATCGATTCCACGGCGGTGCTCAGGTGCCAACCTTGATCCCGACAGGTGGAAAAAGCACAGGGAACTATTCTGTGCAATGGCGTACCGAATCATGAATCCACACTTCTGCGACAAAGGGTTGCCTCTTAAGTCAAGAAACACCAACGATTCGTTGTACTCTAACAACTGGTTGATGCCCATGTCAGCACTTCCACCCGCAGCGCCCTGGTCTGTGCTGCGCTCTTGAGAAGTGTACCGATCATCTTCGTCCTCGAACGCGGCGCTGTCGTCTTCAGAGTCTGGGGCAGACGACAGGCCTCGTGATGAATCGCGACTTCTCCCACGCCTTTCCTTGCTTGCAGCCCGTCGTCGTCGGCTCCTCGCACTGCCAGGAGTTGGCTCACGGCGGCTGGTGGGGGACACAGGTCTGCGGTGCTGCGCTCCATCGTCGACATCGTTCGACGGCTTATCCAGATCGATGCCATTGTGACTCAAATCGAGCAGGCGCAAAGCGCATGCGTGGGAGCCAAGAGTACGAAACAGTCGCTCCACCGCTGCAGGTGACAGCTCGTTATGCGCAAGCTTGAGCGCGATGAGTGACTTATTCGAATGAAGAAAGCATGGTATCTTGAAACGGCCGAGCGGCGACCGGCCAAGTCGTCCATGGTCATCGCAGTCGTCACTGTCATCGCCGGCAAGATCGTCGTCACTGTTCAGAATTGTCCACGTGTCATCCTGCAAGTGCTCTGGGACGTCACTGGCAACATGCCGTCCATCCGAAGTAGCGTCGTGGGCAGCACACAGTTGACCGATCAAACGGTCTCCGTGCACAATTTTGTTGTCACTCAGGTCCAAACCACGGAGGCGCGAGTTTCCAGATTCTGCCAGCATCTTTATCAACGTAGCAGCACCATTGTCGCCAAGAGCATTACCGGACAAGTCCAACCACACCAACCCATTCATCGGCGACATGCTAAGCATGGGATACGGCCGACGACCACCTGTTGTTGGTGGCGACGACGGTGTTGCTGAGCCCGATCCTGCGCTTCCCGTTGAGCTGTTAAATTGACTTGCCACCGGACTTGCTTTCTGAGCTGCATCAGGCTGTTTGAGCCCGAAGTCAACCAGCAGCTTCAAAATTGGTTTTAGTTCGTGCAATTGATACCGTTGGTTTCGAAGCGCCAGGCCGTTAAGACCGCCAGGAAGACTGCGCCTCCAAATGGCTCGAATGCCACTTGACAGCACTTGAGGAGCAGCCCGATCTTTAAAGCACCCATCGAAAGTAAGCCAGTTGATCCATTCCGGCAGCACACCAGGCACAAGCATGGCGAACAACGCTTCGTCAAACTGCTTTGAATGCATTTCTTGCCTCTTTGACTTACAGATCCGGAAAGTCAACGACTGAATCCCAGGAAAGTGGTGCAAACTTTGGCAGAATTGTTCGATGAAATTTTGATGGAAAGTGGAATTTCTGAAAGAAACACACCATTCCGACGAAAAGGCCTGGTGCTTTTTCAGTACCGCAGCAATCACAAATTCAAACCGAAAAGCCAAGTAGTTGCGATGGGCTGGGAACAAAATCGTGCCAGTTATAGGAGACCTGTCCGTGGACGACAACCGATGCATGCGAGGACTGTTTTGGTTCAACTCGTCGGCCTCGGTGTCGACAGCATTGTGCAAGTCAACGCCCCAAGCCTGTGCCATGTCACCAAACGAGCACGACAAAGGAGAAGCAGACAAGAGTTGTTGCCGTAACCGTGAAGGCCAGAATATGTCAAGCAGTTCTTGGTATACATGTGGGATGGTTCCGGTTTCAACACAACCCTCGCGGGCTGCAGGCGTTGCATCGCGGGCTCGCAAGAGCATCTTCCTACGCTGAGCTTGCCGACTCTTTCCCAAGTGTCGCATGATGTGTCCAGGCGGTGTGCTGCGACCGTGCCCAAGAACCGGAGCGCTGTGATGTCTTGGCAGACGACGGCCTCGTCCGACATGATTAAGCACGGTGTCGCCTTGTCCTTCGTCTGCGCCTTCGCTGCGATCAGCCACTTTGTCTAACCGCAACGGCTGCAAATTCAACCGCATCACTGGGTCTGCAGTTGTGTGACCGCCGGTACCCACGTGTTTTGGTGTTGGGGCAAAGTCCATAAAAGCATCCACACTTTCATGCCTCGTCGAAATGGATGGTGGACGCTTGATACGAGATGTTGACTTGGTTGTGCTGGACGGCGTGATTTCCTCCGCAGTCATTGTGGATGGCGAGGGGCCATCAGACGCAACTGCCGCAGAGTTGGCTGGCATCGAATTTGTTGGCGTCTTATTCACAGTACGTCGCAGTGAGGCGTGACCCTCAGGGGGAGACGAATCACCGACTGATGGTCGCCGCCGACCTGAAGCTTCCCGAGATGGAGTGCCTTGTCCTCCTTGCCCTGGTGATTGTGCTTGTTGGGTAGCTGTGGTGGACCTCGTCAGTTCTTTGTCGTCGTCGGCGGCGTCGGTGCTGAGCACCAGTGGCGGCAGCGAAAATACGTGAGATTCACCAGTCGAATTTCGGCGAGTGCTGCGATGACGCGAATCCTGAGCTCGTGGTGGCACGAGATTACCAGTTGACACATGATGCTCAAGGTTGGGTGCACACGCGAAAAACTGTAGTTCCAAAACATCATGATCTTGTTCTTGGCCAACAGAATTTAACACCGTACGAAAACCGGATTTCGTGGATCGAATGGTGGGTCTTGACTTGCCATGTTTCCGCCCATTTTTTCTTTCGGAAACGTGTCGCGGCGGTGGCGAGTCCAGATACGCTCCAGCTCGAACACGCGCAAGGTTGGCTCGATTGACTTGGTGGGGGGTTGGCGAAAATGCCTCACCTCCGACATGGTGGCCAGTACGGGTATTGTCGACGCCACCAAGATCCACCTCCGAGGCATCAGCAATGGTTTCGGCATCACCACAGTTCTGCCACGTCTGCACAGCAATGTTTTGCAGAGCACGCATCAGCTCACGATGAATGCGCACACTGCGATCCAGCTCGAACCAGTCTTCGAGATTGGACGCGTGCACATGATGCAATGCCACAGATTTAGGTGCCTCAGCGGTCGTTTCGCCGCCATTGGCACCAAAGCCCATAAAAGCCGATGACGACATGGTTAGATCGTACGAGCCATCCTTAAAACCCAAAGCCAAAAATGCATCACTGATTTGTTTGCGTAAGTCAGCATTCTTCGTTTGGTCTGAAAGTGCCGATTGATACAATTCGCTCAGCGTGATGAGACCGCGGTGCTCAACAATTTTGTCTTGCAATCGCTGCGACATGAGAGCCAACGCGGTCAACAATCGAGTGGCCTGAAAGACGACTTTAGGGTTTTGTGACTTCAGTGCGTACGTTGAAATTGCCACAGCATGACTCCATCCCATTAGGCCGATGATGTCGACATACGGAAGATCCAACGTTCGGCGATAAAAGCGCCAACTAATACAATCCTCGGCCAACGTTGCGAGTGCTTCAAGCGTGAACTTCAACACTTGGGTGTTCGATCTCGCCGGATATTGCGCCAGCCACAGCAAATTGAGAAGTAGCTCCGATTCTTTTTGCGCGTCTAGTCGTCGAATCAACACAGTGTCGCTGGGACGACGAGTACGAGGCGTAGCCCCGTCTGCGTGAGGTTGCGACACATGTTCCGGTTTCGCCGAAGACGCAAGCACCACGGCCGAGCGGGCTTTCATGGTGTTGGCTAAAATTCCGGCAATGTACAGTTGGGCTTCAGCATCGGTGTTACTGTGGAGAGCAGATGTAGAAGCGGCACCGCGCCGACGTTGTTTCTCACCGAGGACCAGCATCTGTTTCTCCGTTGTTCGTTTTATGTGGACGAACAGTTCCCGAACAATCCGATATCGAGAGAGCATCTCGACACGATTTTCTGGACATTTACTCAGCAAGTACAACAATTCCAACGTCGTTGTCAATGGAATGGAATGATTTTGTGTCATATGCACTCCTCCGCCCGCCCCAGGAGTGGTGGGCACTCCACGGCGACTGTGGTTGTGCCCTCCAGCATACGGTGCGTGCCGCGACGAAATTAGAATGACTTCCAATGGATCGAGAACACCGAGCTCGACCACAGCGTGTGCCACCACTCTGCCTCCAACCTCGCGCTGTACACGCAGCTCGGGGTTACTGGCTCTGCAGACTTGCGTTAAAACATCGATGATGTCGTGAGCGATATCACCGTGCTCCAATTGCACGGGTTCGTCGATCGAGTGAACATTTTTATTCGACCTTGCTCCGGCACCATACCTTCGCAACGGTGAGGCTCCATGCATTGGAGCAAACTCTCGCTGTGACTCTGGCGTGGCTCTCACACGCCCGGCTCCATTGGCACTCACTTCAACTTCATCCAAGTCATACTCGTCAATCACATCATAGAGAAAAGCGGGGGATGACGAAACAGATGGTGACATGATGGCTCCAGTAACCTGGGTATCGAATCCAGTGTGTCCTTGATGCATGGAGGTCAGTTCGGTGCGGTGGCGACTGTGCTTTGTACTTTGTGAAATTGGCACGATGCAATACTTGGTCAAGGCCCGAACAAGAACGGAAATTGCCCCGGCATCCACCACTGCTTTCCTATTGGGTTCAATTGTGCATAAGCTTCTCATGGTAGCACAAGTATACCGAGCAGCTTCGACATTGTCCAGTGTAAGATGGACCAGCGGTGCCAGCGCGTTGGCGCTGATGACCTTATTAATGAGCCACCCAAATGATCCCATGTCGAGGACACTTCGCGTCTCTTCTGCTTCCGCAGCCAAACGGGCAGCCTCAGCTTTAGCGACAGCGGCGGCGGCAGCAGCCCTAGCCTTCTTGCCTTTGACTTTGGCCGCAGTCGCTTTCGCAGTGGCAGCCGCGAGCTGAGCATCAAAGGCGGCTCGACGTGCCGATTCTCGTCTCGGAACGGCACAGAGCGACGAGAGAGCTTGAGCTCCACCAAGTCGTACCACTGGATCGGAGTGGCTGAGGCATTGCACCAAAGTTGACAGCGCATGTGGATGATTCACGACTGAGATGCGGGTGGCCTCGTCATCCGCGACTTCTGCCAGGACACGCGCCGCGACTCGTTGATGCGCAAATGTGTGCGGTTGAGGGGAACGTGACGGCTTTCGTTGACGCGGCGACGGCCGCTGCGATGGTTCATCTCCATTATCACCAAGCATGGGGTTTGTCTTAGAGCGTCGAGGTTGTAGAGCTTCCGCGAGATCCAAATTAGCCTCTGAGACTAGAGGAGTTGTTGTTGTTTTTGTTGTTGTTGTTGTTGCGCTTTGACTTTTGGACTTAGGTGGCGTGCCGTTTTCCTCCTTGTGGTGAGTCGCATCGTCATCGCTTGAGCTCGAGCTTGCGGTCGTGGAACCGTCCAAGTCATCTGCATAAGCGACCGCTTCCTCCAGATCGAGGTGCTTTGGAGGTCGAGAATCATGGCACATTTCGATCAACAGCGTCAAACCCCCCGAGAAAAACCCCACAAGAGGATGTTGAGAGCAGTTTCTTACAGGACACTGCTGATTACTGCTGGCTGATATGTGGCTGCCACCGCTGAAAAAGTAGCGCCCCAGGCGGCGAATCTTTGTTGATACAGACGAATGCTTGCTGTCGTTGGCATTGTCGGTACCAGTGGCGTGGGAGTGATAAACGGTACTAATGTGCGCCAGCGCAGCCACAACACTCGCTTTTGCACGCAGTTGCCTGCGAAAACGGCGGTGGAGTTGCTTCTCAGAGTCCTGTCGACGTTTCTCCTGGTCTTCATCGTCATCGTCATCGTTGTCCTCCTCCTCAGTACTCGAGACTTCGCTCGAGCTGCTGCTTGCGAGTGCAGTTGCTCTTCGGCCCTTCCCAATTAATTTGCCCATACGCCGAGGTGAGGGGCTCCCTGCGTCACGAACGTAGCGGGACAATGCCTGAACCACACGCTTGGCTTGTGATCTATCTATGCGACTGAAGTCTGATGTGGCCACAATCAATTCAGCGACCAGCTTCACAGCAACAAGTCTGACTTCCGGCCAAAAGTCGTCCGTTTTGTTGCCTGCGGAAGGCATTCCTTTTGCTGTGTGCGAGCGGTGTTGAGAACTACCTTCATGTTTGACATGCACTGCGAGGGCAAGCACACTACCGAGGCCACCCTTTGAGAGAAAATCTTGCGCGTTGCGGATGGCGACCTTCTTCTTTTGTGCAGGTGAAGCATGTGCTCGGCTTCCGCGGCCATTGTGTGAATTTTTGCCTTTCAACCAATCTCGCACGCGCTGCAATGCTCTATATTTCTGGGCACGACTTGCCGTTACGCTCCGAAGGGTAAAAATCCAACCTTCCAGCTGGTCCTGGTGGCGGAGAATGGTGCCCGCTCGCTCTTGCTCAGCCCATTCATTCTCAAGTGTCTGAATATGTTCGATGCAGCTCTGCATACTCGACGCAAGCTTCAACATTTCGTTTACCAAATTCTGAGCGATATCGTTTTCCCTGTCGCACAGAGCGCTGATGATTTCGATGCAAACACTGCAACGTCTTTTGCCTTCGAGAATGTCATAGCGGTGGCGGTACCGTTCGGTGGCAAGCACAGGAGAGTCGTTCGATTGATCGCCAAGAATTCCTGCGAGAACAATGAGGAGAATCAACGCAAGCGAATCACTAGAACAACACAACTGAGAGAGGACTTACGCAGCAAGCATTTGAAGTCCTTCTTGACATTGCCCAGCCACCGTGCAGTATTTTGCGAGTGTTGTTGTTTGTTCTTAGAAATAGTCTCTGCAAGGTTCTCGCTGGATGGTGTAGCGGTCAGCGTGACATGCGACGCATTGCTTTCAGAGTCATTCGCCGCATTGGTGGTTGCCTCGTGTTCCTGTTCTGGTGACGAGCCGATCCCTTCTCCAACATTATCACTCGAAGAGGGTTGTGCCCGGAGGAACTCTTGCCGCAATGGAGGGAGCGGCGGCGGCAAACGCCTGTCAGAGTTGCTGGAGGAAGATCCCGTCGCCGTGGTACTGGCGCGTCGAGTGGCAGCAACTCGCTGGGTGTGGTCGTCGGCAGGATCCCCAGGAAACGTAAACCTGACCAACTTGATGGTAACATCTGCAGCACTGTCCTGTGCGTGCGAGTCACCCCCTGCACTCCCTCGGGTCAAAGCGGCCAGGGGATGTAGCAGCGAACCAGGCACCACATTCTTCGACTTGACGGTGAACAAGAACGGTGACAGTTCGTCACCAAGCTGCACTTGAACCTTACACCCATGGCTTAGGCCGATTGCGGGAGCAAATACCACACCACCTCCTCTGTGTTGCTTTGAGATGTGTTCGTGAATGACGCTTCCATTGTACGTGAATATTATTGTTCCCGACTGCTCGTGGAACCCACAGCCAACTACGTCGTGTTCTTGGAATAGCTTGCCTCTCACCGCAGCGTGACTAGCGGCAGCAGCGAGTTCAGACGCACTGGCAGAACCGACCGTGAAGTGGCGCTGCAACCGTGACACAGTTTCGGGCGCAGAAGCCCGTGATCGCTTCATCATCACATTAACTTTCATCTTGCCGTCTTGAAACACAGACCCAGTGCTCTCGAGCCCACAAGAGTCTCGTACAAGTCCCGGCAGACAGTTCAATTGGTACCCTCGAAGTCTTGCGTCGCGTCGCACAATCCCGATGGCAATTTTTTGACCCGGGGGCATTTTCACAATGGTGACTTCAAAATAAGCGAAAGTTCCGCCGGAGGCCGCCTCGTGGGTGACCGCCCAACTGTCATGTGCGGCCGCCGCCGAACTGGTGGATGTAGACAGATTTTTTGTCCTCAGAGGAGCACCAACTCTTTCGCACTCCAGCTCGAGTGGGAACTCAATGCGCGGGTCGAGCTGCACCGTCAACACTTGAACCGGCGTGAGCTGCGGCATGTTGCCTCGCGCAGGAACACTGCAGCAGATCTAGCTTAAGGCAAGGCACTTTTGCGGTAGCCTCGCATTCATCGCGGTGGTTTTTTGTATTTCATCACGATAGTTCGTTTTGTGTCCAGCCCAAAACGTGCCACTGAAGCTTGAGACCCACCATAAAGAGCAAAGCCAACACTTTGCTTCGGAATCAAAGCGCAAAGAAACGCACCCCTTGAAGAAAAATGTGCATATGCAAGGGCTACGAACCGTGTGTGTTGTTACCATGTACAAGGAAGACTTAACCACCCGCAGCCCGTGTATGTGGCAGCATAGAACTGGACACTCTGCAGCCGGCTACCGGCCGTATCTTCTTGCACGAGCGATGCGCTTGCGTGAACGTGTCACTTCCACACTCACGCAGAGGCAATGGACGTGCGCCAACACAACCTTAACTTCCCACAGTCTTTTTATCCACGGTGTGTCTGCATGAACGCGCGAACCTTCGCAAGCAACCCCAAATCAACATGTACTCTCGGTTGAGCACACGACGCCACCTCGCACGTTTTCTGCCTGGTCGTAGATGATCGATCTCTTCGTGCAACCATGTCGCGTTCTGCAGTCAGACATCACAGCTTTGACGAAGGCGGTAGCGTCCTGTCTGTTCCCAAACGCCCGGGTCATCTCACGGCACGGCACCGCACTCCTGCACCGCACTCCTGCGTCGACAACAGACGGTGCAAGCCACAGGCACAGACGCAAAACACGAACGCCAACGCAAGCAAACGCTAAACGCAAACGCCAAACGCAAACGCAAACGCCAAACGCCAAACGCCAAAGTGAACGAACCAACGAACGATCGAACGATTGAACGAACGATCGAACGAACGATTGAACGAAAGTCGTGCCGTCGCGTCGTCGTAACACGCTCCTGGCTCCTGGCTCCTGGCGCCATCAACGACAACGAAGTCAAAGTCAAAGTCAAAGTCAAAGTCAAAGTCAAAGTGAGTGACAGTGAGTGACAGTGAGTGACAGTGAGTGAGAGCACCACCACACCACCACTCAGCCAACACCACAGTCAGTCAGTCAAGGAAGGGAAGGGAAGGGAAGGAAGGCGAGAAGGCGTGAGTGACTGATAGTGACTGACTGACAGTGAGTGAGTGACAGTGAGTGAGTGAGTGAGTGAGTGAGTCGAAGTGGCTGGTTGGTTGGGTGGTTTGTTGGTGACACTCACAGTGAGTGACAGTGAGTGAGTGACA
>ENA-OWNT01002760-OWNT01002760.1-seawater-metagenome-genome-assembly--contig:-NODE-2760-length-17675-cov-3.161609_pt1 | contig 17675 bp, 15 predicted proteins | sample MGYA00238136_ERZ651165 | MGnify/ENA primary metagenome ERZ651165 (study PRJEB26861, sample SAMN08777766) | seawater metagenome | isolation source: coastal seawater | place: USA: Florida | collected...
GCTGCTTGGCCACACCGCGCGACCGCTTGACCACGGCGTCGATGTCGTAGCCGATCTTATCGGCGGAGAGACCGAAATCCTTGGCGCGCTCCATCAGGTGGAACACCTCGGCCGAGCGCAGCAGCGCCTTGGTCGGGATGCAGCCCCAGTTGAGGCAGATGCCGCCGAGGTGCTCGCGCTCCACGATGGCGACCTTCTGGCCAAGCTGGGCCGCGCGGATGGCGGCAACATAGCCGCCGGGGCCGGCGCCGATTACGATCACGTCAAAGGATTGGGCAGCCATTGCATGTCCTCCGCCAGGCGCTCCGAAAACTAGTTCAGCGTTAAACTAGTTTTCGCGCAGCTTCAATGCCGCTTTCTCGCGGGGAGCTCTACCCCCGTTTCCGACCACTCTAGCGCAGTCGCGGACGGGGGCAAACGCCTTTGCCGAGGCGCGCCGCAACTCGCGCAGGGGTTGTGGAACCCATAGCGGAGAGCGCCGGATCAAGGTGCTGGCCCCCCTCTGGCGGTCGTTTCCCATGCGGGAACGGTGACGAGGGAGCGCGGGAATTTGCCACGGATGCCCTGCCGCGCAGCAGCGTGGCGCGGGAGCGCCGGGCAAGCAAAGGGCCGGCCCCGAGGGCCGGCCCGATGTGATCTGGCAATGTGCCGCCGGGCTTAACCGGCGGATTGCAGTTCGCGTACCGTCTGGCCGTAGCCCCCGGCGGTGACATAGGCCATCTCGGTCTTGGTCGAGGGCCGCGCGAGCGCTTCGTTCCGATAGGGGAAGCGGCCGAATTCGCGGATCACCTTGCGGTGCGCCCGGGCGTGGAGCATGTTCGCCGCTCCGGTCTGGGGCATGCGCTCGCAGAACAGGCGCACGCAGCGGTCCTGATCGACAAGGTTCTCGGAGTGCATCATCGGCAGATAGAAGAACTGCCGTGCATGCTCGTCGATCCGCAGATCCCAGTTCTTGTGGATCGCGGCCTTGGCGGCGGCAAGCGCCGCGCGGTCGGTCGAGAACGCTTTGCCGCAGTTGCGGAACATGTTGCGCGGGAATTGGTCGGTCAGGATGATGTAGGCCAGGGCGCCGCTGGGATAGGTCAGCCAGAGCGAATAGGCGCCCTCGCGTGCCTTTTCCCAGGTCGTCAGAAACTTGTCTCGGATTTTGGCATCGAGGTCGTCATTCGCCTCGTACCATCCTTTCGGGCCAACCTCGTCCAACCAGAAACTCAATACGTCTTCAGGGCCAGTCATGGATCCTCTCCAGATTCCTATGGTCACATTCCCAGGGTGGGTTCAGGGTAAGGGTGTTTTACACAGCTGTTACAGTAACAAATTGCAACACATTCGACATAGTGTGAGCGATCACACGGTGTCCTGTTCTCCGTGCTCTGCCTCGAAACTCGCCTCTTGCGCGAACTCGACCGCCATCGGCGTGGCGACGGGAGTCATGGGCGAGATGCCGCTCGTGTCTGCCACAGGGACCGAGGCGCGCTGGGTCATCCGGTAGCCCGCGTAGACGGTGACGGCGAAGAGCAGCGCGCCGAGGAAGAGGAAATAGCCCGGCGGACCGAAGGCGGCGTCGCTCATGATCCAGCCTGTCAGCAGCGGCCCGGCCACAGCTCCGAGGCCGTTGATGAAGACAAGCCCGCCCGAGGCGGCGGCCATGTCCTCGTGTTCGAGGTAGTCGTTGGTGTGGGCGATCAGCAGCGAATAGAGCGGGTTGGTGGTGCCACCGACGATGAAGGCCGAGACCAGCAAGAGCGTGTAGCTGCCGCCCAGAAGCATCCCGAGGACGGAGGCCGCGCCGCCTGCAAGCGACACGATCATGATCAGCTGGCGGCGGTCCATCCGGTCCGAAACCCAGCCGATGGGGTACTGCAGCAGCAGTGCGCCGACATAGAAGGTGCCGACGAAGATCGAGATCTGCAGCACCGAGAGACCGGCCTGCGCGCCATAGACCGCGCCCATGCCGAACTGGGCGGAGTAGACACCGCCGAGGAAGAACATGCCGACGCAGCCGAGGGGCGAGATCTCCATGATCTCGCGCAGGCTCTTGGGCTTGGTGGATTCGAAGGCCGGGGTCGGGCTGATCGACAGCAGGATCGGCGCGAAGGAGATCGAGATCAGCACCGAGGCGATGATGAAGGTTTCATAGCCCGAGGGGTCGGCGATCAGCATCACCGCCTGCGAGGCGACGACCCCGAGCATCATGGTGATCATGTAGAGCGAGAGCGCCTTGCCCCGGTTGGCGTTGTCGGCGGCGTTGTTCAGCCAGCTTTCGGCGGTGACGTAGACGCCGGAGAAGCAGAAGCCGATGACGATCCGCCCGAGGATCCAGTAGATCGGCGAGGGCAGCACCGGGTAAAGGATGAACACCGAGGAGATCAGCGAGGCCAGCGCGGCAAAGACCCGCACGTGGCCGACCCGGCGGATCATCTCGGGTGCCATGCGCGAACCGCCGAGGAAGCCGATGAAATAGGCCGACATCACGAGCGAGAGCTCGAGCGTCGTGAAGCCTTCGATGTTGCCGCGCACCCCGAGGAGGGTGCCCTGCAACCCGTTGCCGATCATCAGCAGGCAGAGCCCGAGCAACAGCGCCCAGGCACTCGACAGTACTTGCAACATTCCCTGACCCCTTAAGTCTCCTCAGCTCCCCTCTGCCCGTACAATGTGACAGAAAACGGAGCGCATTTCTTTCCGCTTGCGACTTTTTTCCGACGCCAGCGGCTAGGTCGGTCTTTCGGGGAGGAGCAGCGAGGCGTCCCCGTAGGAGAAGAAGCGGTAGCGGCTGGCCACGGCGTGGTCATAGATCGCCTGCATTTCCCGGTAGCCGATGAAGGCTGCCACCAGCATCATCAGCGTGGACTTGGGCAGGTGAAAGTTGGTCATCAGCGCATCGGCAACGTGGAAGGTGAAGCCGGGATAGATGAAGATGTCGGTCTTGCCGCGCCAGGGCTGGATCGCGCCGCTGCGCGCCGCGCTCTCGATCAGGCGCAGCGCGGTGGTGCCGACCGGGATCACCCGGCCCCCTGCCGCCCGCGTCGCCGCAATCTCGGCGGCGGCGGTCTCGCTGACCTCGCCCCACTCGGCGTGCATCTTGTGGGTGGTCACGTCCTCGACCTTGACCGGCAGGAAGGTGCCGGCGCCCACGTGCAGGGTGACCTTGGTAAAGGTGACGCCCCTGGCGGCGAGACGGTCGAGCAGCGGCTGGTCGAAGTGCAGCGATGCGGTGGGCGCGGCAACGGCGCCCGGGTGCTCGGCAAAGACGGTCTGGTAGTCGGTCTTGTCCTGCTCGTCGGCGGCACGCTGGGCCGCGATGTAAGGCGGCAGCGGCATCTGACCGGCCTCGGCCAGCGCGGCGTCAAAATCGTGGCCCGTCAGGTTGAAGCGCAGGATCCCCTGCCCGTCCTCGGTGCCGGTCAGTTCGGCCGAAAGCGCCTTGGAAAAGACGATCGCCTCGCCCGTGCGGACCTTCTTGAGCGGCTTCAGGAGCGCGGCCCATGTGCCGTCGGCGCGGGGCTCCAGCAGGGTGACCTCGATCTTGGCCGAGGTCTCGCCCTCGGGACCTGTCCGGAAGCGGCGCCCCATCAGGCGGGCCGGGATCACTGCGGTATCGTTCAGGACCAGCCGGTCGCCGGGACGCAGCCAGTCGACGAGGTCGGTCACGACCCGGTCATGCAGACGGTCGCCCTCGGCCACCAGCAGGCGCGCCGAGGAGCGCGGCACGGCGGGGCGTGTCGCGATCAGGTCGTCAGGCAGGTCGAAATCGAAATCCGAGAGTTTCATCGGGCGCGCTATAGTCCCGGTCGCGCGGATTGACCACAGGTGATTTCAGCGCCCGGCGTCGGGCGGTGCGGCACTGCTGGCGGGCGGGGTCTGGGGGCGGGCCGGCTTGTTCGGATCCTGCGGCGGAGGGGCGCGGAAGATCTCGCGGAACATGCCCGGCGCAAGGGCAGAGAGCGGGTTGACGCTGACCGAGGGATCGGAGGCCGTGCCGCGCAGGCGGTAGTTGAAGCCGATCAGCCCCTCGCCCTTGCGGGTGAGGACCGAGCCGATGGCGTTCAGCATGTAGATCGGCGAGATCACGCCCTGCATGTCGAGTTGCCCGGTGGGCACGTTGTAGGTCCCGTCCATCGAGATGCCCATCGAGGGGCCAACGGCGCTGGAGGAATAGAGGGTCAGCCGGGACGGAGCGAGGCGGAACTTGGCATCGACCTCGGTGAACTGGATGCCCTGCCCCGTCAGCTCGTCGACGAGGCCGATCACGCTGATCGAGTTCAGCAGCGCGGCGATGGCCGGGGCGTCCTTTACCCGGGTGTCGGTAACCCGCAGGGTGCCGTCGAACTGCCCGGCCTGATCGGCGGGCAGCAGGGTGAGCGAGAAGTCTCCACCCCGGCCCTGCCGCAGCAGCCCGGCCGAGCGGAACACGCCGCCCGCATCGTTCGACCGGATGCGGAAGGCGCTGCCGCCGTTCTGCGGCACCACCTGCCCGGTGACGCCGGTCTGGCCGTTGACCCGGCCCCGGAAATCGCCGGTCAGGCCCCGGGCGGTGGTGAAACTGCCGGAGAAGCCTGCGAGCGAGATGCTGTCGGTGATCTGGAGGGTGTCGAGCGCGATGTCGATGGGGCCGGAACCCGAGCCGGAGCCGCCAGCGCTGCCGCTGCCGAAATCGGCGGTGCGCAGGTCGAGCCGGCCGCTGCGCACCCGGACGGCGGGTGCCGCCGCGCCGCGCCCGATCAGTTCCACCTGACCGTTGAACCAGTTGCCGATCTGGACCGACCCGAACAGCGCGCGGTCGAGGCCGCCGTCCGGCTTGATGGTGACCGACCCCGAGGACTTGAGGCCGCCGCCCTGCACCACCAGCGAGTCGACGCGCGCGGGTTCGGTCAGCGTGGCGGTCAGGCGCAACAGGCCCTTGTTTTCGGCGGGCTTGGTCCAGCCGATCTCGGGCGCGCGCAGGCGGATGCCCTCGAGCTCGGACTCGAGGGCAAGCTCGGGCGGCTTGCCGGGCCTGAGATCGAGCGTGAAGCGTCCCTTGCCGCTGCCGGAGACCGTGCCGGTCGGGAGCCCGATGTGGAAGGTGTCGACCGTGGTCTGCGACAGCTCGACCGTGCCCTCGACGCGGCTGTCCTTGCTGGCGCCCTTGCCAATGGCCTGCCGCCACGAGACCTCCGCCGGAACCTCGCCGATCCGCCCCGGCCCGAAGACTCGCACGTAGGTCTGGTCGCCCTCGATGCGCAGGCGGTCGGAGGTGACGGTGTAGCCCGGCACCAGTTCGGTGCTGACCACCGGGCCAGAGACGCCGTCGAAGTGAAACTCGATCTCGTCCAGCGGCACGCCCTTGGTCAGCGGCATCGAGACGGTGCCGGTTGCACGGACCTGCCCGTCGGCCAGCGCGACCGGCAGCGGCGTGTCCTTGAGCACGGAGAGCGGAGGCCGGTTCAGGAGCGAGAGAACACTGGTGATCGAGCCCTCGCCCGCGAAGCGCACGATCCCGGGGGCGGCCTGGCGGATGGAGATATCGGGGATGATGAAGGAGGTCCCGGTGACGTCGATGGCGCCGCCCTCGTCGCCCTCGACCCGCCCGGCGCCCGCCGTCACGACAAAGCGGTTGCCGACCAGCGTGGCCTGCCCGGCGGCGCCGGTGATCGGGGGCATGGTGGGCAGGAACTGGATCTGCGCGTCCTGAAACTGGAAGTCGGCGAAGATCTCGGGCTTTTCGCCCGGCTTCATCCGCAGGGCGACGGCAATGTCGCGCAGCAGCCCGTCCGAGATGTTCTCCTCGACCCATTCACGCGGCTTGGGTGCGGCCGCCTCGGGCCAGAGCTCCACCAGCCGCTCCGGCGTCATCTGGTCGAGGTTGCCGTCCACCGACAGCGACCAGCCCCCGGGGCCCGCGTCGAAGGTTCCCTTGGCCAGCATCTTGCTGTCGCCGATGTCGAGCTGGATCTGCCCGAAGTCGAGTTCGAAGGGATTGAGCTTGAGCCGCAGGTCGGCGGTGACCGACCCGATCTGGAGCGGTTCGGGATAGAGCCGGCCCGGGCTGAGGCTGAGATTGGAGAAGGTGAACTGCCCGATCATCTCGTCGAGCTTGCCCGAGGCGATATCTCCGAGGTAGGCGCGCCCCTCGGCCTGGCCGGATCCCCATGCGCTGGAGATCGAGAGATCGTTGAATTCCAGCATCTGCTGGTCGGGGGTATAGGTAAAGTAGCTGTGCGCGCCGTCGAAGGGGATCGGCCGGGCGGAGTCGTTGGGTTGCAGCACCCCCGCGCCGATCTGAAGCGTCGCCGAGAGCGGGCCGAGGCTGCCGTCATCGTTCACGCTGCCCCGGAGGGCGCCCGAGATCGGGGCACGCAGCACGCCCAGCCAGTTCAGCGCCGGGGCCTGAACCGCCACGTCGGGCGCGGGCACGTCGCGCACCGTGATGCCGAAGGTCAGTTCGGGGGAGCCGACACGGCTGGCATAGCCCGCCTCGACGATGCTGGCGACATCGCCACCGCCGAGCAGGGCAAAGCTGGAGGTGACCGCGACGTTGGCCCCGTCCCTGTCGAGCCGCACCCTGCCCCCGTCGAGCGTCCAGCTGCGCTTGTTGAACAGGTCGTCGTAGCGCAGTGTGATCGACTGCAGCTCGACCACGGTGAGGGCGGAGAACTGCGGCAGGTCCAGCATGCGTTCCCACTGGTCCAACAGCAGCGGCAGCGACGCCGCGCTGTGCAGCGGCGCGGCCTCGTCGAAGAGGAACTCGAACCGCCCGTCGGCGTTGCGGCGAAGGGTGGCGAGGGCGCCGGTCAGGTAGATGCGCTTGGGCTGGACCTGCCCGCGCAGCAGCGGGCGCATGGCAAGGCTGGCCTCGGCGTTGGAAAGCTGGACCACCGGCTGCCCGTCGGGGCGGACAAGGGCGAAGTTGCGCAACCGCAGGCGGGGCCGCCAGCCCTCGCCCAGTACGAACTCGACATCGGAAAAGGTGACCTGAAGCCCGTTGGTGCCCTGTTCGATCCGCTCTTCGATGCGGGACTGGAGCCAGTCGGGCGCGCGGATGGTCTGGTCGATCAGGAGGTAGAGGCCACCGGCGGCAGCAAGGCCGATTGCCACGAAAACGGCCAGCGTGGCGAGCCCGATCCTATGGGCCCGCGACCGCTGTCGCCTTGGCCTCGCGGTGGGGGTCTTGCCACTTTCTGTCACAGATCGCCGGAACCGTTCATGAATGCCTGCCCGCCTTTATTGTTGCCGATAACGGACTATTATGAAACTCACATTTGTCGCAAACCACGGAGCCCCGCAATGCCAGATATCGACGATGCCGCCCCGGATTTCACTCTGCCCCGGGACGGCGGTGGCGAGGTCACGCTGTCCGAGCTGAAGGGCACGCCGGTGGTCCTTTATTTCTATCCCAAGGACAACACGCCCGGCTGTACCAAGGAGGCGATCGCCTTCTCCGGCGATGCGCAGGCTTTCGCCGATGCCGGGGCTCAGGTCTTCGGGATCTCGAAGGACAGCGTGAAGAAGCACGACAATTTCGTCGCCAAGCACGGGCTGAGCGTGCCGCTGCTCTCTGACGAGAACGGCACGGTCTGCGAGGACTATGGGGTCTGGAAGGAGAAGTCGATGTACGGCAAGACCTTCTGGGGCATCGAGCGGTCGACCTTCCTGATCGGCGGAGATGGCAAGATCGCGAAGGTCTGGCGCAAGGTGAAGGTCGATGGCCACGCGGCCGAGGTGCTGGACGCGGTGCGCGCGCTGTGACGCTCTCGCTGGCCGAGCGCGCGGGCGAGGTGCTGAGCACCGCGGACGGGCGCGAGAAGACCCGCGTGTCGCGCGAGCATGCCGCCGCATGGCTGGCCTCGCGCGTGCCGGGCGCCGAGCCGATCCCGGTGGGCACCGGGTCGCCGCCGGACCATCCGGCCCGGCCGGAGCGGCCGGAACTGCTGGCGCCCCGTGACGTGCCCCGCCGCCGTACCGGCAGCGAGGCGGGCCGCATCGCCCTGCTGCACGCGGTGGCGCATATCGAGCTGAACGCGGTGGACCTGCACTGGGACATCCTCGCGCGGTTCGGTCATGTGCCGATGCCGATGGGGTTCTACGACGACTGGGTCCGGGCGGCGGACGACGAGAGCCGACACTTCAACCTGATGTGCGACTGCCTCGAAAGCCTGGGCAGCCATTACGGCGCCCTGCCTGCCCATGCCGGGATGTGGCGCGCCGCGTCGGACACGGCGGAGGACCTGATGGGCCGCCTTGCCGTGGTGCCGATGGTGCTGGAGGCGCGCGGGCTGGACGTGACGCCGGGCATGATCGACATCTTTCGCAAGGCGGATGTGGCGCAGGCGGTGGCGGCGCTGGAGACGATCTATGCGGAAGAAGTCTCGCACGTGGCCTATGGGTCGAAGTGGTTCCACTTCCTCTGCGGGCGTGAGGACCGGGACCCGAAGGAGGTCTTTCACGAACTGGTGCGGCGCTACTTCCACGGGGCGCTGAAGCCGCCGTTCAACGAGGAGAAACGGGCCGAGGCGGGCATTCCCCCGGACTTCTACTGGCCACTTTCCGAGCAACTGGCCGGGTAGACCCCCGGGTTTTCCACAGTGATTAACACTTAATCTATCCTCAAGCCCTTGCAGATCGGCGAAATTTCGCCGATCTGCTCAATCGAATGGCGGATTCCACCCATCGGCCGCCTCGCAGCTTGCCCGATGTTAATCCCCTAGTTATGCACTTGCCTCAGAATGCCGAGTTAATGGGACAGGTATTCTGCATGGGGATGGAACTAGGGAACACAGCGTGCGAACACGGCTGGCAATTAAGACACACGCCATCATGGAAAGGCTTTTTCCCGAGCGGCGCGTTTTTCTGAAATCCGAGACCGACACGCGTTTCATCCGACTCAAACCTGCGACACAGCTGCTGATCTACGCGGGTGTCAGCGCGACGGTCTCCTGGGCCATCATCGCGACGGCCATCCTGATGATGGACAGCATCGGCTCGGGCAACCTGCGTGACCAGGCCCGGCGCGACCAGGTGCAGTTTCAGGAACGGCTGAACGCCATGGCCGAGGAGCGTGACCGTCGCGCCGTGGAGGCTCGCGCCGCGCAGGAGCGGTTCAACGCCGCGCTGAGCCGCATCTCGGCGATGCAGTCCGAGCTGCTGACCTCCGAACAGCGCCGCAACGAGCTCTCCACCGGGATCGACGTGATCCAGGAGACCCTGCGCGAGACCATGCAGGACCGCGAAGCCGCGCGCAGCGACCTTGCCAAGCTGAAGGAAGAGACGGCGGACAGCAACGTGGCGCTGGCCGAGGCCTCGCCGCTGCCGCTGAACTTCATGTCCGACGCGCTGGAGAGCACCGCCGCCGAGCGTGACCAGATGCTGGCCGACGCCCGCGCCGCCAAGGATGAGCGCGACGAGGCAGAGCTGGAACTCAAGCTGCTGCACGAGAAGAACGAGGACATCTTCCGCCGTATCGAGGACGCGGTGGCGCTGTCGATCGCGCCGCTGGACGACATGTTCCAGAGCGCTGGTCTGAACAGCGAGAGCTTGCTGAGCCAGATCCGGCGCGGCTATGGCGGCCAGGGCGGCCCGCTGACCCAGATCAGCTATTCCACCCGCGGCGAGGAGCCGACCGCCGACGATCTGCGCGCCGACGCCGTGCTGAGCCAGCTGGATCAGCTGAACATGTACCGCATCGCCGCCGAGAAGGCGCCCTTTGCCCTGCCGGTGCACAGCGCCTTTCGCTACACCAGCGGTTTCGGCTATCGCCACGACCCCAAGAATGGCAGCCGCCGGATGCACAACGGCGTCGATTTCGCGGGCGCCTACGGCACCCCGCTCTATGCCACCGCCGACGGCGTCGTGGTCCATGCCGGATGGATGTCGGGCTTTGGCAAGCTGGTGAAAATCAAGCACGCTTTCGGCATTCAGACCTATTACGCCCATACCTCGCGCATTCTTGTGAAGGAGGGCCAAAGGGTCTCGCGCGGGGACCACATAGCTGATATGGGTAACACCGGTCGAGTTACCGGCACCCATCTGCACTATGAGGTGCGCGTTGCCGGTAAACCCGTAAACCCCATGACCTACATCAAGGCTGCGAACAATGTTTTCAAAGAGCAAAATCAACGAGCCCGGCTCAAAAGCGAATGAGGACTCGGTGTCGTCCGCTCCCACTCCCGCAATGAGCTCGCCCTCTCAGAACGAGTTCAAGGCCAGCGCTCCGAAGCCGAAACCGCCGGCGTCGACCCTGTCGTCGGACCTGCACATCACCGGCAACATCAAGACCACCGGCGACATCCAGGTGGAAGGCAGCGTTGACGGCGACATTCGCGCGCACCTGCTGACCATTGGCGAGACCGCCACCGTCAAGGGTGAAGTGACCGCAGACGATGTGGTGATCAACGGCCGCATCATCGGCCGCGTCCGTGGCCTGAAGGTTCGCCTGACCTCGACCGCCCGCGTCGAAGGCGACATCATCCACAAGACCATCGCCATCGAGAGCGGTGCGCATTTCGAGGGCTCGGTCCAGCGTCAGGACGATCCGCTGAACCCGTCGCGTCAGCCCGCCAAGACCGGGAACCCCGCATCGGCACAGCCCGCAGCCAAGGCCGACGCCTCCTGATAGACGACACCATGTCTGACAGACCCGGACAGGTGCCGGCGGCAGAGCCCGCGGCACCTGTTTTCGTTTCCGACTTCTGCGCGGCCGACCGGCGCCCCCTGCTGCTGACCGCCGCCATCCTCGCCTCGGCGATGGGGTTCATCGACGGGACGGTGGTGGCGATCGCCATCCCCGCCATCCGGGACTCGCTCCTCGCCACGCTGGCCGAGGCGCAATGGGTCCACAACGCCTACATGCTGACGCTCTCGGCGCTGATCCTCGTGGGCGGCGCCTTTGGCGACCGGTTCGGTCTGGCGCGGGTCTTCGGTGCGGGGATCGTGCTGTTTGTGGCGGCCTCGCTGCTTTGCGCGATGGCGACCGGCCCTGCCTTTCTGATCGCGGCACGCGCCCTGCAGGGCATTGGCGCGGCGATCATGGTGCCCGGCTCGCTCGCCGTGATCGCGCGCGCCTATCCGCGCGGCGAGCGGGGCCGCGCCATCGGCATCTGGGCCGCTGCCTCGGCGTTGACCACCGCGCTGGGGCCGGTGGTGGGCGGCATGGTGCTGACCTTTGGCGGCGAGAGCATGTGGCGCTGGATTTTCGCGGTGAACCTGCCGATGGGGATCGTCTCGGTCGCCCTGCTGGCGCGCGCGGTCAAACGCGACCCCGCCCGCGCGGGCACGCCGGTCGACTGGCTGGGCGCATTGCTGGCGACGCTGGCCTTTCTTGGCATCGCCTGGGGCCTGACACAGACCGAGGCACACCCGCGCGCGGGCGCGATCTGGCTTGTGGCCGGGGCGGTCGTGCTTGGCATGTTCCTGCTGTCGCAGGCGCGCGGACGTCATCCGATGATGCCCCTGGGGATGTTCAGAAACCGGGATTTCTCGGCGGCGAACCTTGTCACCTTCACCCTCTACTCGGCGCTGAGCATGGTGTTCTTCTACCTGCCGATGACGCTGGTCGCGGGCTGGGGCGAGAGCGAAATCGTGACCAGCATCGCCTTTGCGCCGATGACGGTCTTCATCGCGCTGCTGTCCCCGCGCATGGGCCGTCTGGCCGAGAGCACGGGACCTGCCCCGCTGCTGGCCGGAGGCGCGGTGATCGTGGCGGCGGGATACGAGGTGATGGCCTTTACCGCGCCCGCGGAACTGTTCTGGTGGGGCGTGATGCCCGCCATGTGCCTTGTCGGGCTGGGCATGTCGCTGGTGGTGGCGCCGCTGTCGACGGCGGTCATGGGGGCGGTCGAGGAAGATGAATCCGGCCTCGCCTCTGGGATCAACAACGCGGCGACACGGCTGGCGGGGCTGATCGCGGTCGCGGCGACGGGGGGATTGGCGGCGGGCGCCTATGCCCGGGCCGGAGGAGTTGCGAGTTTCGGGGAGAGTTCGGCGACGGCAGGTCACGCCCTTGCCATGTCGGCGGGGCTGGCCGCGATCTGCCATCTGGCGGCGGCCCTGTCCCTGATCAGTGCGGCAATCGCGTGGATGGCGCTGCGCGGTGTCGGGAGTGCACGCCCCGGCCCGGAGGCCGGAGCGTAGGTTTGGCGGCGTTGGCCCCGGCGCCGGGCCGGGGCAGCGCCCGTCACTCGGTGACGGTGACCTTGACCATCATGTCGGGCTCGCCGACGACGGCGCCGTTCGGGCCGGTGCCAAGCTTGATCTTGTCCACGATGTCCATGCCCGAGGTGACCTTGCCGACGACCGTGTACTGGCCGTTCAGGAAGTGACCCTCGTCGAACATGATGAAGAACTGCGAGTTCGCGCTGTTCGGGTCCTGCGCGCGGGCCATGCCCACGACGCCACGGTCGAAGGGCACATCGGAGAACTCGGCAGGCAGGTCCGGACGGTCGGAACCGCCCATGCCCGCGCGGCGCATGTCACCGCCCTTGCGGCCGAATTCCACGTCGCCGGTCTGGGCCATGAAGCCTTCGATCACGCGGTGAAACACCACGCCATCATACTTGCCTTCCTTGGCCAGCGCGGTGATCTGCTCGACGTGCTTGGGCGCGACATCTTCCAGCAGGTCGATGTGGATCGTGCCGTTGGCCTCGCCCCCGACCTGGATGTCGAGGCCGGTGGCCAGAACGGGCGACGCCAGCAGCGTGAGCGCGGCGGCGAGCGTCAGCTTACGCATCGGCGGCCACTTTCACGCTGATCATGCGGTCGGGGCTCGCAGGCGGCTCGCCACGGGTGATCGCATCGACATGTTCCATGCCCGAGATCACGCGGCCATAGACCGTGTACTGGCCGTTCAGGAAGTGGTTGTCCTTGAAGTTGATGAAGAACTGCGAGTTGGCCGAGTTCGGGTTGGCCGAGCGCGCGGCGCCGAGGGTGCCACGGTCGTGCGGCAGGCGCGAGAATTCCGCCGGGAGGTCCGGGTGGTCGGAACCCCCGGTGCCTGCCATGCGCAGGTTGAACCCGTCTTCCATGTCGCCGTGCTGGACGTCGCCGGTCTGGGCCATGAAGCCTTCGATCACGCGGTGGAAGCAGACGTTGTCGTAATCGCCTGCGCGGGCCAGCGTCTTCATCCGCTCGGTGTGGGCCGGGGCCACGTCAGGCAGCAGTTCGATCACGACGGTGCCGTCTTTCAGCTCCATCAGGATGGTGTTTTCCGGGTCTTTGATCTCGGCCATCGGGGGCACTCCTCATGTTTTGTTTGCGCCGATACCTAAGCCCCGCACCGCCGATTGCCAAGTGAGGCATTGACCCAAGGTGCAAATGCAGGAAAAACCCCGCTGAAAGCCGGATACAAGGGAATGAAGATGCGCTGGAATACGCTGGACGACATGGACCTCGCGGGAAAACGCGTTCTGGTGCGCGTGGATATCAACGTGCCGGTCGAGAACGGGCAGGTCACCGACGATACCCGCATCCGGCGCATCGTGCCGACGATCGAGGATATCCTCGCCAAGGGTGGCAAGCCGATCCTGATCGCGCATTTTGGCCGGCCCAAGGGCAAGGTGGTGCTGGACCTGTCGCTGCGCGTGACCCTCAAGGCGCTGGAGGCGGCGCTGGGGCGCAAGGTGGCCTTTGACGAAACGCTGGAGGCGGCCGAGTCCCAGACCGACGAACAGCGCGCCGCCGACGTGATCCTGCTGGAGAACATCCGCTTTCATCCCGGCGAGGAGAAGAACGACCCCGAGTTTGCCAAGCGCCTTGCCGCGCTCGGCGATGTCTATTGCAACGACGCCTTCTCGGCCGCGCACCGGGCCCATGCCTCGACCGAGGCGCTGGCGCGGCTGCTGCCCTCCTGTGCCGGGCGGCTGATGCAGGCCGAACTGGAGGCGCTGGAAGCGGCGCTCGGCGCGCCCGAACGTCCGGTGGTGGCGGTGGTCGGCGGCGCCAAGGTCTCGACCAAGCTGGACCTGCTGGGCAACCTCGTCGAGAAGGTCGACATGCTGGTGATCGGTGGCGGCATGGCCAACACCTTCCTTGCGGCCGAGGGCATCGACGTGGGCAAGTCGCTGTGCGAGCACGAGATGGCCGAGACCGCGCGCGCCATCGCCAAGAAGGCCGGTGAGGCCGGGTGCGAGCTGCTGCTGCCGATGGATGCCGTGGTGGCCCGCGAGTTCAAGGCGGGTGCGGAGAACGAGGTCGTGGTGGCGGAGAACGTACCTGCCGACGCGATGATCCTCGACGCCGGGCCGGAATCGGTGGCGCATATCCTGCAGGCCTTTGGCAAGGCCAAGACGCTGATCTGGAACGGGCCGCTGGGTGCCTTCGAGATCGACCCCTTCGACGCGGCGACCAATGCTGCCGCCAAGGCTGCCGCCGAGCTGACCCGCGCGGGCAAGCTGGTGAGCGTGGCCGGTGGCGGCGATACCGTCGCCGCGCTGAACAAGTCGGGCGCGGCGGAGGATTTCACCTATATCTCCACCGCCGGTGGCGCGTTCCTGGAGTGGATGGAAGGCAAAATCCTGCCGGGCGTCGCTGCTCTGGAAACGGCGTAGGGCTTGTTAGCGCCATCAACATTGAAACGTTACCGGGCTTTGCCTAAGACCCTGTAAACCTTAATGTCCGGCGGCCGTGCGCGCCGCTCAGATCAGCGAGTTGACAGATCATGGCGAATACCGATCAGACGGAAAAAATGACCTCGGGCAAAGGCTTTATCGCCGCTCTGGACCAGAGCGGCGGGTCCACGCCCAAGGCCCTGCGCCTCTACGGCGTCGAAGAAAGCGCCTATGGGTCGGAAGACGAGATGTTCGACCTGATCCACGCGATGCGCAGCCGGATCATCACCTCGCCCGCCTTTACCGGCGACCGCGTGGTCGGTGCGATCCTGTTCGAACAGACCATGGACCGCGCGATCGACGGTATTCCGACCGCGACCTACCTGTGGGAAAAATGCGGTGTCGTGCCCTTCCTGAAGATCGACAAGGGCCTGGCCGATGAAGCCGACGGCGTGAAGCTGATGAAGCCGATCCCGGGGCTCGACACGCTGCTGAGCCGCGCCCGCGCAGCCGGGATCTTCGGGACCAAGGAGCGTTCGGTGATCGACGCCGCCGACGAGAGCGGCATTCGCGCCATCGTCGACCAGCAGTTCGACCTGGCCGAGCAGGTGATCTCGCACGACCTGATGCCCATCGTGGAACCCGAGGTGACCATCAGCATCAGCGACAAGAAGGAAGCCGAAGGCATCCTGCTGGAGCAGATCACCCGCCGCCTCGCCACGCTGCCGGAGGGCAAGCAGGTGATGCTCAAGCTGACGCTCCCCGAGGTCGCCAACCACTACAAGCCGCTGGTGGACGATGACCGCGTGATGCGCGTGGTCGCGCTGTCGGGCGGCTACAGCCGCGACGAGGCCAACGAGCGCCTGTCTCAGAACGCGGGCATGATCGCCTCCTTCTCGCGCGCGCTGACCGAGGGGCTGACGGCCGGGCAGAGCGACGACGACTTCAACAAGGTGATCGACGCCACCATCCAGAGCATCTACGACGCCTCGGTCGCCGGCTGAGGACACTTGCGGGGCACGGCGTCACCCGACGCCCTGCCCCGCACCGTCCGTGGCGCGCGTTTGGCGCCCGGACCCGGCGGAAAAGCCCCGATCCGAGCCTGTAACACGTTGTTTACAAACAACGGGGATTCACAAGGCGAATCACCTGTGCCATAGTGCCTGAAAGCGTCCACAGAGTGCGCATGCGAGGCAGTTGCTTTGACCCGTTCGTCCCGGCCAAATTTCGGTGGCCTTCTCTTTTTCGCGCTGGCCTTCGCGCTGAGCATCTACTTCACCTTCGCGGCCGTGCAGGGCAACTACGGGCTGTTTCGCCGTGTCGAGATCACGGCCGAGGCGGACCGGCTGAGCCATGACCTCGACGGGCTGGAAGAGCAGATCGCGACGATGGAGAACCTGACCCACCGCCTGTCGGACGACTTCCTCGATCTCGACCTTCTGGACCAGCAGGCGCGCGACGTTCTCGGGCTGCTGCGCTCGGACGAAATCGTCATCCACTAGGCAGAAGACAGCCCCCAGAGGGTGCGTCGCGGAAAGCTCTCGCCAGCCGCGCGATAATCCTTTACAAGGTAGTTTAACGCTAAACTATCTTTGGAGAAGGGGGAGATCTCGCGCATGGCCACCCGGAAAACCACAAAGAAACCAAACGTTTCCGCGGAAGAGCTGCTGAGCTACTACCGCGACATGTTGCTGATACGGCGATTCGAAGAGAAAGCCGGACAGCTTTACGGAATGGGTCTGATCGGCGGGTTCTGCCATCTCTACATCGGCCAGGAAGCCGTTGTCGTCGGGCTTGAAGCGGCGACCAAGGAGGGCGACAAGCGGGTCACCTCCTACCGCGATCACGGCCACATGCTGGCCTGCGGGATGGACCCCAACGGGGTGATGGCCGAACTGACCGGGCGCGAGGGCGGCTACTCCAAGGGCAAGGGCGGCTCCATGCACATGTTCTCGAAAGAGAAGCATTTCTATGGTGGCCACGGGATCGTCGGTGCGCAGGTGCCGATCGGCGCGGGCCTTGCCTTCTCGGACAAGTACAAGGGCAACGACAACGTCACCTTCACCTATTTCGGCGATGGTGCGGCGAACCAGGGCCAGGTGGCCGAGACCTACAACATGGCGCAGCTCTGGGATCTGCCGGTCGTCTTCGTGATCGAGAACAACCAGTACGCCATGGGCACCAGCGTCAAGCGCGCCACCAAGAGCCCCGACTTCTGGGAACGCGGCGCAGCCTATGGCATCGCCGGTGAGGCCGTCGACGGGATGGACGTGCTGGCGGTCAAGGAAGCGGGCGAGAAGGCCGTGGCGCACTGCCGCGCGGGCAAGGGCCCCTATATCCTCGAAGTGATGACCTACCGCTATCGCGGGCACTCCATGTCGGACCCAGCCAAGTACCGGACCCGCGAGGAGGTGCAGAAGATGCGCGAGGAGCGCGATCCCATCGAACAGGTGCGCGGCCTGCTGCTGACCGGCGATCACGCCACCGAGGATCAGCTGAAAGAGATCGACAAGGAGATCAAGACCATCGTCAACGCCTCCGCCGATTTCGCGAAGGAGAGCCCGGAACCGGCGCTCGACGAGCTGTGGACCGACATTTACGCCGCCGAGATCCCGCAGGAGGTGAACTGAGATGGCAACCCAAATTCTGATGCCCGCCCTCTCGCCCACGATGGAAGAAGGCACGCTCGCCAAGTGGCTGGTGAAGGAAGGCGACACCGTCTCGTCCGGTGACATCCTGGCCGAGATCGAAACCGACAAGGCGACGATGGAGTTCGAAGCGGTCGACGAAGGCGTGATCGGCAAGATCCTGATCAATGACGGCACCGAAGGCGTGAAAGTGAACACCGCCATCGCCGTGCTGCTGGAAGAGGGCGAAGACGCCTCCGCCGCCGACAGTGTCGCCTCTGCCGCGGCCCCGGCCGAGGCTGAGGCCCCTGCCCCGGAAGCCCCCGCGGCACCTGCCGCCGCTGCCGCCCCGGCGGCCCCGGCACCGGTGCTGGAGCCGGATTACCCGGAAGGCACCGAAATGGTGCAGACCACCGTCCGCGAAGCCCTGCGCGACGCCATGGCGGAAGAAATGCGCAACGACGAAGACGTCTACCTGATGGGCGAGGAAGTCGCCGAGTACCAGGGCGCCTACAAGGTCTCCCAGGGC
>ENA-OWNT01002761-OWNT01002761.1-seawater-metagenome-genome-assembly--contig:-NODE-2761-length-17667-cov-3.763900_pt1 | contig 17667 bp, 22 predicted proteins | sample MGYA00238136_ERZ651165 | MGnify/ENA primary metagenome ERZ651165 (study PRJEB26861, sample SAMN08777766) | seawater metagenome | isolation source: coastal seawater | place: USA: Florida | collected...
TCGCGGCATCAGTATCGTCGTGTCCGACCGCAGTTGTACGACACCAGTGCTTCTGTCTCCATCATCGACCGACGCTGTTGGAATCTCTACCCCCCGCCCCCGCCGAACACCCATCAGTCAAAGTCGAACAAGTGTCCAGTGTCCAACCAAGGTCAAATTCAGTTCAAAGTTCACAATGCGAAGTTCGAAACAGGTCCGACCGGTGATGTCATCTCTCTCTCTCGAACGACCAAGATTACAAGGTGCACATCCACAACGACCTGTACATGCCAACGTCCAACGTCCCAATTCACAGCTCACCACGGTGCGTTGCTGTGTTGTCGGTGTTGATGTCTTCGTGTGTTTGATTGCTGTGCCGTGGTCTGTGGTCGCTGTGGTGTCGATGCGGTATTGTTGTGTTGTTGTGTGTTGGTCGTGGCCATTCTGGTGGCCCAGGCCCGTGCATCCGCCAGTCCATCCGCCCGCCCGTCCATCCGCCCGTCCATCGGCTGTCGTTTGAAGGACGAGTGTGCCCGAACCCATCTGTTCTGAATTGGTAACTTCGAGGATGTGGGAGTCGCTCTGCAGCAAATGCATGCGGCGGAATCAACACGGGTAGGTTAGGCCGACAGGAACGTAGGCCGGGCGCTCAATCAAGGGAGCTACTAATATGACATTTCTACGAAAAGATTATCAGTTGTTGTGTCGGATTTTTAGTTGGCAGCACATGCTTTGTCGCCCTGGTGCTTCAGCGGTCAGTGTGCGCTAACGGTTGCAAGGTCTCGAAACTTTTCATGCTGAGTGCCAGCGCGAAAATGTTTTCGCGTTTCCTCACACAGAAAGGACAGTTGCAGAGGCAGTTCGGACCTCGGTTGGCAATTCGGTCGCTCACGACAAGTCCGTCCTCTGCCCAGCATCGCTACTTGTTCCCAGGAAAGGCAACGCCGGAGGCAACGTCCGCATTCTCCGAGCGAGTAGGTCGCACGGAAGATTTTGTTCAAGTGCACGGACTTCGACTTTCCAACAAAATGGTGTGCATGAACGTGACATCGGATCTCGACAAGGCACTCGAAGCGCACGCCAACTTCGTTTGCTACGAGCACGACAAGCAGAGTGCTGCAAAAAGTGAATCGACAGAGTCCTCTCACTGCAGCCTGCTTCAACGTTTCGTTAATGCCAGCAATGATGGCAATGTCCCGGGAACCGAAGGCTCCATTGTTGAAAGCCCGGCCCGAAGTGAGCTTGTGATTGGCGCTAAAATCAAACTTCCTCGAGAGAATAAGATGGACCTGGAGAACGCCGTCGACGAATGTCGCCAAGCTTTAAATGTTCAGACTCTTGATGTTGTCGTGTTGGATATGACCGACGTCGACTCTTCTGCAAAGGATCAGTGGGTGGCAACATTGAAATCGGCACAACGTCTGCGTGCTGCAGGAGCGCTCCAATATGTAGTGGTGGCTGCTGACAATGTCACTGTAGGACACAGCGAGCGTGTTGATGATGCAACCTTGTCGCTGAAAAGCATACTGGATGCTGCGGAGGAAATTACAACTGAATCACCGTCACATCTTGTAGCCGGCGTTGCATTTGATAATTTGGCTTTAGCTGGCGATTCCGGTCTCTTGGATTTTGCAGATGAAAGAGGCCTCTTACGCATGAAGCTGAGGGGACTGGAAATGTTGGACGAGGATGGCCGTCCTTTTTTTTTCTCGCCGCGGACCGTTGGGACTGCTACGAGAGGACCGGAGCAAGCGGAACTGGACCCGACTGCCGTTGTCAACAACCTGAAAGCAGCGTTTGATCACTGCATCCACATTGAAAATCGTTTCGAAGAAGGAAAGCACAACTTGCATTTGCCGTCTGAATTTGACGACGTAGGGATGCACTGGGCAACGATATTGTCGCAAAATCTAGGACAGCAGCCTGCTCTGCAGAATATTCATGAATGGGAATTTATTCGGGACCACCAAGTTGCACCAAGCATGACACGTGCCCTTGACGTTTTGCGGGGCATCGAAGACAGTCGTGATGTTGCGTATGCATACAAGTTAGCAATGGACAGTTTGTTTGCCAGCATCAGTCAGTCACTTTTAGTGAACGAGCAAGCGTACGTTTCGAATTGTTTGTTTACTTTTCGCGAAGATGCTGGCGTAGTAACGAGTTCAATGCCATTTTATGCAGGTATGCCGAGGTTGTAGGTGCTGAGCTATCGCTGCAAATCAAAGAAGCCATCACTGCGCGACCGTCCATGCAACAGGACCCAGCACACAACACATTCTTCGCTGAAACAGACCAGGTGGTGTCTCCATATATCAGTCTGGTGATGAACTGCGGTGTTGATTGCGTCGCAGTCAACGCTGCTGATAGCATGGTTGATGTTCGCATCGTACGTTCGCCGTTGCGTATTGTGACATTGCCACGAGGCGGGCCCAATATTTGACTTTCGTTTCTTCATTGATGTTGCAGGGTCACAATGACGGCGACGTCTCAGCTGTTGCTCGGAGTGTTGCCAAAACTTTCGCACTACCTCCGCGACGAAGTGTTGTCGCTCCCAAAACATAGACCGTGTAAGGTTATAAGTTTAGCAAAAATACCTGTAGCGAGCGACACAACATACAGACAGGCTCGATCAAGTTTCCTCGCAGTGGGCAACAAAGTCATTGTAAGCTTTCGTCATCGGTCTGTCTCATTAATTTTTCAAGTTTATCTCCGATCAGTTGTGCTGCTTGCACGACGTCTGCGTGCGTCGTATGGCGCCCAACAGACAATCTGAGAGTTCCTCGTGCGAACTCGTCTGGCACGGAGCACGCTGTCAGCACCGCAGACACGGCAAGCCGGCCTGCAAGTGGGAAAACGAGAGGGATGAACGTCTTGCACGGCACACACGCAATAACGACATGGTACCAACCACTATGGCATGCTGATCCGGCTGAAAACGCGACACGATCTTTCAACGCATCAATAGCTTGGTGTGACAAAATTCCCCGAAATCCGATGCTGAGAGTGTTAGGCAACCCAAACGAATCATCCGACGGCCCTGTGAGCGCGACGTCAGAAAACCGTCATTGTGACTGAAACGACGACCGGCACCCATGCGCAAGCGAACAAACCGTTGATACGATACAGGGGCTTCGATGTCGCTGTGCCAGAGAAGCGCCTAATGAGTTTGGTGCGCAGCAGGTTGCGCATTTTTTGGAGGTGTGCCTTCGTTGCTGCCAGCTGGAATAACACAAATATCAAACACAAAAACTAGAGTATCAGCAACTCCAGTGCACATCGTTTTGTGCCCATTTGCACGCTCAACGCACGAACCTGATCAACAGCAAGTCGAGCAGCCGCACCTAGAGCGACGGCGAGAAGGACGTTTTCTGTTCCAGCACGTCGACCCGATTCCTGAGAACATACGTATATTGATGAGAACCCGCGTGTCATTATCCAATGCCGATCTGGGACAATGCGGTCGAACCTGTCCTCCACCGTATATCAAGCTGGGAAATTCTGGCAAATCGTTGTCGACCCCATCATCCGGTCGAAAGTTACTCGATCGCACGTAGAGTGCAGCACAACCTTTTGGCGCCCCGAATTTGTGTCCCACCACAGTGGCAAAATCAACGCCCAAATCGTTGACGTGAACTTGAACCTGTAAATCATATGCATAAGCACAAGTCAACAATACAAAGCTATTTTTCCGTGGCATGAAAGAATCACAACCAACCTTTCCGCAACTCTGCGCCGCATCTGTGTGAACAAGAACGCGGTGTCCCGAAGGTCGAGTTTCATTGTAGGCTTTCACAGTGTGAACGATGTGTTGAATTGGCTGGATGGTTCCAATTTCGTTGTTGCTGTGCATTATGGTGACCAGCACTGTGTTCTCGCGCAGTGCGTCGCGCACCTTTTGAGGGTCAACGAAACCAAATCCATCCACCGGAAGGAGAGAGGGCTCTTCAATCCTGCCTTCTGCATGAAGGGCACGCAAATACTGCAAAATAGCGGGGTGTTCGATGACAGAGGTAATGATGTGCGGCTTTACGTCTTTGCCGAGATAGGCGGCACCGAACGCAATTGCTGCGCGAATGGCATGATTATCGGCCTCACTTCCACATGAACAAAATAAAACTTCTTCGGCAGATGTGCCAGGACCGAGCATTTCTGCAACATTAGATCGGGCACGAGCTAATGCTTTCCGACACGTCGCCGCAAAGACATGCGATGACGATGGGTTTCCCCAGTGGGCCGACGTAAACGGCTCCATCGCAGCTGTAACCTCGGGGAAAATCGGAGAAGTCGCATTCCAGTCCAAATATATGCATCGGTGGTAGGGACCTCCTGGTCCAAAGCAAGCGAGCGGCTCACCGACTCCCTGGGTTGACTCATCCTGTTGTGGGGGCACTAGCCACCTCCTTAGTGCCACCACAGTTGCCAAACCGCCAAAAGCTGAGGCGGCCACTACATTAGTCCACCGTGCAGATGTGTCGTTGCTCGTCATTTTGGAGTTGGGCGTGGAGAGGAAGCCCTGTTTAAGTCCACACTGTGGTACGAAGCAACCCACAGCCAAAAGGCGAGACTTTTTTTATTGCTTTGTTAGGCCAATAAAACCATAATATGCTGTGTCCTGTGCGGTAGTTGATGTGGGCAACACAGAGAAGTTCATGACGTGTCGCTTGTGGAATCTCGCTTTGAGTTGCCGTGGTAACATCGCAGTCCATCAAATGGCACTGTGTCAACGAGCGCGTGAAAGAGGTCGAAACACGTTAAAATAACCTTGACGCTCACATACCTGCACTCGCACTGCAACGATATACGACACAAACTTGGCCCGCGCAAGCACGGGGAGGCTGCCCTGCTTCTGGACGCTCGTGGCTCGTAACCTTGAAGGTTGACAGGGAACACGGATTTCACCGACGGCGTGTTCGTTTGTGAGTCCGTGGATTATTTTGAGAGCGTGTGTTGGCGGCACGGACACTTCGTGGCTAGGTCTGTTGTTTTATTGTGAAAAGCTTAGTACCGTCGAGTATCCAGTACTTGGCACGGTTTTGGTCCTTTCGTGGCGTGTATGGGCTGACTGCTCACTGCCATACAGTCAACTTCTTCGCTCGCACATCATCTGACTTATTACAGAAATACATAAAACCAGTACACATAATACCGCAAAAACACACCGTACGTTGAGGAGATTCCGAATTCAATACAGGAACAAACAGTCCTTTCAGTACGATGAAGATCCGTGTTACTTTTTTGCCGCAACCGATTCGATCGTCAGTGAATGTATGTGAAAATCAGTCATGTATGACCATCAGTGCATCAAATGTGATTTGTGTGAACTAGTACTCCGTGGTTGTTTGTTGCGTCGGCATTCTTTTTTCTTTTTTATTTGCTGGAGTTCACTGTGGCTCCAAACCTGAAAGTTTCGCACCCTGTCACGCCCATAATGACACATGCAATTCGTCTGCATGGTGAATGTGGTGTTGTTGATATAGTACTGTACTCGAGTATCCAGTATCCAGTATCTGCTCAACATCAGCAGCAGCAAACAGAAGAAAAGCCTCATTGTTCGATCGTCGCCAACACCAGTTCAAAAGTCGGAAGCCGGAGCAGTTTTTGTCCTTCCAGGGACGCTGCCGAACCGGGTGCAAAAAACGCCAGCGCTGCAGAACGACGGAAGACACAACGACATAACAAAGAAAGACCCGAAGACCCACCGCAGCAGCGCACAGCGCATCACATCTGGCCTGGCCACCAGCCACCAGCTTGCTGTAACCAGTGCCGGCCTTCCTTCCTTCCTTCTTTCCTTCCGCCCTTCGTTCGTTCGTTCGTTTGTTTGTTCGTTTGTTCGTTCGCAGTGTGTGTGTGTGTGTGTGTGTGTGTGTGTGTGTGTGTGTGTGTTGTTTGTATGCACATTGTTCGTTGGTTCGGTTCGAAGACCGCGCTCGCTCGCTGGCTGGCTGGCTCACTCACTCGGCAGCCGTTCCGCAGTCTGCCGATGCCGACACGACATGCCGAGTCAATGACAGTGAATGAAACAAGGTTTCTTTCGGTGTTGCGGTGTTGCTGCCTTTCTTTGCTTGCTTGCTTGCTGGGTTCTTCTTTCCCAACTTTCCCATCAGAATTCGCCACCAACGATTGAAATGAATGAATCGATCAGCAAGCGAACCAACCAACCAACCAACCAGCGACAGCGACGACGAACAGACAGACAAACCGCCTCGTGGCTGTGGGCTGTGACAGTGGCTGTTTGTCCGAGTGTTCGTTCGCAGCTGTAAGTCGTTGGTTTGTTCTGCGAGCAAACAAGCGGAAGCGCGGAAGCGCGGCGAATTGACTGACTGACTCCAACTAACTCGCTCGCTTGCTCGCTTGCTGGTTGCTGGTGGTTTGTTTGTTCCTTGGTTGGTTGGGTTCGCTTGAGGTTGATGCACTGCGAACGCGGCGTGACGGCGGTGGGAGGTGAAGCACCTAAACTGGACATCAGATTAGTGTACAGTATGTGAATTATGTTTCTGATCAGTGTTCGTCAGTTCATCCAAACAGTCAGTTTGAGTTGATATCTGCAGGGAGCTCGAATTGACAAAAAGCAGAAGGCGACGTCGGGGTGACTGTTGCAGTCTTGTGTCGTTGGGTACGTGGGCGTATGTGGGCAACATCGACCTCGCAGCCAGCAGCCTGCAGCCCCACCGACCGACGTAACTGGATTGATCATGCTGCACTGACACTGACGTGAGCCCTTGCCTTGAAAACTGAAAACAAACAAACGACCAACACTCACTCACACTCACACACACACGCACACACGCACGCACGCACACACGCACACACGCACACACGCACACACGCACACTAGCCACACGTTCCCACCAACACACACACACACACACACACACACACACACACACACACACGCACACACACGCGCGCACTCTCACTCTCACACACACACACACGCGCACACCAACCAACCGCCCGCACCCAGTGGCAGTCATTCGCACCCAGTGAGTGTTCAGTGTTCGTTTGTTTGCGCTGTTGTGGGTTGGGTTCGCTGGAGTTCGTTGGAGTTCGTTGGGCTGTCGGCTGTCGTCGCTCCGCTCGTTTGTTCGCTCGTTTGTTCGTTTGTTCGTTTGTTCGTTTGTCCACTCGTTCGTTGGCGGCGTCGCTCGCTCACTCACTCTGTCTCTCTCTTGAGACGCACTGCCACCACAGTCTCGTGGCGCCGCTACTGTTGGTGGCGTCGTCATGCATCGACGTCGACGGAAGGTTGGCCATGTCCGTGCGCTGAGTTTTGTTGTTTGTGCCGTCCCACCACTCACTCACGCGCCGACGTGCAGTGCCTTGCGTCGGAGGCTTGTCGAGACTTTGTGAACTGACGCGCAGGGCACACTGGCAAGCGAAATTGTTGGAGAGTGCACTGGCTTGAACCGCAGCCGTTGCCTTCGCAAACAAGCGTGCAATGAACAGCGAGCGAGTTGAGACAAGCTCACTAAATTAATTTGAGCGTTTGTTCCCAGAAAAGAAGCGCCGCGAAATAGACACAACGAGCCATATTGCTTTCGACTCGCTCGAAACAACCACAATGGAGTGAATTTCAGTAACGTACAGTCTGTGGGATTGCCGCGCCGTTCTTCCGGTGACTGACCGTCATGATGAACCATCTGCAAGTACCCACGCAGCAAGTACAGCATGCCCAACAACTGCTTGCCCAACAACCGCAGCAACGGCAACAATTCATGTTCGCCCCGCAGCAGCAGCAGCAGCAGCAGCAGCAGCAGCCTCAGCATTCAGCGCACTTCCTCAATGCGTCCCAGGTCATGGCAAGGCACCCCATGCATTCGAACCAGCTGCTGCTGCAGCAGCAGCCACCACAGCAGCAACTTCTACAACAGCAGCAGCAGCCGCAGCAATATGGACAGATCAACCTCATGCAGCTACAGCAGCTTGTCGCTGCCCAAGCCCAACTCAATATGCTCCAGTACGGCTTCAACTTACCCAACCTTGGATACGCACCGATGGGGCCAGGTTCACAAGGTCATGGCGCCAATGCATACGCACCCGCCAACGCACAGTATAGTTCCACAGTTCCTTACCACGGCAATGTGCCGCAGAGCAACTTCAATCCAATGAACGCTTATCCATCGATGTACCAGGCCAACTTTCCACAAATGCAGGTGTGTGCGAAAGCGATCCCCCACCATGTTTTGCTTCATTCGCGTGTGTAGTGTGTGCAGTCTGATTGCTCCGTTTGCTGCTCTCTTCTGTTGCTGCAGTATCAAGGCGCCGCGATGGGAAAGCCAACTCAGCCTGGCTACGGAAATCCCAGCCCCATAAAAAATCACGGTGAGGCGTCCAAGACACAGTCGTCAGCGAAGTCGTCTACGAGGAAGCGCGAGCAATCGCAACCACAAGTGAAGGGCCGAAAGTCAAAGGTGACCACGAGTCGAGGTCCGCGGCCATCAAAGGCATCCGCCGAAAGCAAGAGAGCAAAAGTCCGCAGTGGAATGTTGGTCACCTTGAAAATGTTGCTCGACAATGGGTATGTCAAGGCGGGTCAAAGCATCCTAGTTCTGTCTTACAAAGGAGTGACGGTGCCTCTGCACCTCAAGGCTAATGGCACCATCGTCTGGTGAGTCATTTTGTGCATTCGTTGGCCCGTGAACGAGATCGGGTGTGAATGTGGTTCGGAAATGGACAGGCCAGCAGACCCTGACATGGGTCGTGATGCACAAGATTTCTCATCGCCCACCGAATGCTCGACCACAATTCGTCGAACAATTCATCCCGGAGCACCGGACAACTCTGGATGGCGATTTATTAGGTGCCTTGCGCTCGTTGGTATGGGTCCGCGGATCGTCATCTTCATGCTGTGCCACCATGCATGCCACCAGGTTCAATGGTCGACTTCTCGCAGACTGGAAAGCGGATTTCATTGCAAATCGCGGCAGTTCTCTCAAGTCAGCCGCATCAAAGGGCCGTAAGCGCCCATCGAAACGAAAGTCTACATCGACGACTGCTTGTACGTTCAAATCGCTCTTGCAAAATGTGCACCCCGGGCGCTCGATAATCTCACTGGGCGAAATTTTTGCGTCACAACGATGTATGATTTTCTCACAGCAAAGCCAGCTAAGCCAGCGAAAGCCACCAGAACAACTGTGGGCCGAAAACCTACATCAGTGAAAGCCGAACGTAGTCAACCGTCGAAACCCAATGCTCGTCTTAGAGCGGAGAACCAAATTGTGGAGTTCGACCCAGATGACTCGTTATCTCTTTCCGAGGTTGGTGCCTTCCCAGTGCACTTTATTATTACCACACGAACCCATTCGGGCAGTCAACCACACTGACCACATCTTCATTCCACCGTTGTGTAGGCTGTGGCGCAATGGGAAGCAAATGGTCGTGCACGGGTCAGGCATATTCAGCAGCGAAATGCAAAGGTATTTCTTCATCGTGTCGCTGTTGCATTGTGGCGCTTATCGCCTCAGCGTTTGCCCTGAACACAGGCAAGACGACGACGCACAGCGCTGGCAAAGAAGAAATTAGCGAAAGCGAAAAAGTAAACTTCATGAAGAGTGTTGGAATGATGATGAAGCACCATGTAACAAACTCACTAAGGTGGAGCAGTGCATCTCAATTCAGAGAGTAATTGTTTACTGAAAGCGAATTGTTGCACAAACTTCCTCACGGGATGAAGCGTGTGCCATTGACAGCTAGCTATGGAATGCAAGCTTTGTAGAGGGCGCTCATACCCGCATGTAACTGCGGCATGAAGCAGCCCCACATGATTACTATTATGCCCGGAACCGAACCGCAGGCTCGTTGAGTCGAGCACAACAGAAGAACGGGCCCAGACGATCAACACGCGGCGAGGTTCACGCTACTGCAGGGTGCGCTCCGCTCCGCTCACTTCTTTTTCTTCTTGGATGCGTAAGCGTCTAAGAAAGACAAATCTTCTTTTCCATTCTTGGTCTTCTTTTTCTTTTTCTGCACACACAAAGAATGAATCAGAACTTCGCAAAGGCTCAAACCACTCGCACAGCACCACAGCACTGACCTCGTCCTTGCCACCTTTGGACCCTTTAGAATTTCCTACATGCGTTGCCACCTTTTTCGGCTTCACTTTACCGCGCGCAGCCTGCTGACGCTCCTTGTAATCGGCCTCCATTTCCGGGGTCCAATTTACCTTTGGATGCTTTGACTCGTAATGCTGTTTCATACTTGCCATCGAGGGCTGCAGACCTTTGCACACATCGCAAGAAATTGAGGCCTTATTTCCAGCGTTCTTACGCATCTGGGCCATCTTTCCACCACCTCCAGCAGCACCATTTGCCTCTTTAGAAGCCTTGATTTTTGCGGCGATTTCGGCAGCAGTGTGCTTTTGCGTCTTTCCCTTGCGCGGCATTGTGACGGCTCTAGTTGTGGCAGAACTGACTCGGCGAAACCAATGGCAAAAATATTGTCTGGCAAATTTACGAGTGTCGACAACACAAAACAAAACAAAACAACAAAACGGACAAAGCTCTTACTCTGCTCTGCTATTTTTCGCCATGCTTGTGCCATGTGGTCATCGTTTGACTGCTCGAGTTACAGCATGTACGCCTTGAACTGAATAAACATCCGTGCATGTATCCTGTACGCATATGTGTCGCCCCAGACTTGCACCGCGCGGGCGTGTAATCTTCAGGCACAGCTGCGACTGTTTGTTTGGCTGTGCGGGTGCGTGTCTGGGTTTTGCTCGCTGCTTCCTTTCAGCGCGGCCCCTGCCTTTAACAACAGCAAGCAGTTGCACACCAACCTCCTCTTGGACTTTGCCATGTCCACCCCGGCACCGTTCCTACACAAGGGAAACACGAAAACACCGTCACTCGCCGCTTCTCGTCAGGTCGTCTGCTGTCGGAATTGTCGGTCACAGCCCCACAGACCACGGCCCCGGCAGAAGAACGGGGGCAGAGCCACAAGCCACAAGCATCGGTCAGCCGGTCACGGTCACTGGGTCTGAGGCGTCGCTGCCGCCACACCCTCGCCGTCAAAACGCGATGCCTCACACAGCACACGCACTGCGTCACAACGCGCCGCTCTTCACCCACTTGCACGCACTCACACCCTCCCACACACTCACTCACTCACTCACTCACTCACTGTTCCCAGCAGCCAGCAGCAGCTGCTCACTCACTCACTCACTCACTCACTCACTCACTCACTCACTCACTCACTCACTCAGCCAGCCAGCGTCCCACACTTACACTTACTTGCCACTCACTCATTCAACGAGCGAATGTCAGCTGACGACTTTGGTTCGGCGAGGACAACTAAGAGGTGAGCCTGTAAGAAGCAGTGGAAGTGCGAATGGTAGAAACCCTTCGTTGATGTCGGCATGTATTGTGGCGTGCTCTCGGCTTGCCTCAAGTCTCTCTGCGGTCCGAGGCTCCCTGGGCTCTCTCCCTGGGCGGTCACACCGACTCCGCGTCGGCAGCCTGAAATAGTGTCTTATTTCATTGAGATGCTGGTGGCACTATTCAATTTTATGTTCGTTGTAACAGCACTATCATCAAAGGCTAATCATGTACTGTACATCCGTTAGATGACCGCGAACTGCAGCGACATTGCATGAGTGGCTGTGAGGGGGGGAATGAGTAGTCACCTCGGGTGAGCGTGAGGGTCTTCGGTGTGAGTGCACCAACGCCAATGCTGCGCGGTCACTCACTCACTCCGCCCTTCATTCAACCAACAGCCTGGGAGTGAGCAGTGCGTGAGCGAGAGCGTGAGTGTGTGCGTGAGTGCCACAGCGCGTGAGAGTGAGTGGGAGTGAGTGAGTGAGTGAGGGACGCCGGGGTCCTGCGGCCAAGTGACCACCGCCGGGTTGGCTTGGAATGGCCTTACGCTGCACCGTCCGCTCTCACACCCACAAATCAATCAACCTGCACTACCACACTGACTGGCCTTCGCCCACAGCACTTCCTTCCGTCCTCACACACACACACGCACACACACACACACAGTCGCTCTCAGGGCACTCACAGTCGCTCTCTCACACACTCACTCACTCACTCACTCACGCCCCCACTCTCCAGCCGACCCGCTCACTCACTCACTCACTCACTCGCTCAGTCCGCTGCCGCAGCAAGCAACACACACACACACACTTGGTTTTGTTTGCGTTGCTTGCTTGCCAACCAACCTTCGTTGTCGTCGACACACCACAGCACTCGACCATGACCACGACTAGCCACGTGACCACCTCAGCGACACCGAAACAACGTCCCAGCAAACGTTTGTTGAATGGCAATGTAAAGAGAAATCGTCGTTGGACGGTCGAACAAGAACAACCGCCAGTGTGAGTGTGTGCGAAACAACAAATCCAGCAAGCCCCGATACCATTGAACGGAGGAGACAACCTGTTAAATGTCATTCTCTGGCGGAGAAACCGGACGAAACAGCTCAAGCACGTAACGGATGCAACCACATAAAGCGAGGCCAGGAAAACAGTGCAACCACATTTGATCGATTTTCTTTTAGCCTCAAACTCCTTCAAGGTAGGTTTTTGCACAGTCTGTTTTCGCGTGGCGATGTAGGCACAACGGGATGTATGTCTGGTGCACCAATGGCCTTTTCTGATCATATATTTCTGTCTTTTTTTGTTTTGTGGGGCAACAGATGACCGTCAAACGCCGCAACCATGGACGCAACAAAAAGAACAAGGGCAAGGCTCGCCGCGTGAACTGCGCTTCCTCCGGCAAGCTCGTCCCCAAGGACAAGGCTGTTAAGCGTTTCGTTGTCCGGTGAGACCCAAGCCAAATCTTGTGTGGCTTGCAGTCGGAAATTAGTTGCTGACTCTCTTCCCTCTTCTGTGGTCTGTGTGTGTTTGCGGGTGCATGTGTTTTATTGTAGCAACATGGTCGACATGTCTTCCATGCGTGATATCCGCGAGGCCAGCGTCTACGAGGACTACAACGTCCCCAAAATCTACATCAAGCAGTACTACTCCATCGACGCTGCTGTGCACCAGCGTCTCGTCCGCGCTCGCCGTGTGGCCGAACGCCGCAACCGCGCTCCCCCGGAGCGGCTGCGCCGCAAGCCCCGTGAGGACAAGAAGAAGGAGTAAATCTCGCTTCAATGTCTGACATTAGTTGGGTGGCTGCCATAAACTGATCAAATGTGCCAAAATCCAATACATCAGTCGCATCCTTATTGTTGCATACATTGAACGAAACGTTGTGCGGTGTTTGTGTCACTTCCGTGTTACATCGTGTGTGCTGGCGCACTTCGATTGACCGATTCAAAATTGTAGGTTTGAAGTTACTGTCTGCCATATGCTCAACAAGGCAGTGGTTGCTTGTTGATATTGCTGGAAATTGTTTATATTCTAACCACCCTTCCGGGCACGTTCTAAAGTTCGCCCAAGTACACTGTCTTGTCGCTACTTGCGGACCCGATGATGGGCTCGCTGGGGTGAAATGAAACCTAACATACAAACATCAACGTCGACGTTAAACCGAAGTGTTCCTGCTGGGTGTCAAATGCAGCAAGGCGTACCTCGTTCACAGAACCACTGTGGCCTGGAAGTTTGTACGTCAATTCGGCGGTTGCAGCATTCCAAACGTATACGAAACTGTCACCTGAACCACCCGTCACCATTTTGCCGTCAGCAGACCATGCGCAACGCAGCAGCATTTTCTCCATGGTGTGTCGGTGCCCTGCACATAACAAGTGAAGGCTCTGTCAACAAAAGGGTGTACCGGACCGCAGGGAGTGCAACAGCTCACCTTTAAAAGTTCGCACGCAGCGATCTTCTCCCGCGAAAAACGGCCGTACATCCCACCTGAGCAGCACCACAGTCGTATCAGCGCGGCGGAGGCGGTCGACGTTGGGATCACGCCATGTGACGGGAGCAACAGCTCAAACTCACATTTTCAGTGAGTTGTCAGCGGCGTTAGACAGAAGGAAGTTGCCATCAGGGCTGAGTCTGAGCCCAGTAACGGAGTCACGGTGACCTTTGAGTGCGAGGTGCACTTTGCCTTTCCGCAAGTCCCAACATTGAATGGTGTTGTCCAGAGATCCGCTGAACACTTGATCGCCTTGGCGATTGAATGCAACGGATAGAATCTGTGAACAAGAGCGATATTAGCCATGCACGTGAAAATTAGCACACGCGAAATGAGAACAAACCTGGAATTTCCACGGCAGAGTTTGGCAGCACTTGCGAGATCGGGAATCCCATAGCTTTGTGGTTCCGTCATTCGACCCCGTGGCAACCAAATGTCCTTCCTCGCCGCCATTTTCCGAAACGCTCACAGCATTCACGTGATTCGTGTGCCCTCGCCAAGTCCGGATGCGTTTACCAATCTGCAAGAATCACATGTACGAGCAAGTCGACAGACAGAAAACACAGGCATGCCGTCAAACTGTGTCGTTGTGCCACCCGCCGACCGCTGGGGCCTCTGGCTTGCGAGAACGAGCACGAGATGACTTCGGTCATAGACAAACCTCAACGTCCCACAATCCCACAACTGTATCCGCCGAGCATGACGCCAACACAAGACCATCAGGCGAATAGTCAATGTCCAAGACGGCATTTTTATGTCCCTCAAGCATCATGTAGTTCTCATTTTCTCCACGCACATTCCACAAATTGATGGTTTTGTCAAAAGACGCCGTCGCGAGTGTGTTACCATCGGGGTTGAACTTGATGCTGTGTACGGCAGCTCGGTGCCCTTGGAGCAACATTGTGGGGCCAAGTAACGTGGACGTTCGACGAACTCCGCCTTCGGATATAATCAAAGCCCCACTACCATCACTACCATCATTGTACTCGACAATATCTTGAGTGTCCGCCCGCGATCGCTTAATGTCATCCGCATTGAAGTCGCTGGCCTTCCTTTTTGATCGATCTGACATGGTTCTCGACGTGCGTACGCCTGGTGAAACCACAGCGTTGGCGCGCAAACTGCCAACTACGTTCCTGTATCGTCCGAAACCAGACACAAACTTTGGACAAAAACAGGACACGAAAAATCGGGGCAAGCTGCAGGAGTCAACTCCGCGTGTTGCGATTGCAGGAGCGAGGATCGTCGTCGTCGTTAGTAGCATGAAGCGAGTATTGACTTACTCATACGCACGTGTTGGTATGCTGTCGACCCGGGTGAGTCATCGGCAGACCGGAACTCGTTTCCTGCCCAGACTGTTTGCCAGTCCTCCAGCTTCTGCAGTGCGACGCGAGCAACAGCATCGAACTTGCACTACTAGAATCAAATACTTCAGAACCCCGTGTCTCTGTTGCGTGATCCGCAGGTGGACGCAAACGTGGAGAAGGTGTCGCCGGCCAGAATCATGTCGGCAGCGTCGGCATTCGCAGTTCAATCGATTGGTTGGTTGATTGTTGCTCCGACCAACCAACCACCACCACCACCACCACCACCACGTTGTACAAACCACACAACAAACGACCTGGAGTGAAGCTCCAACCCATCGAACTGCAAACTCCCAAAGTGTTCGAGTGTTCGAGGCCAATCTGCAATCTGCAGTCTGCAGTCTCCAATCGTGTGTTGGGTTGACTCTCCTCCCAGTCCCAGTCACTCACTCACTCACTCACACAGTCAATCCACAGCAAGGCGCGCGGTGGCGTCAGTGAATGAACGAAGCAGTCTCCCTGCCTCACACATCCTCACAGACTACTCTGCCGGCTGCCCCACTGTCAGTCACACCGAATCAACCCACTCACTCACTCGCTCACTCGCTCGCCGTGACGTCGGTCAGTGACGACAGACCAGTTTGAAGATGTTTGCAGGTTTCCAAGAAGCGGGACGGGCTCTTCATTTGTCGAACGAACATCAAACGATGGACTGCCGCAAAGTCGAACGGCCGCAACGCTGCAAGCTGCAACACTGCAACGCGGCAACCACCAGCCACCAGCCACCAGATAGTTAGTTGTCTGGGTGTTGTTGCTATGTTTTATTACGTGGTTGTCACAGAATGACACACACGGCAACGTACCTGACGTTGTGGCCACTACCCGACGTTCTGCTGTGCTGATAAGTCATACAAGGAATGGAGAATGGACCAGGGCGAGCAATGGGTGATGGAAACGGTACACCGCCGCAAACGGCGCGGGCCGAAAATAGTCAAAGAGAAAGCTGTTGAAAAGGCCCGGGTGTTCTTCGGGAATATTTGGTGAAACACTCCGTCACACTGTTTGGTGATTTGATGTGTGAAAACTCTCATAAGTTGGGCTGAGGCGCACCAAGCCCTCGGTGTGCATCATTTTGATCCGCAATGGACACAGAGGTGTGGTGGACGAAGTATCATAAACAGCACGCTGACTTTCGAGAATGGGTACTCGACGGCCCTGAAGTTGCTGATGGGGTTGGCAGCCTCCTATCCAAGCTGGCTGCTGTTGACAATGGGTGTGGCCGAGTTCTTCACATCGGGTGTGGTTCTTCAACGCTGCATGAAGATCTCCTCAAGGCTGGTTTTCAGAGCGTAGTAAACATTGATTTCAGCGAAGAAGTGATCGCGCGCATGCGTGACAGATACAGCGACCGTGAAGAATTGTCTTTCGTGGTGGCAGACGCGAGGAATTTAGACCCACCTGACTTCGGCGGCCAAGAATCATTCGATGCTGTTGTTGGAAAGGGTTTATTTGACTGTTTGCTCAGTCACGGAAGTGAAGAGCACAAAGTGCTCAATTGCCAGTTGACATTGCGAAGCCTGCATCGACTCATGAAACCACACGCCCTTCTGGTGGAGACTTCGATGTTTGAGCCCTCCAAGCGTGTTCCATATTTAGAGGCAGACAATCTTTTTGCGGTTGAACCAATTTCAGTCGAATTAAATCCACTTGAACTTCCTCATCAAAAGTTCTCATTTATTTATATCCTGCGACCCAAGAAGGCGGACATCAGCACAAACGAGACTGCTAAGACCACGGACGCGAGCCCGACTGTCGAGGGTGGCACCTCGGAGCTTGAAGCCGCTTCAAATGGCCTTGATGTTGTGACTGAAGTGCACGACGAAGTTTAAAACATTCGACTAACTGTGATAATAAATTAATAAAACGACTGCGGACCTGCGTACTACGTTTGTGTCGGCAAGCCCCGCAGAGTGTACGCTGAGGTCCCGGTGCTCTGTCGAATGCTCACTCCTTCACTTTGTGTCATTCGCTTGGATATTCTTGACCCGAACTGTATTGCACGTTTGGTACGATGCACCACGGTTGGGTCAAAGCCCATGAGCAATGCCGCAGCCCGCAAAATGAGCTTATCTCCAGTTCCGGGCGGGAGGTGCGGGTTGCACTTGTCGGCGACAGGGCAGTCCTGCAGAAACCTGCTGAGATCTTCGTCAAGGAACGGAAATCGTACCTCTTTGCCGTGGTGACTCATACACCGATCGTCACGGCCAAGATTGCGCTGCCACAGTCTCGACACGTCAAGTTCAAGTTCTTTCTGTAAACCACCCCACCCGCTGGTGCGGAACGCAGTACGATGGCGCCCATAACCCCCCAAATGTTCATCAGCTCCAAGTCCACTGAACAGTACGCGAGCACCTGATGCGTGCAAGTTGTTGTTTGCGGCCTCTGAATTGGTGCCTTCTTCTGACCAAAAGAGACTGCTCAAACTTTGAGGTGTTTCTAGTGGTTTCGTTTCACTCGACGAATCAGGGATCTGACTGGGCGGCCGCGCTCCACTCGAACGGCGGGCCGAGCAATGATCCTTG